>Ga0070681_10000703_pt1 | contig 27785 bp, 23 predicted proteins | sample KBSC83BmetaG_FD_65650 | JGI IMG/M metagenome (GOLD analysis project Ga0070681, IMG submission 65650) | Corn rhizosphere microbial communities from Kellogg Biological Station, Michigan, USA - KBS C8-3B metaG | ecosystem: Host-associated > Plants > Roots > Rhizosphere | place: USA: Michigan...
CGATTCCCGATTCCCGCGGCTGTTACAGCCCGGCTAAAAGCGCGTCGTTGTTCGGAGTATTCGCGATGCGCTTGATCATCCACTCCATCGCCGCCTGCGGCGGCATCTGCTGGAGTCCGCGACGCAGCGTGTAGACCGCGTCGAGCTGTTCGGGCTTGTACAGCTTCTCCTCGCGGCGCGTCCCGCTCGTTGCAATGTCGAACGCGGGGAAGATGCGCTTCTCGGCGAGCGATCGGTCGAGCTTGATCTCGCAGTTGCCGGTCCCCTTGAACTCCTCGAAGATCACGTCGTCCATTCGCGAGCCCGTCTCGACGAGCGCGGTGGAGATGATCGTGAGCGAGCCGCCACCATCCTTCGCGGCGACCGCGCGCGCGGAGCCGAAGAATGCCTTTGGCTTCGCCATCGCTGACGAGTCGAGACCGCCGGACAACGTGCGACCCGTGCCGCGCTCGGCCGTGTTGTGTGCGCGAGCCATACGCGTGAGCGAGTCGAGCACGATCACGACATCCGTACCCATCTCCACGAGACGGCGAGCATGCTCGAGCACCATCTCGGTGACTTCGACGTGCCGATCAGCCGGCTGATCGAAGCTCGACGCGATCACCTCACCGACACCCCACGAGATTGCCTCGCTCACCTCTTCGGGACGTTCGTCCACGAGGAGGATGAGCAGTGTCGCGTTCGGATGATTGATCGCGATCCCTTCAGTGATCGCGTGCAGCAGCATCGTCTTTCCGGCACGAGCCGGGGCGACGATCAGCGCACGCTGGCCGTAGCCGATCGGCGCGATGAGATCGATCGCGCGCCGCGTCAGCTCCGGGCCGCCCTTCGCGGGGCGTCCCGTCTCGAGGAACAGCTTGCGCTCCGGGTACGTCGCGGTGAGCGAGCCGAAATCCGGCCGGCGAGTCGCAAGCGCCGGATCCTGTTCATTGATCTTGAGCAGATCGACAACGGCACTGCGTCCGCGATGATCGCGGCCCGTGCTTGCCACGATCGTGTCGCCACGTCTGAGGCCGTACTGCCTGACGAGATTCGGTGCGACGTACGCGTCACCTGCCTCGGCGAGGTAGCTGTTCGCGGGTCGTCGAATGAAGCCACCGTCGCGCGACGCGTCGAACCAACCCCGCGTCTCGCTGTCGGCGACGATCGGCGTCGGCGGTTGCTGCTGCTGGTGGTCCCGCTGGCGGCCCCGGCCCCGGTTACGCCGGCTGCGTCGGCCATTGCCGTTGAACTGTTGGTTGTGCTGTCGGCCTCCCGCGCCGTTCTCGTTCCGGTCACCGCCGCGTTGTTCGCGGTGATGGTGGCGATGCTCGCGATGCTCGCGAGGAGGCCGTTGGTCGGGACCTCGATCCTCACGAGGAGCACGCTGTTCCTGCTCTCTCACCTCGCTCGACGATTCCGCCGAGGGCGGAGCGGCCGCAGGTGCTGGAGAAGCCGGAGGAGGGGGAGCGGGAGGGGGAGACGCTGTGGGGGCGTCCTCGGTCGCGACCGAGACTGTCGGGGGAGGCGAGTTATCGATTGGTTCGCCTTCGTCGACTGGAGTCTCGGCTCCGTCGCGGTACGGGTTCGGCTCGCCGTTGGACTCGGCGTTCGTACGGTTGTACGAGCGCGGGCCACGGCCGCCACGACGATGAGGGCGTCGGCGTTCGGTCATGCAACGATATTCGTTATGGGGTGTGTTCTCGCGTTGTCACGCCGGCAAAGGCCGGTGTGTTCTCGCGGTGCTCCTGTGGATCAAGAGGTCGCACGAAAGCGCATGCGAGCCCGTGAAGGCCACGAATGATGCACGTCGGGTGCGGTTCGGAATTGCTGCCTGAGAGACGGGATCGGTCGTGCGAGCTTCGCACGAACCCCTGCTGTCGCCGACGAGCGCGGACCACACACGCGACCAGGCGACCTTTCTTCTCTACGCGCGGATAGAGGAACGCAAGTCTCGAACCCTACCGAGACTTTCACACCGTATCCGCAGCTCCTGCCGGTCGCGCCGTGTTCCTCGCGCCAGCATCCTCTACGAGTATCGCAGCTTGAAGCGATTCGCGCAAGAAGTCGGGGTTGGGATACCAATGTGACGCAGGTAACCGCGCCGGATTCCTTCCAGAGTGTGTGCAAAATCTAATACCCTGCGGGCCCGTTGGCGATCCCGCTAGATTGGCCCTATGCTTCCACCAACTTCGAGCGTCCAGGCCGAGATCGCCGCGGCCGTGGACGAGTATCAACACCATGGCAATCCGGCCGCCCTGCGGTCGAGGCTCCGCGACATTGCGGGAGCCTCCATGCCGGACGCGCTGATCACAGCGGTCGAGCCATTCCGCGATATTCCTGAAGTCGCCGCCGCCGTCTACGAGGAGATCGTCGCGGCACAGCCGGGTAACGCCCGCGCGCTCGTGATCCTCGCGAACGCCTATTGGCTGACCGGGCGCGGCCCTGACGTCGTTGGCGACCTCGCCAGCCGGGCCATTGCCGCCGATCCGTCGAACCGGGGCGGCTGGCACCTGTGGGCACTCTCGGAATCTGACCCACGACAGCGAATGACTCGGTGGCAACAGGTGGTCACTCGCTTTCCCGCGGACGATCTCGCACGCGCTGCGCTCGCCGACAACGCCACGTCGGTTGCCGGCGCCGAGCACGACTACGATGCGCTCGATCTCGCCATCGCGACCTACGAACAGCTCTTGAAGACCACCCAGAACCCATCCCAGGTCGAGGCGATCAACACGGCGTTGACCGCCCTGCGAGGCTGGAAGCTCTGATCAGTCCTTGGCCGCCGTCGTTTGATGCTTGGCGACGGTCTTTGGATCCCCATCCGAGACGTAACGCTGGCCGTGCTTCTCCATCGCCGTGAGTGTCCGCGCCACCGCCGAGTCCCCGATCACCTGGACTCGCGGAATGGACATCGGGTTGAACTGCGGATCGAACGGGCTCCGCGATGGACCGCCAGCCACCTCGAGGATCGCGTCATTGGCGTACGTCACCGTGTGGCCTTTCTTGTCTGTCCATGAGCCGCGCTGGGCGAGCTCGCGGTTCTTTGGCCACATGCCGAGCGGCAGGGCGAGCGTTCGAACCTTGTAGCCCGGCACCGCGGAGTCGATCGCCATGTTCCCGCGCGCGATGAACTCCTCGACCATGCTGCCAGCCCGATCGAGGCGGGCATGGTAGAGCGTGTGATTGCACAGCTCGAAGCCCTGCTCGGCGAGGAACTTCACCTTCTTGTACCGCCACTCGGTCTTCTGGCCTTCGATGCCCTTGTCGCCGAAGAACGATCGGCCCGCCTGTGCTGCCGGCAGCATGCAGAACACCGCGCGGTTTCTCCAGTCGCTGTGCTCCTTGTTGAACGCGGTCAGAATACCGACCGCGGAATTCGGGTCGATCTCGAGCTGTCCGTTCTTCTCGATGTAGCGGAATTGCGAGGGAGACGCGTCGTCGAACACGAGCACCACCGGTGACTGCCCAGCGGGCAGGTCGATCTTCTTGTCGATCATCTCGGCGATCGAGATGGGGCGGTAGCCTCGCGCATACATCGTTTCGAGATCGTGTCGCAATCCGTCGTGTGTGCGCTCGTACAGCCCGTTCTTGTCCACAATGAGATGGTACTCGAATACCGGGATGCGACCGAGCTCGTTCGGTATCAGCGATTGTGCGGCTTCGCCGGAGCTGGCGACGGTTTCTCGCGACGCACTGTCGGGGCGCGCGGAACCAGCATCACGCGAATCCGTGGAACGGGAGCATGCGGCGACGCCCGCCGCGATCGACGCGGCGACGCACCCGAGCAGTACGAACCGGGGGGACATCGAGTCTGTTGTTTGGTGGAGGAGCCGAGGCGGGTCGATCGAAGGACGACAACCCTAACGGAGCGCAACGGCCGCAGCAGTGGCGTGCTCGACCTCGTCGATATTTACACCGGAATGCTCGATGTGACATGAAAAACGCCACCGCTCGCCCTACTGCCGGGGTCGAAACTTTGCAGATAGGGCGGGGTGTCATATGACTGACGTTACGCGGCTGACGCCTTTGTCCATTTCGTCGTTTGTCCGGGATCGCGTGCGCTTGCTCCGCCTGCGCATGCGGCCCGATCCAAATATTCCAGCTCGTCGTTGGCTTCGTTCGCACTGGCCCTGGGTCTCGGCTCTCGCGCTGGCCATCATCGGCGTTGGCGCCATGGATGTGTGGCTCGGCACATGTGGCTACAACGGCTGTCCCACAACCGGCGAGATTCGCGCATTCCGACCGCCTGAGGGCGGCAAGATCCTCGACAGGCAGGGCCGTCTCATGGGACGGCTCACCGTGATCCGTCGGGTGAATGTCCCGATCGAGAAGATTCCGAAGCACGTGCGTGATGCGTTCCTCGCGACCGAGGATCGCCGCTTCTACGAACACAACGGGCTCGATTGGCACGGCCTCCTGCGCGCCGGCGCTCGCAACGTCGGTGCCCTCGGCGTGCGTGAAGGGTTCAGCACGATCACGATGCAGGTAGCGCGGAACACGTTTGTCGCCGAGCATTTTGTGGGGTCGCGCACAATGCGTCGGAAGCTCATGGAGCTGCGGCTCTCTCGACTCATCGAGAAGAGCCTGACGAAGGATCAGATCCTGTCGCTCTACCTCAACGTCATTTACCTCGGCAACGGCGTATTTGGAGTCGAGGCGGCAAGTCGCGATCTCTTCGGCAAGAGCGTCGAGGATGTCACGATTGCCGAAGGCGCGATGCTGGCAGCGCTCCCGAAAGGCCCGTCGGCATATACCCCACGCAACAACCGGAAGCGCGCGCTGGCGCGCCGTGACCTCGTGCTGGGGCTGATGCGACGGGAGGGGTATCTCGACGACATCGGTCTCGCGGCGGCACGAGCGGAGCCGCTCCGCGTTGCCGAGAACGAATGGCGGCCGCCGCAGCCGGACGACTCCTATGCGCTCGACGCGGTGCGCAGCCTCGTCGACTCCGTCACGAGCGCGCTCAAGGAGCCCGAGGCGTCGACCGACTACGTCGTCTACACGACGCTCGACCTGGCAGCCCAGCGCGCGGGCGATCGCGCCGTTAGGCGTCGCGCGGCGGCGATCCAGCAGGAAGCGCGATCCTGGTCAGGCCGGAACGGCGGGACGATCGAGGGCGCGATGATCGCGATCGATCCGCGGAACGGCGACATCCGCGCGCTCGTCGGCGGGCGCGAGTACGAACGGGGCAGCTTCGATCGCGCGTTCGCAGCGCACCGGCAGCCGGGTTCGGCGTTCAAGCCGTTCGTGTACGCGGCAGCGCTCGCCGCGGGGTTCACGCCGGCGTCGATGGTGGACGACGAGCCGGTCGAGGTCGAGCAGGGCGGGCGCATCTGGACGCCGGCCAATTACGGTGACGAGTACCTCGGCCGCGTGACCATGCGACGCGCGCTCATGAAGTCCGCCAACGCGGCGACGGTTCGCGTGAGCCGCGCGGTCGGCGAGCAGCGCGTGATCCTCGCGGCGCACCGAAACGGCATAACGAGTCCGCTCTCGCCGGTCCCGGCGATTGCGCTCGGCGCGCTCGAGGTGACGCCGTTCGAGCTCGTGACGGCATACGCTCCGTTCGCGAACGGGGGACTTCGCGTGCGGCCGCGGCTCGTTAGGCGCATCGAGCGTGCCGACGGGAGCGTGCTCTGGTCGGAGGAACCGGGCGCCCCGGTGCCGGTGATGGACCCCCGCGATGCGTTCCAGATGACGTCGATGCTGCGGTCAGTCGTGGATCTCGGCACGGGCACGGCGATCCGGGCCGCGGGTGTGACGCAGCCGGTGGCCGGCAAGACGGGCACGACGAACAACGGGGCGGACGTCTGGTTCGTGGGGTACACGAAGTCGATCGTGGCGGGATTCTGGTTCGGGTACGACGCGCCGCACAGCATCACGGGTGACGCGAGCGGCGGCCGTCTCGCCGCGCCGGCCTGGGCGGAGTTCTATCAGCAGGGTTGGCGGGATCGAGCGACCGACACGGACTGGTCGCCTCCGCCTGGCATGGTCCCGCGTATGATCGACGCTGAAACGGGCATGCTCGCGAGTGATTGGTGCCCGATCACCCAACGGGAGTGGTTCAAGCCCGGGACCGAGCCCACGGAGGTCTGCGACCAGCATTACGAAGTACCTGAGGCGGAGCCGTTCGTCATCGGCCTCGGCTCGAAGCTCGGCAAGGCGCTCAAGAAGATCTTCAAGTTCTAGAGAACCCCAACCGGAGCGTGCGACGAATAGCCTGGGAACACGGCGTCGAGCTTGGCGGCCCCGAGATGCTTCGACGCGATCTCGCTGAACACCGCGCGGAAATCCGTCGTCAGGGCGAGGTCGCGGCCCTCGTAGAGCTGCTCCGGGGCGAGACCCGGCCATTTGCCGTGAACCTTGCGTCCCTTCACGGAGCCGCCAATGACGAACATCGCGCCCGCGTGGCCGTGGTCGGTCCCACCGTTGCCGTTCTCTCGCGCCATGCGACCGAATTCGCTCATGGTCAGGATCACCACGTTCTCCATGCGATCGCCCAGGTCCGTGACCAGCGCCGCGATCGACTGCGCGAAGTCCGTGAGCCGATTCGCGAGCTGCCCGGTCGCCGCGCCCTGGTTCACGTGCGTGTCCCACCCGCCAACGTCCGCGAACGCGATCTCCATGCCGACGTCCGCCTTGATCAGCTGCGCGATCTCGCGGAGCCGCTGGCCGAACTGCGACCGCGGGTAGTCTGCCCCATTCTCCGGCTGGTAGCGCTGCGGATTCGCTGCGCGGAGCATCTTCACGGCGTCGAACATCTCCGATCCCGACGCGTGCACGACATCGCTCGAGCCCGTGCGATAGAGCGCTTCGATTTCTTCTGCCGATGTCCCGCCCGCCCGAACCGTGAACGCTTCCAGGCTCGTCATCGCGACCGCCGGCGCCGCGCCCTCGAGAATACGTGGCGTCTGGTCGGTCATCGCCACCGCCTGGAACGGCGACCGCCTAACGCTGCCTGACGCGCACTCCTCGCACGTGCCCTTGGTCGCGAGGTAGCGATTGAGCCAGCCGTCCGGTGTGGACTTCACGTCCGGCGTGCCGGACTCCATGTAGTCCTGCGCGTCGAAGTGCGAGCGCGTCGTGCTCGGGCTCCCTACCGCGTGAATTGGCGCGAGCAGGCCGCGGTCCCAGAGTGGCTTGAGCGGCTGCAGCGATGGATGTAGCCCGAAGAACCCATCGAGATCGATGGCCCCCTGGCCGCTTCCCGGGCGGGCACTCGGCCGCGGAATCGCGATGCGTGGCCGAAGCGAGTAATAGGATGTCTCACCGTGCGGCACGACGACGTTCAGCGCGTCCGCCGCGCCGCGCTGGAACAGACAAATGAGCGTCTTGCCCTTCGCCGCGCCCGGCAGCTCCATCCCGAACGCCGTACGGCGAAGGAAGCGCGGGCTCAGGCCCATCGTCACCAGGGCCAGCGCGCCGGATTTCACGAAGACTCGTCGTTGCATGGTACGGCCTGTGTGGAAGAAAGCCTCGCGCGGCACGCCGCGCTATCGTCGCTGGAACTCGGGTGAGCCTAACGCGAGGCCGACGACCTGCGCGAGACCCGTGAGCTCGGGGATATTTCCGAAACCCTGCGCGCCCATGCGCTGGCGTCGCCGCGCCGACGGATCGTCGCCCGACGTCGCGGGATCCGAGCCGCCGTCCGCAGTCGCGACCATCGATGCGGTGGAGTCCGCGGCCGCCTTGGCAACCATGGGGTGAACGCCGGTTGTGAGGATCTCGCGCGTCTGGTGCGACGCCTGCCCGCCCAGGAGCGACGCGATCACGCCGTCGACCTGCTCGGTCCGGGGCGCGGCACGCAGTCTTGCGCCATCCGGCCACCGATCGAGCGATGCGCCCGGAACGCGACTCGCGGCAGCGGCCATGCCGAAGTTGATCCGGTTCAGGATGGCGCCGGTGTTCATCCACGGCTCCGACGTCTCGGGCCACCCGTTAGGCGCCTGGTGGCCGAAGATCGGTTGCCCGAGCCGGGCCACGAGCTGCGCGGTTCGCGGTGTGGGATCGGCGGGGGCGTCGAGCGCGCGCATCGTGCTCACGACGACCTCGAACGGCGACTTCACCTTGGCGCGGAACGCGGCCCGGGAGAAGAACTCGGGCGACGTGACAATGGTGCGCACGACCTCACGGATGTCGCCATCCGTTCGCAGGTACGTGGCCGCCGCCCGGTCGACGAGCACCTGCGGTGGCTGGTCGCTCACGAACCGCACTGCAAGCTTTCGCGCGATGAACTTCGCGGTGGACGGGTGGCGCGCGAGGATGTCGAGCACTTCTTCACCGTCTTCGATGCCGCGTCCGCTCTTGAGCGTGTGGCCGAGGACGACCTTCGTCTCCGCGTCGTGTACTTCCGGCCGGAAGATGAACTCGCCGGCGCCGGCGGTCGGTGCGCGGTCTGCGAATCGTTTCACGCGCGGGTCCTTCGCCTGCATCAGGAGTTGTCGAGGCGGGCGGATGCTCCATCCGGTCAACGCTCGCGCGACCTCGATCACGTCCTTCTGCGTGTAGCCGCCGTCGACGCCGAGCGTGTGCAGCTCCATCAGCTCTCGGGCGTAGTTCTCATTCAGGCCTTGGGGGCGGCGTCGGGCGGGAACTGGGGCCTGGGAACCTGGAACAGAGGCTCCTTGGTTCGCAGCTTGCCGCCGGGGGGGCACACGGTTCCCAGTTCCCAGTGCCCTCCTGCCGCCACGTACACGCAGTGTGCTGCGCGTGCTGTCCGCCACGCTCTGCGCGTTATCGAGGTAGAACAGCATTGCCGGGCTCTTCGCCACGGCGCCTAACAAGTTCCGAAAATGACCCAGGGCGTTCGGGCGGATGACGTCGCGGTCGTACGAGGTGAGATACCAGCGCGTCTGGCCCTTGCCGGAGAACACCGTGAAATGGTTCTCCCAGAAGTCAACCATGACTTCCTGAAGCTGCCGCTCGCTCATCACCGCTCTCGCGACGCGGGATGAGGTCAGCTCGGCCACGAACTGGTTCGAGCGACGCGCCTGCTGCAGCAGTTGGAGCGAGTCGGCGAGTGTCGCGCGGCCGGATCGCTGCATCGAGTCCCGGCGCGCGACGGCGCGGAGTAGTGCGGCGGGCGGGAACTGCTCGTAAATGGCGGCGGAGCTGAGCGACAGCGTCTGGTACTGAGCGAGAAACGCGTCCGTCGCTGAGTCCTTCAAGCGCTCCGGGTGAAGTTGCGCGTCGATCCATCGGTCGACGCCCATGGCTCTCACACGGTCGGGGTCACCCGGACGCGCGCCGAACGCCAACCGGCTCAGTACCTGAGCAACCTGCTCGTTGGCATCCAGCTCGCGCGGGCTGGTGACGGTGGGCACAGCCGCCGGCGAGGCAGCGGCCGGCGAGGCGCAGCTCGCCGACACGTACACAACGGCGACGCTTGAGACGAGGAGTGCGAGCGTGACGAGACGTCTTCGCATGAGCAGCACGCGGTTGGATAGTCCTGAGGTAGACGATTCGCGGGGGACGCTCGTTAAGCCATCAGGTCGTTCGTTGGCCTTCTCCTTGCCCAACTCGACCTTGCGGCGAGCCGTCGCCGCGTCGCCTGCCCTTAGGAGCACACGAGCCATGGTTCAGCAGATCGTCCGACCCGTTCGTCGCTCACCACACGCTCGCGCAACCGCACCGCGCTCAGCGTCCCTCCAGACGGTCATCGGGTGCCTGATCGTGTTGCTCGCTGCCGCATGCGAGGTCGTCGACAGCAAGTCGAACGCGGCAAGGAAATCCGCGGCACGGAAACCGGACACGAGTCTCGCGGCTACGGTCGCGGAAAGCGCACGCGGAAGCGTTGCGGCCGACTCGACGCCCACCGCCGGCGGTGGATCTGCTGATAGCGCGCGGAAAGGCATCGCGGACGACACTGGCGTCGTTCGACTGTATCCGCCGACGCCGCGTCGTGGCGGCGTCGTGTTCGCGCTCGCCGAAAGCGTGTCGACCCCGACGCCCCGCTGCACGTGGAAGGGCGCGCCGATGCCGTGCTATCGCACCGGCGACGACATCCTGCTGACGATTCCGCTGCCAGCCGATGACGAAGCGGGGACGTTCACCCTAACGGTGGATCGTCCGGGCGGACGAATTGTGAGGCAGATCACAGTCGACGATCACGAGTTTGGTCGTGAGCTCATCTTTCTCCCGGAATCGCTCTACAAGCGCGCGACCAGCACGCGCGATATCGCGCGCGATGCGAGAGCCGTGAAGACCATCCTTTCGCTGGAATCGCCCGAGCGGCGGTGGTCCGGGCGTTGGCGCGAGCCAGTGCCGGGCATGAAGAGCACCGGGTACGGTGTCGAGCGCTACTACTACCGTGCGACGGATTCCACGCGGTCCATCACACTCGACACGCAGGCGAAGACGCGTGGCACATTCGCGGGCGACACGAGCGACGCTCCGCTTTCGGGCGCGCCGTCGTGGCGACACGCAGGCGTCGATATTCCCGCGAAGCGCGGCGCGAGCATCAGCGCCCCTGCGGCCGGAGTCGTGGTCGACGTCGGCGACTACCTGCTGTCAGGTCGCACGGTGCTCGTGGACCACGGGCAAGGCGTTATGTCGGCCTACTTTCATTTGGACACGGCGACCGTCTCGAAGGGCGACATCGTGCGCGCCGGCGAGCGCATTGGCCGTGTAGGCTCGACCGGTCTCGCGACCGGCCCGCATTTGCACTTCGGCGTCTATCTCCACGGGAAGGATGTAGATCCCGTCGCGTGGCGCGACATGCCGCTATGGCTGATGGGGCAACCGGGAGACTCGGCGGCGACGGATCGCCGCTGAGGGCGCGTCAGGCATCGCCGGTTCCGGACTCGCGAAGCACGTAGCCGACGCCCCGCACCGTTTGAACGAGCGGCGGTGCGCCGTCGGTCTCGAGCTTCTTTCTGAGATAGTTGATGTAGACGTCGACGATGTTCGTCGTCGGGTCGAACGGCTGCTTCCACACCTGCTCCGAGATCTGCTCACGCGTGACCGGAATGCCCGCATGACGCATGAGGTACTCGAGGAGCGCGTATTCCTTTTGTGTGAGCGCGAGCTTGCGCCCCGCCCGCGTGACGTCGCGTGAGATCGGATCGATCGACAGGTCGCCGACGCGCATCATCGTTTCATCGGCGCGAATCGAGGCGCGGCGCAACAGCGCCTTTACGCGAGCGAGGAGCTCGTCATAGTCGAACGGTTTGGCGAGGTAATCGTCGGCACCTGCATCCAGCCCCGTGACCTTGTCCGACACGGTATCGCGCGCGGTAAGCATGAGCACCGGCGCGGTGAAGGCTCGGTTCCTGAGCTCGCGCGCGACGTGAAGGCCGCTTCGCTTCGGCAGACCGATGTCGAGGATGACGAGGTCTGGGCGGCGATCGAGGGCCATTTGCAGGCCGGTGTCGCCGTCATCGGCCGTGAGGACGGAATACCCGTTGTCGGACAGGGTGCGCTCGAGGACGTCGAGCACTTCGCGCCGGTCCTCGACGACGAGTACTGTCGCGGTTGGACGCTCGGTGGTAGTCATGACGAAAAAATTACGGTCAGGTGCAGCGCCAGCAAGGCGTTTGTTCAGATAACCTCAGCCACTAGCTGGATCGAAGGGATGGTATGCTCCGAGCGACTGCCGCGGGATGGGTGACATCGATGCCCTTGAGCGACTCGGTCAGGGCCGTTTCCTTTCGGCGCGATGAGTGATTCTCGAATCTCGGTTGGACTCCGAGTGGGGACCGTGGCGGCCGCCGCCACCATCGGCGCGGTGATCGGACTCGGGCTCCGACATGGACTCGCGCTGCGCCCTTTCATGTCTGCTGGTCGTGCGCTGCTCGAGAAGTTGGGCATCGCGGGAACAGCGTCGGCGAGTGCCGTCGTTGGTCTCGTGATGGCGGCGTGCGCGATCATCGTGTTGGGTGTGTGCTTCACAGTTGTCGCTGCGACGCTACGAGGACTTCGCTTGCTTGGCGTCGCGATCGTGTTCGGCGCGACCGCGTGGAGCGTTTCCGCGTTCGTTGTCCCCTCCATTCTCGCGTGGAGCAGCGGCGCTGTGCTGGGCGGCGCGCAGCGAGTGTTCATCTTCGGCATGCTGACGATCGCTCTCGTGGCAGGTATGCGACTTGCCCGATGGGGCATTCAGATCGACTGAGCCTCCGCGTTCGGACCACTGGTCCAATTGGAACTCCGAGCGCGTGCACACAGTATGTGTCGTAAGGCGCGCGCGCGGGGTCTGCCTCATTGGGGTGTGAGGGCCGTTTCGCGCTTCTGACTCGAATTCGAGTCGAGACCCCAGGGGGCTTCATTCACAGGGAGGGGTTATGGACATCCTCGTTATGCTCGAGGACAACCCCGAACACTCGACCATGCTGGCCCACGTGAACTCGGTGCCGGCGCCGCTGAACTCCGAGCGGCCGCCGCGCGATGTGGTGACCCTGTACGGGGTACCGAGTCCTGAGTCGCTGGCATTGGCACTCGCGGCCGCGGTGGAATCACGGCGGCTGCCCGAGGAGCGTTCGGACACGATTCGCCATCTTGGCGTATGGCCGGAGCGTGGCGCAGTCGGGGATTCGGCCTGGCGGGACATGAGCACGGGCCAACTGCTAACCCGCGATCTCGAGATCCCGCTCGAGACGCTCGTCGACACGGCGCGGCAGCTGCTCGGCGAGTGCGGACAAACCATTCGCCGCCTGGTGGCCGGGCTGACGATGCCCGATTGGCCTGAAGGCGCTCGCCGCGCAATCAGCTTTTCGTTTTCTCCGATGTTCGCGGTGTCACTCCCGGGCGCGATGCAGGTCGACACGCTCCTGGAGAGTTTCCGCGAAGCCGACGGGATTACGTTCGATAGCGAAGGAGACTGAACGAGAATTTTTTCTGTCAGAGTGTTGGATGTAGAAACGCAGAAGACCGCCAGGCTGAGCCTGGCGGTCTTTCTGCTTTTCGGGCGACTGGCGACTGGCGACCGGCGACAGGCGACAAACAATCGCGTGTCATCCCGAGCCGGCAGGCGAGGGATCCTCATCGTCCTGATAGAGGGCTCTCGCTCGGGACGATGAGGATCCCTCGCTGCGCTTCGCTGCGCTCGGGATGACAACAGGGCTCGGGATGACACGCTCTTTTCGTCCGTCCCCCATCGTCCGTCGCCCGTCCCCGGCAGTCGCCGGTCGCCAGTCGCCAGTCGCCAGTCGCCAGTCGCCGGTCGCCAGTCGCCAGTCGCCGGTCGCCGGTCGCCTGCAGCGCAGCCAGCCCTTGACGAACCCCAACCCGCGAGACAAATCCCCAAAAGCAACGAACACGAGACCAATGCAACAGCGCTCCACCCACCAGTCACGCCGCCAATCACCGGGCGGCGCTCGCGTCTTCGCCGATGATGCCGGGCGGTTGTGGAACGCGTCACACGCGACCGGGACCGTCGACGCCGCCGTCGTGTTCACGTGCATCAGCGACTCGCGTCAAACCGCACGCGCGATCGCGGTCCCCGTCGGCTTCACGCTGACCGATGCCGGCGACGACGTGCTCCGCTCCTGGCTTCGCGAGGCACCGCGCATGGGGCTACTCACCTGAGCTCCACCTGAGCTCGAACTGGATTCACCCGAGCAGGCGAGGATACGAGCAATGCGGGAGTATCGCAGCGCAGACATCCGGAACGTGGCCGTGGTCGGTCACGGAGCGAGCGGGAAGACCACACTGGTCGACGCGCTCGCATTCGTTTCTGGCTCCAGCAAGCGCCACGGCTCGGTGAAGGATGGCACCGCGCTCACCGACCACACGGCAGAAGAGATCGACCGCGGGTTCTCGATCAACCTCGGTTGCGCGTTTGCGGAGTGGATGGACACGAAGATCAACCTCATCGACACACCAGGGTACCTCGACTTCCAGGGCGATGCCGTCGCCGGACTCGCGGCTGCCGACGGCGCAGTCGTCGTCGTGAGCGCGACGGCGGGCGTGGAAGTCGGAACGGAGAAGATGTTCCACGAGGCGGTCACCCGCACTGACCCGGTGCTGTTCGTCGTCTCGATGATGGACAAGGAGAACGCGACCTTCGACGCGATCTACCAGCAGATCAAACAGCGTCTGACATCGAAGGTGATCCCGGTCGAAGTGCCGATCGGCAACGGGCCGGAATTCCGCGGGATCATGAACCTGTTCGCCAAGTGTGCCTACATCTACAAGCCGGGCACGAAGTCGGGCGAGTACGAGGAAGTCGACATCCCGGCCGACGCACAGGACACCTACAATCACTATCACCAGGAGCTGATCGAGGCGATCTCGGCGACCGATGACGCGATGCTCGAGCGCTATCTCGAGGGCGTGGAGATCGGCCGCGACGAGGCGATCGCCGGAATGAAGGAAGCCATGAAGCGCGGCGATCTCTTCCCGCTCTTCGTCGTCTCGTCGGAGAAGACCTTCGGCATTTCCGCGCTGCTCACGGAGATCGTGCAGCTCATGCCGTCCGCCTACGAGATGGAGGAGATCCACGCGTTCAAGGGCGCCGAGGGCGACAAGACCGTCGAGATCCACGCGGAGGACAACGCGCCGTTCTCGGCCCACGTGTTCAAGACGACATCCGAGCCGCACATCGGCGAGGTCTCATACTTCCGCATCTTCTCCGGCACCGTGGCGAATGGGCAGGAGGTGTACAACGCCACGCGTGACGGTATCGAGAAGATGGGCCATCTGAGCGTCGCGCAGGGCAAGGACCGCGTCGAGGTGCCGATCCTTCACCCGGGCGACATCGGCTGCGTGGCCAAGCTGCGCAACACGCACACGAACGACACGCTTTCGACGAGGGAACACCCGGTTCGCCTCCCGCAGATCCATTTCCCGGAGCCGATCGTGACGTTCGCGGTGAAAGCCACCGCGCGTCACGATGAGGAGAAGCTGCAGCAGGGCATTCACCGCCTGCACGACGAAGACCCGACGTTCGAGACTCGTTATGTGCCCGAGACGCACGAGACGGTCATCAGCGGCATGGGCGAGCGTCATCTCGAGGTCGCCATGTCGAAGCTCAAGCGAAAGGCGAGTGTATCGGCAGAGCTCGCGAGGCCGCGCATCGCCTATCGCGAGACGATCACCGCCAAAGCGGAAGGGCAGGGCCGCCACAAGAAGCAGTCGGGCGGGCGAGGTCAGTTCGGAGACTGCTGGATTCGCATGCGACCGACGCCCCGCGGCAAGGGCTACGACTTCATCGACGAGATTGTCGGCGGGTCCATCCCGAGCAAATTCATTCCGGCGGTCGACAAAGGCATCCAGGAAGCGTCCGCGCGCGGCGTCCTCGCGGGCTATCCCATGGTCGACTTCGCGGTAGAGCTATTCGACGGGTCGTATCACTCCGTCGACTCGAACGAAATGTCGTTCAAGATGGCAGGCATTCAGGGCTTCAAGACCGTAGCGCCGAAGTGCCGCCCGGTCCTGCTCGAGCCGTTGGATGAAATCGAGATCGCGACGCCGGATCAGTACCTCGGCGACGTAATGGGCGACATCTCGAGCCGGCGCGGCAAGTTGTTAGGCACGGACTCGCTGGGCGATGCGCGGGGGACGCGGGTCCGGGCGATCGTCCCGCAGGCGGAGATGCACCTCTACGCGACGGATTTGCACTCGATGACGCACGGTCGGGGCACGTTCACGCGGAAGTTCCACGGCTACGAACAGATGCCGGGCGAGGCCGCGCAGAAGGTCATCGAGGAATCGGCAAAGACCAAAGAGGGAGAGCTCGCGGAAGTCTGAACGGCGCAACAGAACAGGTAACAGGTTACTGGTACGGGTTATTGGTTATTCAACCCCGGGATGCTCATTTCGCAGAGAGAGAGGCGTCCCGGGGGTTCTGATTACCTGTAACGTGTACCAGTAACCTGTTACCTGTTCTGTTGCGCCGTTTCGGTTATCGGCTGGCTTTGACGATGGTGGCGGTCCCCCCGACGGCGAACACGTTGCCGCCCGGGAGTCCCGTTAGGCCGAGCAGGACCTGGGACGTGTTCGACTCAAGGGGAATCCAGGCGCTGCCGTTGAAGCGGAACAGCACCCCCTCCTCGCCCGCGGCATACACGTCGGTGGGGCTCGTTCCCCACACCGCGCGTAGCGCCTTCGTGGTCGGGCTTGGGAGTGGATACCACCGTACGCCGTCGTAGCGAAGTGCCGTCCCGCCGTCGCCGACGGCATAGACGTCGGTCGACGAGCTGCCCCAGACCGCGCGCAGCAGAGCTGAGCTGCCGCTCGCCATGGTCGTCCAGCGCGATCCGTCGTAGTGAACGATCGTCCCCGTGTCGCCCACTGCGTACACGTCGCTCGGTCCAATCCCCCAGACACTGCGCAGGAACCGCGTCGTAGGGCTCGCGACGCTCGTGATCGTCTCACCCGACGCCGTGAGGAGCGTTCCGCCTTCGCCGACGATGTACGTCAGGTCGGCATTCGCGGTCCAGACGGAGCGCAGCAGTACCGGGAGTGGGCTCGCGAGCGACGACCATTGCGTCCCGTCATAGTGGAGAACGGAGCCGGTGTCGCCAACGGCGTAGACGTTGCCCGGCCCGCTACCGCTCACACCATAAAGATCGTTCGCCGGCGGCACCGAAACAGGGCTCCAGGTCGTCGCATCCTTCCGCAGCACAAGCCCGCCGAGGCCGACGGCATACACCGGCCCGTCACCGGACGCCCACGTGGCGAAGAGCGTCGGTGCCGTCACGAGCGTGGTCCAGCTGCCGTTGGCGCCGCCAGCGACGGTTCCCGACCACCCGGCGACGAACAGCTGGCCGCCGGCTCCCCACACCGCGCGAAGATTCTGCCGCGACGGCGAGGACGGGTCCGCGGCCCAGGTCGTGCCATCGAAGTGAATGACCTCTCCGGTGTTACCGACGGCGTACACGTCGTTAGGCGCGCTGCCCCAGATCGCGAAGAGATGCTTGGTCGTCGGGCTGGGCAGAAGCTGCCACTGGGTCCCGTCGTAGTGCAGCAGCGTCCCCTGCACGCCAACGGCGTACACGTTCGTGGGTGACGCGCCCCAGATGCCGAACAGGGCGACGTCCACCGGCGTCGCCATCTCGGTCCAGACGCTGCCGTCCCAGTGGAGTAGCGCGCCGTTCTGGCCGACGGCCATGAGGTTCGTAGGCGACCAGCCCCAGACGCCCCAGATTTCGCTCGCGCCAGCGTCGTTAGGCATCGCGGACCACTGCGTGCCGTCGTAGCGGAGCATCGCGCCGGACGCGCCCGTCGCGTACACGTGCGTCGCGTCCAGCCCCCACACGTCGAGCAGCGCCGCGGTCGTCCCGCTCTGCATGAGTGTCCACGCGCTGCCGTCGTAATGCAGGATCACGCCGTTCGAGCCGACGGCGTAGACGTTCGCGTCGCTCAGGCCCCAGATCCCGACGATCGTTTCCCGGGTCGGCGTCGTCATGAGGCTCCACGCGCCGCCGGTCCACCGCATGATCACGCCGTCCTGCCCGCCGGCGAACACGGACGTCGGGCTCGCCGCCCACACCGCGAGCAGCGAGACCTCCGTAAGGCCCTGCAGATCGATGCCCCAGGTCTTTGCCGGATTCCCCGCGGCAACCACGGTGACGGTAGACGTGGCGCTTTTCGCACCGAGCGTGGCCGTGACGGTCGCGCTCCCCGTCGTTACGCCAGTGAGCGTCCCCGACGACGTAACGGTGAGCTTCGTCGGGTCGGACACGGTCCACTTGGGAGTCAGACCGTTGAGCTGCGAACCGTCAGCCTTGTGACCAACGAAGGCGAGCGATGCCGTCGCGCCGACCTCGAGGTAGGCCGTTGCCGGAACGATCTCGACCGACGCGACGCCCGCTGCGGGCTGCACGGGGTCATTGTCGCGGCAAGCACCCGCGATGGCGCAGAGGAGGACGAGCGTGGCAAACAAGGCAGCGCGCGCCGCGCGAAGGCGCGGCCCGCGCTGGGCCCGTTGCGTGACGGGAAACACGGGCGACTGGCTCGACCGGACAACAAAAGATTGCATGCCTGCAGCGCGTCGAAGTTGAGGACTTCTCGGCGGTGCAATGCGCAAATCCGCCTGCCGAATAAAAACGACTTCACCGGCACGGCGTAATACGCTGGTCGCCCTGACTACGGCATCAGTCTACTTCTTCAACCACTCCGCGACGCCCTTGTGGCCTGAACACGCGCCCTGGTGCTCCGCCTTCGTATAGAAGGTGCCGTCGTTACAGCGGGCGGTCGCGTCCTTTGGTGCGGCGCTCTTGGACGACGAGACCCATTCCGCGACGCCGCCGTGTGAGGAGCAAGCTCCCTTGCGCGACGTTCCGGAATACATCGACCCGTCCTTGCACTTGGCCTGTTCCGTTGGTGCGGCCGTCTGCGATTTGGCGGCGGGAGCCGCTGCCGTTGCGGCCGGCGTCGTTGGCTTTGCTGCTGCTGACGAGGCTGCGGTCGTACTCGCAGCCTTCGTGCTCTTCTTGGCCGTCGACGTCGTCGTGGTCTTCTTCGCCGCCTTGGTCGTGTCCCCCTGCGCGGCCAGGCTGAGCGGGGCGATCGCGATCGAGAGAAGCGCGAGGGCGACCGGTATTCGGTGGAGCGTCATGACGCCTCCTATGGGTGGTCACTGGTGCGCATCCACGATGCGCGTGCCTGCGTGCAGGCTGACGCGCACACTGCAACCGATGACCTAACGACGAAATAACGGCAGGAGGTGTCGGAGCGTGATGTAAGTCACAACGGGGACGGGGACCCCCGTCTCCCTCAGTTCTTTGAAATCACCTCGATCGCCCCGCCGGGATGGTTCGAGCCCCACTTGAGCTGCGCTTCGGAGGCGCTGTAGTAGCGCAGGGTAGCGATGGTCGATGCCGTGATCCCCCGAAGCTGCTCCACGCCGCCGAGTCGCGTCCCGTCCATGTAGACGACAACCTGGCCCGACTCGACGTCGGTCCCCTTGATGGGCGGTGCGTCCGCGGCCACGCCACCCTGTCCGTGCGCCGACGCGACTTGCCGTTGACTCAGCATCGCGGGCCGGAGCTTCTGCACGACCTCGTACCCGTTCGTCACGCTCACCTTCGCGATCTCGTCAGCGGTGATGATCGTTGCGCTCGGTTTGGGCCCGCCGCCTGCCGACGCGATGCCCGAAGCCGACGACCCGCAACCAGTGATGCCTAACGCGATAACGGCGGCGGTCACGAGCGTGAACGGCCCGCCGCGGAAACGACCGTGCGTGAGGGAAGCGAATCGCCGCTGTGAACGAGGGATCACTGCCATGGCACTTCTCCTTGGCGCACGCCAGAGCGTGCGGTCGATTGTGTTCATCGCGACTGTCAGGCGGAGCACCCCAACCACGAACGCTCTGACCGTACGACGCGCGCGCGACCCGCGCAAGAACAACGAGGGCCAGATGAACTCATCTGGCCCTCGTTGGTTGTGTCGCCGGCCGGCGTCGCGTCGCTCAGCCAGCGGCTGAACGCCGTCGCCGAGTGACCTTTCCTGTCTTCGACGACCGCTCGTTGGTCGTGCTCACCGCCGATTGTCCCACCGCGATCGGCACGATGTCCGGAACCTGGATCGGCTCCGACGCGCACCCGCCGCTCTGCTTCGGCTGCTTGTACACGTACCGCTCGCCCGCGTAGTTGCGGAACGTGACGGAGTCGTCGGTGATCTCCTCGACGTACTCGGGAAGCAGAGGCACCTTGCCACCGCCGCCCGGCGCGTCGATCACGAAGTGCGGAACCGCGAGGCCCGATGTCCAGCCGCGCAGCGCCTTGATGATCTCGAGCCCCTTCTGGACCGTCGTGCGGAAATGCTCCCCGCCCGCGACCTGATCGGCCATGTAGATGTAGTACGGACGCACGCGCGCCTTCAGCAGCTCGTGCATCAGCTTCATCATCACCTTCGGATCGTCGTTCGTGCCCTTGAGCAGCACGGTCTGACATCCGAGCGGAATGCCGGCTCGCGCGAGCATGTCGAGCGCCTGACGCACGCGCGGCGTGAGCTCGTCGGGGTGATTGAAGTGCGTGTTCATGTACACCGGGTGGTACTTCTGCACCATCTCGCAGAACTCCGGCGTAATGCGCTCCGGCAGGTGCGACGTGATGCGGCTCCCGATGCGAATGATCTCCACGTGCGGAATGGCGCGCAGATTCTGGAACAGGTACTCGAGGCGCCGATCGCTCAGCATCATCGGGTCGCCGCCCGACATGATGACGTCGCGAATCTCCGGATGCTGCCGGATGTACTCGAACGCGGACTCGTACTGATTGAGCGGGATCTTCTCCGGATCCCCGACCTTGCGACGACGGGTGCAGAACCGGCAGTAGCTGGCGCAGACCGGGCTCACGAGAAAGAGCACGCGGTCGGGATACCGGTGTGTGATGTTCGGCACAGGGGAGTCGGCGTCTTCATCGAGCGAATCGATGACGCCGTCCACGATGTCGAGCTCCTGAACCGTTGGCACGTATTGATTCCACATCGGGTCGCCAACGCGCTTGATCTGCTCGAGCGCGGATGGCGTGATGCGCATCTGAAAGTTGTCGAACGCCGGCTTGAGCGCTTCGACGTCGATGACGTCGTGCCCGAACTTCTCGGCCAGCTTGTCCAGCGTGGCGACGGCGTCATCCTTCAGGATCTTCTGCCACTCGCTCATGCAACCGCTCCCCAGCCCTCTCGCGGGCTACCTGCTAACCGTTTGGTGAGGATGATCCGATCGTCGTGGCGCGCGTAGAACTCGCGAACGCGAGCCGCCTCGACGTAGCCGCGGCGGAGATAGAACGTCCGCGTGGCGGCGTAATCGGATCGGGACGATGTTTCGATGACCAACATCCGAGCGTGCAGCGCTTCCAGTCTGCGTTCTACCTCTGAGAGCAATACGGAACCGCAGCCCGTTCCCTGTGCGGAGCGGTCGACGGCGATCCAGTAGAGGTCGTAGGTCCGGTCGGTGCCCATCGTCGGGCCGTAGATGGCGAAGCCAACCAACTGGGGACTGGGGACTGAAGACTCGGGACTCGGCCGGAAACCTTCTACCGCCGCCGAGGCATCCTCGGCGTTAGGAGCATCCGCGCCGAGTCCCCAGTCCCGAGTCCCCAGTCCCGAAAACGCTCCGAGTAACAGGTAGTCTTCGTCGTCGCCAAACGACGCGTCGAAGACCTCCAGGGCGACGTCGACTTCTTCCGCGCGGAAATTCTCCGTGCTGCGGAGAATCCCCGCGATGCGCGACCGATGAGACGGTTCGATCGGCCCGATCGTAAACGCAGGAAACCCGGGAGGCTCGTTCACCCGACCGCCTCGACTCCCGACAGGCGTTGCTTGCGAGTCCAACGATCCTCGGTTGCCGCCTGGCGCCCCGCGAGCGCTTCGTCGCACACGAGTCGCACCATCGCGGCGTAGTCGAGCCCCGCCGTCTGCGCCATGCGCGCGAGTCCCGCGGTCGGCGCGAAATCCGGATTCGCGTTTACCTCGAGGATCCACGGCTGTCCCAACTCGTCGATGCGCATGTCCACTCGGCCATAGCCCCCGCCGCCGACCACGCGCCACGCGGCGAGCGCTATGCGTCCGAGCTCCGCCGTGAGCGTCTCCGGAAGATCGGCGGGGCAATGCGGCACCGAGCCAAGGTCCTCGTCGCTTCCCGTCTGCCACTTCGATCGATACGAAACGATGCGCCAGTACTCGTCCGGCATCGCGGAGAAGTCGATCTCGGCGATCGGGAGCACCTGGTTCCCGAGGATGCCGACGTTCACCTCGCGACCCGTGATGAAGCGCTGCACGATGACGTCATCCCATTCCTCGTGCATCGCGGTCACGCGCGCGTGAAGCGCGCGCGCGGACTTCACCACCGAGCGCTGCTCGACACCGAGCGACGCGTCTTCCGCCGCGGGTTTACAGATCGCCGGGTAGCCGACGGATGGCAGCGCGCTGCCAGCGCGCGCGACGCCGAAGCGAGGCACAGGCAGGTGCGCCGCGTCGAGCATCGTGTTGACGACGTGCTTGCGAAGGCAGATCGATGTAGTCCAGCTGCCACTGCCCGTGGTCGGAATGCCGAGCAGCTCGAGCGACGAGATGACGGATGACTCGAGTGATGCGACGCCGTCGATGCCTTCGCACAGGTTGAACGCGAGGTCGGGCTTGGCGCGGCGCACGCGCTCGATCCACCGACCGTCGGGGTTCACTGGAATGCGAGTGGGCTCGTGTCCGTCGGCCACCAGCACCGACTCGACTGCTTCAACCGTCTCGAGGATGGCGAGGTCGGGAGATTTTCCCAACGCCGAAACGCCATCGAAGAGCACGATGACTTTCATGTAGTACTCCGTCCCGGATTTCGAAGTGCGCTGCTCAAGAACTACCGCGCCGCGGCCGTGAGCGCTCCGGCCGTGACGCCAAGATCGATACCTTGCCGTTCCGCGGCGTGAACGAGACACGCCTGAATGAGCTCGTCGTAGCTCATCCCGGCGGCGCGCGCCGCTTTCGGAAAGCAGGAATTGTCCGCGGGGTTGGGGAGAATCCCGGGAAGGGGATTGACCTCGACCACGTTCGGCTTGCCTGACGCGTCCAGTCGGACGTCGATCCGCGACCAGTCACGACAGCCAAGCACGCGGTAGGCGCGAAGCACGACGTCTTCGATCGTGCGCCGCAACTCCTCAGTGACCCGCGCGGGACATTCGAAAATCTCGAGCGGCTTTTCGGGGCGATCCCAAATCCACTTCGCCTCGAAGCCGTAGACGGGAAGCGCGCCAGGCGGGAGCGCTTCGAAGTTCATGCCGACGATGGGAAGCACGCGTGCTTCGTCGCCGTTGCCCAGCACTGCGCAGGTGAACTCGGCACCGGGCAAGTACTCCTCGATGAGCACGGGCTGCTGGTAGTGCTCGAGGAGGAACTCGACCTGTGCGCGGAGCTGCTCCGGTGTTTCGCAGTAGTTCGCTTCAGTTATTCCCTTGGACGATCCTTCGTGGATTGGCTTAACAAAGAGAGGGGACCGGGGACTGGGGACCAGGGACTCGGCCGGGACGTGTCCGTTCGAGCGTGAAGCACCATTGCGAGAGAACTTTCTCTGCCGAGTCCCCGGTCCCCAGTCCCCAGTCCCGCGCACGACCGCGAAGCGGGCGGTCGGCACACCGTGAAAGGCGAGAACTTCCTTCGTGCGAGCCTTGTCCAGGCAGAGTGAGAGCGTGAAGGGATCGCTCGCCGAGTACGGGATGTCGTAGAACTCGCAGATCGCGGGGACGTGCGCTTCGCGGTTCACGCCGTGCAGACCTTCGGCGATGTTGAAGACGATGTCGACGCGCGAGTCGCGGAGCTTCTGCGGGAAGTCGGCGTTTGCTTCGAGGCGGATCACATCGCCGAGCGCGGAGAGTGCGTTGGCGACGGCGTCGATCGTGTCGGCGCTGTCCCACTCGGCGAACTCGTCGTCGGCGGCCGCGGTGTTCGCCGGCGCGCCATTCGACGAAGCGTCACTCGGCGGGTGACCGTTGGACGCGGCGCCGTTCGCGTGATGACCGTTCGACGCGGAGCTGTGCGATCGCGAACCGTTGGATCCCGCGGAATGTGCGGGGGTGGCGAAGCTTCCCCCGACGGTGACCGAGTGCGCGATTTCGGTCGACGCCGGTGCATCGGAGTTCCGGGACGCGATGGCGTCCCGGCGCCTACTGGGAGGTTCGTCGTCGCCGCGTACCGCTTCGTCTTCAGGACGTTGGGTCGTGGGCGACTCAGGTTTTTGATTGTACGCGAATCCGATTCGCGGCATCCACACTCCGGCGGACAACGAGTCGAGTTGTGCGAGGGGAGCGTTCGCACGTCTGCAGCGGCAAGAGCGATGCCATGCGTGCGCGACGGGCGAATGATAAGAACCGTGATTTTGTCGCGCAATGACTTTTTGTCGATTTTTACTGTTGCGTGTGTAGTATGCGCGCTTATGATAAGCGTACTTCCTTCGAGTTGAAGCAGCCTGATGCCCAAACGCCTCCCGCCGCAATTCGCCTCACCCGTTGCAAGTCCCGGCGTGCTCCTCTGGCAGGCGATGAACCGCTGGCAGCGCGGTCAGCGCCGAGCGCTCCGCGATGCGGGCCTCTCGCACCTGCAGGTGATGCTCCTCGCCAGCGTCACGTCGCTCGCGGAGCAGGGTGAACCTGTGACGCAGGTCATGCTCGCGCGGCACGCGCGCACCGACACGATGACGACATCGCAGGTACTGCGCGCGCTCGAACAAAAAAAGCTCGTGCGTCGCACCGACCATCCGCGCGACTCGCGCGCCTACGCGCTACGCCCAACCGCCGCCGGTCGCCGCCTCGCGCGTCAGCTCATCCATCTCGTCGAGCGGGCAGACCAGGAGTTCTTCGAGCCGCTTGGCGGCGACGCCCCGCGATTCGCCGCGATGCTGAGAGAACTAGGGACTGGGGACTAGGGACCAGGGACTCGGCCGGGAAGCTCTTACCTCCGAGGAGGCCTCCCGAGTAGAGAGGCTTCGGTAGACGAGTCCCGAGTCCCCGGTCCCCATCACACTTTGTGGTATCCCAGCCTCGCCGCCTCTTTCCGATCGTCCGCAACGTAGATCTCGAAGTCCGAGAACATCGCTGGCGCTTCCGACTGCATGAGACGCAGCGCCATGATCGCGAAGCGACGAATCTCCAGCTCCGCGCCCTCGCTCGATCGCAGCTCCAGCATCGTCCGCCACGCGCGCACATTTCCCGTCGCGACGATCTTCGTCTCCGTCGCGTTCGGGAGCACGGCGCGCGCCGCCTCACGCGCCATCTTCCGGCGATGCACCTTGTCGGCGACCCAGCCATATCGCTGCATCAGCTCGTCCACGAGTGTGACGTACGTCTTCTGCGCGCCCTCCACCTGCTCACGCCACGTGCGCTCGAGCGCCTCGTCACCGATGACCGCCGGTGGCATCACGAAGTCGGCGACTGACTCGTCGACGTAGCGCTGACTGAGCTGGCTGTACGCCCAGCCAGCGCGATGACGCACCAGCTCGTGCGTCAGCGATCGACTCACACCTTCGATCAGCACGGAATAGTTCACGTGCTCCAGCACGCTGCCGTGTCCCTGCTTCTTGATATTCTCGAGGTAGTCGCGCGTCGTGCGGTTCGCCGGGTTGCGCTGACTCATGTAACAAAGTCGTCCCGCAAACTCCGCGAGGCGCTCGCCATCAGTGCTCTCCCCGAGCCAGTTCACGGGAAGGTGCGCGGGCTCGGCGAACGCCGGACGCGAGAGGACGGTGAGTTTGGGCTCGAGATAGATCAAGGTCGGGAATCGGGAAGAGGGAATCGGGAATCGAAGGCGGCGGAAAGCTATCCGCCTCTTTCCTCGCGCTCCAACATATCGAGACGAAACTCCGCGTACGCCCGCTCACGCTCCACACGCGCGAGCACGCGGGCCGCGGCGGGCGGCAGCAGCGGAAGCGTCGGGTCGTACTTGATCTCGCCAATCGCGCGCTGATGCGGCAGCGCGACCTTCACACCGGGATTCAAGAGACCGGTCGGATCGAACGAGTACTTCACGCGCCGAGCGAGCTCCCGAGACGTCGCGTTGGTTGTGCGATCCAGCAGCGGCGCACGCAGCGCCCCGTCGCCGTGCTCACCGGAGAGAGAGCCACCGAGTGTCGCCGTGAGGTCCACCACATCGGAGAGAATTGCGTCGACGCGCTCTCGCCAGCCGTCTCGACTCACATCGACCAGCGGGTTCACGTGCATGTGCGCGTCGCCTGCGTGTCCGAAGATCACACCCGACGTATCATGTGCGGCGAGCGCCGCCCTCACACCGCGTACGTAATCCGCCAGCCGCGCGGGCGGAACGACGCCATCCTCGATGAACTGCATCGACTTGAGCGCCGGATCGAGTCGTGAGAGGATGGGGCTCGCGGCGTGGCGGAGCTCCCAGAGACGTTCTTCCTCGTCGCGGCCGAGTCCGATGCTGACCGCAGTAGCGCCACCGCGCTCGAGCTCCGTGGCGAGTTGTCGCGCACTCGTCGCCACGGCCGCGGCGTCCGTCGCTTCCAGCTCGATGAGAAGCACGGTCTCCGTGTTCGCCGGAATCGGCAGTGGCGCCGCGCGCGCGGCGACGTCGAGGAATGTCTTGTCGAGCAGCTCGCAGGCGCTCGCGTTGCCTCGCTGCGCTTGACCAGCTCCGACCACCGCCGCGTCGAGCGATGCATAGCTCGCGAGCAGGCTCGCCGTCGCGCCGGGCAGCTCCGCCAGGTCGAGCTCCACGCCGACGATGACGCACAGCGTGCCCTCGCTGCCGACGATCAGATCGACCAACTCGCCCGATTCCGCGTGTTCCGCGAGCGCGTAGCCTGACGAGTTCTTCCGAAGTTGCGGCGTGCCGATCGACTTACGCGCGGCGCGGATCGCTGGAGCGACATCGGTGAGGAAGCGCTCGACCGTGGCGACTCGCGGCGCCGGCTCACCGCGAGCGATCGCCGCGCGTGCGCCATCGGCGAAGACACAATCGAGCGAGTGAACCCAACGTCGAGTCGAGCCGAAGCGCAGCGTACGCGCCCCGGCGGCGTTCGTCGACACCATGCCTCCGACGCTGCAGAACGCTCCACTCGATGGATCCACGGGAAATCGGAGTCCGACCGACCTGGCGCGCGCATCGACGCGATTCCGAATCGCGCCCGGCCCGACCGAGATGCGACGCGTGGTCACGTCGGGATCGCGGATGTCGTTCAGCCGGCTGAGATCGACGATGACGCCGCGGCCGATGGCGCCGCCCGGCATGCTGCTTCCCGACGCGCGAGGCACGAGGACCGCGTTCGCCTCGCGTGCCCAGCGCACCAGCGTGACGACGTCGTCGGCGCTCTCGGGCACCGCCACCGCCAGCGGCATAACGCGACCGATACCGGCGGCCTCGGCGTAGACGGCTCGCGCCGCAGCGTCATCCCGAAAAACGCCGCGAAACGTGTGGCCGGGACCAGTGAGCTTCATCGTCATAGAATCGTGCTCCGCATCTGGCGGAGGATGTCAGTGCGGCTCCCTCGCGACAAGCGCTCCTCGTTGACACGGGCGGCCTGCGGTCGTCATTCCTTCATCATGCCGAACACCGCGGATTCCCCCGTATCGCCCCCGCCAGCGGACGAGATCGCGTCGTCGCCTTCGACGTCACGACACGCGGGCGTCCTCGTAAAGATCGAGACGGACCGTCGACTTGGCCACGAGTGGGATGAGTGGAACGGGCAGCCGCTCGCGAACGGTGGAGACTTTCGGAGCACGGCAGGACGGTTCTTTCTCTTCACAGCCGTCGGGCTCATGGCCATCGTCGTCGCCAGCGCGGCAGGAATCTTTCTCCTCGCGCCGCGACTCGCACAGCTCGCGCCCTGGTTGCCGCGTGCGCTCTACCTGGCCGACGCTGGGCTGGCGCTCGCGGGTTTCGTCTGGCTCGCGCTCATCGGCCTCTCGTATGTGACGGACCGCGCGCTGCTGCCGGGTCGTTTCGCCGAACGCGGTCTCTTGCTGAAGACGCTGCGACTCGCGTCACGGGTGGGTCAGATGTTCGGCGTGCAGCGTGACTGGACCGACAGCGCGGCGATCGCCGTCTACAATCGCCTCGCGTGGGCGCGCGAGTGGCGCGTGCGAGCAAACGAGCTGCTGATCCTCATTCCGCGCTGTCTGTCGCGCACTGCGCTCGACGGCGTGATGGACATCGCGAAGCGCTACGATGTCGCGACGTTCGTCGCGACGCGCGGTGCCTACGCGCGTCAGGTGATCCGCGAGCGTCGTCCGAAGGCCGTGGTCGCCGTGGCGTGCGAGCGAGACATGGTGAGCGGTCTCCACGACGTCGCGGGGCGCTTGCCGGTGCTCGGGCTCACGATGCAGTTACCGAACGGGCCGTGTAAGGATGCCTCGCTCGATCTGGTGAAGATGGAGGAGTTCGTAAGGAAGTATTTGCGATAAAGCCGTCGCCCGTCGCCCGTC
>Ga0070681_10000706_pt1 | contig 27730 bp, 23 predicted proteins | sample KBSC83BmetaG_FD_65650 | JGI IMG/M metagenome (GOLD analysis project Ga0070681, IMG submission 65650) | Corn rhizosphere microbial communities from Kellogg Biological Station, Michigan, USA - KBS C8-3B metaG | ecosystem: Host-associated > Plants > Roots > Rhizosphere | place: USA: Michigan...
ACGACCGACGCCGAGCGCGGCTCGCCGTCGAGCATCATCTCGCCGACGTACTCGCCGGGGCCCTGGAAATCGATGACGAACTCGCGGCCTGCCTCGTTGCTCGAGAACACTTTCACGCGGCCGGAAAGGATCACGTAGAGGGTGTCGCCGCGGTCGCCCTCGTTGATCAGGATCGCATGCCGCGGAAACGTGCGCACGACGCCGCTCGCGGCGATGGCGCCGACGATGTCGGGATGCAGCGGCGTTTCGCTGCGCTCGCCGGCGTTCGGTTGCTCGTCGCGGTCTTCACGCATCGTTCGGCTCCCGCCCCGTCAGCAGGCGCTCTACTCGAGCTTGCGCAGGTCGTCGATCACCCTGCCGTCGTTCGGCAATTCGTCGACGGCGCGGAAGATGACGTCGCCGCGCAGCTTCGTGACGTCGCGGATCGACCCGACGATCGCGTCGGCGAGCTGCGGATCGACGTTGCAGACCTCGACATGCAGGGTCATCCGGTCGCTGCCTTCGGGATTGTCGACGACGAGTCGCGCGCGCCGCACTTCGGGATGGCGTCCGACGATCGCGGCGACCTGCTCCGGATGCACGAACATGCCCTTGACCTTCGTCGTCTGGTCGGCGCGCCCGAGCCAGCCCCTGATTCGCACGTTCGTGCGGCCGCACGCCGACACGCCGGGCAGCGTCGCCGACAGGTCGCCGGTGGCGAAGCGGATCAGCGGATAGTCGGCGTTCGCGAGCGGCGTGACGACGACCTCGCCGACATCGCCCGGCGCGACCGGCTCGCCGGTGCCGGGACGCACGATCTCGACGAGCACGCCTTCGTCGACGACGAGCCCGTCGCGCGCCGGCGTTTCGTACGCGATCGATCCGACGTCCGCCGTCGCGTACACCTGGTAGCCGTGGATGCCGCGCGTGATCCACGCATCGCGAAGCGACGCGGGAAACGGCTCCGCCGAGACGAGCGCCTTCACGATGCTGGACACGTCGGCGCCCTGCGCATCGGCGCGCTCGAGAATGATGCGCAGGAACGATGGCGTGCCGACGTAGCCGGCCGGGTGCAGATCGCGGATCGCCGCGAGCTGCTGCTCGGTCTGGCCGGTCCCGCCCGGAATCACCGTGCAGGAAAGCGCGTGCAATCCGCTCTCGAGCATCGAGCCGGCCGGCGTAAGGTGATAGGCGAAGCCGTTGTGCACGACGTCGCCACTGCGAAAGCCTGCCGCGAACAGCGCACGCGCGAGCCGCCAGTAATCGGGCGCCGCGCCTTCGGGTTCGTAAATGCCGCCCGGCGACGCGAAGATCCGCCGGATCGCGCCGGGACGCGTCGCGGCGAGGCCGCCGAACGGCCGCGTCTCCCGCTGCAGATCGGCGAGCTCCGACTTGCGAATGACGGGCAGCTTCGCAAGCGCGTCGGGTGTCGTGATCGCCCGCGGATCGACGTGCGCGAGCGAGCGCGCAAACGCCGGCGAGTGCGCCTTCGCGTACGCGATCTGCTTCGAAAGCCGTGCGAACTGCTCGCGCGCGCGAACCTCGGCATCGCGCGTCTCGAGATCGTCGTAGTGTTCGGTCGCCATGAAATCAGGCAAGCCAGCGTTTCCTGCGCCGGTAATGCTTGACGTCGCGAAAGCTCCTGCGGCCTGCGGTCGACAGCCCGAGGTAGAACTCCTTCACGTCCTCGTTGTTCGCGAGCGCGCTCGCCGCGCCGTCCATCACGACGCGGCCGTTCTCGAGGATGTAGCCGTAACTCGCATGGCGCAGCGCGACCATCGTGTTCTGCTCGGCGAGCAGGAACGAGACGCGCTCGTTGCGATTCAGCTCGCCGACGATGGCGAAGATCTCCTCGACGATCTGCGGTGCGAGGCCCATCGAAGGCTCGTCGAGCAGGATCATCGACGGCTGGGCCATCAGCGCGCGGCCGATCGCCGTCATTTGTTGCTCGCCGCCCGATGTATAGCCGGCGAGACTTGCGCGGCGTTCCTTGAGCCGCGGGAAGTAGCGATACACGCGCTCGAGCGCCGCCGCGACCTCGCCGCGCGACCCCTTGCGCGTGAACGCGCCGGTCAGCAGGTTTTCCTCGACGGTGAGGTGCGCGAAGCAATGCCGGCCCTCCATCACCTGGCAGACGCCGCGGCGGACGAGGTCGTTCGGCGTCAGCCGGTCCACGCGCTCGCCGCGGTACTCGATCGTCCCTTTCGTCACCTCGCCGCGCTCCGCGGATAGCAGGTTCGAGATCGCTTTCAGCGTCGTCGTCTTGCCCGCGCCGTTCGCGCCGAGCAGCGCGACGATGCCGCCCTCGGGAACGTCGAGCGACACGCCGCGCAACACGAGGATCACGTGGTCGTAGATGACCTCGATGCTGTTGACGGACAGCGCGAGCCCGCGCGCCGCGTCCGCGCTCGCCGACATCGCGGCCGTTGCGATCATCGAACGCCCTACATTTCCTTGCCGCAATCGCGCGGCGTGATCTTCTTCTCCGTCGCGTACTTCATCGCGCCTTGCTCCACCATCTTGCGCACGAGCGCGCGGTCGCCGGCCATGAACGGCGTGAGCTGATGGAAGCTCGTGCCGTCCCATTGCTCGAACTTGACCATGCCCGAGCCTTCGTGGTCGCCGCAGCTCGTCTTGACCGGCGGGAACAGGCCGGCCGCGCCGAGCTCCTTCAACCTCGCGTCGGAGAGGTTCAGGTGCTCGAGTCCCCAGCGCACCTGCTCGGGGGTCATCACCTTGCCCTTGCCGTACTTGTCCTGCGCCGTTCGGATCGCTTCGACGATCATGATCGCGTAGGTCACGCCGCGGGTGTGGTAGATCGAGCCGATCCGCGACTTGTCCTCGAGGTTCCCCTTGCCGGCGCCGTAGACCTTCTTGACGATGTCCTGCATCACCGGGAAGTTCGTGCCATGCGCCGAGAACGCCGCAGTCGTGTAGCCCTTCGCCGCACTGCCGGCCGGTACGACGTCCTCTTCGGAGCCGGCCCACCAGACGCCGAGGATCTTCTCGCGGGGGTAGCCGAGCTTCGCCGCAGTCTTGAGCGCGACCGGGTTCATCACACCGTAGCCCCAGAGGATCACGAAGTCGGGACGCAGTTGGCGCACCTGCAGCCACTGCGATTCCTGCGTGTTGCCGGGCGGCGTGATCGGGATCTTCGTGAGCTCGAAGCCGTCGCGCGACGCAAGCGCGTCGAGGACCGGGATCGGCTCCTTGCCGTACGCCGAGTCGTGATACAGGAACGCGATCTTCTTGCCTTTGAGGTTCGCCTCGCCGCCGACCTTCTGGCCCAGGTAGGCGATCATCGCCGCCGCCTGGTCCCAGTAGGTTGTGCCGAGCGGAAACACCCACGGGAACACGGCGCCGTCGGCGGCGATCGCGAGCCCGTAGCCGTTCGTCGTCATCGGGATCTTGTCCTGCGCGACGCGCTCGAAGAGCCCGTATGCGATGCCGGTCGACAGCGGCTCGACCGTGCTCGCGCCGCCATGGCGCGTCTTCAGCCGCTCGTAGCACTCGACGCCGCGCGCGGCGTTGTACTCGGTTTCGCACTCTTCCCAGACCAGCTTCACGCCGTTGATACCGCCGTTCAGGTTGACGAGCGTGAAATAGTCGATCGCGCCGCCGAAATAGCCGGAGCCGCCCGCCGCGTACGGACCCACGCGATACGACAGGATCGGGATGTACTGCTGGTTCTGTGCACTCGCCTGCGTGGCCGCCACGGCGAACGCGATGCCGAGCAGGCCTTTGATCCACCACTTCATGCGTCTCTCCTCCAAGGTATTGTCCGCCGGCCATCGGCGGAGTCCTGCGACCGAAGAATTGGCCAGCGGATTACACGTGTCAATACCGGGCGGCGGCTCGCCCTGCCCCGCGCTCAGTGCGGGAACGGCCACAGCCGCAGCTTCTCCTTCGTGATCTGCCATATCCGCGCGAGACCGAACGGCTCGACGATCAGGAAGAAGATGATCAGTCCGCCGAATACCATCAGCTGCAGGTTCGAGCCGACGCTGCTCGGCACCCCGAGATGCAGCGAATTGTCGAGGAACTCGACCGAGATGCTGAGGAAGATCGGCACGACGACGATGAACGCGCTGCCGAGGAACGCGCCGAGCACCGTGCCGACGCCGCCAATGATGATCATGAACAGGATCCGGAACGACAGGTCGAGGCTGTACGCCTCGGGCTCGACGGTGCCGAGGTACGCGTAGGCGAAGAGCGCGCCGGCAACGCCACAGTAGAACGAGCTCACCGCGAACGCGAGCAGCTTCACGCGCATGGGCCGGATGCCGATGACTTCGGCGGCCACGTCCATGTCGCGGATCGCCATCCACTGGCGGCCGATGTTGCCGCGCGCCATGTTCTTCGCGGCGAGCGCCATCAGCGTCACGATCGTCAGCACGAGCAGGTATTTTTCCGCCGGCGTGTCGAACGTGATGCCCGCGATCTGCATCCGCTGCGCGGTGATGACGCCCGACGGGTTGTAGTTCGTGATCCAGCCGATCTTGGTGAGGCACCAGACGATGAAGAACTGCGCGGCGAGCGTCGCGACCGCGAGGTAGAACCCGCGGATGCGCAGGCTCGGCAGGCCGAACACGATGCCGACGGCCGCCGCCATGACGCCCCCTCCGGCGAAGGCGAGCAGCAATGGGATGCCGGGAATGCGCAGGACGAAGTTGTACGACGCGAACGCGCCGACCGCCATGAAAGCCGCGGCACCGAGCGAAAGCTGTCCCGCGTAGCCGGTCAGGATGTTGAGGCCGAGTGCGGCGAGCGCGAGAATCAGCGTCGGAATCAGGATCGCGGAGAAGAGGTACGGCGACGCGGTCAGCGGAATCACGACGAATGCGACGGCCAGGATGATCGCGAGTCCGATACGATCCTGGCGTATCGGCAGGATCGCCGAATCGGCGGCGTAGCTGCTCTTGAACTGGCCGGCTTCGCGGTAAAGCATTCAGAGGTCAGGCAACAGAGGACAGAAGCCTTAGGCGCTTGCTCACGCTCGCGTCAGATACGGCGGATGATCTTCTCGCCGAACAACCCTTCCGGCCGCACGAGCAGGAACACGAGCGCGAGCACGTAAGGGAACCAGCCTTCGATGCCGCCGCCGACGTGCGGACCGATGAATACTTCGGCGAGCTTCTCGGTGCAGCCGACGATGAGGCCGCCGACGATCGCGCCGGCGATCGATTCGAAGCCGCCGAGGATCAGCACCGGCAACGCCTTCAGCGCGACGAACGTCAGCGCGAACTGCACGCCGTTGCGCGCACCCCACAGCATGCCGGCGACGAGCGCGACGAAGCCGGCCACCGCCCAGACGATGCCCCAGATCTGCTGCAGCGGAATGCCGACGGCCAGCGCCGCCTGGTGATCGTCCGCGACGGCGCGAAGCGCGCGGCCGATGCGCGTGCGGCTGAAGAAGAGTCCCAGGGCCGTGACGAGGACCGCCGCGATCGCCGCCGCCATCAGGTCGAACTTGGAGATGTTGATGCCGGTGCCATCGGCGATCCACGCGATCGGCTCGTCCTGGATGCCGAGATCGAGGCCGCGCACGTTCGCGCCCCACGCAAGTTGCGCGAGGCCCTCGATAAAGAACGACAGCCCGATCGTCGCCATGAAGAGCGAAATCTGCGGCTGATTGACGAGCGGCCGCAGCACGAGCCGCTCGATGAGAAGTCCGGCGATCACCATGACGACGAGCGTGACGACGAGCGCGACGCCGAACGACAGGCCGTGCTCCGTCAAGCCGACGAACGTCAGCGCCGCGAAGAACACGAGCGAGCCCTGCGCGAAGTTGAAGACGCCCGACGCCTTGTAGATCAGCACGAAGCCCAGCGCGACGAGCGAATACATGACACCGGACAGGAGCCCGCCGATCGCGACTTCGAAGACGAACTGGATCATGCCGACGATTTGTCAGCGAGGAGCGACGGATCCTCGATCGTCGCCGCGCCCAGATACGCCTCGATCACCGCGCGGTCGTTGCGGATCGCGGCCGGCTCCCCGTCGCCGATCTTGCGCCCGTAGTCGAGGACGACGACGCGGTCGGAAAGGTCCATCACGACGCCCATGTCGTGCTCGATCAGCACGATCGTCGTCCCGTACTGCTCGTTGACGTCGAGGATGAAGCGGCACATGTCCTGCTTTTCCTCGACGTTCATCCCGGCCATCGGCTCGTCGAGCAGCAAAAGCGTCGGCTCGGCCGCGAGCGCGCGCGCGAGCTCGACGCGCTTCTGCAGGCCGTACGGCAGCCGCCCGACCGGCGTGCGCCGGATGTGCTGGATCTCGAGGAAGTCGACGATCTCCTCGACCTTCGCGCGGTTTGCGAGCTCCTCGCGGCGTGCGCGCCCGAACCAGAACGCCTGCTCGACGAAGCTCGCCTTCATCTTGAGGTTGCGTCCGGTCATGATGTTGTCGAGGACGCTCATGCCCTTGAAGAGCGCGATGTTCTGGAACGTGCGCGCGATGCCGGACGCGGCCGCCGTGTGCGGAACCATGCCCCTCCACTCGCGTCCGCGATAGCGGATCGTGCCGCGCTGCGGCCGATACACGCCGTTGATCACGTTCAGCATCGAGCTTTTGCCTGCGCCGTTCGGCCCGATGATCGCGCGCACCTCGTGTTCGCGCACGTCGAACGTGACGTCGGAGAGCGCCTTGACGCCGCCGAACGCGAGCGAGATATGGTCGACGGCAAGGAGCACGTCGCCGGTACGCCGCAAAGCCGTCCTCGGTTCGACCGTGGCCGTCCCGGCCGCCGCTTCGCGGGTGACGACGACTGACGGTGCGGAAAGATTCATCGCGCTGCGCTTCAGGCGGCAACCTTCGCGGTCGCCGGCGGGAACGTCTTCGCGTCCTCGATGCGAAGATCCGCGGCGACGACTCCGGAGCGGCCGTCCTCGAACTTCACGAGCGTCTCGATGTGCTGGACGCTTCGTCCCGCGTAGAGCGCGTCGATCAGCGCCGCATACTTGTCGGCGATGAATCCCCGCCGCACCTTGCGGGTGCGCGTCAGCTCGTCGTCGTCGGGATCGAGCTCCTTGTGCAAAATGAGGAAGCGATGCACCTGCGAGCAGGCGAGCTCGGGCTCCGCGGCGAGCTGCGCGTTCACCTGCTCGACGCATTCGCGGATCAGGCCATAGACCTGCGGCTTCGCGGCGAGGTCGGTATAGCCGGAATAAGGAATGCTGCGCCGCTCGGCCCAGTTGCCGACCGAGCCGACGTCGATATTGACGAACGCGCAGACACCATCGCGATCGGCGCCGAACGCGACCGCTTCCTTGATGTGCGGGAAGAACTTGAGCTTGTTCTCGATGTAGTTCGGCGCGAACAGCGCGCCGTTCGCGAGCTTTCCGACGTCCTTCGCGCGGTCGATGATCTTGAGCTGGCCGCCCGGCGCGATGAACCCGGCGTCACCCGTATGAAAGAAGCCGTGCGCGTCGATCGACTCGGCGGTGGCGTCGGGACGCTTGTAGTACTCCTTGAGCAGCATCGGCCCGCGCACGAGCACCTCGCCGGTCTCGGCGATCGTAAGCTCGACGCCCGGCGCCGCCAGGCCGACGGTATCGAACTGCACGGCCGCGTCGGGCTGCAGGCACACGTACGCGCAAGTCTCCGTCGATCCGTAGAGCTGCTTCAGGTTGATGCCGATCGAGCGATAGAACCTGAACAGATCGGGCCCGATCGCAGCGCCCGCCGTGTAGGCGACGCGAATGCGCGACAGGCCGAGCACGTTGCGAAGCGGCCCGTACACGAGCAGGTTGCCGAGCGCGTACTGAGCGCGATCGGCGATCGAAACCGGTTTCCCGTCGAGAACGTCAGCGCCGCAACGCCGCGCGACTTCGGTGAAATGCGCGAAGAGCCAACGCTTGACGCGCCCGGCATCCTCCATCCGGATCATCACCTGCGTGAGCAGGTTCTCAAACACGCGTGGCGGCGCGAAGTAGTACGTGGGCCCGATCTCGCGCAGGTCGGTCATCACCGTGTCGCCCGATTCGGGGCAGTTGATCGTGAAGCCGACGTAGAGCCACTGCGCGAACGAGAACAGGTGATCGCCGACCCACGCCATCGGCAGGTACGACAGCACGCTGTCGTCGGGACGCAGGCCGTCGAACTCGGCGCTGCCCTTCGCGGCGGCGATGAACGCCGCGTGCGTCTGCCGCACGCCCTTCGGCTTGCCCGTCGTGCCCGACGTGTAGAGCATCCCCGACACGTCGCCGGTCTCGCCCAGGTCGACCTCGCGCTCGAAGAAGCCGGGATTCGCGCGATCGAACGCGCGTCCCTTCTGCGCGAGATCCTCGAAGCTCGTCACCCCCTCGTAGCCGCGAAGGCCGCGCGGGTCGTCGTAATAGATGTGCGAAAGCGTCGGCACCTGCGGCTGAGCTTCCAGCAGCTTGTCGACCTGCTCCTGGTCCTCGACCAGCGCGTAATCGATCTCCGCGTCGTTCAGCACGAATGCGAATTCCGCCGCCGGCGCGTCCTGGTACATCGGCACCGGAACGCCGCCGAGCGCCTGCGCGGCGATCATCCCCCAGTAGAGGCGCGGCCGGTTGTCGCCGACGATCGCGAGATGCATGCCGCGCCGGAAGCCTTCGGCCGCCAATCCGCAGGCGATGGCGCGCACCTCGTCCGCGACCTGCCGCCACGTCCACGTCTGCCAGATACCGAGATCCTTCTCGCGCGTAGCCGCATGATCCGGCCGCACCCGGGCGTGGTGCAGCAGAAGCCGCGGAAAGGTATCCGTGCGCTCCCCCATCGGTCGCTCCTCCAAAGGCCTCCGGCGCCGTTTCGCGTGCCCGCGTCCTCTTCACGGGGCGACTTTCGATGCGCGGGGCCCCGTATGTTACCCCTGGTCCCGACCGGCAGAAGCGTTGCGGCCGCCTGCGGCATCGTCGAACCACCTTACAAACCGCGGAAGCGAACGCGGAAGCGCGCGTCGCAAGTGTATGCGATTCAGCGCCTTGTAGCACACGGCTTGTTCATTGCTTGCGTCGACTCGTCCTCCCGCCCGGCATGCCACCGGCCCGGTGCGTTGAAGGGAGCGGCCGGAGAGCGAGGACGATCAACGACAAAGGAGACGAGCATGAAACGCAAGCGTTCGTGCCTGTTGTTTTTGGGACTGGCCGCGATGGCGTCGGGTGCATTGGCGGACGACAATGGCGGAAGCGCGTGCTCCGGCCTGCCTTCGTACGCAGCGTTCAAGAGCGCGCTGATTGCGGCCGTCCAAGCCGAGAGCAGCGGCCTCGACTTCCAGATGTGGGGAACGATCGTCGACCGCGACGGCGTCGTCTGCGCCGTTGCGTTCTCCGGCGCCGACCGGGGCTCGCAATGGCCCGGCAGCCGCGTGATCTCGGCGCAGAAGGCGAACACCGCCAACGCATTCGGCTTGAACGGGCTCGCGCTGTCGACGGCAAATCTCTATTCAGCGGTGCAGCCGGGCGGATCGCTGTACGGTCTTCAGCACAGCAATCCCGTGGATACGGACGTCGCGTACGGCGGCAGCCCGTCGTCCTACGGCACCGCGCACGACCCGATGGTGGGACGGCGAATCGGCGGCGTGAACGTGTTCGGCGGCGGCCTCGGGCTCTACGACAGGCAACACAAGATCGTCGGCGGCGTCGGCGTGAGCGGCGACACATCGTGCGCCGACCACATGATCGCCTGGCGTGTGCGCGCGAACCTCGGCCTCGATCATCTCGGCAGCGTCGTCGGCGGCCCTGCGGCGCTATTCGCCAACGACCCCACACATCCGGACAACATCATCTTCGACATTCAGGCGAATCCGTCGGGCGGTACCGGCATCAGCGGGACCGGCTTTGGACATCCGACGTGCTTGAATCAGACGACGGATCCGAAGTCGCTTCCGCCGGTGAGTCCGTAGGCCGCTTCGAAGGCGCGAGGCGCTCGCCTCGCGCCTTCGGCAGTCATCAGGCAGTCGCCGCGGCGCCGAACGGAAAGTCGATTGCGAAAAGCCACCGGCCATCCGGCTGGCGGCGCAGTACTTCGACGCTCGTGCCGCTCATCGTCGCCGGCTTGCCGTCGGACCCCGTGAGCGACAGCTGCCACGTGGCGCTGACGAGCGCGGTGTCCCCGGCCTGCGCCAAGGTGCGCGCCGACAGCGACATCGACGGTTTCGCGGCGAGGAAGCCGGCAAGCGCTTCGCGAATTGCGGCCGTCCCGTTGACGAGCTTCCCCGGCGACGGCATCAGCGCCGCCTGCGGCTCGTAGAGCGCGATCAGCGCGTCGAGATCGCCGGCGTTCAGCGCGTTGACGAACAGCGTATCGATCTCGGCAGGGTTTCGTGCAGGCATCGGGACACCTCGCTTCAATAGGGGTTGGCGATCGGCAGCTCCTGCGCCGGGTAAAGCGAAATCACCTGCGGCCCCTTCGGCGTCAGGATCACTTCCTCCTCGATCCGCGCCGCGGACACACCGTCGCTCGCGGGGCAATACGTCTCGACGGCGAACACCATGCCGGCCTTGAGCTCGATCGGATCCGACAGCGAATTGAGCCGCGAGATCAGCGGGCGCTCGTGCAGGCCGAGGCCGAGCCCGTGGCAGAAGTTGAGCCCGAACGCCTCCATTTCGCTCGCGAAGCCGATTTGGTCGGCGGTCGGCATCGCGCGCGCGATCGTATCGGTCGATACGCCGGGCTTCAGCAGCTCGATCGCACGATCCATCCATTCGCGCGCCCGTCGGTAGGCGTCGTGCTGCGCCGGCGTCGCCTTGCCGACGCTGAACGTCCGGTAATAGCAGGTGCGATAGCCCATGAACGACTGGATGATGTCGAAGAACGCCTGGTCGCCCGGGCGTATCAGCCGGTCGGTGAAGTTGTGCGGGTGCGGCGAGCAGCGCTCGCCGGAGATCGCGTTGATCGCCTCGACGTTGTCGGAGCCCATCTCGAACAGCCGCTTCGTCGCCAGCGCGACGATCTCGTTCTCGCGGATGCCCGGCTTCAACGCTTCGGCGATGTCCTGGTAGACGCCGTCCACCATCGCCGCCGCCATGTTGAGCAGCGTCAGCTCGTCGATGTTCTTCACTTCGCGCGCGGCAAGCATCGTCTGCTGGCCGTCGCGCACGTCGATGCCGGCCTTCTGCAATTCGAAGAGCATCGGCGGCTCGACGACGTCGAGGCCGAGCGGCATGTCGCCGACGCCTTCGGCGTCGAGGATCGACTTGATCTCCTTCGCCGCGTTGCGGAACAGCGTCAGGTCGGCGCCGGTCGCGCCGCGCAAGCCGAGCAGGCCCGCGCGGCAATGGTCGTGTTGAAGCCACGGCGCATGGAGCCGGTGATGGCGCGCGGCGGATCCGAAGTCCCAGACGTACGGGTCGCCGTTGCCGGTCAGGAGCGAATAGCGCGTGAGCTTGTCGCGCGCCCATTCGCCGATCACCGTGCTCGTGATGTAGCGGATGTTGTGCTGATCGAAGCAGAGCAGCGCGCCGAGACCCGACTGCGCGAGCGCCGCACGCGTGCGCGCGAGCCGGTAGTCGTGGAGCCGCCGGAAATCGACGCGTTCCTCGAAGTCGACCTGCATGCGGCCCGGTGCCTGCAGCGGGCGGTCGAACCGGTGGTGCGGATCGATGTCGTCGGGACGGACGATCGAAGGCTCGCGGCGGGTCTTCACCATGATGCGGTCGGGCGCCCTTCACTCGCCCGACGCTTCGCGTCGCACTCCCTCTTCCCGGATGCGGGGAGAGGGTCGGGGTGAGCGGTGGCTCGCGCTCATTTCGCGAACGCCTTCTCGTAGTAGCGAAGGTCCACGTACTTCATCGGATCGGTGAGCGTCTTGTGCGGCGTCGCATACTTGTCGCGAAGCGCGAGAACCGTCGCGATGCCCGCGGCGTCGGGCTTCAGGTCGCGCGACAGGCCGCCCTTCGGCGACACGAGCAGCGCGTACGAGCGTTTCGCGAGCGCCGGCGTCATGTCGCGGATGTGCGCGACGAGCAGCGCTTCGGCGACCTCGCGGTTCGCCGGGTCGTAGAGCCAGTCCGTCGCCGCCTTGTATGCGCGCAGGAACGCGACGAGCGTCGCTTCGTGCGCGTCCGCGAAGCTGCGGCGCGCAAGCCCCACGGTTCCCTGGTACGGGCCAAGCGATTCGGCGCCGGCGATCACGTGATAGCCGCGATTCTCCGCGAGCAGCTCGAACGGCGTGCGGAGCAGCGTTGCGTCATGCTTGCCGGCGACGAGATCGCGGTAGCGATTCGCGGTGCCGCCGGCGCGCACGAAGCTCACGTCCGCCTCGGCCAGGCCGCTTCGCGCCACGAGTTCCCGGACGACGAACGCGAAGCCCGTCGTCATCGCGTCGACCGAGACGGTGCGGCCCTTGAGGTCCTTGACGGCCGCTACCGGCGGCGCCGCGACGATCGAGATGAAGCCGCCGTCGCCGCCCATGAACGCGAAGAGGTCGGGATTCGCCGGAACGTCGGCCTCGCCCTGCCCTTCCTGGTACGCGATCACGTTGTCGATCGCCGCGAACGCGAGGTCGGCCTTGCCCTCGAGCACCGATTTGACGAGGAAGCCCGAGCTCGGTGTGTAGGCGAGCTGGACGTCGAGGCCCTGCGCTTCGAACAAACCGTTGCGCTGCGCGACCCAGATCGGCAGGTTCCAGCCGCCGTCGAACGCGAGCACGTGGACGACGGTGCGCGGCGGCGACGGCGCCTGCGCGTTCGCGACGAGGGCGACGATCCCGAACGCGACGGCGGCGACGAGCGCGCCGAGCCTACTTGTCATAGCGGTAGAAGCCGCGCTTCGTCTTGCGTCCGAGATAACCGGCGGCGACCATCTCTTTCAGGAGCGGCGCCGGCCGGTACTTCGGGTCGTTGAAGTCCGTGTAGAAGACGTTCATCACCGCGAGCACCACGTCGAGGCCGATCATGTCGGCGAGCGCGAGCGGCCCGATCGGATGGTTGCAGCCGAGCCGCATCCCGTTGTCGATGTCGTCGGCGGAGGCCAGCCCCTCCGCGAACGCGAAGATCGCCTCGTTGATCATCGGGCAGAGGATCCGGTTGACGACGAAGCCGGGGCTGTTCTTCACGACGATCGGCGTCTTGCCGAGGCGCTGCGCGAAGGCGTGCACGGCGTCGAGCGTCGCGTCGGACGTCTGCAGGCCCCGGATCACTTCGACCAGCGCCATCATCGGCACCGGGTTGAAGAAATGCATGCCGAGAAAGCGCTCCGGCGTACGCAGCACCGCGGCGAGCGCCGTGATCGAGATCGACGACGTGTTCGACGCGATGATCGCGTCCTGCCCGAGCGTGTCGATGTCGCGCAGGATCTTGAGCTTGAGCTCGAGATTCTCGGTTGCCGCCTCGATGACGAGCTGCGAGCCGGCGAGGTCGGCATACGCCGTCGTGCCGCGAACGCGCGCGAGCGCGGCCTTGCGCGCGTCGCCGCTGATCTTGTCCTTCTTCTGCAGCCGCTCGAGGCTGCCGTCGATCGCCGCGAGGCCGCGGTCGACCGCGTCGCGCGCGACGTCGACCATCACGACATCGACGCCGGCCACCGCGCACGCCTGCGCGATGCCGTTGCCCATCGTACCGGCGCCGACGACGCCGACTCGTTCGATCTGCATTGCGCGCCTCCACCGGCGTGGATGTCAGGGAACCTCTGATCAACGCCCGCGCGGGAGTCGTTGAGAGGTTCCTCGGCGCATTATGCTCTGCCGCGCCGTCCCTTCGCTCGCTGCGCGACGGCACGCGCCTGCGCACGCGGATGGCTCGCGGGCAGCGCCCGCGTCGCGACGCGCGTGGCACGCGGCCGCTTCTTTCCGGTGGGCATCGGCGAACGCAGTCGCGGCGGTGCCGCGCGCAGACCGGCGAGCATCGAATCGATCAGCGCCGGCGCCACCGCGGCGAGGTCGAACGCGGCCGGGTCGAGCACCCACTGATCCATGATCCCTTCGATGTACGCGTGCATCGCACGCGCGGCGAGCGCCGTATCGGTATCGGGCGGGAGCTGGCCGCGGTCGACCGCCTGCACCAGCACGCGCTCGACGTGCAGCAGGCAATCGCAGCGCTCGCGCCGCTCGCGTTCCGCCATCGGCGCCACGTTCGCCGTGCGCTCGGACTTGTGGAACATGACGTCGAACACGGCCTGTGCGCGCGGATCGCAGGCGAGCCGCGCGAGCGCCGCGAGCGCCAGTTCGCGCAGCGTCGCAAGCGGATCGGCGTGCGAGGTGGCGCCCGCGCGCTCGAACATCGTTTCGAGCGGCAGCGTCGCCCGCGCGCACATGGCCGCATAGAGATCCGCCTTGTCGCGGAAGTGCCAGTAGAGTGCGCCGCGCGTGACGCCCGCATCGGCCGCCACTTGCGCCAGCGTGCTGCCCGACACGCCGCTCGCGCGGAACACGCGCTCCGCCGCGTCGAGCAATTGCTCGCGCGTGTTCGCCGCCGCTTCCTTCGTCCTTCTCGCCAACCGAGCCTCCAGAGCGCGCGCATGCGGACGTGGCGCTGTCCATGCGTCGCACTTGAACGGTGTACAAATGAAACTTTACAAACAGACGCGATTGTATGTATCCTACGCCGCTTGCACAAGGCGCATCGCAGCAATCCGCGCCGCAACCCCAGGAGCCCGCCCGATGTCCCTCGTCGCGTTCCGCCGTTCCTTCCGTTTCCTGCCGCTCGTCGCGCTGCTCGCGCTTGCCGCCTGCGGAAAGCCGCAGCAGCAGGCAGGCGGCTTCCCCGCGTTCCCCCCGGCGGCGGTCACCGTCCAAAGCGTCGAGCCGCAGACGTTCCCGGTCGCGTTCGAGTACGTCGGGCAGACGCAAGGGTCGAAGGACGTCGAGGTGCGGGCGCGCGTGACCGGCATCATCGAGAAACGGCTCTACCAGGAAGGGTCGTTCGTGAAGGCGGGGCAGCCGCTCTTCATCATCGACGCTCGGCCGTACGAGGCGCAGGTGAACGCGGCGAAGGCCGACCTCGCGCGCGCGGAAGCGCAGAAGGCGCAGGCCGATCGCGAGCTCGCGCGGCTGCTGCCGCTCGCGGAGCGCAAGGCCATCGGCCAGAAGGAAGCCGACGACGCGGCGTCGAACGCCGATTTCGCCGCGGCCGCCGTCAAGTCGGCGCAGGCGAAGCTCGCCGAGCTCAACCTGAATCTCGGCTACACGAAAGTCGTCGCGCCGATTTCCGGCCTCACGAGCCGCGCGCAGAAGTCCGAAGGCAGCCTCGCGACGCAGAACGAAACGCTGCTCACGACGATCTCGCAGATCCACCCGATCTGGATCGTGTTCAACGTCTCGGAGAACGAGGAGCTCAGGCTCAACAAGGCGGTGAGCGAAGGCCGGCTCAAGCTGCCGAAGGACAACGCGTACGACGTCACGGTGAAGCTCTCCGACGGCTCGACGTTCCCGAAGCAGGGGACGATCAACTTCGCCGACACGCGCGTGAACCCGACGACCGGCACGTACGAGATGCGCGCCGAAATCCCGAACGCGGACGGTGCGCTCAAGCCGGGACAGTTCGTGCGCGTGATCCTGAAAGGCGCGTCGCGCGTCGACGTGCTCGCGGTGCCGCAGGTCGCAGTGCTCGACGGCGCCCAAGGCAAGTTCGTTTACGTCGTCGGCAAGGACAAGGACGGCAACGACGTCGCCACGCCGCGGCCGGTCGCCGTCGGCGACTGGGTCGGCGCCGACGGTGCGAACAAGTGGGTGATCGAGTCGGGATTGAAGCCCGGCGACCGCGTGATCGTCGACGGTGTCGCGAAACTGATGCCGGGCGCGAAGGTAAAGGTCGGCACGGAAGGCGCGGCCGGCGCCGCTGCCGCGGCGTCCGCCCCTGCGCCGGCCGGCGCTCCGGCGAAGGCGAGCGCATCGGCGCCCGCATCCGAGCCGGGGAAGGAAAGCGCGTCGGCATCGGGCGCCAAGCCCAAGTCCTGAGGAGCACCGATGCTCTCGCGCTTCTTCATCGACCGTCCGGTCTTCGCCATCGTCCTCGCGACGTTCATCGTGCTCGCCGGTCTCGCGGCGATGCGGTCGCTGCCGATCGCGCAGTATCCCGAAATCGCGCCGCCGGTCGTGACCGTGCAGGCGACCTATCCCGGCGCATCGGCGCAGACGCTCGAGCAGACAGTCGCCTCGCCGATCGAGAACGCGATCAACGGCGTGCCGGGCATGATCTACATGAGCTCGACGTCGGCGTCGAACGGCATCGTCTCGATCCAGGTGACGTTCGACATCGGCACCAACGTCGACATCGCGTCGGTGAACGTCAACAACCGCGTCAACGAAATCCTGCCGCGCCTTCCCGAGGAGGTACGCCGCCAGGGTGTGAGCGTCGAGCGCGGCAGCTCGGCGTTCCTGCAGGTGCTCGCGTTCTACTCGCCCGATGGCCGCTACAACGACCTCTTCACGTCGAACTACGTCAACCTGAACGTGCTCGACGCGCTGAAGCGGCTGCCCGGAACGACGAACGTGCAGATCTTCGGCGCGCACGATTACGCGATGCGCATCTGGCTCAAGCCAGACCGGATGGCGCAGCTTCACCTGACGCCGACCGACGTCATCAACGCGGTGAACGAGCAGAACGCGCAATTCGCGGCCGGCAAGATCGGGCAGTCGCCGGCGCCGTCGAACCAGGCGCTGGTCTACACGATCACGACGCAGGGACGGCTGACCGAGCCGTCCCAGTTCGAGCAGATCATCGTCCGCGCGAATCCCGACGGCTCGACGGTGCGGCTCGGCGACATCGCGCGCGTCGAGCTGGGATCGAAGGACTACGAGTTCATCGGCCGCATCAACGGCCGCGACGCGACGCTCGTCGGCATCTTCCTGTCGCCGGGCGCGAACGCGCTCGACGTCGCGCAAAGCGTGCGCAAGGAAGTGGCGCGGCTCGCGACGCGCTTCCCGGAAGGCCTCACGTACTCGGTGCCGTACGACACGACGAAGTTCGTGCAGGTGTCGATCCGCGAAGTGCTGAAGACGCTCGGCGAGGCGATGATCCTCGTCTTCCTCGTCGTCTACCTGTTCCTGCAAAGCTGGCGCGCGGCGATCATTCCGTTCGCGGCGGTGCCTGTTTCGCTGATCGGCGCCTTCGCCGGCATCTACGCGCTCGGCTATTCGATCAACACGCTGACGCTCTTCGCGATGGTGCTCGCGATCGGCATCGTCGTCGACGACGCGATCGTCGTGCTGGAGAACGTCGAGCGCCACATGCGCGAGGACCATCTGCCCGCGCGCGACGCGGCGATCAAGGCGATGCGCGAGGTGACGGGACCGATCATCGCGATCGTGCTGACGCTGACCGCGGTGTTCGTGCCGATCGCCTTCCTGGGCGGCCTGACCGGCGAGCTCTACCGGCAGTTCGCGGTGACGATCGCGATGTCGGTCGTCATCTCGGGCTTCGTCGCGCTGACGCTGTCGCCGGCGCTTTGCGCGCTGATCCTGCAGCCGCACCGGACGCCGAACGCGTTCTTCCGCTGGTTCAACGGCTGGTTCGGCCGCGTCACCGTCCGCTACAACGACGGCGTCATCTTCCTTTTGCGCCGGGGCGTCGTCGGCGCGCTGCTCTTCCTCGGCATGGTCGCGATCACCGCGTGGCTGTGGCGCGTCACGCCGAGCAGCCTCGTGCCGGACGAGGACCAGGGCTTCTACATCAGCGCGGTGATCCTGCCCGACGGCGCGACGCTCGAGCGCACCGACAAGGTCGTCTCGCAGGTGGCGGCCGCGATCCGGTCCAACCCGAACAACCAGGACATCGTCGCGTTCACCGGCTTCGACTTCATCGGCGGCGGGTTCCGCAACAACGCGGCGACGATCTTCGTCACGCAGAAGCCGTGGGACGAGCGCAAGGTGACGGCGCAGCAGCTCGTCGGCGAGCTGTTCGCGAAGACGGCCGGCATCAAGGAAGCGCTGGTGCTCGCGTTCAATCCGCCGCCGATCTTCGGCCTCGGCACGGCAGGCGGCTTCGAGTTCTACATCCAGAACCACGGCGAAGGCGGCGCGAAGCGGCTCGACGAGGTGAAGAACGCCTTCCTCGCGAAGGCGAACTCGGATCCCGTGCTGGCCGGCGCGCAGACGCTGTGGCGCGCAACGGTTCCGCAGCTCAACGTCGACGTCGACCGCGAGAAGGCGAAGACGCTCGGCATCCCGATCTCGAACATCTTCGCGGCGCTGTCGGCGACGCTCGGCAACTACTACATCAACGACTTCAACAAGTACGGCCGCGCATGGCAGGTGCTGATGTCCGCGGAGTCCTCGTATCGCAACCGGCCCGACGACATCGGCGCGATCTACGTGCGCTCGGCTGCGGGCGAGATGATCCCGCTGTCATCGCTCGTCACCGTTCGCTATTCGTCGGGCCCCGACGCGCTCGACCGCTTCAACAACCTGCCGGCCGTGAAGATCCTCGGACAGGCCGCGCCGGGCTACAGCTCGGGGCAGGCGATCGCCGAGGTCGAGAAGATCGCCGGGCAGGTGCTGCCGCCGGACTTCAGCTACGACTGGGGCGGCACGTCGTACCAGGAAAAGAAGTCGTCGGGCGCGGCAACGTTCTCGCTGGGCCTCGCCGTCATCATGGTGTTCCTGATCCTCGCCGCGCAGTACGAGCGGTTGTCGCTGCCGTTGTCGGTGCTGCTGGCGCTGCCGTTCGGCACGTTCGGCGCGCTCGCGGCGATCTGGATCAAGAACTCGCTCGCGCCGTGGCTGCACTCGACACCGCTCACGAACGACGTGTATTTCCAGATCGGTCTCGTCACGCTGCTCGGCCTCGCCGCGAAGAACGCGATTCTGATCGTCGAGTTCGCCGTGATCAAGACACACGAGGGCATGACGCCGTCGGCGGCGGCGATCGAAGCCGCACGGCTGCGCTTCCGGCCGATCCTGATGACGTCGCTCGCGTTCATCCTCGGCGTCACGCCGCTCGCGCTGTCGACGGGTGCGGGCGCCGGTGCGCGGCACTCGACAGGCACCGGCGTGATGGGCGGGATGCTCGCGGCGACGTTCCTCGCGGTGTTCTTCGTGCCGCTCTTCTACCGCGTCATCACCGAGCGGCGGCTGATCGAGCGGCGCAGCCACGACGAGCTCGTCGCCGAAGTGAAGCATGCGCGCACGTCGTCGCATCACGTGCCGCACACGCCGGGACATCCGCCGGTTCCGGCCGCCGGAGACGATTAGCATGAGTCACGACATTCGCCATTCTCCCCGTCCGCGACGAAGCGCCGTCACCGTCCGCGCGCTGCTCGCGGTTGCGCTCGCCGCATCGCTTGCGGCGTGCACGACGACGCCGACGGCGCCGCCGGCCGTCGAGCTGCCGGCGGCGACGATCGATCATCTCGATCTCGATCACTGGTGGGTCGAGTTCAACGAGCCCGCGCTCACCGCGCTCGTCGACGAGGCGCTCGCGAACAACCTCGATCTGCGCCTCGCGATGGCGCGGATCGACGAAGCGCGCGCACAGGTGACGGCGGCATCGGCCAATCTCTATCCGAGCCTGAACCTCGGCGTCAACGCGAGCCGCAGCAAGGTGAGCGAGATCGGCGGCATTCCGATCCCGTCCGGCGTATCGGCGATCACGAACAACTATCAGCTCGCACTCAACGCGTCGTACGAAGTGGACCTGTGGGGCAAGTACCGCTCGGCTTCGCGCGCCGCACAAAACGACCTTCTCGCGACCGAATACGCGCGCGAGACGGTGCGCTCGGCCGTCGCTGCCGCGGTCGCCCAGACGTACTTTCAGTTGATCGCGGCGGATGCGCAGCTCCGGCTGCTCGAGGACACGCTCAGGCTTCGCGAGCAGACGGTTGCGCTGCAGACCGATCGCGCGCAGGCCGGCGTGATCGGCCAGTACGATCTCGCGCAGGCGAAGGCGGAGCGCGACTCGGTCGTCGCCGACATCGCGACGGCAAAGCGCGCCGTTGCGCAGTTCGAATCCGCGCTCGCTGTCGTCGTCGGTCGCTCGCCGCGCGACGTGTTCACGCCGGCCGTCGCGCGCGAGCCGTCGATCGACAAGCTGCTCGCCGTGCCGACGGTGCCCGCAGGCTTGCCGTCGGATGTCCTCGAGCGCAGGCCCGACGTGCGGCAGGTCGAGAAGCAGCTCGCGGCCGCGAGCTTGCGCATCGACAGCGCACGTGCCGACTACTTTCCGTCGCTTTCGCTCACGGGGCAGCTCGGCACCGAATCGATCGAGCTGTCGAAGATCGCGAGCGGGCCCGCGCTGATCTGGTCGATCGGCGCCGGGCTGCTGCAGCCGCTCCTGAATCTGAAATCGATCGACGCCAACGTGCAGACGCAGACGGCGCGGCGCGAGGAACTGGTCGTCACCTACCAGCAAACGGTGCAATCCGCTTTCAAGGACGCGCACGACGCGCTTTCGGCGAACCAGACGACGCGCGCGGCGCTCGCCGCGCAAACGACGCGCGAGCAGAATCTGCAGCAGGCGTACGAGCTGTCGGACCTGCGCTACAAGTCCGGCTACTCGCCGTATCTCGAAGTGCTCGACGCGCAGCGCCAACTGCTGCAGGCGCAGACGCTGTCGATCCTCGCCGCACGCGACGTGCGGCTCGCGCTCGTCGATCTCGCGAAGGCGCTGGGCGGCGGCTGGGATTACAGGAACGCGGTCGAGCCGGTGGCGGCGGCGCCGCAACCGAAGTAGGGTCCGCTTACTGCAGCGACGGCTTCTTGAGCAGCATGCTGCGATCGACCGTCTGCACGGTGACTTCCTTCAGGCCGCCGCCGCGCGCGACCGTCAGTGGAATGTCGGTGCCCGCCGGACCCTGCAGCCAAAGGCTGCGATAGAAGTCGCCGAGGCCGCTGACCGGCGAGCCGGCAACGTCGCGGACGACGTCGCCGAGATGCACGCCCGCGCGCTCGGCCGGACCCTGGTGCGCGAGCCCCTGGATCGTGATGCCGTCCCTGGTTTCGGCGCTGTAGATGCCAAGCCAGGGACGCGGTGGACGGTCGGCGCGCCCGAGCCTGCGCATGTCGTTCTCGATCGGATCGATCAGCTCGCTCGGCACGAACATGTTGCCCTTCACCGTGTCGTCGCCGTCGGCCTCCTGCACGAACAGCGAGCCGACGCCGGTCAGCCGGCCCTTGCCGTCGAGCAGCGCGGCGCCGCTCCATTCGGGGTGCGGCGGCGCGGTGAACAGCGCGTCGTCGAGCAGGTATTCCCAGTAGCCTGCGAACTCGCGGCGCGCGAACACGCGTGTGCGAAGCGCGTGCGAGCGGCCGCCGCTGCTCAGCACGTAGACGTCGCCGTCGGTCTGCGCGGAATCGAGATCGACGCGCGCGATCGCGGGTGCTTCCAGCTTGCCGAGCGGCATCACGAGGCCGAGCCCGGTCACCTGGTCGTACGCGAGCGCGTGACCCGGCACGACCGCGCCGCCGTTCGTCGTGAGCCAGATCGATTCGGCCTCGGTGATCAGGTAGCCGATCGTCAGCACGACGCCGTCGTCGCCGATGACGACGCCGCTGCCCGTCCGCTCGGTACCGAGCAGCGACGCCGTGAACGCGTCCTCCGGAATCTCGGCGCGCAACGCCACGACCGCGTCGAGCGCGCGCGACAGGTCGAAGTCGACTTCGTCGCTCGAAGGCTGCAGTTCGGGCGGGAACGCCCAGTGAGTCATGTCGGCCATGGTTCGCGCTGGTTGCGGTAGAACACGCGCACGCATCTTACGCGAGCGCGGCCGCGCGTCTTAGAGCGACGGACGCCGCCGATCGTTCAATGAGCAGCAAGCGCCGGCAAGCGAGCGACGGTCGGTAGAATCGTCGAAGATCGCAAACCCGCAAGACGAATGAACGACGTCGACGTCCTGATCGCCGGCGCGGGTCCGACCGGCCTCGTGCTCGCGCTGTGCCTCGCCCGCGCGGGTGTGCGCGTGCGCATCGTCGACAAGGCCCCCGCCGTCGCATCGACGTCCCGCGCGCTCGTCGTGCACGCGCGCACGCTCGAGTTCTATCGCCAGCTCGGCATCGCCGATGCCGTCGTCGACGCGTCCGTCCGCTTCGATGCCCTGAATCTCTGGGTCGGCGGCCGGCACGTTGCGCATGTCGAGCTGGGCGCGCTCGGCGCCGGCGCGACCGCGTACCCGTACGTCCTGATCTTCCCGCAGGACGAGCACGAGCGGCTCCTCGGCGAGCAGCTGGCCGCCGCCGGCGTCACGGTCGAGCGTCCGTGCGCGCTCGCCCGCTTCGACGATCGTGGCGACGGCGTCGTCGCACGTCTGATGCACGACGACGGGCGCGAAGAGACCTGTAGCGCCGCCTATCTCGCCGGATGCGACGGCGCGCATTCGACGGTTCGAGAGCAACTCGGCGCGGGATTTCCCGGCGCGACCTACGCCCATCTGTTTTACGTCGCGGACGTCGAAGCCCAGGGCCCGGCGATCAACGGCGAGCTCAACGTCGCGCTCGATTTCGCGGACCTGGTTGCCATCTTCCCGATGAAAGGCGACGGCCGCGTGCGCTTCATCGGCACCGTGAAGCCGGAGAACGAGCAAGCGGAGCACGCGCTCGAATGGAACGACGTGAGCCGCCGCGCCATCGACACGCTTCGCATCGACGTGACGCGCGTCAACTGGTTCTCGACGTATCACGTCCATCATCGCGTCGCGTCGCATTTCAGGAGCGGCCGGACGTTCCTGCTCGGCGACGCCGCGCACATCCACAGTCCGGTCGGCGGGCAGGGCATGAATACCGGGATCGGCGACGCGATCAACCTCGGCTGGAAGATCGCCGGCGCGCTTCGCAGGACGATCGATTCGCGCGTGCTCGAGAGCTTCGAGCCGGAGCGCCTCGCCTTTGCCAAGCGGCTGGTCGCCACGACCGACCGCGCGTTTAAGATCGCGACGAGCGACGGACCGATCGCGCGCTTCGTCCGCCTGCACGCGATACCCGAGGTGCTGCCGCCGCTCACGGCGCTTTCCGAGGTGCGCCGCTTCATGTTCCGCACGCTGTCGCAGACGGCGATCGAATATCGCGACAGCGCGCTGTCCCGCGGTGTCGCGGGCTCGGTGCACGCCGGGGACCGGCTGCCATGGGTCGATCTTCGCGAAGACGGCGCGGAGCCGATCGACAACTACGCACCGCTCGCCGCGCGCGAGTTCCAGGTCCATGTGTACGGCGGCGCGAAGCCGGCGCTCTGCGCGCTCTGCGGTACCCGCGGCATCGCTCTGCACGCGTTCGCATGGCGCGAGGCGATGGCCGCGGCGGGCTTCGCGCGCGACGCGTGCTATCTGCTGCGACCGGACGGTTACGTCGCGTTCGCGGAGCGCAACGGCGACGACACGTCGGCATTCACGCGTTATCTCGACGACTGGCGGATCACCGCGCGAAGCTGATCCGCTTTCACGCGCGCTTTTTCCGGAGGGCTTTCCGCATCACGGGGCGCGTTGGCTTGCGCCGCGCAACCTCGTTGAAGCCCGCGCGATCGTACATCGCCTTCGCACCGAACCACGCGTTCTCGTCGCGCGAGCGCTCCGGCTTGTCCACCGGATAAGCCTCGAGCAGCATCGCGCCGTTCTTGCGCGCATAGTCGGCCGCATGCGCGAGCATCGTTTCGGCGACGTGCGCGCCGCGCGCCTCGGGCGCCGTGTAGAAGCAGATGACCGACCACACCGGCTTGTCGTCGACGGCGCGCATGACGGGCGATTTGGCGAGCTTCGCGTAATCGGCGCGCGGACCGAGCGATACCCAGGCGACCGGCTTGCCGTCGCGATAGCCAACGAGCCCCGGGACGACGCCCGCGTCGACGAGCGACTTCAGCGCCGCGCGGTTGAAATCGGCGACCGATACGCCGGGCGGAACGTCGGCGCGGCCGGAGCGCCGGTAGTACATGCACCAGCACCAGCGCACCTGTCCGCTGCCGCGGCCCATGAAAAGCGCGACCAGATCGTCCCATCGCGTTGGCGTGAGCGGATGAGCGACGAGCTTGCCGACAGTGCGTGCAGGCATCGCGCGAATCTACACCGGTTCGCTGCCCCGCCCGCCGCGTTGCATCAAAGCGCGTCCCACGGCGTGACGGCGTCGTTTCGGACCTGCGCCTCGAGAAGCGCCTCCTGGCTCGCGATTCGTTCGCAAAGCTCGAGCGCCTCGCGTATCCGCGCACGCGGGGACACGACGATGCCGGTCTCGTCGAGCGCGTCGGTGACAATCGCGGTCGGGTGCTGCAGCAGGCGGGAAACGGGATCCCGTTCGGTCGCGCTCATCGTTCGCTGCGAAAGATTTCAATCGTTCGGAATCGTCGCTTCGCTAGATCGACGCGCCGACGCGGCTCACGACTTCGCCGCCCTCGCCGACGATCTCGCCGTAAGTGAGCGTGCCCGACGCGATCGCGACCAGCGCGTCGAGCGCGCGCGCCGACGCTTCGTCGAACGGCACGCTGCCGTCGAGGACGCCGGTCGCGGCGAAGTCGATCTGCTCGGCGAGTCGCGCGCACGCGTCGGCATTCGCGCTCATCTTGAGCGTCGGCGCGAGCGCGCTGACGTAGCTGTTGCCCGCGCCCGTCGTGAAGACGACGACTTGCGCGCCGGCGGCGACCATCGCGGTGATCGACTCGGGCGAGAAGAATGGCGTGTCCATCAGGTAGAGGCCCGGCGCGGCAGGGCGCTCCGTCGCGCGGAGCACGCCGCGAATCGGCTGCTCGCCGCCCTTCGCGATCGCACCGAGCGCCTTCTCCTCGATCGTCGTCAAACCGCCGGCCTTGTTCTGAGGGCCGGGATTCTCCGCGCGAATGTCGCTGCCCGACGCGCGCACGGCGCGTTCGCGCGCCATCACGGTCGCGACGATCCGTTGCGCGATGTCGGGCGATGCGGCGCGACGCGCGAGCAGATGCTCGGCACCGGTCCATTCGACGGTCTCGCTGAACACTGCGCGTCCACCGGCGGCGACGATGCGCTCGGCGAGGCGCCCCGCAAGCGGATTGCAGACGAGACCGGACGTCGCGTCGGAATGGCCGCATTCGACCGCGAGGAAGAGATCGGCCAGCGTGCACGGTTCGCGGCGCGATTGCGATGCGTCGCGCACGAGCCGCGCGGCAATGCGCACACCGCGGTCGACGAGCGTCAGCGCGTCCTCGTGCACGCCCGGCAGCGACAAGCCATCCGCGGGCTTGCCGATCCTGCGCAATGCGTCGAGGTACGGCTCGGTGATTCCGTCCGCCGCCGACACGACCAGTACGGCGGCGACGTTGGGATTGCACGCGAGTCCCGCCAAGGTGTCGAAGTGCAGTTGCGCGTCGTCGCCGACCTGTCCGCGTCCGAATCCCGACGTGACCGCGGCACTGCCCGCCACGAGATGCGCGATCCGCTGCGCGGCCGCCGACGTGAGGCCGGTCGGCGACAGCACGAGCACGTGGTTGCGAACGCCAATGCTGCCATCGTGGCGCCGAAAGCCCAGGAAACCGTGAAGCGCGTCGTCGCTCATTGGCCGAGACCTCCGATGGCAAACGCATCGGGCGGAAAACCGGCGACGCCGACGTCGAGCGCAAGCACGCGGCCGGCGAGCGGTTCGGCTCCAAGCCGCGACGCGCTCAAGCCTCGCGAGGCCGTCGTCACGAACAGCGTCCGGTAATCGCGGCCGCCAAACGCGCAGGACGCCGGCTTGCTCACCGGCAATCGCAGCACGCGGTCGATGCGTCCTTGCGGATCCAGACGCAGCAGCGCGCCGCCGTCGAAGATCGCCGACCACAGACAACCCTCGCGGTCGACGCACGCGCCATCGGGACCACCGGGCAGCGCGCCCAGGTCGGCGAAGACGCGCCGCTCGTGCAGCGCGCCGCGCTTGGCATCGAACGCGAACGCTTCGATGCTGCCGCGCCGCGTATCCGCGATGTACATCGTGCGCCCGTCGGGGCTCCACGCGATGCCGTTCGGCGTGAGCCACTCGCCGAGCACGCGCGTGGAACGATCGCGGCCTTCGAGCACGTACAGGCTTCCTTCTGCGAGCGCGGAGTCGGGATTCATCGAGCCGCACCAAAGGCGTCCGCGCGCGTCGCACTTGCCGTCGTTCAGCCGGGTATGCGGCGTGCCGGGTTCGGGATCGAGCACGTAATCGAGCGCGCCGCGCGACGGGTCGAACGTCGCGAAGCCGGAACGAAGACCCGCGACAAGCGTCCCGTCGGACGACGGCACGATGCAGCCGATGTCCTCGGGCATCGGCCAGCGTGCCTCGTCGCCGGTGTCGATGTCGAGCGCGTGAATGGCCGGCGTGTCACGAAGGTCGACGAAATACAATCGTCCGTCGCGCTCGCTCCATACGGGGCTTTCGCCGAGCGAGCATTGGCTGCGTCCGACGCTGCGAATGTCGCGGACCGGTTGCGCGTCGGCCCATGCGCGCTCGAGATCCGGCGAGCGGCGCGCGGCTGTCGCGAGGTTGTGCTCGTGCACGAACGCGCCGGCTTCGATCGCGTGCGTCGTGCGTCCGATGTACTCGCCGTACTTTCGAATCCGCAGTCCGGCCGCGAGCGGGCGCAGCGCGAACTTGTGCCCGGACGCAATGGCATCGACGAGCGTCACGGCGCGCTGCACGTCGCCGCATTGCACGTCGATGCGCGCGCCGGCCGGAAGCGGCCGCACGGCGGTCGCGACGTCGTCGGTCGGCGCGAGGAGCCATGCGTCGGGAGGAGCGTTCACGCTTGACGCTTTTGATCAAAAAAAGCAGTATACGTGTGAATCCGTTCCATGGTCATCTCGGAAGCCGATGGCAGGTAATTCAGCACTTCGATCAAATTGGCCAGCGTACCCGAACCGGCTCGGACGGCGCGCAACTGCGACGTCGTCGTCACGATGCTGCCCGACGATCGGATCGTCGGCGACGTGCTCGCCGGCGCGAGCGGCATCATCGCGAGCTTGCGGCCGGGCGCGCTCGTCATCGAGATGAGCACGGCCGCTCCGCGCACGAAGAAGGCGCTGCACGCCGAGGCGCGCGCGAAGGGCGTCGACTTCGTCGATTGTCCGGTCGGCAAGACGGTCGACCACGCGATCGCCGGCACGCTGCCGTTGATGGCGGGCGGTGAGCCGGGTCGATCGAGCGCGCGGGTCCCGGCCTGGAACAACTCGCTTGCGAAGGTGCTGCCCGACAAGGCGCTGAAGCGCGACTTCAGGCCCGGATTCATGGCGCGGCTCGCGCACAAGGACGTGAAGCTCGCGCCCGAGATGGCGCGCGAGCTCGGCGTGCCGATGCATCAGGGCGAGGCGGCGTTCCGGCTCCTGAGCGAGGCGCTCGGCGACGGCCACGGCGGCGACGGCACGCCGGGCTCGATGCTGCGCGCCTGCGAAGCGCGAAGCGGCGTACGCGTCACGTCTTGATGGGTCGCACGCACGCAGCGCTTGCGAACGACGCGCCGCCGCCGGACATCGAGCAGCGGCTGCGCAACGACATAGTGTCGGGCGAGCTTGCGTTCGGCGCCCGGCTGCGGATCGAGGATCTCGCGCTGCGTTACGGCGTCTCCCACATGCCGGTGCGCGAGGCGTTGCGCGTGCTGCACGGTGAAGGCCTCGTCCTCATCGAGCCGAACCGGGGCGCGCGCGTGCGGCCGATCTACCGCGGCTTCATCGAGGACATCTTCGACGTACGCTGCGCGATCGAGACGATGCTCGCGCGACGCGCCGCCGAGCGGCGCACGCCCGAGCACCTTGCGCAGTTGCGTGGCGCGGCCGAGCGACTGGAAGCGTACGTCGACGCCGGCAACGTCGCGCAGGTCCCGCACGCCAACCGCGACTTCCACGCGGCGATCAACGATGCCGCCGGCAACCCGGGTGCGCTGCCGATCGTCGACAGCCACTGGCTGCTCCTGTCGGCGCTGCTCAAGCGCTACGGCTACGGCGACGAGCG
>Ga0070681_10000707_pt1 | contig 27711 bp, 22 predicted proteins | sample KBSC83BmetaG_FD_65650 | JGI IMG/M metagenome (GOLD analysis project Ga0070681, IMG submission 65650) | Corn rhizosphere microbial communities from Kellogg Biological Station, Michigan, USA - KBS C8-3B metaG | ecosystem: Host-associated > Plants > Roots > Rhizosphere | place: USA: Michigan...
ACGGCGTGCTGGCGGATCTCGGTGTTTCGTCCATGCAGCTGGACGTGCCGGGCCGTGGATTCAGTTTTCGTCAGGACGATCCGCTGGATATGCGGATGGACACAACGGCCGGGCCCACGGCCGCCGAATCCCTCCGCAACGTGGACGAGCAGACGCTGGCGAATCTGATTTACGAGTTCGGTGAAGAGCGTCATTCCCGGCGCATCGCCAGGGCCATTGTCGCGGCGCGCGGCGAGGCCCCGATCGAGACAACCGGTCAGCTCGCGGCAATCGTGCGGCGAGCGATTCCGCGCAAGGGGTACATGCGAATCGATCCGGCGACGCGAACGTTTCAGGCGATTCGCATCTGGGTGAATCGCGAGCTCGAGGGGCTCGACGCGTTCCTCGGCGATGCGTCGCGACGGCTCGCCATGAACGGACGGATGGTGGTGATCACGTTTCATTCGCTCGAAGACCGGATCGCCAAGCACACCCTTCGAGCGCTTGCCGCCGAAGGGTTCGGGCTTCGCGTCCGGACAAAGCGGCCGGTTGCGGCGAGCGAAACAGAAATCTCGCGAAACCCGCGCGCACGAAGCGCCAAGCTTCGCGCAGCGGAGATCGGACAGGCATCATGAGCGGCGAATTCGAGTACGCAATCAAGAAAGACGTCCGGAACAACCCTATCGTTCGCGAGGTCGATCGCGAGCGGCACGTCGAAATGTGGCGGTCGGTTGGAGTGGGCGTCTTCCTCGTCGCCGTCCTGCTGTTCTCAGCCTGGCAGCACTTCGAGCTGCTCCGTCACGGCTATCGGATCGAGCAGATGCAGAAGGAGCGCGCCGCCGAGCAGGAGATTACCCGTCATCTGAAGCTGGAGATCGACACGCTGCGCTCCCCAGCGCGCATCGAGCGCCTCGCCACCAGCCGGCTCGGCATGGTTGCACCGACCGCGGATGATGCCTCCGTCATCGAGCGTGTGACCACCACCGCGCCGCCGCCCCGGTCCGTCGTCGCCCGCCGGTAAGAGAGAGAGGACCGATTACGTGGCCGAGACGCCCTTCGACGCTTCCCGGGGCAAGCCCCTCGACGGTACTCGGGGTAAACCGTCCGACCGTGCTCACGGAAAATCCGCCAAGCATTGGCGCACGATGCTGAAGGGCCGGATTGCGGTCGCGGCCGTCGGCTTGTTCGTATGGTCCACGGCCATCGAGGCGAGGCTCGTGTTCCTGCAGGTCTATCGGCACGCGGATCTCGTGGCGCGCGCCGAACGTCAGCAGATGCGGACGATTTCGGCATCGGGCAAACGCGGCGAGATTCGCGATCGCGACGGCCACGTGCTCGCCTACAGCGTGGACGCGGATTCCGTCTACGCGGTGCCGACCGAAATTGCGGATCCCGCCCAGGCTGCCCGCGCGCTGTGCGGCGCGCTCGATGACTGCTCTGCCGCGGAACGCCAGGCACTGGCGGAACGAATTCGCCGCGGACGTGCCTTCGCGTACGTGCGGCGCCAGGTAACGCCCGACCAGGCCCGGCGGGTCGCGCAGCTGCAGCTGGAAGGCGTCGGCTTCATGAATGAGAACCGGCGCTTCTACCCCAACCGAACTCTCGCTGCGCATCTGCTGGGCTACGTCGGGCTCGACAATACGGGACTCGCGGGCCTCGAAGCGACATACGACAATTTGATCAAAGGGCACGCGGGCACGGTGCTCATTCAGACCGACGCCAAGCGTCACGCGTTCAGCCGTGTCGAGCGTCCTTCGACCATGGGCGCGGACCTCGACCTGACAATCGATCAGTACCTTCAGCACATTGCGGAGCGGGAGCTGCAGGCGGGCGTTGACTACGCCGGCGCCGAAGGTGGTGCGGCGATCGTGATGGAACCGCACAGCGGCGAAATCCTGGCGCTCGCCAACTATCCGACGTTCAACCCGAACGCCTACCGAGACTTCGACGACGACGATCGGCGCAACCGCGCCATTCAGGACCTGTACGAGCCAGGGTCGACATTCAAAATCGTGACAGCGTCGGCCGCGCTCGAACAGCACGTGCTGAGAGCGACGGATCTGGTGGACACCAATCCCGGCGTCATCAGATTTGGTTCGCGCGTCGTCGACGAGGACAAGCACCACAACTACGGAGTGCTGTCGTTCACGGACGTGATCGTCAGATCGAGCAACGTCGGCGCCATCAAGGTTGGCCTGCGGGTTGGCGCGGAGCGCATGGGGCTGTACGCGCGGCGCTTCGGCTTCGGGCACACGATGTCGCCCGACTTCCCATCCGAGAGCCCCGGGATTTTGTGGGACCCCGCGCGTCAGTCGGAGAGCGCGCTCGCGTCGATGTCGATGGGATACCAGGTGGCGGTCACGCCGCTGCAGATGGCGTCGGCGGTGAGCGCGGTGGCGAACGGTGGCGACTTGGTGCAGCCCAGGGTGGTTCGGGCGGTGACCCGTGATGGCGTGCGGAAGATGGTGCCGCGGAAGGTGCTGTCGCGCGCGATCGACAGCAGTACGGCCGCCGAGGTCACAGCGATCATGGAGGCTGTTGTCGAACGGGGCACGGGCAAATCCGCAGAGATCGACGGATACACGATCGCGGGCAAGACAGGGACCGCCCAGAAGGTGGTCAACGGCCGCTATTCGAACACCGACTTCAACGTGTCGTTCGTCGGCTTCGTGCCGTCGCGCAAACCAGTCTTCACCATCATTGTGGTCGTCGATTCGCCGCACAAGGTGCCGCCGTATGGGGCGACGGTTGCCGCGCCCATTTTCAAGCGCATTGCAACCGCGGCCCTGCGCCAATACGGCATCCCACCGTCGATCAACCCGGCGCCGCCGGTACTAGCGGTGAATCACGACGAAGACGATCAGCACGAACAACCGACATCGACGACAACAATGGCGCCAAACATCGTGACGGTTGACGGAAACGCCCCGGGCAACACGGCTGTATTTCCGGACCTGCGCGGCCTCAGCGCGCGCGACGCGCTGCGCACGCTGGCGAGGTTGGGCATGACCGCACGTTTAACCGGCGCGGGAGTCGTCGTGCGTCAGCTGCCAGAGGCGGGCACACCAATGGACGGTGAAACTGCCGCGACGCTCTGGCTCGAGCGACAGCTTGCCGCCGCGCCATGAAGGTCCGCGAGCTGCTCGAGTCAGCGGCGCGGCAATCACCCGCCGGGCTGGCGGTGGATGCAGCAGATCGTCGATTGAATGTGCCGTGCAGCGGCGTTGTCTACGACTCACGGAAAGTTGGTCGCGGGTCGGTGTTTGTTGCACTGCCCGGTCAGAAGGCCGACGGCGCGGCGTTTGCGCCGCAGGCAATCGCCGCGGGTGCAGTGGCGGTGGTGTCGGAGCGGCCGGCTCCTGTTGATGTCAGCGCGCCATGGATCGTCGTGCCGAACGCGAGGCTGGCTCTGGCGTACCTGGCGGCGGTGTTCTTCGGGGACCCGAGCCGCGAGTTGAACGTTGTCGGCATCACGGGAACGAACGGCAAGACGACGACGAGCTATCTGACCAACGCGATTTTCGAGGCCGCCGGGACGCGCTGCGGCTTGATGGGAACAGTGACCTACCGGATTGGAAGTCGGGAAGTAGCGGCGACGAGAACGACGCCCGAGGCGCCTGAGGTGCAGGGCTTCATGCGTCAGATGGTCGATGCGGGCTGCGGTGCCTGCGTCATGGAGGTGTCGTCGCACGCACTCTCGATGCACCGCGTCGATGGAATCCGCTTTGCTGCCGGGGTGTTCACGAATCTGACGCGCGATCACCTCGACTTCCATGGCGACATGGAGTCGTACTTCGCCGCCAAGCGGCGGCTGTTCGAGATCATGCCGTCCGACGCTCCGGCGGTGATCAACATCGACGATCCGCGCGGCGCCGCGCTGACAGAAGTTGCGCACAGGCCTGTGACGTACGCGATCACTCGCGACGCCGATGTGACGCCGGGGCCGCTGGAGTTCGGCTTCGACGGTCTTCGATTCGATGTCCGGATGCCGCAAGGCGTTGCGCACGTGAATTCGAAGCTCGTGGGTCGGCCGAACGTCTACAACATTCTCGCGGCCGCCGCCGTGACGGCGGCGCTCGATGTTCCACTCGACGCCATCGAGCGTGGGCTGCATGAATTGCCGGGTGTTCCCGGACGGTTCGAGCTGATCTCTTCGGAGGGAGACGACATCACGGTCGTCGTCGATTACGCGCATACCGATGATGCGCTGCGAAACCTGCTGGAAACGGCGCGTCCGCTCGCGTCGCGCCGTCTCATCACGGTATTCGGTGCCGGCGGTGACCGCGACCGCACGAAGCGACCGCTCATGGGAATGGTCGCCGCCCGACTGAGCGATGTGGTTGTGATTACGTCGGACAATCCGCGCAGCGAGGATCCGGTCCGGATTATCGAGGAAGTGAAGCTGGGGGCGGAGCCGGAGGCGCGGCAGGGAAAAGCCGAGCTCCTGACGATCGTCGATCGGCGCGACGCGATCGCCCACGCGATCGATGGAGCTGCGGCCGGCGATGTGGTGCTCATCGCCGGGAAGGGACACGAGAAGTATCAGGAGATTGGTGGCCGCACGATGCCGTTCGACGACGTCGCGGTCGCTCGGGATGCGCTGGAGGCGCGGCGTGCGAAGTCGCGGGTTGGGTGAACGCGCTGCGACTGACTGTGGGATGGCTCGCGGCCGCGTGCGCCGGACGAATCGTCTCGGGGGATCCCGAGCAGGCGGTCGGCGACATTGCGACGGACTCGCGGTCGCTTCACCCGGACGACTTCTTCGTCGCGCTGCGAGGCGCGCGCTTCGACGGGCACCGGTTCGTGGAGGAGGCGTTCGCGCGAGGAGCGGCCGGCGCCATCGTGGAAGCTGGCTGGACGGATACGGGGGCGGACCTGAAGGTCCGCCCATCCACGGCAGCAATCGTGGAGGTAGGCGACACGACACGCGCGCTGCAGGATGTGGCGCACGCCATTCGCGAAGCGGTCGGGACGAAGGTGATTGCGATCACTGGCAGCGCTGGCAAGACGACGACCAAGGACATCATTGCGAACTTTCTGTCCGCGTCGTACCGCGTCGTGAAGAACAAGGGGAATTTGAATAATCACATCGGCCTGCCGCTGTCGCTCATGCAGCTGCGCGATCGGCCGGATGTGGCCGTCATGGAACTGGGGATGAATCACGCCGGGGAGATCAGCACGCTGGTCGCGATTGCCGATCCGGACGTTCGCGTCTGGACGAATGTCGGCGACGCGCACCTCGGCTTCTTTGCATCCCCGGCGGCGATCGCCGACGCCAAGGCGGAAATTCTCGAAGCGGCGGAGCCGCACGACGTGCTCGTGTGCAATGCAGACGATCCGCTGGTGATGGCCCGCGCCACGCAGTTTGCCGGACGCCTGGTCACGTTCGGCGAGGCGGCGCAGGCGACCGTCCGATCCTCGTCCATCGAAGATCGCGGCATCGATGGGATGCGGGCGCGCGTCGCCACTCCGGCGGGCGAGGGCGTCCTCGAAACGCCGCTGCTCGGTCGCGGCAATCTGGCGAACGTCCTCGCCGCGACGGCCGTCGCGCTGGAGTTCAACATACCGCTCGACGAGGTGGTCGAGCGCGCAGCCACACTGCGCGCGTCGGATCGCCGCGGAGCGGTGCATCACCTGCGTGGTGGCGTCACGCTGATCGACGACTCGTACAACTCGAGTCCCGCAGCACTGGCACGTGCGCTCGAGGTGCTGGGCAAGACGTCACAAGCGACCCGACGGGTGGCGGTGCTCGGCGAGATGCTCGAGCTCGGCGCTCACGCCGAAGACAGGCATCGTGACAGCGGCCGTCGTGCGGCTGGCGCGGGGCTCGCCGCCTTGTTCGCCGTGGGCGGCGCGCCGGCGCGAGCGCTGGCCGATGCAGCAGTCGAGGCCGGCTTTCCGCCGGCCAATGTGGCCTGCTTCGAGACGAGCGACAGCGCTGCACCTGCGATCGCCGCGGCCATTCGTGCGGGCGACGTGGTGCTCGTCAAAGGTTCGCGTGGCATACGGACGGATGTGATTGCGGATCGGATTGCGGAGGAGTTCGCCTGATGCTCCTCTACCTCCTGTTACCGCTCCGCACCTACGCGACGGTCTTCAACGTCACCAGGTACATCACGTTCCGAACGGCAGCGGCCAGCCTGACGGCGCTGGCGCTCAGCCTCGCACTCGGACCCTGGATGATCCGCAAGCTGCGCGATTTCCAGATCGGCCAGGTGATTCGGCAGGAAGGTCCGCAGTCCCATCGCGCCAAGGCGGGGACGCCGACGATGGGTGGCCTGTTGATCCTAACGTCCGCGCTCGTGCCCACGTTGCTGTGGGCGGACTTGTCGAACCCGTATATCTGGATCGCGGTGCTCGCCACGGCCGCGTTCGGTGCGGTTGGCTTCATGGATGACTACCTGAAGATCGTCCGGCGCTCGCACCATGGCCTGATCCCCCGCTACAAAATGGGCGGCCAGATTGTCGTGGCCGTTGCCGTCGGTGTCGTTCTTCTGCTGTTGTCGCAACGGAATCCGCCGCTGTACAACACGCGGCTGATCTTCCCGTTCTTCAAGAATCTGATACCGGACCTCGGCTGGTTCTACGTAGTCTTCGCCGTACTCGTGCTGGTCGGCGCGAGCAATGCGGTGAACCTGACCGACGGACTCGATGGTCTCGCGATCAGCACGTTCGCGGTGTCCGCCGCGGCGTTCACAGCGCTGGCCTATGTCACGGGGCATGCGGTGCTCGCTCAGTACCTCTTGCTCGTGCGCTTTGCGCCTGCCGGCGAGTTGACGGTCTTTTGCGGCGCGCTCGTCGGCGCGAGCCTCGGCTTCCTTTGGTACAACTCGTACCCCGCTGACATCTTCATGGGCGACGTCGGCTCGCTCGCGCTCGGTGGCGCACTCGGCACCGTGGCGATCCTGATCAAGCAGGAGCTGCTGCTGCCGATCGTCGGCGGCGTGTTCGTCATCGAAGCGCTGTCGGTCATCATCCAGGTCGCCTCGTTCAAATTGACGGGCCAGCGCGTTTTCAAGATGGCGCCCATTCATCACCATTTCGAGTTGATCGGCTGGAGCGAGCCGAAGGTGATCGCTCGCTTCCTGATCATGGCTGTCATCTTTGCGTTGTTCAGTCTGACGACACTGAAGCTGCGGTGATGACGTGGGCACCAAAGTGTTTTCCGTGCAGGGACGTCGCGTGGTCGTTGTCGGTGCCGCGCGCAGCGGCATTGCCGCGGCCGAACTGGCAGCACGACGAGGGGCCCGCGTCGTGTTGACCGAAACGCGCGATGACTTCGACGCGGTGGATCGCCTGCGCGCGCAAGGTGTGGAGCTGGAGCTCGGCGGTCATTCCGCGGAGACGCTGGCTGCCGCGGATCTCATCGTGACCAGCCCCGGCGTGGTCACGGAGCAGCCGGTGTTCGATGCGGCCCGCACGAAGGAGATCGAGATCATCGGCGAGCTGGAATTCGCGTCGCGCTGGGTCGCGGGCCGGATCATCGCCATCACCGGCACGAAAGGGAAGTCGACAACCACGACGTTGATCGGACGAATGCTGAACGCGTCGGGACGGACAGCGATCCTTGGCGGCAACATCGGCACGCCGTTGAGCGCGCAGGTGCAGCAATCCACGCCCGAGACGATCCACGTTGTCGAAGCCAGCAGCTTTCAGCTGGAGACGACCACGACGTTCCATCCGTGGATCGCGGTCTGGTTGAACCTTGCCGACGACCATCTGGATCGTCATCCATCCGTGGAGGCCTACGCCGCGGCGAAGGCGCGCATCTTCGCGAATCAGGATGCCAGTGACTGGGTCGTGCTGAATGCGGACGACGCCACGGTAGTTGCGTACGCGGCGCGCGCGAAGGGACGGCAGGTGTTGTTCTCGCCGGCAGGCGCCGTTCGCGAGGGATTCGTCGTGGACGGCGAATGGATCGTGCGACGCACCACCGCCGGTGTGGACCGGCTGGTGCCGGTCAGCGCCGTGGAGCTGGCGGGCCGCCACATGTTGAACAACGTGCTGGCGGCAGTCGCGACGACGTCAATCGCCGGCGTCCATGCGGAAGACATGGTGAAGGCGCTGCGCGCGTTCCATGGACTGCCCCATGTAATGGAGCCAGTGGCACAGGTTCGCGGCGTCCGGTTCATCAACGACTCCAAGGCGACGAACGTCGAGGCCGCACGACGGTCGATCGAGAGCGTCGAGCGCGTGGTCGCGATCGTCGGCGGACGTTACAAGGGCGGCGATTTCGGAGACCTGGCGGGTGCGCTCGCCTCCCGCGGGCGTGCGGTCATCGCCATCGGAGAGTCGGCCGCGCGGGTGCAGGCCGCGTTGTCAAGGGTGGTGCCTGTGATTGAAGCGCGATCGATGCAGGAGGCGGTTGCACGCGCGTATGAGGCAGCGATGCCCGACGGCGTCGTGCTGCTTGCGCCGGCGTGTTCGAGTTTCGATTGGTTCCGCGATTACGCGGAGCGCGGGGAGATCTTCAAGCAGGAAGTGGAACGGCTGCGGGAAGCGATCGGAAACGAAGGTGACAAGGACGCGGAGAGGCGTTGAACCACGAAGGGCGCGAAGGCCACGAAGAGAACAGATTGTCTTCGCGACCTTGTAAGCGTGAGGGAGGAGAGCAGTGAGCTGTCGTCAGTCGGCCCGGGCGAGTGGGAGCCTACCGCTGGGAACGCAGACTACCCCGGTCTGCGAGGTGGGTGTCCCATTCCACGAGCCGTCTGGCGACTGCTGACTGCTCTTCCGCCGACCGTCGGGTTCGGACGGACAGCGATCCTACCGGATCGCGGCGGTCAGAGTCGCGCGCGTGTGCGCACAAAGGCTTCTCGGTGCATAGGGGCGCGCCCTATAGGGACGCCGTTGAAAGGGTGAATTGGCTCGTAAGCTCAAGATCGACCGGGTGCTGTTTACCGCCACGTTGCTGCTGGTGTGCGTCAGCGTCGTGATGGTGTACAGCGCGTCCGCCGTTCTCGCGCTCGAGCGGTTCCAGCAGCCATACCTTTTCCTCACAAAGCAGGCGCTCTGGAGCGCGCTCGGTATTGCCGTGCTGGTCGTCGCCATGCGTGTGGACTACCGCACCTACCGCAACGAGACGTTCATCTGGTCGCTGCTCGGCCTCGTGGTGCTGATGCTGGTTGCGGTGCTGTTCAGCGCACCGGTCAACGGCACGCGCCGCTGGTTCGGCATCGGCGGGCTCGGCATCCAGCCGTCGGAGATGGCGAAGGTCGCGTGTGTGTTCTTTACGGCGCTGATGCTCGAGCGCCGCATGCACCGCATCGACGATCTCTCATATTCGCTGGTGCCGATTGCGTTGATCGTCGGCCTTGTTGTGGCGCTCGTCCTACTGCAGCCCGACTTCGGCACGTCGATTTCGCTTGCGCTCGTCGTGGCAGTGATGGTGTTCGCCGCTGGCCTGCACTATCGCTACTTTGTCGGACTGGCGCTCATCGCCCTCCCCGCCATCTATATCGTCCTGGTCGCCGCGCCTTACCGCCGCCGGCGGTTGCTGGCGTTCTGGGATCCGTGGGCTGATCCGCTCGGCGACGGCTTTCAGATCATCCAATCGCTGGTTGCGGTGGGCACCGGCGGCGTTTTCGGCCGCGGCCTGATGGGGGGAGTCCAGAAGCTGTTCTATCTGCCCGAGCCGCACACGGATTTCATCTACGCAGTCATCAGCGAGGAGCTGGGCCTCATCGGCGCGACCGCGATCCTGCTCTGCTTCTGCGTCATCGCATGGCGTGGCCTGCGAATCGCGGCGCGCGCGGAGGACACCTTCGGTTCGTTCGTGGCGCTCGGACTGACCACGATGATCGCGGCGCAGGCATTCGTGAATATCAGCGTGGTGCTCGGGTTGATGCCGACGAAGGGCATTCCGCTGCCGCTCGTCAGCTTCGGCGGGTCATCGCTGCTGATCAACCTGCTGGGCATGGGCGTGCTGCTGAATATCTCCCAGCACGAGACCAGCGAGGCATGAGGGGCGGTGGCGCTGTCAGTGTTGATCGCCGGCGGAGGAACGGGAGGGCATTTGTATCCCGGTATCGCGGTGGCGCGCGAGGTGAAGGCGCGCGTCCCGGACGCAGAGGTGGCGTTTGTCGGCACTGCAGCCGGGATCGAGTCGCGAGTGGTGCCGCGCGAAGGCTTTCCGCTGGACACGATTCGCAGTGCCGGACTGAAGGGGAAGTCGCTCCGCGCGCTCGTGCGCGGGATGGCGCTGATTCCGGTGAGTGCCCTCGACGCGTGGGGCGTCCTGTCTCGGAGACGCCCTTCCGTTGTGATCGGCGTCGGCGGATACAGCTCGGGGCCAGTCGTGCTCCTTGCGGCGTTGCGCGGCATTCCGACGATGTTGATGGAACAGAACGCGATGCCGGGCGTCACCAACCGCCTGCTCGCGCGATTCGTGAAGGCGGCGGCGGTCACGTTCGAGGAGAGCGTTCGGTTTTTTCCCGGGCGGGCGGTGGTGGCCGGCAATCCCGTCCGGGCAGAATTTGTCGGGGGGATGCATGACGAACAGCGTTCGCCGCGCAGAGGGGATCGCGCGGCTCGGGTTCTAGTCGTTGGCGGCTCTCAGGGCGCGCACGCGATCAACCTGGCCATGGTGGAGGCAGCGACGAGGCTGGTCGCCGTCGCACCAGGCCTGGAGATTACGCACCAAACCGGAGAGCGGGATTTGGAAATGGTCCGGGATGGCTACCGTCGCGCCGGGCTCGAGGCCCGTGTCGAACCGTTTCTGTTCGCCATGGACCGCGAGATGAAGCAGGCGGATCTGCTCGTATGCCGCGCCGGATCGACGACGCTCGCCGAGCTGGCAGCGCTGGGACGGCCCTCGATTCTGATTCCGCTGCCGACGGCCGCTGACGATCACCAGCGCAAGAACGCGGAAGCGCTGGTGACGCACGGAGCGGCGCGCATGATCGAGCAGCGATCGCTGACGGGCGAGCGGCTGGCATCGGAGATCGTGGCGCTCGTGGGAGACGAGGCGGGGCGCGCGGAGATGAGCGCGGCGGCGCGCCGCCTGGCGAAGCCCGATGCGGCGAAGGTGATCGTGGATCGAGTGCTGGAACTGGCATGAAGGGGCCGCGACCCCATGCTGGGTAGCACCCGGCGGGTCCACTTCGTCGGAATCGGTGGCATCGGGATGAGCGGCATCGCCGAGCTGCTGGCCAACCTCGGATTCGAGGTGAGCGGATCCGACGTGAAGCGCTCGGCAGTGGCGACACGGCTGGCGCAAAAGTTCGGCGTGACGGTGCACGAAGGGCACCGCGCGGAGAACATCGGCAACGCGCAGGTGGTGGTCTTCTCGTCGGCGGTGCGGCCGTCGAACCCGGAGATTGCCGAGGCCAGACGGCGCGGCATTCCGGTGATTCCGCGCGCGGAGATGCTCGCGGAGCTGATGCGGCTCCGGTTTTCGATCGCGGTGGCGGGCTCGCACGGAAAGACGACGACGACATCGATGGTCGCAGTGGTGCTCGAGCGGGCGGGATTGGATCCGACGGCGGTGATCGGAGGACGGCTGAGCGCGTTCGGCAGCAACGCTCGGCTCGGCCGCGGGGAGTACCTGGTGGCGGAGGCGGACGAAAGCGACCGCTCATTTCTGATGCTGTATCCGACGATCGCCGTGATGACGAATATCGACCGCGAGCACATGGAGAGCTACGGGAGCTTCGAAGAATTGCAGCAGGCCTTTGTCGACTTCGCGAACAAGGTGCCGTTCTACGGCAGCGTCGTCGCCTGCGCGGACGACGCTGCGGTCGCCGCGATCCTGCCGCGAATCAATCGGCCGCTCGTCACATATGGGCTGGAGGGGCGGGACAGGCGGGAGAGGCTGGAGGGGCTCGAGGGGGAACGGCGAAAGGGTGTTCATATTCAGGCGACCGACGTCGCGGTGGGTGCGTTCGGCGGACGATGTGTCGTCCATGTGAGCGATCGCGGACGTCGCGACCGTCTGGGCGAACTGCGCCTCGCTATTCCGGGGCGACATAACCTGCAGAATGCGCTGGCCGTCGTCGCCGTCGCCGACCGGCTTGGCATCGAATTCAGCCGCGTGGCGTCCGCGCTCGCCGACTTCCACGGCGCCGAGCGCCGCTTCGAGCGTCATGGCGAAGCGGACGGCGTGCTCGTCGTGGACGACTACGGGCATCACCCAACCGAAATCGCGGCAGTGCTGTCAGCCGCGCGCGCGACACTCGCGCGGCGTCTCGTCGTCGCGTTTCAGCCGCACCGCTATACGCGCACCCAGCAACTGATGGAGGCATTCGGTCCGGCGCTGCGCGAGGCCGACGAGATCGTCCTGACAGACATCTATGCCGCGAGCGAGGAGCCAATTCCAGGCGTCACGATCGAATCGCTTGCCGACGCCGTTCGCCGGGGCTCCGGCCGCCCGGTGCACCTCGCCAGGCATCTCGATGAAGTGGTCCCCATCGTCTTGACGCTGGCGCACCCGGGTGATGCGGTGCTGACGCTCGGGGCGGGCTCGATCGGGACGCTTCCTGCGCAGATTGTTGACGCGCTCAGGCGTCGGGAGGCGCACTGATGCCGATTGCCGCTCCATCCGATCGTCGTTTCCGTCGCGCGCACGTCACGCCGGCGCGCAAAGCCAGATGGCTGCGGCTGTCGTGGCCGAAGGCCGTGCGCCTCGCGCTGGTGATTGCCGTGCTGCTGTATGTCGGGTTCCGCGCGACGCGCGATCTTCTGTCCGCCGACGCGCTCACGATTACGCGCATCACCGTGAGCGGCAATTCCCGCCTCTCAAAGGGCGAAGTCGTCGCCCTGCTCGACGGCATCCGTGGCGCGAATATGTTGACCGTCGATCTCGAGACGTGGCAGCAGAGGCTGCTGGCATCGCCCTGGGTGGCCGACGCGGCGCTGCGCCGTGTGCTGCCTGGGACGGTCAACGTCGTGATCTCGGAACGCCAGCCGATGGGCATCGGCCGCATCAACGATGGCCTGTACCTCGTCGACGATCGCGGCGGCATCATCGATCAGTACGGTCCGAACTATGCGGACTTCGACCTGCCGATCATCGATGGACTTGCCGCGGCGCCGCGCGACAACGGATCGATGGTCGACGACGCACGTGCGGAGCTTGCGGCCCGCGTGCTCACGGCCCTGGCGGCGCATCCAGCTCTCGCCAAGCGAATCTCGGAAATCGACGTCAGCGATGCGCGGGATGCGGTGCTGATCCTGAAAGGCGACACCGCAATGGTCCGCGTCGGATCCGAGCAGTTCGTCGAGCGGCTGCAGTCGTACCTCGATCTGGCGCCGGCCCTTCGCGAACGGATCGCCGCCATCGACTACGTCGATTTGCGGTTCGACCAGCGGGTCTACGTGCGGCCGGCCCACAAGGGCGGAACCAGGTGACAGGAACGGAGTCGTGATGGCGCGGAGAGAACGGTACCTCGTAGGCCTCGATGTCGGCACCTCGCGCGTGACCGCGGTCGTCGGCGAGAGCATGGACGACGGCACGCTGGACCTGGTGGGCATCGGTGTCGCGGAATCGCGCGGCGTCAAGCGTGGAGTCGTCGTCAACGTCGATGCCGCCGTCGACTCCATCAAAAAGGCAATCGAGGAAGCGGAGTTGATGGCGGGCGTGGAGATCGACTCCGTGCACCTCGCGCTGTCCGGGCCGCACATCAAAGGCTTCAACAGCCGTGGCGTCATCGCGGTCGCCGGCAAGAACCGCGAAATCACGCGCGATGATGTACGGCGCGCCATCGACGCGGCGAAGGCGGTGGCGCTGCCGACGGGACGCGAGATCGTGCACGTGCTGCCGCAGGACTTTGTCGTGGACGAGCAGGACGGCATCGGCGCACCCGTGGGGATGACGGGTGCGCGGCTCGAAGTCAACGTGCACATCGTCACAGGCGCGGCGTCATCGACGCAGAACCTGGTTTCCTGCGTCAACCGCGCGGGCGTGGCGGTTGCGGACACGGTCATCGAGCAACTCGCGGCCTCGGAATCCGTCTTGAGCCAGGACGAGAAGGAGCTCGGGGTGGCGCTGGTGGACATCGGTGGCGGCACCGCGGACCTCGCCATCTTCGAGCGCGGCAGCCTGTGGCACACGGGCGTCGTCGCCGTCGGCGGCGATCATTTCACCAACGACATCGCCGTGGGGCTTCGAACGCCGATTCCGGATGCGGAGAAGGTGAAGCGGAAGAGCGGATGTGCGTTGTCGTCGATGGTGGACGAGGACGACACCGTGGACGTGGCGAGCGTCGGCGGCCGCAAACCGCGGGTGATGGCCAGGCGCATCCTCTCGGAGATTCTCCAGCCGCGCGCCGAAGAAATCTTCCATCTGGTGTGGGACGAGATTCGCCGCGCGGGCTACGAGAAGGCGCTCAATTCCGGCATCGTGCTCACCGGCGGCGGCTCGATTCTCGAGGGGATGCCGGAAATCGCCGAGCAGATTTTCGATCTGCCGATTCGACGCGGGGTTCCGGCCGGCATCGGCGGCCTCGCGGATCACGTGAACAGCCCGACGTTCGCAACGCCAGTCGGGTTGGTGCTCTACGCACACCGCAATCGCGAGCCGGAGCCGGCGCGCCTCACGGATGCAGGCGCGTTCGTCCGGTTCGCGGGCAAGTTGAGAGGCATGTTCAAGGAGTTCTTCTGATTCGCCGGGTCCGAAGGGACCCGATTCGCCGGGTCCACACGGTCCGGAATACAGCAACAGGCATGGAATGACGGGAGGCTACATGAGGAAATCCGACGCGCGCGACGCACAAGAACTCCGGTTGACGCTGGACCCCGCCGCCCGGCGCGGCGCAAAGATCAAGGTGATCGGCGTCGGCGGCGGCGGCAGCAACGCCGTGAACCGCATGGTGGAGGTCGGCCTCAATGGCGTCGAATTCATCGTCGCCAACACGGATGCGCAGGCGCTCGATCACAGCCACGCGGCCGTGAAGCTGCAGCTCGGTCAGAAGCTGACGAAAGGGCTGGGCGCAGGCGCGGACCCGAACATCGGACGGCAGGCGGCGCTCGAAGACACGGACATGATCATCCAGGCACTGTCGGGTGCCGACATGATCTTCGTCACCACCGGTCTCGGTGGCGGCACGGGTACTGGTGCGGCTCCGGTTATTGCCAGCCTCGCCAGCGAGCTCGGCGCGCTCACGATTGGCGTCGTGACGAAGCCGTTCAAGTTCGAAGGCAAGAAGCGGTCGCACCATGCGGAGACGGGGCTCGACGCGCTGCGCGACTGCGTCGATTCGATCATCACCATTCCGAACGAGCGCCTGCTCTCGGTCGTCGATCGCCGGACGACAATGACGGAGGCCTTCAGTCTCGCGGACGACGTTTTGCGGCAGGCGATTCAGGGCATCTCGGATCTGATTCTCGTTCCCGGGCTGATCAACCTGGACTTCGCAGACGTGCGGACGATCATGTCGAGCATGGGGGTGGCGATGATGGGGACCGGAGTCGCGGACGGCGAAGGGCGCGCGATGCACGCCGCTCAGCGCGCGGTGTCGAGCCCGCTGCTCGAGGACAGCTCGATGAACGGCGCACGCGGCGTCATCATCAATGTCACAGGCGGTCCGGACATGTCGCTGATGGAAGTCAACGACGCGTCGTGCGTCATCCAGGAGGCAGCGCACGACGAGGCAAACATCATCTTCGGAGCGGTGATCGATCCGAACCTCTCCGGCAAGATCAAGATCACGGTGATTGCGACCGGTTTCGAGCGCGGTGCCGACCATCACATGCCGGCGGCCGCGCTGCCGACGCCGACGGATCTGACCAGCTACACAACGCATCTGGCGCAGCGAGCCGAACCCGCTCACGTCGAACCGGTCATGCAGGCGCCGGCGGCTGCCGTTGAGGCGATGGCGCGCGAGGCCGCGGAGGCGTTTACGGTGAACCGACGGCCCGCCATCGAGCTGTCGACATTGCCGCTTCGGGCAGCGGCGGCGAGCCGGGGCGCGGTCGCCGAGGAGAACGGATTCGATCTGTCCTCGCCGCTGGACGTTCCCGCGTTCCTGCGGCGGCAGAATTGATGCCGTACACTAGGTAAACCCCGGGCACGCGTGATCGGCGGCGCCGCAGAACCACGGTCCGCACGGGGTCAATCCTCATGAAGACCTGGCAGCAGCGCGAGCGCGCCCGCGAGATTCTGTCGAAGGAAGTCGGCTACGTGTCGAAGCCGCACGCCGGACGGCTGCGCGTGGCGCTCGCATTCCCCAACACGTATTTCGTCGGCATGTCGAACCTCGGCTTCCAGACGGTGTACAAGCTGTTCAACGCAGAAGACGATATCGTCTGCGAGCGGGTCTTTCTGCCGCCGAAGACCGAGCTGGCCGCGCAGATCGCGGGCGGCGCGCCGCTCGTCACCCTGGAATCGCAAATCCCCGTCCACGACTTCGACGTGTTCGCCTTCTCGGTCTCGTTCGAGTGGGACTACACCAACGTCGTGTCGCTGCTGAAGCTCGCCGGGCTGAAACCGCGCGCCGCGGAGCGGACGCATCGTGATCCGCTTGTCGTCATCGGCGGCGCGGTGACGTTCGTCAATCCTGAACCACTGGCGCCGTTCGCCGATGTCGTGGCGGCTGGGGAAGGCGAGGTATTGATTCCGTCGCTGCTCGCGGCATTCAAGGGCGCCGCCGATCGTGAGGACTTGCTGCGAAGGCTTTCGGCCGAGCGCGGATTCTATGTGCCCGGCTTCTACGACGTGCGCCATCGCGACGACGGCGCGATCGAGGCCTTCGTCCCAAAACCCGGCAGCGGCGCACCGTCCGTCGTGAAGAAAGCGGCGCTGAAGACCACCGACGCCGTGGATCCGCCGGCGACGACCATCTTCACACCCGACTCGGAGCTCGGGTCGCGGTTTCTCGTGGAGGTCGTGCGCGGTTGCGCGAACCTGTGCCGCTTCTGCTGGGCCGGGTACAACTACCTGCCGGTCCGAGCCTTTCCGAAGGACCGGATATTGGCGCTCGCAGAGAGCGCCCGGCGCTATTCGGATCATGCGGGGCTGGTATCGATCGCGCTGTGCGATCACCCCGACATCGAGGAGCTGCTCACGCGCCTCGTCGACATGGGCTATGCGATCACCCCTGCGTCGCTGCGGCTGGACGACCTTACTCCCGCCATTCTGTCGCTGCTGCGTCGCAGCGGGGAGCGAACGATTACCATCGCGCCGGAGACAGGCTCCGATCGCCTGCGCCGGGTGATCAACAAGACGGTAACCAACGACGAGATTCTCGCGGCCGCCGAGATGATCTTCGAGAGCGGCTTCGAAAACCTGAAGCTGTACTTCATGATCGGCCTGCCCACCGAAACCGATGCGGATCTGGCGGCCATTCAGGAGATCACGCTGGAGCTGCGCGAGATCATGCTGCGTCATCAGCGGCCGCGAGGCCGCATCGGCCGCATCGTCGGCAGCGTGAATCCGCTCGTTCCCAAACCCGGGACGGCGTATCAGTGGCTGCCGATGGAAGACGACCGGTCGATTGAGCGCAAGATCCGCCGGCTGCGAAGCTTGATAGCTGGAATCGACAACGTCTACTTCAACATCAAGTCCGAGCGGCACTCGTTCTATCAGGCGCTGCTCTCGCTGGGCGACCGCCGAGTCGCCGCGGCTATCGAAGTCGCAGAGCGCAACGGCGGCAACTGGCGCGCCGCCGTTGCTGAAGCCGGCGTGGACGCTGACTTCTTCGTGTTTCGCGACCGATCGCATGACGCGGTGCTGCCGTGGGACATCATCGACGGCGGCATGAAGGATCATTTCTTTCGCTCCGAGTTCGACAAGTCGCTCCGCGAGGAGTGGACGCTTCCGCCCAAACGTCAGAAGGAGAACGCACGGCTGCTGCCGATGCTGGAGTAGGACCGGTGCCGTTTCAATCAGCCTCGGCTCGCGGACTGCAGGGGGTGTTCGCGCTCGGCTCCGCCGGCGGGCGTCGGTATCTGCTATGGCACGTACGCCGCCGATCGCGTGCGCTCGTCGGCGGGTCCGAAAGGACCCGTCCTACGTCTTACCGCGTCCGAAAAGGACCTGCGCCTGCGTCTTACCCTGCCACCGCGGCCTTCTCCTCGAATTCGGTGTAGGCCTCGAGGATCATTTCGCGCACCCGTTCCTGCGCTGCAGCTTCGCCCGTGATCGGACGAAGCAAGGCGAAGCTGCGCCGCTCTCCGTTTACCGAGTAGCTGCGCGAGGGAAACGTGACGTTCCGTCCGTTTCCGCTGCGGCGCTCCCAGATGGTGAAGCCAATCAGCTTCAGGCCGTCGAGGACTCCTTCGGTGAAATGGAGCTCGGCCTCGGCAAGCTTGCCGGGAAGTGTGTTCTTGTCCGTTGCGGTGATGATTTTGACGACCACGGCGTCCTCCGCGTATGCGCTGGCTGCGGGGACAGAGGGCAAGGAGTACGCCGGATGCTGAGGTCAGGTGCTGTTCGTGGAAGTCTCTCAGCAAGGCCGTGTTAGCGAGCGGCACGTGACACGTGCCAGCGCGTCGCGTGTGCGCCTGTTACCTTCAATTGTCGGTCGCGGCCACCGTGGATGGCCGGATCGCGGCTGCGATGCGGCCGGCGCGCTCCTTCTCCGCGCGATACGACGTCAGTACGTCCAGATGCATCGCGGTGCACAAACCGCACATGTGAATGTTCTCTTCTCGCACGCCCGCGAGAGCGAGTTGATCGCGGTTGGCGCCGGGGACATCAAGCCGCATCCTGCGCTCGCGCGGCGTGAGGAACCAACGGTTGATGAGATATCGCTCGTGTCCTGCCGCGGCGAACGCATCAACGACGTCGGAGCCGACTTCGTAGCAGCACGGTCCAATAGCCGGCCCGATAGCGACGACAAGATCCGCCGGGCGGCTGCCGAACTCTCGCGTCAGGGCGTCGATCGCCGCATTCGCAACGCGCGCGCAGGTGCCTCGCCAACCTGCATGAACCGCGGCCACCGCACCGGTCTTGCGGTCGCCGATCAGCAGCGGCACACAGTCCGCGGCGCGTACCACGAGCGCCACGTCCCGCACGGCTGATGCCAGCGCGTCAGCGCGTGGCGTGTCGGCCGGCAGCTCCTGACCGACGACAACGACCTTGCGGCCGTGCACCTGATTCAGCCAGATGAGGCGATCGCTCGCCGCACCGAGTGCGTTCGCGAGTGCGCGCCAGGCGGCGTCGGACGGTAACGCCAGTTGTCGCGTCGTAAACAAATGTTGCGCGACAGGGTCGAGCGCGCGGCACCTGAGCGCCGCGCCCCATGACTGCTCAGTCCAGTAGAAGCCGGCGGGTACCTCGGGGAGCGTCAATGTAGGATCCGGGAGAGCAGATGCACATTATAGGGGTCGGACTCGACGCGACCGAGATCGAGCGTGTCGCCGACATGATCGATCGCTACGGCGATCGGTTTCTGCAACGCGTCTTCACCGAGGGCGAGATCGCCTACTGTCGCGCCAAGCGTGACTTCGCTTCGTCATTCGCCGCGCGTTTCGCGGCAAAGGAAGCGGCCATGAAGGCGCTCGGAACGGGGCATTCGCGCGGCGTCTACTGGACCGGCATCGAAGTGGTGCGTCGCCACGGTCCGCCTCGCATTGTCTTTCATGGCGGCGCCGCGGAACGATTCCGCGCAATGGGAGGCACCGGATCGCTGCTGACATTGACGCATTCGCGCGAGCTGGCCATCGCGCACGTCATGCTGTTCAAGGAGTAGGCGAGGCGGCCCCTACGATTCAACCCGCGCGATCAGTAGGTGTAAAAGCCGCGCTTCGTCTTGCGGCCGTGATATCCGGCCAGCACCATCCGCTTCAGCAGCGGCGGCGGCGCGAATCGCGGCTCACGGAACTCCTCGAACATGATGTTGGCGATGTAGTACGTCGTGTCGAGGCCGACGAAGTCCAGCAGCGTGAACGGGCCCATTGGGTGGCCGCAACCCAGCGTCATCCCTTTGTCGATGTCTTCCACCGTCCCGAGGCCACGCTCGTACTCGCGGATCGCATCAAGCAGGTACGGCACGAGCAGTCGGTTGACGATGAACCCGGGGCGATCCGGTGCGGCGATCGGGTCCTTGCCAAGAGAGGTGGCGAAAGCGGTGAGCGTCTGATTCGTCTCATCGCTCGTGGTCAGCGCCCGAATCACTTCGACGAGCTTCATCAGCGGAACAGGATTGAAGAAGTGAAGCCCGCCGAAGCGGTCAGGCCGTCTGGTCGCCGATGCCAGCTCGGTGATGCACAGCGAAGAGGTGTTCGAGACGAGAATCGTTTCCGGGCGCACCACTTCTTCGACCGCCTGGTAGATGGCGCGTTTCTCCGCGAGGTTCTCGACGATCGCTTCGATCACGATGTCGCAGTTCTTCAGCTCGGAGGTCTGCGTGGTGCCCGTCAGGTTAGCCAGCGTCTTCGTCCGAGCGTCGTCCGTCACCTTGCCCTTGGCGACACCATCGGCCAGGAACTTCGTGATGCGAGCTATGCCGGCGTCGCGGGCCGCGTCGTTCACTTCGCGCACGATCGTCTTGTAGCCGGCCGCTGCCGCGACCTGGGCGATCCCGGATCCCATCAGGCCGCATCCGAGCACGCCGACCGTTCGAATCTCCATCTATAGACGCTCCACGAGTGCGGCGATGCCCTGCCCGCCGCCGATGCATGCCGCCGCAATGCCGCGCCTGACGCCGCGCCGCTGCATTTCCAGCGTGAGGGTCAGCAGGAGTCGTGCGCCGGTCGCGCCGAGCGGATGCCCGAGCGCAATGGCGCCGCCATTGACGTTCACCTTTTCTCGGTCGAGTCCGAGCTCCTTCTCGACCGCGAGGTACTGCGCCGCAAATGCCTCGTTGATCTCGAACAGGTCGATGTCGTGCAGCGTCAGCTTCTGTTTGTCGAGCAGCTTGCGTATTGCCGGCACTGGCCCCATGCCCATCACGCTCGGATCGACGCCGACCGTTGCCCATCCCGCAAGGCGCGCCAGCGGCCGGAGCCCACGCGTCCGTGCACCGGATTCGGAGGCGAGAATCACGGCAGCGCCGCCATCGACAATTCCGCTCGCGTTACCCGCGGTCACGGTTCCTTCCTTTGCGAAGGCGGTCGGCAGCTTGGTCAGCGCCTCCAGCGTGGTATCAGGCCGCATGTGGTCGTCGCGATCGACGATCGTGGTGCCGCGCCGCGTCTTGATCTCCACCGGGACCACTTCGTCGGCAAACCGTCCCTGCTTCCACGCAGCGTCTGCGCACCGCTGGCTGCGGATGGCATAGCGGTCCTGCTCTTCACGCGAGATCTGATAGTTGCCGGCGCACTTCTCCGCGGTCTCGGCCATGAACATGTTGCACATCGTGTCGCGCAGTCCTTCGAAGAGCGAATCCTCGAGCGCGCCTTGTCCGAGCTTCAGGCCCGCGCGCAGCCCGCGAATCACGTGCGGCGCCTGGCTCATGTTTTCCATGCCGCCGGTGAGAACGATGTCAGCTTCGCCGGCCATGATGTGATGGGCGCCGGTAACGGCGGCCTGGATGCCCGAGCCGCACAGCCGGTTCACCGTCAGCGCGGGGACTTCGACGGGCACGCACGCCTTCAACGCAACATGCCGCGCGCCGTAGATGGCATCCGCGCTCGTCTGCAGCACGTTCCCGAACACGACGTGATCCACCCATTCAGGTTGCACCCCGGTCTTCTCGAACGCGCCGCGGGCGGCCACCGCGCCAAGGTCGATGGCGGACACATCCTTGAGCGCGCCTACGTATTCGGTCATCGGCGTGCGCGCGCCGCCAACAATCAAGACGTCGGTCATGAGGTGAGTCTCTCTTTCAGCAGCCGCCGCAGGATCTTGCCGGAGGGTGTGCGAGGGATGACGTCGGTCAGATGCCACTTGCGGATCATCTTGTAGCCGGCAAGGCGCGTCGAAAAGTAATCGGTCAGCGCTGCTTCATCCAGCGTACAACCCTTCCGCACCACGATGAAAGCGTGCGGCACTTCGCCGGCCTCCGCATCGGTCGCCCCGACGACGCCGCAGTCGACAATGTCGTCATGCTCGAGCAGTGCCGCCTCGAGCTCGGCTGGCGCGATGCTGAACGCCCAGCATTTGATCATCTCCTTCTTGCGATCGATGACGTAGGTGTAGCCATCATCGTCCACGAATCCGATGTCCCCTGTATGCAGCCAGCCGTTACGCAACGTCCCGGCAGTCTCGTCGGGCGCGTTCCAATAGCCCTTCATCACCTGCGGACCGCGGATGAGGATCTCGCCGACGTCGCCGGGTGGCAGCATGGTCTCACCGGTTTCGACATCGACGATGCATTGCTCCGTGTCGGCCATGACCGTGCCGACGCTATCGAGCTTCACGCGGTCCGTCTCGAGCGGCGAGTGATGCGAGGCAGGCCCGGTTTCCGTCAATCCATATGCCTGGATGACGCGAAGACCGAGGCGCTGCTCGACGCGACGGGCGACGTCCGGCGCGAGAGGCGCCGCCGCTGACAGTGCGTAGCGCACCCGTTCGAACTGCGTGTGGTCCAAGTCAGGCGCGTTGGCCAATGCGAGGAGCACCGGTGGCACCAGGTGCAGCACCGTCACGTCGTGCTCCCGGATCATGCCGACGAGCGTCGCGAGGTCGAACCGCTCCATCAGAATCTGATGTGCGCCGCTTGCCAGCGCCGTGTTCATCAACATCACGCCGTAGATGTGCGCCAGCGGCAGGAATATCGGATACGCATCGTCGGCGCCGATTCCGCTCGCGACGCGATACTGCAGCTGGTTCCACACGAGAATCTGCTGAGTGAGCATCACGCCTTTCGGCAACCCGGTTGTGCCACTCGAGTACGGGAGCGCCGCAAGCTGGCTTTGATCCACATGTACGCCTGGATCGTCAGACGGCGCGGCGCCGACGACCTCGTCATACGAGACGACGATGCCGCTATGCTCATTGACGTCTTCGCCAACGACGACGACGCGTTCAAGGCGTGGCATCTGCGACCGGCAGGCGTCCACGGTCGGCCAGAGGCTCGCGTGCGCAATGAGGATCTTCGCGCCCGAATCATTCACCTGGTAGGTGATCTCGCGCTCCCGGTACGAAGAGTTCATCGGGCACGCAACCGCACCAAGCTTGCTGCAGGCATAAAAGGCGAGCTCGTATTGCGGGCAGTTCGGCAGATACAAACCAACGCGATCGCCGGACAACACGGACAGCGACGCGAGCGCGTTGGCGAGACGGTTCGACTCGATATCGAACGCCGCGAAGCTGATCGCCTGGTCCTTGAACGTGATCGCCGTCTTGTCCGGATGATGGCACGCGGTCGCGCGCATGACGGCGTGAAGCGGTGCGGAAGGATAGGCCAGGCGCGGCACGGGGGTGCACCTTATCAAAATCCAAGGTCCAAGCTCCAAGATCCAAGCTCCGTGGGAAAATGCGCGGAATGCCCAGGGATATGACTCGCGGTGCGTGGCGCATGATCGTGCTCGCCAGCCTCGGCGGCACGCTCGAGTACTACGACTTCGTCATCTTCGGCATCTTCGCCGCGCAAATCGGCCGCGCGTTCTTTCCGAGCGACGACGCACTCGTGTCGCTGATGGTGGCATTCACCACCTTCGCCATCGGCTACCTCGCGCGTCCGCTCGGCGGTCTCGTGCTCGGACGACTGGGCGACAAGTTCGGTCGCCGGAGCGTGTTCCTCGCGTCCATATTCGTCACCTCCGCCGCGACCCTTGGCATCGGCCTCGTGCCCACGTACGCGGCGTGGGGCATCGCCGCCAGCATCATCGTGGTGCTACTGCGCTTGACGCAGGGGTTCTGCCTCGGGGGTGAGCTGCCCGGCGCCATTACGTACGTGGTCGAATCGGCGCCCCGCGTGGCCCCGTTTGTCTGCAGCGTGGTGTTCGGGTTCGTGACGCTCGGTGTCGCATTGGGTACGACGATCGCGCTCGTCGTCGGACGCGTGCTGACGGCGGCGGAGGCCGCTGCCTATGGCTGGCGGATCGCATTTGTGATTGGCGGCGCGATGGGACTGGCCAGCTTCTGGCTCCGCCGGTCCTTCGAGGAGTCGCCGGAGTTCGCCGCGCTAAAGCGGATCGAGGCGGCGTCGAAAGAGCCGATTGGCGAGCTGCTGCGGACGCATCCGGCGCAGATCGTCGTGGGAATTGCGGCGCAGGCGGTCACGGCGGTGTTCGCCGGACTGTTCTTTGCGTACATGCCGGCCTATCTCACCGCGGTGTGCAAGTACGACGCAAGCACCGCAGTCTTCGCACAAACCTACGGCGTGGTGCTGCATGCGGCGCTCATCGTGTTCGTGGGGTGGTTTGCGGATCATTACCAGCCAGCGTTGCTGCTGCGCGCGGGCGCGGTCGTCCTGGCGGCTGGTGCGTATCCGTTTTATGCCGCGTTGAGCGGCCACACAGTGAACATCATCCTGCTGATGACCGCTGCGGCATTCATCGGTGCGTTCGTCAACGGGACGTTCGCGTTTGTGACCGCGGACCTCTTTCCGACGCGCATCCGCTTCAGCGGCGTCGCCGTGGTTCAGAACATCAGCCAGACGGCCTTCGGGGGCACCGCTCCGCTGGTCGCGACCGCGCTGGTGCGCAATCTCCAGTCGCCGGTCGCGCCTGCGTTCGTGGTGACGCTCTGCGGGGTCCTGACGTTCGCCGGCAGCTTCTACGCCGCGCGGCAGTCGGGCAAGGTGAGAGTCAGACGCGAAGCAGCCGCGTTGCCCTGAGTGCGACTTCGCGGGTCAAGCTCCACGTTCCACAAGGATTGGATCGTGGAGCTTTAGCGTCATCCGGCCGCCGCTTCGTCCATTGCCTCGTTGGCGAGGCGGTCTGCATCCTTGTTGAATTCGCGGCGGACGTGTTCGAAGGTGACGCGGCCGATCTGCCGCGCGAGCGCCCGTGCCTGCTCGAACAGCGGCTGCAGACCAGGGCTCTTCACGCGGTATTCGCCGCGCATCTGCTTCACCAGCAGCTCCGAATCGGCGCGGACGTGGAGCGTCGAGACGCCGTGAGCCGCGGCCCATCTCAGCGCGGCGATGAGCCCGCTGTACTCCGCCACATTGTTCGTGGCCAGGCCGAGCGATTCCTTCAACTCGACGACTGTGCCATCTTCCTGTTCGATTCGGACGCCGTACCCCGCGGGTCCCGGGTTGCCGCGCGATCCGCCATCGACGTTCGCGTGGGCGGAGCGACTCCCGGACGGGCCAAACAGCGATGGCTGGCTCATACGGCTGGCTCTCCCGCGATCCAACCTCTCGTCTCCACGCTGCCTCGAATCGGAATTCGTTGCGAGTTGAAGTCGACGATTGGCGCGACGATCACGCGTGCGTGGCCGCCGGTTCCGCGGCTGGCGGTGGCGGGATGTAGTAGAGGATCCGGTTGCAATGTCCGCACTGGATGATCTGGTCGTTGCGGCGCACTTCCTGGAACACCTGTGGGCGCAGGCGCACGTGGCAGGCGGAGCAGAGGCCGTCGCGGGTGGCGAGGGCGAGGGCCACGCCCTTGCGCGCCCGGGAGACCTGCTCAAACAGATTGACCAGCGGTGCCGGCAAGGAACGCACGAGCGCCGCGCGCTGTTCGGTTGCGTCCTTCAGTGCCACTTCCACCGTCGCGAGCTCCTCGGCCAGCGTCTTCTTTTCCGCGTCGACCTCTTTCTGCTGCGCCGCGAGCGCCTGCTCGGCCTTCTTGACCTCGCCGTTCAGCCCATCTGCCTCCACCATCCGCTCGATGACACGCTCTTCGACGACCCCCAAATCCCTCTGGGCGGTTTCGATTTCGAGCTGCATCGCCTGGTATTCGCGGTTGGTTTTGATGGCGGAGAGTTGGTCTTTGAATTTCGAGAGGCGGGACTGATAGGTGGCGGCTTCTTTTTCCTGCTCGCGCCTCGCCTCCTGACTGACTTTGAGGCGCGCCCGGGCGGCTTCGACCGCCTCCTTCGCCTGCGCAAGCCGCGTGTCCGCGTCGGCGAGGCGTTGGGGATGTGCGGCGATCCGCCGCTTCGCCTCCTCGATGGCGGTCTCCAGATTCTGGAGCTCGATGAGATGTTGGAGATCAGGAGACATGGTGAATGGGCCCGCCAGGATTCGAACCTGGGACCAACCGATTATGAGCCGGCCGCTCTAACCGCTGAGCTACGGGCCCGCGCGCTCGCTTCGCGTCGCGCGAACTGCAAAAGGAGAGAAGTGGAAAAGTTGAAAAAGTCGATGCGAAGCGAGCGCGCGTAACTTTCAACTTACTTTTCCACTTCTTCCACTTTTCCACTGCTTGCACTTCTCAATGTTTAGGTCCGTCCTTCCAAAAAGGCCTTCAACTTGCGCGACCGTGACGGGTGACGCAGCTTGCGGAGCGCCTTCGCTTCGATTTGACGGATCCGCTCGCGCGTGACCGCGAAGTTCTGACCGACTTCCTCGAGCGTGTGCTCGCTGCCGTCGCCGACGCCGAACCGCATCTTGATCACCTTCTCTTCGCGCGGCGTGAGCGTCTTCAGCACCGATTCGGTCTGTTCCTTGAGGTTCAGATTGATGACGGCTTCCGCCGGCGACACGATGTTGCGGTCTTCGATGAAGTCGCCAAGATGCGAATCTTCCTCTTCCCCGATCGGCGTTTCCAGCGAGATCGGCTCCTGCGCGATCTTCAGGACCTTGCGGACCTTGGCCACCGGAATGTCCATCCGCTTGGCGATCTCTTCCGATGTCGGCTCGCGCCCGAGTTCCTGGACCAGCGCACGCGATGTGCGAATCAGCTTGTTGATGGTCTCGATCATGTGGACCGGGATGCGGATGGTGCGTGCCTGATCGGCGATGGCGCGGGTGATGGCCTGGCGGATCCACCACGTCGCGTAGGTCGAAAACTTGTAGCCGCGGCGATACTCGAACTTGTCGACGGCCTTCATCAGGCCGATGTTGCCTTCCTGGATCAGATCGAGGAACTGCAGGCCGCGGTTGGTGTACTTCTTCGCGATTGACACCACGAGGCGGAGGTTGGCTTCGACCAATTCCTTCTTCGCCTGTTCCGCCTGCGCCTCGCCGCGCTGGATCACCTCGATGGTGCGGCGGAGCCGCTCCGGCGTCTCCTCCAGGTCGTCGATCATCCCCTTGACCTGCGCCTTGATGTCTTTCTGCTTCTTGAGAAGGTTCTTCTTCTCCTCCTCCTTCAGCTTCGGCGCGCCCTTGGTCTTGACCTTCGGATTGAGCTGGCGGTCGAGGCCGTCGACTTCGCGCTGCACCCTCTGCACCGCGTCCACCGCGTCCTTGACCTCGTCGATCAGCCGGCGCTTCATCGTTTCGGTGAACTCGATCCGGCGGATGGCGCGGCTGACCTCGATACGGGCGCGCAGCGACTTCACGCGTGCGCGGCGGTACTTCTTCTTGTCCTTCTTCGGGACGAGATCCATCTTCTCCGCGAGCTTGACGTAGTTCGCGCGCGCCTTGCTCACGTGATCGATCTGTTCGAGCACTTCGGTCTTCCGGTCCTCGATCACCTCGTCGGTGATCTCTTCGTCGCTGAAGATGACCAGTTCGCGGATGGTGCGTTCGCCGGCGCGCAGCTGATCGCCGATGACGAGGATGCGCTTGGCAATGGTGGGGGTGCGGGAGATGGACTTGATGACCGCGAGCTTGCCGCGTTCGATGCGCTTGGCAATCGCCACTTCGCCTTCGCGCGTGAGCAGCGGCACCGTGCCCATCTCGCGCAGATACATGCGGACCGGATCGTTCGTCTTGTCGAGCGCGCCCGGCGTCAGGTCGAGCTCGACCTCTTCGGCGCCTTCCTGCGTGCGGTCGATCGGCTTGACGTCATCGCGCAGGTATTTCTGATCCGAGTCGATGACTTCGATGCCGGCGCTGCCGAAGGTATTGA
>Ga0070681_10000708_pt1 | contig 27710 bp, 27 predicted proteins | sample KBSC83BmetaG_FD_65650 | JGI IMG/M metagenome (GOLD analysis project Ga0070681, IMG submission 65650) | Corn rhizosphere microbial communities from Kellogg Biological Station, Michigan, USA - KBS C8-3B metaG | ecosystem: Host-associated > Plants > Roots > Rhizosphere | place: USA: Michigan...
CAGCTCGATCAAGCGGAAAATCCCGACGCGATTGCCATAGGCGCGCGCCGTATAGGCGCGGAAATCCGGATAGGGACCGCGGCCGAAACCGCCCGGCACATTGGGCGGGATGAAAGCGCCCTCGGGCGGCCGCATCTCGTAATGCTCGGCGCTGATGACGATTGCGAAAGCAAGACGCGCCTCACCCGGCCAGCGCAGCGCCGGCCGCCCGATTATCGGCTCGCGCCTGTAGTAGCTGTGCTGGGTATCGGTGGTGCCGCCGCTCATCGCCTTGCTTGCTCCAGCTCGAGGAGGCGGCGCAATTCCGCGTCGTGATAATTCGTCATGTAGTAGTCGGCGATCTCCGCGCCGGTCGCGAGCCAGACATCGGTGAAGGAGGTCACATAGGCGAGAAAGCGCTCGAGATAGCCGATCCGCTGCGGCTGCCCGATCAGCGGCGGATGAAGCGACAGGCACATCACGCGCCCGCTCTCGGCGCCTTCGCGGTAAAGACGATCGAATTGCCGCCGTGCATCATCGAAGAAGACATCCGCTTCCGCCGCGGCGATGACGCTGACGTCGTTCATCTCGACGGTGTAAGGCATGGCGATGAGCTTGCCGGCGCGGACGCGCAACGGCACGGGCTGGTCGTCCATGAACCAATCGCTGTGATAGAGAAATCCTGCCTCGGCGAGAAGATCGGGCGTGCTCTCGGTGCCGACTTGCGGGCCTGGTCCGCCCATTCCCTTCATGCGCAGACCAGTGAGAGCTTCGACTCGCTCGATCATGTCGCGGTAATAGGCGCGCTCCTCGTCTTCCCCACAGCCATAGAAGAAGCGCGTATTCGACAAGCCGTGGCCGAGAATGTCCCAGCGGCGCTCGACGATCGCCCGGGTGATGTCGGGATAGAGCTCGAGCGCAGCGACATTGACGACGGCCGTCGTCGGCACGCGATGTGTATCGATCGCCTGAAGCACGCGCCAAAATCCGACGCGGTTGCCGAATTCCTGCCGGCAATAGCCCAACACATCGGGTGGCGGCGTGCGCGCCCAAGGATCGAGCCAGGGATCGTGCGGCGGTAGGAACTCATAGTCGAGCACGCCGACGCAAAGCCAAAACGCGAGCCGCGCCTTGTTCGGCCAGCGGATCGGCGGCCGGCCGAGAATTGGATCATAGATCGCCCAGGGCTGATCCGAGTCCGTGCGCGTCCTGCGTATCGGCGGCGGATTCGGTCGATAGGAGTATTGCAGCACGCCGTCCTCCCTGGCCCGAGGTCAAAAATACTTGCATTTACCAACAATCGTGGTCAAGCTGAAAGCGATTTTCTCATGCCGCAGCGCCAATCGCGAGGAGAAGCATGGCCGGTCGAGACTACTCGGCGCTGACCCGTGTGGGTGCTGGAACGCCCATGGGAGAGCTGTTGCGCCGCTATTGGATTCCCGCGGCGACCTCCGAGGAAATCGATGCGGGCGGCGGCGCGCCGATCCGCATCAAGCTGCTCGGCGAGGCGCTGGTCGGTTTTCGCGATCCGCAGGGCACCATCGGCCTGTTGGGCGAATTCTGTCCGCATCGGGGGGCTTCGCTCTTTTACGCGCGCAACGAGATCGGCGGGCTGCGGTGTCTCTATCACGGCTGGAAGCTGAGCGAGCGCGGCGCGGTTTTGGAAACGCCCGCCGAGCCGGCGGACAGCAAATTGCGAGAGTCCGTTTGCCACAAGGCTTATCCGGTGCGCGAGGCAGGCGGCATCGTCTGGACCTATATGGGCGCGCCGGACAAGGTGCCGCCCTTCCCGCGCTTCCCCTGGCTCGAGCTCAAGCCGCCGCATCTCCTCGTCGTCAAGATGTATCAGGACTGCAATTATCTCCAAGGCGTCGAAGGCGACCTCGATCCGGCGCATCCCAATTATCTTCACCGCGACTTCGATGCCGGCAATGACGAGAGTTGGCGCGGCGCGGGTTGGCAATCCGTCGTCAAGCTGATGTATGACGGCGCGCCGCGGCTCGTCTGCGAGGAAACGGCTTATTCGATGCATTATGCGGCGATCCGCAAAACCGAGGACCCGGCGATCAACTATGTCCGCGTCTTCGAGTGCATCGCGCCGTTCTATTCCTATGTCGCGGCTGGCCCGCATGAATCGCGCTTGTTCAAAGCCTGGCATCCGATCGACGATAACAGCTGCTTCACGTTTTACGTACACTTCGATGCCGACAAGCCGCTCGATCCCGAGGCGATCTGGCGCAATTGGGGTCACCGGACAAGGCCGCCGGATTTCAAAACGTCCTATAATTTGCAAAACCGCCATCTGCAGTCGCGCGACGCGATGGAGCGGAATTACTCGGGGATCAACGGCGCGGCCATCCAGGACCTTGCGCTGCAAGAGAGCATGGGACCGATCTACGACCGCACCCAGGAGAATCTCGGCGCGAGCGACCGCGTCGTCGCCTTTTATCGGCGGCTGATGCTGAAGCTTATTGAGGACAACGAGGCAGGACGCGAGCTGCCGGCGCAGGACCCGCAAATGCGCTACGATCAGCGCGGCGTCTCGATCGAAATGCCCGCCGACCGTCCGTGGCAAGAGGCGATTGAATGGCAGGAGCGCTATGAAAAGGAGCACCCTGTCCTCGCGCCGGCACGGTAGCTGAGGGCGATCGACCGCGCGCCGCCATGACGCTTCCGCGCAATCCCGGTCTCCTCGGCGGCAATGCGTTCAAACTCGGGCTTTTCGGCGCGAATTGCTCGGGCGGCCTCGCCTTCACCACCTTGCCGGAGCGGTGGGATTCGAGCTGGAACAACAATCTCCGCCTCGCGCAGGCCGCGGACGAGGCCGGTTTCGAATGTCTTGTTCCGGTTGCGCGCTGGAAGGGCTTTGGCGGCGCGACCAATGTCAACGCGACCTCGCTCGAGACCATCACCTGGGCGGGCGGTCTTCTCGCCTCGACGCGGACCATCACCGTCTTCGGCACCGTGCATGTGCCGATGATCCATCCCATCGTCGCGGCGAAGCAGATGGCGACCGTCGATCAGATCGGGCATGGCCGGCTCGGCGTCAATATCGTTTGCGGCTGGAACGGCGACGAGTTCGAGATGTTCGGGGTCGCGCCCGACGAGCACGATCTTCGCTATGAGCGCGGCGAGGAATGGTGGCAGATCGTGCGCGGCATTTGGTCGGGCGGGGGCCCGTTCGACCATGACGGCCGGTTCTTTCGCTTCCGCGGGCTCGAAGGCTCGCCGACACCTTACGGCGGCGCCGCTCCGCCGATGATGAACGCGGGCGCGTCGCCCGCCGGCCGGTCCTTCGCGGTGCGCAACTCGGATATCCATTTCGACTATTGCCGCAATCCCGAAGCGAGCGCCGAGCGTGTCGCCGAAACCAAGAGCCTCGCTCGCGCCGCCGGGCGCGCGATCGAGGTCTGGATTCCGGCGAGCGTCGTTTGTCGCCCGACTCGGCGCGAGGCCGAGGACTACGCGCAGCATTGCGTCGACAATGCCGATTGGGAGGCGCTCGAGCACCAGTATCGGCTTTACGCCGGCAGTGCCGGCTCGCAGTCGCGCTCGGCGGATGAAAACGCCCGCAACCGGCGGGAAAACCCGGCGCGGACGATTTTGGGATATGGCGGCAGCTACTCGCTGCGCGGCTCGCCCGACGATGTCGCCGCCGAATGCCTCCGCCTGAACCGCGCCGGTTTCGATGGAATTGCCATCGGTTTCGTCAACTACCTCGAGGAATTTCCCTATTTCGCGCAGGAGGTGATCCCGCGCCTCGAGCGCTTGGGGCTTCGCGCCCGTGAGCGCTAGACACCCTGATCGCTAGGCCGGTCGGTCGCGAGCTCGCTGAGATAGGCGTCGCGGACGCGCGGATCGCTCAGCAAATCGGCGCCTTCGAGGACGATTTTCCCGCGCTCGATCACATAGGCGCGATCCGCGAGCCGCAGCGCGGCATGCGCATTCTGCTCGACGAGAAGCACGGTCACGCCTTGCCGCGTCAGGTTTTTGACAATCGTGAAAATGCGCTGCGCGATCAGCGGCGCGAGGCCGAGGGACGGCTCGTCCAGCAGCATCAGCCGCGGTCGCGACATGAGCGCGCGGCCGATCACCAGCATCTGCTGCTCGCCGCCCGAGAGCGTCCCGGCAGCCTGATGCAAGCGCTCGGCAAGAACCGGAAATTGTTCGAGGACGCGGTCGAAATCGGCGCGGCAGGATGCGTCCCAGCGGCGCGCAAAGGCGCCGAGCACGAGATTTTCGCGGACCGTCAGCTGACGCAGCGTTCCGCGGCCTTCGGGGACATAGGCAATGCCGCGCCGCGACAATTCGTGCGGCCGGCTCGCCGATAGCCGCTCGCCGGCAAATTCGATCTCGCCGCGCTGCGGCCGTGTCAGGCCCATCATGGTTTTCATCAGCGTGGTCTTGCCGGCGCCGTTGGCGCCGACCAGCGCGACGATTTCGCCGTCGCCGATCTCGAGCGAAACCGCGTCGAGCGCGACCACCTTGCCATAGGCGACGCTAAGCGAGCGGACCGACAGCAGCGTCATGATCGGTTCCGAGATAGGCGGAGACGACATCCGCGTTGCGCTGGATCTCGTCGGCCGTTCCTTCGGCGAGAACGCTGCCCGCGCTCAACACCGTGATGCGGCTCGCGACATCCATCACCAAGCGCATGTGATGCTCGACCAGGAGAATCGTGATCCCGTTCCTTTGGATGAGGCGGATGAGCTGCGAGATCTGCGCCACCTCCGCCGGGTTCATACCGGCGGCGGGTTCGTCGAGCAGCAGCAGGCGCGGTTGGCTGGCCAGGGCCCGGGCGATCTCGAGGCGCCGCTGATCGACGAGGGTCAGCTCGCCGGGTCCGCCATTCCCATGTCCTTCGAGGCCGACGAAGCGGAGCATCTCCTGCGCCCGATCGCGCGCTTGGCGCTCGGCGGGCGCGCTGAAGAGCTGGAACGAGAACAAGTCCCGCCAGCTATGGTCCGGCATTCGCGCATGGCAGCCGACCATGACGTTTTCGATGACGGACAGCCCGGGGAAGAGCCGAACCTGCTGAAAATTGCGCGCAATGCCCATGGCGAGGATCGCATGCGGACGCCGGCCCCCATAATCGCGCCCGAGGAATTGCAGCCGGCCACTGCTGGGCCGAAGCGCGCCGCTGATGATGTTGAAGAGGGTGGTCTTGCCGGCGCCGTTGGGGCCGATCAGCGCATGAATATGAGCCTCGGTCACGACGAAGCTGACATCGCGCAAAGCCTGATAGCCGCCGAAATGCCGGCTGACCGAGCCGAGCTCCAAGAGCGCGCTCACCGCCGCCGCCCGCGCGGCGCGCCGATCAACCCGTCCGGCCGCCAGATCGCGACAATTACCAGGAGGCTGCCGAAGACGGTCATGCGCCAATCCTGAAGGCCGCGCAGGAATTCGGGCAATAGATCGACGACCGCCGTTCCCACCAGCGGACCGAGCGGATTGGCGGGCCCGCCTAGCACCACATAGAGGAAGATGATCGCGGAGCGGGCGAAAGCGAATTGATTGGGGTCGATGAAGAGGGCTTCATGCGCGTAAAGTGCGCCGGCGATGCCCGCCAAAAATGCACCGATGCAAAACGCGGCGAGCTTCACCTGGGTCAAGTTGATGCCCATCGCCTCGGCCGCGGTGTCGTCTTGGTGCACGGCGATCATCGCCCGTCCGAGCCGCGAGGAGCGCAAGCGCCAGACAACGCCGAATGCCAGGACGCAAGCGCCGGCGACCCAGCGCCAATCGGTGAGCGGTGCGATGCCGCCGAGCCCCGACGCCGCGCCGGTCGGGTCGAAATTCAAGAAGAAGACCTTGACGATCTCGCCGAAGCCGAGCGTCAGAATCATCAGGTAAATCCCGCGAATCCGCAGCGCGGGGATGCCGACGAGAAGGCCGACGAGAGCGGCGAGAAAGCCGCCCGCGAGTATGGCAAAAAAGAAAGCGATGCCAGCCTTCGTCAGGACGGCGCTGAGATAGGCGCCGATCGCCATGAACCCGCCTTGGCCGAGCGAGATCAGCCCGGCCGAGAGCGGGACATAAAGGCTGAGCGCGAGCAGGATATCGATCCCGAGGAAGATCGCAACCGATTCCCAGTAGCCGCCAAGCAAGGCCTAGCTCTCGAACGCAACGCCGGCGGAAAACAGGCCGCGCGGACGCCAGAGCAGGATGAGGATCATCAGCCCGAACGCGAAGGCGTCGCGATAGGACGAGGCGAGGTAGGCGACGCTCAGCACCTCCGCCAATCCCAAGAGCAGCCCGCCCGCCATCGCGCCATAGATGCTGCCGAGTCCGCCGATCAGCATCACGGCCAACCCCTTGGTCGTCATGTCGATCCCCATGAAAGGCGAGATGGCGTTGAAGTTGATCCCCACCAGAACGCCGGCGATTCCCGCCAAGGCGGAGGCGATGCCGAAGGTCAGCAAAATCACCTTGTCGACGTCGATGCCGAGAATGCTGGCGACTTCGAGACTCTCCGAGGTCGCGCGCATCGCCATGCCGTAGCGCGTATAGGTGATGAAGAGGTGAAGCGCCGCCATCGTCACGAAGGCGATGCTCATGATGAAAATCTGCGCGCCGCTTACCGTGACGATGCCGAAATGATAGGCGGTGGCCGCAAATTGCGCCGGGAAGCCGATTTGCTCGGCGCCGAAGAGCTTGGTCATGAGCTCTTGCAACACCAGCCCGGCGCCGATGCTGCTGACGATGGGCGCGAGGAAGCTGCCGCGGCGCTTTCGAATCGGCCGAAATGCCACGAGCTCGAGCAGCATGCCGAGCGCCGCCGCGCCGACGAGGCCGCCGATCAGCGCAATGAACGGCCCGACATGCATCCACAACACCAGCTCGACGCCGACAAAGGCGCCGACCATGAACACCTCGCCATGCGCGAAATGCAGCAGGCGCAACACGCCGAAGATCAGCGAATACCCGATCGCGACGAGCGCATAGGTGCTCCCGAGCATGAGGCCGTTGATAAGCTGCTGGGAAAGCACAACACCCCTGCCGATCGCCGGCTCAGCCGGGCATTCCCAGCCGCGCGATCGCCAACCCGCTACTGCAAGGGAACAAAGCCGCCGCCCTTCACCACGAGGACGACCGGCGTGCGCTCGGCATCGCCATCCTTGTTGATGCTTGTCTTTCCGGTCAGCGGCGCGTCCTTGTTCTTCATGTTCGTCCAGCAGTCGCGCAGCTTGACCCGATCGCTCTGCAGCTTTTTGCCGTCGACCCCGGTCTCCATGATGCAGCCGCGCATCAGATAGAGCGTGTCATACATCAGAGCCGCGGCATTGCTCGGCGACTTGCCGTTGCGTTTCTCGAAATCCGCCGACCAGGCGGCGACGTTGGGCGCCGGGTTTTTGGCAAAGAAATCGGATGCCGCCATCACGCCTTCCGCGGCCGAGCCGGCGATCGCGATGAAGCGCGGATCGTTGACGCCGATCCCGGCGACGATCGGCTGCGTCATGCCCTGCTTGCGAATCTCGGCCGTAACGTGGCCGGCTTCGTTGTAGAGAGCGGAGACGACGATGCCGTCGGGGGCGAGGCTCTTCGCGCGCGTGACCTGGGCGGAATAGTCGATATCGCCGGTCTCAAACGAGATCGTGTCGAGGACCTGAATGCCGTGCTTCTTGAGCACGGCCGGAAACACGCTCTTGCCGTCGGCGCTGGAGACGCCGTCCTTGGCGTCCATCAGGATGACGACTTTCTTGATCGGCTTGCTCTGGTGCTTGACCCAGGCATCGATCAGCGGGCCGTAGTCGTTCTCGGAGGTCAGTGCGAAGCGGAACGCCCAGGGACGGTTCGCCGCGGCAATTCCGGGCTTTGCCGCCATCGGCGTCACCATCATCGTGTCGCCGCGCGCGGCGAGCGGGAAGCTGACTTCGGCTTCGCCGCTGAACTCCGGCCCGACGATCGCCACCACTTGATCGCTGCCGATCAATTTGCGGGTGAGGTTGATCGCATCCGTGTTCTCGCCGCGCGTGTCATAGATGACGAGCTTGAGCTTTCCCGCCTTGCCGAGATCGGCGTATTTCTCCATGAACATATCGATCGCGGCTTGCTGCTGCTGGCCATAGGCCGCGCCCTTGCCGGAGGAGGGGATCAATACGCCGAGTGGCACGTCCGCCCTCGCCCAGCCGATCGAGCCAAGCGCAACGACGCCGATGAAGAAAACAATCCGCAGGGCGCCGCGCGCCGTGTGGAGCCTCCGCGAACTCTGCGAGGAGCCTTGGGCCATCATTCCTCCCTCGAGGCGAGCGATTATTGGGCGCGATCCCGACTTTCGGCGAGGGTATTTGCGGCCCTGACCGAAGTCAATTGGTTTATACAACTATCGCGGCAAGACGATGCTTCGCGAGCCTGTGCCGCGGTCACGCGGCTATCGACAAAATTTCCGTCATCCAATAAGAGGATGATACCGCAATCAAGGAAGCCGAATGCGTCGAATCCAGAGAAGGATCGCGGAACCGAGCAGCGTTCGCATCGATCTCGACCAGCGCGCGTTCTATCGCCTGTCGATTCTCGCCGTGCAGATCAACCGCTGCATCAGCGGCATGTTCGTCGAAAGCTTCGGCCGCCCGGCCAATCGCTGGAAGGTGCTGACCGTCATCGGCCGCTTCGCGCCGCTCTCGCCGACGGCGGTGACGCTGCATACGAGCCTCGAGCCAGACGCAGTCGCCCGGCTTCTCAACGACCTTGTCGAGCGCGGCCTCGTGCTGCGCCGCCAAGAGAAGAACGACCGGCGGCGCGCGAGCCTGTCGCTCTCGGCCAAGGGACAGCGCGTTTTCGAACAACTCGAAATGCAGATCTCGCAGCTCGAGCTGGAATTCTTGAGCCTCCTCAGCCCCGCCGAGCGCGAAGCGCTCTATGGGACGCTCGCCAAGCTGCAGGAGCGCGCGCAAAAAGTCTTTGCCATCAAGAAGCCGTGGCGCCAGCTTCTCGCGGACGAGCCCCCGGCGAAGAAAGCGAGCTTGCGATGAGCGTGCCTCACGATCACTCGATTTGGAGCTTTTGCTATGCGCGCGGCCGTCTGCCCGCCGACTTCATGGGCGGGTGTCCAGCCTGCAGCAACCAAGGCCTCGTCGAAGTGCCGATGGTTTATTCGCTGGTCGCAACCCATGCCGATGCTCGGGAACGGCGCGCCATCCTCGTCGATACGGGTTTCAGCACCGGCCGGTCGATGACCGGGCGGCAATTCGACGATTTCGAGACGCCGCCGATTGTGCTGGCGAAAGTCGGTTACCGCCCCGAAGACATCGACACCGTGGTCCTGACGCATCTTCACTTCGATCACGCGGGAAATTTCGACGCGTTTCCGCGGGCGCGGATCTATGTTCAGCGGCTCGAATATGAGCGTTGGAAGGCGGTCATCGCGGCGATCCCCGACCTTGCGGTCGGCAAGCAATCCTGGATGCTGTCTTCGCTTGATGTCGAGGTGTTCGCGAAGCTCGACCGCGCGATCGAAACGGGGCGCGTGACCTTTCTCGACGGCGATCAGGAGATCGCGCCGGGCATCACCTGCCATCTCGCCGAGAACACCCACACTTTCGGCTCGCAATGGGTCGAGGTCGCGACCGCGGACGGACCCTATGTGCTCGCCGGCGATTGCGTCTATTGGTACGCGAATGTCGAGCGCATGTGGCCGCCCGGTTATCTCCAGGGCGATACCTGGCGGCTGATAGAAACCTATCGCGAATTGCGCGGGCTCGTCGGCGAGGACCGGCTCGAGCGGATCATCCCCGGCCATGACATGGAAACCTTCAAGCGCCACCCGTCATGGGCCGTCGGCAAGAATCTCTTTGCCGAGGTTCATCTCGCGGCGGGCGAGAGGAGCCGCGCTCCCGGCCAAACCTAGGCGGCGCTCGCCCAAATCGCGGCGATTTTCGCGACCGGAGCCACGTCCCCGAGCACGAAACGCACGATCGAGAGCGTCATCTCATGCGCCGGCAGGGTGTGCGAGGCAACGCAATCCTCGGCGACGACGCAATAAAATCCCAGCGCATGCGCGTGGCGGAGCGTCGCCTCGACGCAGATATTGGTTTGGACGCCGGCGAAGACGATCGTGCGAATGCCTTGGCTGCGCAGCGTCGCCTCGAGGGGCGTTCCGACAAAACCGTCATAAGAGCGCTTGTCGATGACGGGCTCGCCCGGTTCCGGACGGACGCCATACCACTCATATCCCCAGCTTCCCGGGATGCAGCATCCCTCGGTGATGCCCTGCTCGATCAGGCGGGTTTGCATGCTCGCCGGCAAGCCCGCCGGCTCGTAGTCGGCGCGCAGCCAGACCACCGGCGCCTTTGCGTCTCTTGCGCGTGCGACCAGCGCGTTGACCTTCTCCGCGATGCTGCGGCAGGGGCTCGCATCGCGTTTGACGACGCGCTCGACATAGCCGCCGCTCGCGCAGAAATCATTCTGCATGTCGACGACCAGCAAAGCCGCATGGCGCGGCGCGAGCCGGTCGGCGAGGGTCAGCAGAAGCTCCTCCAAGGATCAGGCTTTCGGGGCGGAGATCACGCGGCGACGTTCCAATCGACGCCGCCCATGCCGCAGCGTAGCTCGACCGAGGGAACATAGAAGATCGGATCGGCCGCCTTTCCGCCCGCGGCGCCGAGCGCGACTAGCCAGGCCAGCAATTCGACGGTCCCGCCGTCGCCCGCCGCGATCATCCGCTCGATCGTGACGTCGCGCAGCACGCGCTCGGTATCGCCGCGAGCCAAGAGGTCGAGGAACCAGCGATCGAATTCCTCATCGACGGCGAAATATTTGGGGCCCCCTGGATCATGCGAAAGCCCGCCCGTCGCCATGATCGCGACGCGGGTCGAGGAGGGCCAGGCGCGAATGACCTCGCTCAGCACGCGGCCGAATTCGATGCAGCGCCGCGGCGCCGGCAGCGGCGGCACGACGCAGTTCATATGAATCGGGACGAGCGGCACATTGTGCCGCGGCGTCAGGAAATGCAGCGGTACCGACCAATTGTCGTCGAATTCGAGCGCATCGGAAAAGGCGAGGTTGAATCCCTTGAGCGCCGATTGGCGGACGATGCGGCGCGCCAGCTCGCGATGGCCGGGCACGTCGTATTCCGGCAGATTCACCCAATCGCGAAACCAATCGGCCGGCCCGTGCCAATGCTCGGCGGTGCCGACGCACCAATCGGGAATATTGTCGAGACGGAAATTGAGCAGATGGTCGTTGGCGATGCCGACAATGATTTCGGGCCTCGCGGCGCGGAAGCGCTCGGCCATCCTTGCATAGCCGGCGCGCAGCTCGTTCTGCTGGCTCGGCGGCGCCTTGTCGAGCCAGCCGGTGGCGCCGGGCGCATGCGCCAAGGCGATGACGGAGACGATCTCAGCCATTGGCGTCGCTCCCGGTCGGGTTGAGCATTTTCGATGCGTAGAGCTGGGCCGCGTCGCTTTCATTGTGATTGTATTTCGCGCTGCGGAAGAGGCGCGCGACCTGCGGCAGGAAATAGGGATGGACGCCAAGCTCGCCCAAGCGCTTCAAATCGGCGTTGCGAAGCGCCCGCCGCTCCTCGTCCGACAAGCCGTAATCCGTCATGAGGCCGTCGAGATCGCTAAGGAAACGCGCGCGCAGGCCGGCGTCGCGGCGAACCTCGAAGATTAGGCGATTGCAGGGCAAGGTCTTGTCTGTCTGCATGATGCCCATCGGAGCCCTCTTCGGAAGTCGCGTGACGAAATCGCCAGCCCTGCTTGGCTTGCCAGGAGATTTTGGCGGCGGGATGATAGACGAGTCAACATTGGCCGCCGCGCCGCGGCATGCGCGAGGAAAAGGGGAGGGCAATCGATGATCGAAGACCCGTTGCAGCAGGGCGGCTACTCGATCTTCCACGAGACCATGGCCGACATGATCTATCCCGAGATCGAGCGCGCCGCCAAATCGGGCGCGGTTCCGCTGTGGGGCTTGGGCGTCATCGAGCAGCACGGGCCGCATCTGCCGCTCGGCACCGATGTTTACGTGCCGATGGCGGTGCTGCGGCTGGCGCGCCGCGTGCTGGCGGGCCGCGGGATCGAGAGCGTGATCGTTCCGCCTTGCTATTGGGGCGTCAATCATGTGACGGCCAGCTATGCCGGCTCTTTCCTCGTGCGCCCCGAGGTGTTCGTCGCCTTGATGATTGACGTCTTCGCCAGCCTCAAGAAGGACGGGTTCAGCCATGTGTTCTGCGTCTCCGGCCATGGCGATGCGGTCCATAACCGCACGGTTCTCGACGGGGTGCGCCAGGGCAGCGCCGCCGCCGCGATCGATGGCCGGACAATCGTCTCGCGCGCCATGGCCGCACGGCTGGGCTTCGATTCGGCGGACCCGCACCTCGCCATCGCTCCCGAAGAGGGGGCCGCGCCGGGTGAGCCGATCGATGTTCATGCCGGCCGCTGGGAGACCTCGCTGATGTGGGCGGCGTTTCCGGAGGTGGTGCGCAGCGATGTGCTGCCCGGCTTGGCGCCGACCGATTTCGCGCCGGCCGATCTCGCCGAATGGCGCAAGGGCGGCGAGCATGCGCGCGGCAAGAGCCCGCACGGCTATGTCGGCGATCCCGCCTCTGCCAGCCGGGAGCATGGGCTGCGCTTGTTGCAGCGCGAGGCGGCTTTGGTCGCCGATGCGGTGGCGGCGGCGCTCGCGCGAGATGGGTGACGGCGCGGCAACGACTGGCCGCCGTTCGTCCCCGGCTCAGCGCTCCATGTCGCGAATGAAATTCCGCCACACGGGCGCGATGCGCTCACCCTGGAAATTCGCGGTGATCGGGTAGGGCGTCGGGCCGCCGAAATTGGCGTCCCATTCCGCAACCGTCACGACGGGCTCATGGTATCGGGCTTGCGGGAGCAGGCGGGCGAGGCGCTGCGCCGCTTCGGTCGGATGGGTCGGATCGACCCCGCCCGTGACGCTGGCGGGAACCTTGATCGAAGCCCATTCCTCATCCGTGAGGCGGCAACCCGCGATCGGCAAATCGCCGCTGGTGATGAAGAACGCCTCCCAATAGGCCATCTGCCGGATGAATTCGCGCGCATCCATCTTGAGAAGCCGGTCGCGATTGCCCGGGTTCTGCTTGATCGAGGCGGCGAAATGATTGGTTTCGATCACGCCCGCCATGCCGCGCCGAAGCGCGACGCGCGTATAAGCCTGATAGAAATTCTTCGGCAGGCGTCCCGCGGGATAGTCGCCGCCCGAGCACCAGGCGAGCATCAGCCCTTTCACCAGTTGCGGATATTTGACGCAGAGCAGCGGCGTGACGCGGCAACCGGCATACTCGCCAACATAGCAGGGACCCAGCTTCAACGCCTGAATCAGTGCAGCGAGATCATCCGCCCAAAGATCGGCCTCGGAGCTATCTCCGGCGATGATGATGTCGGCGCGGGCATCGGTGTTGCGTCGGTCCCAGGTGATGACGCGGCATTCCTCCGCGAGCGCGGTTGCGACCACGCGATGCACATAGCCGCCCCATCGCCCTCCCGGCGTCAGCACGACATTGATCGGCCCGCTGCCGAATTCCTGATAGCTGATGGTGCAGCCATTGACGACGAGCTCGGGCATTCAAGTGACTCCCAATGGAGCGATGCAAAATCCAGTCGAGCTAGGACACTACGCGCGGCGGATTCAATAGGCTACTATCGGATGAGCGGCGCACGAATGAACGGGAACATGGCAGCCATCGAAGTTACCGGGGTCAGCAAGACCTATCACGATCAAGCCACCGGCCGCGTCGTTCGCACTCTCGACAATGTCAGTATCGCCGCCAAGCACAACGACTTCCTCGTCTTGCTCGGGCCGAGCGGCTGCGGCAAGTCCACCCTCCTCAACATCATCGCCGGCCTCGTGTCCTACGACGCCGATGGCGGCACGGTGATGGTCGAGGGCAAGCCCGTCACCGGCCCCAATCCCAAGCGCATGGCCTACATGTTCCAGGATCCCGTGCTCTATCCGTGGCGGACGGTCCTGAAGAATGTCGAGTTCGGCCTCGAGGCGCAGGGCATCGCCAAGGAGGAACGGCGCGAGCGCGGGCTGAAATATCTGCGCATGGTCGGCCTCGAAGAATTCGCGCACGCTTATCCGCGCCAATTGTCGGGCGGCATGGCGCAGCGCGTCGCGATTTGCCGCTCGCTCGCGCTCGAGACCGACATCATCCTGATGGACGAGCCCTTTGCCGCGCTCGACGAGCAGTCGCGAATCCTTCTCGGCGACGAGCTGGTGGCGATCTGGCGCCAAGTACAGCGCACGATTGTTTTCGTCACGCATAGCCTAACCGAGGCGGTGTATCTCGGCGAGCGGATCGCCGTGTTCAGCGCCCGGCCGGGGCGGATCAAAGCCGAATTCGCCAATCCGCTGCCGCGGCCCCGCGCGATCGGCGCGCCGGACTTCAATCGCCTGGTCGAGGCACTTTGGAACCAGCTGAAGCAGGAATCGATCGCTGCCGCCGGCCGCACGCGCCCGGCGCAGCAAGACATGCTGCTGCCGAACGAATGACCGGCTGCCGCGTCCCGCCGGTCCTTGCGCGCTGGGCGATCATCCTCGCCGTGCTGGGGCTGTGGGAGGCAGGCACGCGGCTCTCCTCGGTCAGCTCACTGCTGATCGTGCCGCCGAGCCTCATCCTCTGGAACGTGGCGCGGATCGCGGTCGAGGCCGGCGCCGTGCCGGATTTCTACGCCAATGCCCTGGTGACGATCGGCGAGATCGCCGTCGCTTACGCGCTGGCGGCGCTGATCGGCGCGCTGATCGGCATCGCGGTGGCCGGCTCGCGGATTATCGGCGATGCGTTCGAGCCAATCCTGCTCGTGCTCTATGCCATCCCCAAGATCATTTTTTATCCGGTCATCGTGCTGATGATCGGCACCGGCTATCCGGCGAAGGTGATTTTCGGCATCCTCGTCGCGATTTTCGTCATCATCTTCAACACCACCGCGGGGCTGCGCCAGGTCGATGCGAATTACGTGCGGCTGGCGCGCTCGCTCGGCTACGGCCGAACCAAGATTTTCTTCAAAGTGGAGCTGCCGGCGGCGGCGCAGACCATTCTCGCCGGGCTCCGGCTCGGCTTCGGCTACACGATCATCGGCGTCCTCACCGGCGAGTTGCTGGTCGTCAATGCGGGCTTCGGCTATTTGATCGATTGGGCCTCGGTCAATTATCACACCGCAGAGCTTTATGCGCTGATCGCCATCACGCTCGTCCTCGGGGTCCTGGCGAACTCTCTCGTCAGCCGCGTCGAGCGGCTGTGGGTGAAATGATGTCGCGGTCCGCCGAGCGCCAACTGGTGCGCGCCATCCGCCTGTCGGCGATCGTGCTGGTGATCGCGCTGTGGGATGTGGCGCTGCGCTGGGGCTGGATCGATCCGCTGTTTCTCGCAAGCCCGCTCGACACGCTGATCCATATCCGCGCCGTCGTGGTCGAGGCGAAGCTCGATATCGCCGCGACCGTGACCGCCTTCCTCGTCGCCTTCGTGACGGGGGTAATCTTCGCGCTCGGCATCGGCTTCGCGATCAGCCTCTCGAACTACAGCCGTCTTGTGTTCCTGCCGGTTCTGGTGCTCGGCGTGACCATCCCCAAGGTCACGCTGATGCCGCTCTTCATCCTATGGTTCGGCATCGCCCGGCTTCCGGTGATCGTCTTCGGCGCGCTTTCCGCCTTCTTCCCGATGGTGGTGAACGTGCTGATCGCCGGCAACGAGGTGAAGCCCGCGCAGGTGCTGCTGGCCCGCGCCATGGGGCTCAGCCGCGTGCAGATCTATCGCAAGGTGGTGTTCCCCGCGATGCTGCCCGTTCTGTCGTCGGGCCTGTTCTATGCCTGCAATGCGGCGATGATGGGCGTCTTCATCGTCGAGCTGGCGCTCGACCGCCACGGCATGGGCGCCTATGTCCACGATTTGGCGATGACCTTCCGCACCGCCGACATGTATGCGGCCGTGGTACTCACCGCCGGCATGACGGTGCTGATCAATATGGCGCTTTGGTATATCGCGCGGTATTTTGGCCGCTGGCGCAATTAGAGACGCATGAAAAGGCAGGGGGCTCGCCGATGAAATCCCGGTTCCTGTGGACGCTTCTTCTGATCGCGGTCTCGGCCAGCACGGCCGCGGCGGCGGACAAGGTCAAATACGGCACGGCGGTCAAGCTCTCGCCAGTCTATTACTTGCCGGTGCTGGCGGGCCAGGAACAAGGGATTTTCAAGAAAAACAATCTCGATGTCGAATGGGTCCCGGCGAATAGCGGCCCCGACTTTCAACGGGATCTCGCCGCCGGCGCGATCGAAATCGGCTCCTCGACCGGTGCGACCGACATCCCCGCGATCGGCCGCGGCGCGCCCTCGATCATCGTTGCCAATCTGCAATCGAAAGATAATTTCGGCATTTGGGTTTCGACCAAAGGCCGCATCAAGACGATCGCCGACCTCAAAGGTGCGAAGATCGGCGTCTCGCGTCTATCCGGGGCCGAGGATTCCTACGGCAAGCTAGTTGCCAGCAAGATCGGCATCAAAGACATCCAATTCACCGCGACAGGCGGCGTGCAACCGAGCATGGCGCTGCTGCTCACGGGGCAAGTCGACGGGGTCGTGCTCACGCCTCACCAGATGATCGATCTCGCGCTTGAAGGCAAGGTCAAGGAGATCGCCGAAGTCGAGAAGTACAAACCGCAGCCGTGGGTTTCTTATACGGTTACCGCCAACAAGGACTTCGTCAGCAAGCAACCCGATGTCGCTCGGCGGGTCATCCATTCGATCCTTGAAGCGAATGCCTTCATCATGAGCCCGGCCGGGAAGCCCTGGGCGATCGCGACCATGAAGAAGCTCAATCACTACTCCGACGCCGCGGCGCCGGCGGTCTATGCCGAGACCTCGCTCAGCACCGACGGGAAAATCACGCGCCAGGCAATCAAGAACGTCGTCGATTTCATGCTCGAATACAAACTTATCAAGGCAAGCGAAGTGGCGAACATCGATGCGCTCTTCACCGACAAGTTCGTCAAATAGTCAGCGGCGTTTGTCCTGGTTGCAAAGGTCGGCGATCACCCGTGCATAGACGCAGCTGGCCTTGTAGAGGGCGTCGATGGTGAAGGATCGCCGGTAAGAGTGCCGCGTCGAGCGCGGCCCATAGGTGATTGCCGGCACGCCGATCTCGTTGAAGGGATTGATGTCGCGCCACATGCTGCAGGTCGGCGGATCGGGCGGCAGCGGCGCCTCGCCGAACGTCGCCTCATGGGCGCGGCGCAGCGACGCGGTGAGCCGGTCGGCATTCTTCGCTTCATAACCGGGTTTGAAGAGATAGAGCTCGGTATCGCTTGCCGGAACGCCGGCCTCCGCGAGGGCAGAAGCGATCTCCTCGCGCAGGATCAGCGGGTCCTGCCCAGGGACGATGAAAGCGCCGACATAGAGGCTGCAGATTTGCGGTGTCGAGGTGATCGAATTGGGATTGCCGCCGCGAATGGCGCCGATCTGCGCCTTCGGGATCACGCGGCCGCCCCCGAGCTCGGTCGCGTAGCGTTTCTGATAGTCGGCCGCCCAGCGCTCCAGCGCCGCGATCCCTGCGGCGGCGCGCACGATCATATTAGGGCTTTGCTCCAAGCTCGTGCGCTCGGGCAGATAGGGCACGTAAAAGGCGGGCTGGTCCGAGCGCCAAGTGACCTTGTACCAGGCCATGCCGGCTTCGACGGTGACGATGCTGAAGCCGGTGCCTTCGGCGATGAGGGCGTAATCGGCGATCCCGCCATGCGTCGCGAGAAAGCGCGCGCCCAAATCCTTGCTCTCGACCAGCGCTCCCGGGGGCCCGTCGCTCGGCTCATGGCTGGTCTCGCCGACGACCGCGGAGAGCAGCAAGTCGCCTTTGAGCGTCAGGCCGGCCTTCTTGATGGCTTTCCCGGCGATGAGGAACGCGACCATCGGCCCTTTGTCGTTGACGATGCCCTCGCCGACCAGCTCGTCGCCTTCGATCCATGCCTTGTGATGGATCGCGGCCTCGGGATCGACGCGCGACCAGATATCGCTCACGCGCACGGAGGTATCCATGTGACTGTTGAAGATCAGGCTGCAGCCGCCGCCGCTCCCCGCGAGACGACCGAGTACGTTGAAGCGATCGGCGAGCAAACCGATCTTCCGGGTCTTGAAGCCCTCCGCCTCGAGCCAGTCGGCAACAAAATTGGCGACAGGCGCCTCCGTCGGACCGGCACTGTCGATGTTGCACACCGTTAAGGCGAGCTGAACCAGCTCGTCCTTGTCGATTTGGGCCAAGACCTGCTCGATCGATATGCTCACCTCTTCCTCCCCCTCAATTCTATGCCTGCAGGACAAGCGCGATCGCGGCACAGCCTTGTTCATTTTAGCAGAGGAGCCATGCCCGTGGCTCGCAATCGCGGGAAGTCGTTGACCTGTTCTTTCAGGGGATCATAAGCTTTGATCCCTTTCGTAGAATTCCGGGAGAGCAAGCCATGCTTTCGGCGAGCGAGAACGAGATTTTGACGCGCACCGACCGTGGCACCGCCGCAGGGGAGTTCTTCCGGCGCTTTTGGATCCCGGCGCTGCTCTCGGAAGAGATCCCGGCGCCCGATTGCGCGCCGGTGCGGGTGACGCTGATGGGCGAGCATCTCATCGCGTTTCGCGACAGCAACGGCAAGATCGGCCTCATCGACCGCTATTGCGCGCACCGGCAAATGGATTTGTTCTTCGGCCGCAACGAGGACTGCGGGCTGCGCTGCGTCTATCACGGCTGGAAATTCGACGTCGACGGACGATGTGTCGAGATGCCGACGGAGCCGCCGACCAGCGCCTATAAGGATCGCATCCGTCTCACTTCTTATCCCTGCCAGGAGCATGCCGGGATCGTCTGGGCCTATCTCGGTCCCAAGGATCTCCCGGTCCAATTCCCGCAATTCGAATTCAATTCGCTGCCGAAGGATTGCTTCTTCATCCGCAAGAGCCTGCTCGAGTGTAATTACCTTCAGGCGATGGAGGGCAATCTCGATTCATTTCACACGGGCTATCTGCACAGCTTCTCGACTGGAACGGCTCTCGATCCGCGCGGTCAGGGCCATGGCAAGCGCGGCGGCGTCACCCATGGCTATCAGGCGGCCTTGCCGCATTTCGATATCGAGGAGACCGATTACGGGCTGATGATCGGCGCCAAGCGCAAAACCGCCGCGGGCGATGCCTATTGGCGCATCACGCAGTGGCTTCTGCCGGTGCACACCATGATCGCCGCCAATCCGGGCGAGACGCTGCTCTGGGACGCCTGGGTCCCGATGGATGACGAGCACACCTGGGTCTATCGCATGGAATACAATCCCTGGCGGCCGCTCACCGTCGAGGAGATCCACGAATACAACACGGCGGGCTTCGCCCGTCTCAATGTCGAGAATATCCCCGGTACCTATCTGCCGGTGCGCAACAAGGGCAACGACTATCTGATCGATCGCGGCTTGCAGCGCAGCTATTCATTCACCGGTATCAAGGGCACCAACGCGCAGGACGCCGCGGCAATCGAGAATCAGGGACCAACGCCGATCGCCGATCGCAGCAAAGAGCATCTCGGCAGCACCGATGCCGCGATCATGCGCATGCGGCGCAAGCTGCTCGGCGCGATCGCGGATTTCGAGCGTGGAACAGAGCCGGCGGCGGCGCTGAAGGGCGAGCTCTACAAGGTCCGCGCCATTGCCGTCTCGCTCCAGGATAACGGCACGCCGTTCTACGAAGGGGCCAAGGAGCACATCCATGTCCGGTAGTGCGGCGCTCGACGCGCTGCGGCGCGAGGTGGCGATCGGCAGCCGGATTCTCGCGCTCACCGGCTTGGCATCCGGCGTGCGGGCTTCGTTGGGCCATGTCAGTGTGCGCGACCCGGGCGATCCCAATCGCTTCGTCGTCAAGGGCCGCGGTTACGCGATCGACGTCTTGTCGCGCATGCAGCCCGAGAACATGGTCCTCTGCGATCTCAACGGCTATCTCATCGACGGGCCGCCGGGCGTGTTGCAATGCAACGAGGTCATGATCCATGCCAGCGTGTTCAAGGCGCGGCCCGATGTGAATTCGATCGTGCACGCGCATCCGCCATTCAGCGTCATGCTGACCGTGCTTGGCATACCGATCGTCCCGGTGGTGCTCGAAGGCCTGCGCCTCGTGCGCAAGCCCCTGCCGGTTTATCCGCATACCGCGCTCGTCACCTCGGCGGAGCAGGGGGCCGAGATGACCCGTTGCCTCGGCGCGGCGCGCGCCGTGCATCTCCTGGGGCATGGCGTGACGACGGTCGGCAAGACCATGGAGGAGGCGGTCACGGCGATGATCCAGCTCGAGCATCAGGCGCAGATGAACTACCACGCCTGCGCGATTGCCGGTCGCGACCATGCCAGCATCCCCGAGCCGCTGATCGAAGAATATCTGCAGTGGAAGCCGCTCGCCGAGCCGCATTTCCAGGAAGCGGTCGCGCGGCTCGGGCCGGCAAATATGGGCGGCAGCATCTGGACGGATCTGACCGAGCGCGCCGCCGCAGACTTGAACGGAGGCTGAAATGGAAGGCGCGGCAAGCGCGGCCTTCGGGATCGGCGCTGCCGTCCCGCGCGTCGAGGATGAGCGGCTGCTGACCGGGCGCGGCCGCTATGCCGACGATATCGCGTTGCCGCGCATGGCTTATGCTTATGTGTTGCGCTCGCCGCATGCGCATGCACGCATTCGTCGCGTCGACAAGGCGCCGGCGCTCGCCCAGCCCGGCGTTCTCGCCATATTCACCGCCGAGGACGCGGCAGCGGAGAAGCTCGGCGCTCTCACCTGCGGCACCTTTCCCAAGGCGCATGCGATCGGTGCATCCTACTGTCCGACGCAGCCGATCCTCGCTGCCGAGAAGGTGCGCCATGTCGGCGACCGCATCGCCTTCGTGATCGCCGAGACGCTCGCGCAGGCAAAGGATGCGGCCGAGGCGATCGTCATCGACTACGAGCCGTTGCCGGCCGTCATTCTCGGCGACGCGCTTTTACCCGCAGCGCCCAAAGTTTGGGACGAGGCGGCGAGCAATCTCAGCTTTCATGTCGAATTCGGCGACCGCGCCGGTGCAGAGGCGGCCTTTGCCGCCGCCGCGCATGTGACCAAGGCGCGTGTGCATTATCCGCGCGCCTCGGCCAATGCGCTCGAGCCGCGCGCGGCAATCGCCTATTACGATCCGGCCGATGGGCGTTATACGCTGTGCTCTTCGACTCAGAATCCGTTCCGCGTGCGCGAGGCGATCGCGCAAATCCTCGGTATTCCGCAGCCGAGCCTCAGGGTTCGCGCCCTCGATGTCGGCGGCTCTTTCGGCATGAAGGGTCAGGTCTACCCCGAGGAAATTCTCACGGTCTGGGCCGCGGCAAAGCTCGGCCGGCCGGTCAAATGGACCGCCGAGCGCAGCGAAGCGATCGCCTCCGACATGCATGGCCGGCATCAGATCGCCGAAGCCGAGCTGGCGCTCGATCGGGACGGCCGTTTTCTCGCCTTCCGCACCGCGGTCACGATCGATGTCGGCGCCTATCTCGGCGGCTCGGGCGGCGTGCCGCCGCACAATGCCGGGGTCAGCTATCCCGGCACCTATCGCATCCCGGCGGTGCACACCGCGGTGCGCGCGGCTTTCACCAATTCATCGCAGCTCGGCCCCTATCGCGGCTCCGGCAAGCCCGAGGCGAGCTTCATCATGGAGCGCCTCATCGAGAAAGCCGCGCAGGAGCTCGGCGTCGATGCGGTCGCGCTGCGGCGGCGCAATCTCATCCGGGCGGCCGATCTGCCTTATCGCACGATCGGCGGCGAACTCTATGATTGCGGCGATTTCGAGCGCGTGCTCGACGATGCGCTCGCCTTGGCCGAGCGCCACGGCCTGGTCCGCGCCGCCAATCCTGCCACCGCGAGCAAGCGCCACGGTGTCGGGCTGGCGATGCATTGCCAGCGGGCGGGCGGCTCTTCGGAGCGGATGGAAATCCGCTTCGCGCCCGATGGCGCCGTCTCGCTCTATGTCGGCACGCTGGCGACGGGGCAGGGCCACGAGACCATGTTCGCGCAAATGGTCGCGGATTGGCTAAGCATTCCGCCACAACGCGTGCGCGTGTTCCAGGGCGACACCGACAAGGTCATCTTCGGACGCGGCAGCTTCGCGCAGCGCAGCATGAGCGCCGGCGGCTCGGCGCTGAAGCGCGCCGCCGATAATGTGATCGAGAACGGCAAGCGGCTCGCCGCCTGGGTTTTCGAAGCGGCGGAAGCCGACATCGCCTATGAGCGCGGCGCATTTCAGGTTTCCGGCACCGACCGCGTCATCGGCTGGAGCGAGCTCGCGCGCCGCTCCTATATGGCGAATGGCGTGCCCAGCGAGCTCGGCATCGGCCTTGCCGGCGTCGGCACGCATGAAGGACCGAACACCTATCCGAATGGCTGCTTCATTTGCGAGGTCGAGGTCGATACCGAGACGGGCGTTGTCGAGGTCGAGCGCCTCTATTGCGTCGACGATGTCGGCCAGGCGGTCAATCCGCTTGCTCTCGAAGGGCAGCTCCATGGCTCGGTCGCGCATGGGCTCGGCGAGAGTTTGCTGGAGCGGGTGGTCTATGAGAGCGGCACGGGTCAGCTTCTGACCGGCTCGTTCATGGATTATGCGATGCCGCGCGCCGATGTCATGCCGGCGATCATCTCCGGCCTCGCTCCCGCGCCGACCAAGACCAATCTGATCGGCGCCAAGGGCGGGAGCGAGGCCGGCAATGTCGGCATGCCGGCGGCGATCGTCAACGCGATCGTCGATGCGCTGGCGCCTTTCGGCATCCGGGAGATTTCGCTGCCGGCGACGCCGGAGACTGTCTGGCGCGCGATCCGGTCGGCGCGCGCTTAGGACGCCAGCGGATCGCCGTGCAGCGCCTTCAGCTGGATGTCGATCTCGATCTGCGGGCGGATGTCGCTCAAAGCCACACGCGGCGCGGCGCCGGGCTCGGTGCCGCGCGCGGCGCTCGATCGGCCCCAGGCCCTCGGCGCGATCGAGGCGTCGCGTCGCCAGGTTTTGAGCGGCCGGCCTTCGGTTAGCGCGCCAAGCTCGCGACTCCACAGCCGGCGGATCGCGATCACGCCGACATCGCCGCGGCCGGTCCGTTCCGCCTCGCGGTCGGCCATGCGGCCTTGACCCAACTGCGCAATGTCGTCTTGAAGCCGCACCAGATCGACACGCGACGTGTCGACATTGCGCAGCGATCGACGGCCGCGCAGAATCTCCTCCGCAATGCGCTGATGCGGCAGATCGATCGCGGCGCGGCGCTTCTGATGCCGCGCCTCGACCTCGGCCGCGGCCTCGCCCGAAACGCAGACGCGGTGCAGGCTGAACTGCATATGCGAGACATCGTCGAGCGGCACCCACCAGAACAACGATTCCTGCCAACCCACTTCGGGATCGGTCGGCAGCGCCGTCATATAGAAGATATTGGGCATGCCGAATTGCTGGATGCGCAGCTGGCCGTCGCTTCGGGTGAAGGTATAGGTCACGCCCCAATCGGATTCCTCCGCGTGGAGCTGCGCGCCGCGGCCGATATTGCTGAACGACGCCATGTTGTCGCGATGGACGAAGGCGACATGGCTCATATCGAGCGCGTTCTCGAGGTTCTGGAAGTAGTTGCACTCGCGCAGATAGGAATCGACCTCGACCAGCCCGTCGAAAGCCTCGAACTCTGGATAGAGGGGAAAAGGCGGCGGCTCGCCGCTGCCCAAATAGGCGAAGATCAGCCCGAGATACTCCCGCGTCGGATGGGAGGCGATCCGGATGCGGTCGCAATAGCTCGAATCCTCCGCCGGTTGCTCGATGCATTGGCCGTCGGCCGCGAATTTCCAGCCATGATAGAAGCAGCGCAGCTCGTCGCCTTCGATCCAGCCCGAGGAGAGCTGCGTTCCGCGGTGCGGACAACGCGCATCGACGAGGCACACGCGGCCGCTCTCGCCGCGATAAAGCGTGAAGCTCTCGCTCATGATCCGGAGCGGGACAGCCGCGCCCGCGGCGAGATCGGCGCTGTGGTAAATCGGCTGCCAGAAGCGCCGCAGATAGGCGCCCGCTTCCGTCCCGGGACCCGTCCTGAGGAGAGTCTCGACCAGGGCCGAGCCTCGGCCGACGATTTTTGGAGCTGCCATTCCGAACCCCTTGTCTCTATCCCAGACTATGCCGTGAAAGCCCATCGAGCGGCAAGAAGCCGGCGCGCGGGTTCGCCGTGCCGCGTTGACAAGCAAGGCCTCTGCCTTTATCAGGCCGAGCCGGTCGCGCCGGTTGCAGGGCAGGGAAGGGAGCGCAAATGAAACAGGCACTTTTCGTCGGGCTTTTGGTTGCAATCGGGCTTGCGGCGGTGCCGCCCGCCGGCCGCGCGGCCGAGCCTGTCCTCAAATTCGCCAATCCCGGCTCGCCCACCGGCGACGTCTCGAAGCAGATCATCGAGCCCTGGATCGCCAAGGTGAACAAGGAAGCCGCGGGCATGTTCCGCGTGCAGCATTTCCCCGGTCCGGCGCTCGGCCAATTTCCGCAGATCTACGATCGCGTGCTGAACGGCGTCGCCGATTTCGCCTTCGGCCTTCTCGGTCCGATCTCGCGCCAATTCCCGCAGACCTCGGTCGCATCGCTCCCCTTCGAGACGCCCAACGCCACGATCGGCACGGTCGCGCTGTGGCACGTCTATGAGCGCGGCCTCATCTCGAGCGAATGGCAGCAGGTGAAGCCGCTGACGCTGATGGTCTTCCCCAACGTCGTCATCCACACCAAGAAGCCGATCCATAGCCTGGCCGATATCGACGGCATGAAGCTCAGCGTCCAAAGCCGGCTGCTCTCGGATACGATGCATCTTCTGGGCGTCGCGCCGATCACGCTCGCCGTCACCGATCTCTATGAGAGCCTCAACCGCGGCGTGATCGACGGCTCGGTGATCGGCTGGCCGGCGACGCGCAGCTATCGGCTCGCCGAGGTCACGGACAATCATTTGGAGGTGCCGCTCGGCGGCGAGGTCACCTTCGTGATGATGAACAATAAGACCTATGCGAAGCTGCCCGAGAAAGGCCGCGCCATCATCGATCAGAACTCCTTGGCGCCCTGGGCGACGGCGATCGGCAAGATTCTCGACGCCGATGACCGGGCCGAGAGCGAGCATGTCGCTCAAACCAAGGGGCAAACCGTCTCGAGGCTGCCGGCGGCCGAGCAAGCGAAGTGGAAAGCGAAGGTCGACAGCGTCGTCGAGGATTGGGTGAAGCGCACGCCCAACGGCGCCGCGGTGCTCGCCGCTTACCGCGAGGAAGTCGCCAAGCTGATGAAGAAATAGCAGCGGCGCCCCGCTCGGGCACGGCGCTACATCTTGAACAGCCGCTCCGAGTTCAGCCGCGCAAGCTTCTCTTTGTCTTCATCGCTGATCGAGAGGTTCTGCAGGAAATCCTTGGCGACGCGGTTGGGCTCGTAAGGCCAATCGACGGCGAATAGGATATTGTCGATGCCGAGCGCCAACAGGGTGCAGACGAAGGCCGGCTCGTACCAGTTGCCGCTGGTGGTGACGACGAGATTGTCCTTGATGTAGTCGAGCGCCGTCTTCTTGAGGCCGCGGCGCTTGGCCGAGCGATAGGTGTGGTCTTGCAGGCGATGCATGGCGAAGGGCAGGCCTTCGCCGAGATGCCCCAGGACGATCTTGAGCTTCGGATAGGCATCGAAGACGCCGGCGAACATGATGCGCAGGAAATGGCAGCTCGTATCGAGCGCGAAGCCCCAGGCCGAGCCCTGCAACTCTTCATATCCCGCGAAATAGGCCTTGATCGCATCGGGGTGCGGCATCGCCGGATGGAGGTAGATCGGCACATCCAGCTTTTCGGCGGTCTCGAAAATGCCCCAGAATTTCTTCTCGTCGAGGAAGGCGCCCTGGGTGTGGCCGTGGATCATCGCGCCCTTGAAGCCGAATTCCTTGACGCAACGCTCCAGCTCGCGGGCCGATGTATCCGGGTCTGCCGTCGGTAAGGCGGCGAAGCCGGCGAAGCGGTCGGGATGCTTGCGCATCGCCTCATAGAGACGCTCATTGGCATCGCGCGCCATCGGGATCGCGATCTCGGCGCCGAAGCCCTGCGCGCCCGGCTGGCCGAAGGACAGCAGCTGCACGTCGATGCCGGACTCGTCCATGTAGCGCAGCCGCGTCTCGCCGAGATCGAGAAGCTCTTTTGGGATGTCGTATCCCAGCTGCTCGCTGCGGCTCGAGATGAAGAATTTGCGGAATTCGCCGGCGGCAACGTGCTGGCGATAGAGCGGCGTGACGAAATGCTCCTCGACCGCAATGATCTTGGAGGGCGCTTTGCTGTGCAGATAATCCGACATCGCTCTTTCCTTGGCTCAGATGCGCAATTCGCCGAGATAGATGCTTTGGCCGAGCTCGGCCTCGACCGTCTTGGGCGCGTGGCCGGGTGCCGCGATCTCGATCGTGTAGCGGCCCGAGCCTTCCTCGAGCCGATCGAAGCGGAAATCGCCGTAATTGTCGGTCGTCGTCTCGGCGACAACCGTCCCGCCGTGAAGCAGCCGCACCGCCGCGCCTTCGATGCAATCGACGATCTCGCCGCTTTTGGCCGAAACCGAGCCGCCGATGAAGCAGCGCGTGTAGCGCCAGAGGTTGCGGTAATAAACCCGCGGCTTGGTGCCGAGCTCGGGCCGCATGACTTCGAGCCCTTCCTCGCGCGCGAGGCGCTCCATCTCGGCATCCTCCAGCTTCACGCTGCGGAACGCACCGGTCGGGCAGGATTGATGGGTTCGCGTCTTGTCCCAGCCGGCATCGAGAAGATGCGCTTCAAACGGCCAAGCCTGCGGCACTTGCAGCGCCTCGTTCCACCAGATATGGCCATAGGGGCAGGCATCGACGATCTGCTTTTGTCCCTTGGCCTTGACCGGATCGATCAGCACGATGCCGTCGTCGCGCTTGGTGACCGCGCCGTTTTTGCCGGCGGCGATGCAGGGCGCGTTGTCGCAGTGATTGCACATGGTCGGCACATAAGCGACATCGACCATCGGCACCTGGCCGCGCTCTTTCTGGAGAATGTTGATCCAGCGATGGCCGTGCTTCGGCATCGGCGCGGAATAGCCCGGCCAGGCATTGTCGATATATTCGTCCATGGTCGCGAGGGTGCAGAGATTGCAGTTGGTGCACTCGGCGACGTCGATGATCACGTTCCACTTGGCCATGCTGCGCTCCTCGGCGCGACTACTGTGCCGGCACCGGCTCGGGCAACTCGGCCGCGCGCCGCGCGGCCTCGCTCTTCGCTTCGCCGGCAAAGGCGGCCGAGACATGCTCGATCTTGCCGTCCCAGGGCACGATCTCGACCAGCGAATGCGAGCCCGCCAGCGAGTGCGTGGTCTTGGTCTGGGTGCGCTCGGGCGTCAGCAAGTTGAGGCAGCCGCCGCGATCGACGGATTTTCCGGGCTCGCCCAGCGGATCGTAGATCGCCGAGGATTCATAGCCATGGCACACGCCGCGCGGCAGACGCTCGGTCGGCAGCGCCGCGCACAGCACCGCGCCGCGATCGTTATGCACCTTGACGATATCGTGCTTCTTGATGCCGCGTTCGGCGGCATCGGTGCTGTTCATGCGGATGATCCAGTAATACCAGCCGCCGACATTGATGCGGTGATCGGGAATGTTGAGCAGGAAACTGTCCTTGCCGTCGCCCTGGGTGTGGAAGCTGTATTTCGAATGCGGCGTTAGGAGCTGCAGCGGATATTTCTCGTAAAGCACGCCGGAATGCGGGCCTTCCCAGGAGGGCTCGTATTTGACGATCGG
>Ga0070681_10000712_pt1 | contig 27559 bp, 16 predicted proteins | sample KBSC83BmetaG_FD_65650 | JGI IMG/M metagenome (GOLD analysis project Ga0070681, IMG submission 65650) | Corn rhizosphere microbial communities from Kellogg Biological Station, Michigan, USA - KBS C8-3B metaG | ecosystem: Host-associated > Plants > Roots > Rhizosphere | place: USA: Michigan...
GGCGCCGACACCAGCGTGTTGTGAACCACCGGAGCACCACAGTAGTGCGTGACCCGATGCTCCCTCATCAGCCGGAAGATTTCGGCCGGTTCCACTTTTCTCAGACACACGTTCGTGCCGGACTGCGCGGCAATGCTCCACGGGAAGCACCAGCCGTTGCAGTGAAACATGGGCAGCGTCCAGAGATAGACCGGATACCGCTGCATGTTCCAGGCGAGCACATTCCCGATCGCGTTGAGATACGCCCCACGGTGATGCGTGACGACGCCCTTCGGGTCCCCGGTCGTTCCGGACGTGTAGCTCAGCGCGATGGCATCCCATTCGTCCGACGGCGGAAGCCACAAGTATTCCGGGTCGCCGTGACTCAGGAACGTCTCGTACTCCATGCCGAGGAGCTCCCCGTCCCCATCGTATACGGGATCATCGACGCCGATCACGATTGGTTGCCGCTCGACCAGACCTAACGCCGCGGTGGCGAGCGCCGAGAACTCACGGTCCACGAGGAGGACCTTGGCTTCCCCGTGATCGAGCATGAACGCGATCGCGCGGGCGTCGAGCCGCGTATTGAGCGCATTGAGCACCGCGCCGCTCATCGGCACGCCGAAGTGTGCCTCGTAATGCTCCGGCGTGTTGGAGAGGAGGGCGGCGACGGTGTCACCCACCGTGATGCCCAAGCCAGCCAGCGCCGAGGCGAGGCGCCGAGATCGCGCGTACGTCTCGGCCCAGGTGAATCGCCGTTCGCCGTGAATGACCGCGACGCGATTCGGGCAGACCCGGGCGCTCCAGGCGATGAAGTCGATCGGCGTCAGCGAAGCGTAGTTCGCAGGATTCTTGTCGAGACCGACGTCGTAGGGATTGCTGCGCGTGGACATGGGAACCTCTATGCCGAGTGGCAACGTTAGGCGACGATTACGCGACGGGCCGGGCCGCTGGGCGGCCGCGGACGGACTGGAATTCGGTCGTGAGGCGATGGGGCATCGTTTTCGGGAGCGCGAGGGCGCCGAAGAACGACAGCGCACCCGAGATGGCCAGGTAAACGGCGGGCGCGAGCGAGAACCCGGTCCTCGACACGAGCCACGCGGCAACCAGTGGCGTCGTTCCACCCAGCAGTGCAACGCCGAAGTTGTACGAGATCGAGAGCACGGTGCAGCGCACCCGCCACGGCGCGAGCTCCGCCATCGTGGACGCCAGCACGCCGGCGGCTGCGGAAACGAGCAGTGAGAGGATCACCTGCCCGACGAAAACGGCGATCCACTGCCCGCCAGCCATCCATGCCATGAGCGGATATGACACCACCATGAGCAGGCCAGTTATTGCCGCGACGACAGGCCGCCGCCCGAATCGATCACTCAACCCGCCCGCCAGGAGAACGGCACCGAGGGACAGTGCCATCGCGATCGTGTTGATCTCGAACCCCGTCTTCGCCGAAACACCGGCAACCTGCTTCAGCCACGTGGCTGAGTACACGAAGGTCGTGTAGAACCCGACGCTCAAGCCCGCGACGAGCAGGATCAGGTGGATGATCGTGCGCCAGTGCAGGCGGAACGATTCCCCAAGGGGCGACTTCGCGGGCGGCTGATGCGGCACTTTTTCCACGAAGTTGCGGCGAATGACGATGCCGCCGAGAGCGACGAGAAGCCCGAACAGGAACGGAAGGCGCCAGCCGTACGCCATCACGGCGCTTGGCGACAAGGTCGAATTCACGATCAGACCGGCCGCCGAGCCAAGCAGCGTCCCCGCAAAGCAGCCAAACGGGCTCCACGCACCCATCAACCCGCGCTTCCCGGGAAGGGCGCCTTCAACGAGGAACACCGACGACGCCATGTACTCGCCGCCAACCGCGAGTCCCTGCAGCAGTCGGAACACGAGCAGGAGCACGGGTGCGGCAAGGCCTATGGACGCCTCGCTTGGCAAGAGCCCAATGCAGAACGACGGAAGGGCCATCGCCAGGACCGACCAGAGCAGCGCCTGCTTGCGGCCGAACTTGTCGCCGATGGACCCGAAGAACGCGCCGCCGATCGGCCGCATGAGGAAGCCGGCGGCGAATGTCCCGTACGCGGCAAGCAGCGAGGCGGTCGGGTTGGTCGCCGGGAAGAAATGGGCGCCGATCTGCGCGGCGAAGAACCCGAACAGCGCGAAGTCGTACCACTCGAGCATGTTGCCCACGACCCCCGCAATGATGCCTCGGCGAACCGTTTCAACCGTCCGGAACTCCTGCGTAACTACGCCTGCAGGAATGATTTGAGGGAACTCGGTCGTCATTGGACGATTCCGTGTGAATGTGAGGGCACGCGCCTGCCGACCTGTTGCAGAGTCGGGGGTTGTGGCCGGTTGGTCGCTTCCTATCTTGGATAGTCGACGTTCGGTGGAAAATCGGCTCACGGACGATGGCGTCCGAATCACCTCGCTCCATCAGCCAGCTACTCGATGCGTGGGGGCGCGGTGATCGCGCGGCCCTCGATGCGCTCGTGCCCGAGGTCTACTCGGTCCTGCATCAGCAGGCTCGCCAGGCCCTCCGGGATCAGCGTCACGAGTACACGCTCCAGCCCACGGCGCTCATCAACGAGGCGTACGTCCGGTTGGTCAACCAGCCCGGAGCCGGAGCCGAAAGCCGCTCGCACTTTCTGGCCGTCGCCGCGATGGTGATGCGATCGGTGCTCGTCGACCACGCGCGCGCCCGCCAACGAGCGAAGCGCGGCGGAAACGTTGCTCCATTGTCGCTCGGTGCCGCCGACCGCGTAGCCGCCTCCGAGGACGCGGTAGACGTCGTCGCGCTGGACGCGGCACTGGACCGCCTCGCTGCCCAGGACGCGCGAAAGGCGCGCGTGGTGGAGCTCCGCTACTTCGTTGGCCTGAGCATCGAGGAGACGGCGAAGGCGCTGGACGCGTCCCCGGCGACCGTGAAGCGCGAGTGGACCACCGCGCGCGCGTGGCTCCGGCGGGAGCTCACGACCGCGTGACGTGACAGAACGACGTCCGGCCGCGCCGGTCAGCGCCGAACGGTGGCGCGCCATCGACGCGATATTCGCCGACGCCGTCGAACGGCCCGCGACCGAGCGGGCGGCATTCCTCGCCAACGCCTGCGGCACCGACGCGGAGCTTCGCGCCGAGGTGGAATCCCTCCTCGCGGCGTACGACAGCGATGCCGACTTCCTCGAGACGCCTCCGGTTGCGTCCGGCACCGACGGGCCCGACCTGACGGAGCGACTCCAGGCAGTGTTAGGCACTGCCTACCGCATCGAGCGAGAGCTCGCCGGCGGCGGCATGAGCCGCGTGTTCGTGGCCGAGGAGACGCGACTCGGCCGGCGCGTCGTGGTGAAAGTGCTGCCGCCGGAGTTGCGGGCCGCCCTGAGCACCGAGCGCTTCCATCAGGAAACGCGACTGGCCGCGTCGCTCCGACACCCGCACATCGTGCCGGTGATGACCGCGGGCGAATCGGCGGACGGGCTCGTGTACTTCACGATGCCGTTCATCGAAGGCGAGTCGCTCGAGCGCCGGCTCCATCGCGAAGGCCGGCTACCGTTGGCCGACGTCGTCACGCTCGTGAACGAGGTCGCCGACGCGCTGGCCTACGCACACGCGAACGGCGTCGTCCACCGTGACGTGAAGCCCGCCAACGTCCTCCTCGATGGTCGTCACGCGGTGGTCGCCGACTTCGGTGTGGCGAAGGCGCTCGCGCTCGCCGCTGCCGAGCACGAGCGTCCTGAGCGCCTAACGGGCACGAAGGACCTCTCCGAAGGGCTCACCATGGCGGGATTCGTGCTCGGCACTCCTGCGTACATGAGCCCGGAGCAGGGTCGCGCCGAGTCCGTCGACGCGCGCAGCGATGTCTATAGCCTCGGCTGCATGACGTTCGAGATGCTCACCGGGCAGCTGCCGTTCCCTGATCAAACCCTCGAGGGAGTTGCACGCCGCGCGAGCCCACCAGCGCCGAGCACGATCGGTAGCGACCTGCCCGCAGGAATCGACGCCGTGGTGGCTCGCGCGCTCGCGCCCCGTCCTGACGATCGGTTCCAGAGCACCACGGCGCTCGCTCAGGCGTTGAGCGACGCCGCTGCATCGGCGTTAGGCGCCGGGAGCCCGGCGCTCCCCACCCGCCGGCCCGCGTGGCGCCGTCCATGGGCCATCGCGGCGGCCGTGATGGGCGTCGCGAGCGTCGCGGCCGGCATCGTGGCGATGCGGCGGTCGGCAACCGGCGAGCTCTCCGGCAGTGCGATGCCGTTTCCCGCGGCCGGACCGACGCTGGCGGTCCTGCCATTCGAGAACGTCGGCGCGGCCGACGACGCGTATTTCGCCGCGGGGGTGAGTGACGAGCTCGCGAGCCGCCTGACGAGCGTGGCCGCCGTGCGCGTGATGTCGCCCGGCAGCACGCGACAATACCGCAACACGAAGAAGCCGCGCGAGCAGATCGGCCGCGAGCTCGGCGTCGACTATCTGCTCGACGGTCGCGTGCGATGGGATCGCTCGGACACGACATCACGCCGAGTGCGTGTGACCGTCGAGCTGGTACGGACGCGCGATGGCAGCTCCGTGTGGGCGGACCATTACGAAGCCAAGACGGTCGACCTGTTCGACGTGGAAGGCCAGATCGGCCAGCGGGTGGCCACGGCCCTCGAGATCGCGCTCGGCGCGCGGGAGCGAAAGACCATCTCGGCGCGGCCGACCGAGAACTTCGAGGCGTACTCCTATTTCCTGCGCGGCGAAGCGCTCCGCACCGCCGAGGAGGACGCACTCAACAACTCACCGCGGGCGGTCCAGATGTTCGAGCGAGCCGTCACGCTCGATCCGAAGTTCGCGCTCGCGTTCGCACGGCTCGCCAAAACGCACGCCGACATCTATTGGGCGAACACGGACCGGACGGCGAAGCGTCTCGCGCTCGCGAAGGCCGCCGCGGACTCGGCGTTGCGTCTCGATCCCGAGCTTCCCGAGGCCCACATTTCGCTGGGCTACTACTACTCGTGGGGGCTTCGCGACTTCGGTCACGCGCTGGCCGAGCTCTCGAAGGCTGCCGAGCGGCAGCCCGGTAACGGCGAGATTTTCTCGATCCGCGGCGCGATCCTGCGGCGATCGGGGCGCCTTCCGGAGGCGGTGGCGAACCTCGAGCGGGCGTTGGAGCTCGACCCACGCACGCCGCAGCTTGCCTTCAACATCGCCAACATCCACGGCGCGATGCGCAACTACGCCGACGCGGTTCGGTATCTCGACCGGACGCTCGCGCTGAACCCGCGATGGGCGGGCATCTACGCGGACCGTGCCACGTTCATGTTGAGCGGGACAGGCGATGTGGCGGCCGCCCGGCGTTCCATAACGGATGGGATGGCGTTGCCTGACGCGGGGAAGATCATCGACCGGCTGCGGTTCGGGGCGGAGGTGTTCGTCGGCTACACCGCGCGAGATAGCGCTGTCCTTCGCAGCCTAACGCCCGACCTGTTCCGCGGCGACACGGCGCAGTACATGGTATGGACGGCGGACTGGGCGCGACGCCACGCGCAGCCGGAGCGCGCGCGTGCCTACGCCGACGCCGCGCGAGTGATTCTCGAGCGGCACGTGGCGGCCGAGCCCGTGGAAGCCGGGACGCGAATGCAGCTGGCCATCACGTACGCGGAGCTGGGTCGCAAAGACGACGCGTTGCGTGAAGCAGCGCGCGCCGCGGACATCCTGCCCGTGTCGCGCGACGGGAACGACGGCGCGGACCTGCAGCAGGACTATGCGCTCGTCGAGACGCTGGTTGGTGAGACCGACGCCGCCGTGAAGCGGCTGACCTACCTGTTGTCGATCCCGTCGGACCTCTCCGTGAACCTCCTGCGGTTCGATCCCACGTGGGCCCCGCTGCGCGGCAACCCGGCGTTCCAGCGCCTCATCGGCCCGAAATCGTGAGGCACGCGCAGCGGTGTCGCAGAGGTCTGGTTATCGCCGCAGTCATCGGCATACCGTTAGGCATGTTCGCCTGCTCCGAGAAACCGCGGTCCGGCAACCCGATCCTTCCGGGCTGGTACGCGGACCCCGAAGCCCATGTATTCAAGGGCGAGTATTGGATCTATCCCACGTACTCGGCCGCGTACGACAGCCAGGTGTTCATGGACGCATTCTCGTCCAAGGACCTGATCACCTGGACAAAGCATCCGCGCATCATCGACACCTCCAACGTGAAGTGGGCGCGGCGCGCGATGTGGGCACCTTCCATCATCGAGAAGGACGGTTGGTACTACCTGTTCTTTGGCGCGAACGACATCCAGAGCGACAAGGAGCGCGGCGGGATAGGCGTCGCGCGATCGCGAAAGCCGGAGGGCCCGTTCGTCGACTATCTGGGCAAGCCGCTGATCGACGCGTTCCACAACGGGGCGCAGCCGATCGACCAGAACGTGTTCCGCGACCGCGATGGCTCGTACTACATCGTCTACGGCGGCTGGCGGCACTGTAACATCGCGAAGCTGAACGACGATTTCACGGGGCTCGTACCGTTGCCCGACGGCTCTCTCTTCAAGGAGATCACGCCGGCCGGCTACGTCGAAGGCGCGTACATGCTGCCCAAGGACGACAGGTACTACTTCATGTGGTCCGAGGGTGGATGGACGGGGCCGGACTACGCGGTGGCGTACGCGATCGGGTCGTCGCCCTCAGGCCCCTTCGAGCGCATTGGCAAGATCCTCCAGCAGGACTCGACCGTCGCGAGAGGAGCTGGACACCACTCCATGCTCAACGCGGGTGACAAGTGGTACATCGTGTACCATCGTCGTCCGCTCGGCGACACGGTTCGCGATCATCGGGTCGTCAGCATCGACGAGGTCCGGTTCGACGATCAGGGGCGGATTCTGCCGGTCGTCATTACGAAGATGGGCGTGGAGCGCCATCCGCTGCGCTGACTACGCGCGATTCGGTGTTCCGTTCGACTCGCCTGACGGCAGCGTCACCGTGAACAGGGCACCGCCGATCGGCCGGTTCTCGGCATGAAGTCTCCCATTATGTCGCTCGACGATCGAACGCACGATCGTTAGGCCCATCCCGAGCCCGTGAGGCTTCGTCGAGAAGAACGGCTCGAAGAGCCGGTGCTGCACGGCGGGAGCAAGCCCGGGGCCCGTGTCGGACACGTGCACCTCGACGTCGCCGTTGCTCCGCACCGTGCTGATCGCGGCTTCGCGCTCCGACGTCGATGCGGACACGGCATCGAGCGCATTCAGCGTCAGGTTGATGAGGAGCTGCTGCAGCTGCACGGGGTCCCCGCGCACCGGCGGAGCATCCGGATCGAGCCGGAGGACCAGGCGTGCCCGGCGGCCGGTGACCTCGTGCTCCACCAGCTGCGCAGTCGTCCGGCACACCGCGTTGAGATCGACGGTCGTGCTGATCGGCTCCTGCTTGCGAAGGAGGGCTCGGTAGTGGTCGACGACCTCCGCCGCTCGCACATCGTCTCTGACGATCGCCTGCAGAGCGAGGCGCGCCTCCTCCACGTCGGGCGGGGTCTGCGTCAACAACAGGCCTCCCGCTTCGGCATTCATGCGAATGGCGGCGAGCGGCTGCCGCAGCTCGTGTGAGACGGCAGCCGCCAGTCCATTCACCGTCGCGACGCGCGCCATGTGCTCGAGCTCCTTGCGGGCCTGCTCGACGGCGCGCTGCGCGCGGACTCGCCGTTTCCGTTCGATCAGCAGGAGTGCGATCAGCACCGACTCGACGACGAAGAGCCCGAGCGCGGCCAGCATCCCGCCGCGATAACGCTCCCACAGTGAGGCCGGACGGAACAGAACCTCGGTGCCGGGGGGGAGACGGTCCGGGGACAATCCCCAGCGCTGCAACTGCCGCCAGTCGACGACGAGCCGGTTGACCGCCACTTCCGAGGCGGGCATCGCCTCGTTAGGCGCCCGCGCGAGCACTCGCACCAGGAGATCCCCGGTGCGCGCGCCGTCGTTCCCGAAGTCCATCACGCCGCCACCCACGATCCCATCGCCGACCCAGTTGCGCGCGATCCCGAACACGGGCACCGACGCCACACGGGCGAGGGTGGCAACCAGATCCCCGGCGATGAATTTTCGCCCCCGTTGATCCCTCGAGAAATCCGACAGCAGGACGACCGTTCGAGGCCGGAGGTGACGAAGGCTGTCGATCAGTCCTTCGTATGTCCAATCCTGATAGACCGTCAGCCGGGTTCCATCGACGAGCGGCGTGATCTGGCGCCGAGCCTCCTTGATCAGGAGCGAATCGTTAGGCGATGCACCACCGACCAGCACGACGCGTTCCGCGCGCGGCTGGAGTGTACGAGCCAACGTATAGGTCGACGCAAACGGCAGCGTCTGCCGCCGCCCGACGACATTGCCAGGAAGCGTGGAGTAATCGATGACCGGCTCGAACGTGCCGCCATACACGACCGGGACGCCCGGAAACAAACCCAGCAGCCGATCCATCACGAATCGCAGCGCCGGTGCCCCTTCAGCGACGATCGCGTCGGGCCTGAACTGATACTTCTCCGCGAAGTACCGGGCGAGCTGCGCCGAGCGAGCGGGGTCCGAGAATCGATCGACGTCGAGGTACTCATCGTAGATCTCAGCGCGGCCCGGCACCTGCTCGCGCACCACTGCCTTCAGCTGCCCTGCGAATGCAACGACACCAGGTGAGTTCGGGTTGTGCGCGTACACCATCAGCACCCGCTTCTCCTGCACCGGTGGCCGCCGCACCGGTCGCTGCACCGGCTGCGCGAGCGAGGACGCGCCGGACGTCGCGATCATCGCGGTTACGAGGATCGCGCCGACCAGCCGACGGACACGCGCGAGCAGATCGTCTTTCCCGAACGGCTTGCGCAGGCAATTCGCCATGGCGTCGGCGTCTCGGCTCATCCGCATTGGAAGGTCCGAATGTGCCGTCATGAAGATGATCGGCAGCGTCCTGCCCTCGGACTCGAGCCGTTCCTTCAGCTCGTAGCCGGTCAGGCCCGATCCCAGATGAACGTCGAGCAGGACGCACGCCGGATCGGGCGCGTCCGCGCGACTCAGAAACTCCTCAGCGGAACCGAAGCCGTGCGCATGAAAGCCGGCGGTCCGCAACAGCAGGATGACTGCCGCGCGAAGGGATGCATCGTCGTCGATCACCGACACCCACGGTTGCTCACTCATTCGTGATTTCGAGGGTCAGTAGCCGACCGCCGTGCAGCCGAGGAAAGTAAGGTCCGTCCCGGCCGGCCGCCACGCACACATCGCACGAATCGCGGCGCGCATTCGGTCCCGTTCTCCGGGCTCGTTTTTTTGGTACGAGGCGTTGTGATTCGATGACGCATTCAGCACGGGAAGCTCGCACCGTGCCGCCATGCGATACACCTTCTATCACGCCGGCGTCCTCATCGGCGAATCCAAGCTCGAAGATGCCCGCAGTAAACGCGAACGGGCCGGGGTCTTTCATCCCACGGCCTACGGACTGGACATCTTTCCGCGCCTGACCGGCATCCTCTCCGCGGGTCACGCGCTCGAAACACACCTCCGCGAGAACGGCCTGTCGCTCGACGATATGGAGAGGGCCGAGATCGAGCACCTGTTCGACACGAACCCGGCGGGGCAAAAGATCATCGACATCGGCCGCATGCTGAGCGAGGTCGAGATTCAGGCGCCTAACGGCTCACGGAAGGAATTCAAGCAGATCGCGTTCATCGATCAGCTCGAGTGGAAACGCGTCGGGAATCTGTTGCGGCACCCGGCCGCCAAGCCCGAGAGTGAGGACTGGTCGCCCGGCGTGCCGCGATACGTCGTCTCAGTGACGTTGCGACACATGTCCTCGTTTTCGAGTCGCGATCGCAAGCCCGTCCGGATGCCCTCGCACTGATCGGCCGTGATTCAGGGTGCGGGCGGGCTTATTCGAACGAGGTAGACCGTCCATCCGACCACGGTGCCGAGGAGTGCGCCGGTAGCGGCCCCGAAGGCCGGGCCCGTCAACGGTTGCATGTTCTCGCCCGTCATGCGGGTCTCCGCATAGATCGCGATCGCCAACCCGGTCGCCATGCCAATACCGGCACCGGCTAACAAGTGGCGCCCGAGCGAAGGTTTTTTGCTGGTGGAGTCGGCGTCCGGCCAGCCATGGCGTGAAAGCCCTCGATCCGGCTGCGCGGGCTCACGACTCTCGGCATTCCGCGCAGCGGTCATCACGCCGGCCGTTAGCGCAGCACGATGCTGGGCAAGCAGCGGAAGCGGGACGACGGCGTGGCCCATCGCGACGGCGAACACGACCGGGGCGAAGCGGTGCATACGCAGTTCCTTCGAGCAGACCGGCCGACGATGCATCGGTCCGGCCGCAAGCGCTGTACGTCACCTGACGTAGCTGTGGTTAGGGCGACCTTTGCTACCGCACCCAGTCGTTCGTGTGGATGTCCGGCATCGCGCGCACCGCCGCGCGCAAGGCGTCGAGGTCGTCCGGTCGAAAGACCTTCCCGCGCAACACCACCGCCGAGATTCGCCGAGTGTTATCGATGTTCGCGAGTGGATTGGCATCGAGCAGAACGAGGTCCGCCACGTTTCCCGGAGCGATCGTCCCAACGGAATCCGCCACTCCGAGCCACTCGGCGGGTTTTCGCGTAGCGCTCGCGAGCGCCTCCATCGGGCTCATTCCCACCGAATCGACGAACAGCCGCAGCTCCTCGTGAAGCGACAGACCGGGGAAGACGTTCAGGACCGCCACGTCCGAACCGGCCATGATCCGCACGCCGGCTTCGCGCATCTCGCGGACCTGCCGGAGCCAGCTCGGCCAGGCGCGCTCGAGACCCGAGCGACGCTGCGGTGTCACTTCCTCCACCTGCTCGCGCCAGTCGAGCAGCATGAATTTCGAGACATATGGCCGGAGCGGATGCGCGGTGCCTGTCGTATCCGCGACGAGCGCCTGGTAGTAGCTCAGCGGGCGGAACCCGGACTCGACGACGGTCACGAGCGTCGGCACCACGCCGACGTCGCGCTTCGCGAGCTCTCGCCAGAACGCCATCCGCTTATCGCGAGGGAGCGAGTCAAACGAGAGCGGGAACCCGTGTTCGACGCCGTCCTGTCCTGCCTCGAGGAACAGCGCGGGCGACGCGGCAACATAGTGCCCGACCAGCCGCTTGCCGTGCGCGTGTGCGGCACGTGCCAGCGCCAGATACGTCGCGCTGTCCTGCACCGTGCGAACCTTGAAGTGATCGAGCTCCAGCGCGGAGAGCGAGTCGATGACGCGGCGGGCATCCGCCGGCGAGCCGATGGGAATACGCGCGCGCTCGAACGGTTCCACGCGCGATTCCGGCGGGTCTCGGCGCATACGCTGGATGTTCCGGAGCGATTCCAGGTACGGCCCCGCAATGAACATTCGTGGGCCGACGCGCGAACCGTCGCGGATCTCTCGGCGCCACTTAAGCACCTCGGCGTGTTCGCTTCCCTGGTCGCGGATCGTAGTCACGCCGTATACGATGTAGAGGCCTAACGCGGAGCCCCTGGTCTTCGACGTATGGGCGTGCATCTCGACGAGGCCGGGAATGAGATACTTGCCCGTGCCGTCGACGACGTCCGCCCCGTCGGGAGTACCGATTTGCGCGGACGATCCGATCTCGGCGATCCGTCCGTTTTGGATGACGACGGATTGGCGCGCGGTGGGCTCTGCTCCCGTCATCGGAATCACGGTGACGTTCCGGATCACCACCGAGCCCTGCGCGACTCCGGCGGCCGGAATGGCCAACAATACTGCGATAACGACCGTGACGAATCGAATCATGGAGACCTCGTTCAGAGCCTCGGCTGGTGTCGAGTGCGAGCGCTGTCGCTGCGGCAGCCAATCTTGCACGGGCTGGGACGACCCCCACTGGCGTGGCGGCGACCGGCGTCGTCATCGCGTCCGTGACGAGTGTGCTGGTGAACTGGCCGCTCGCCTGGCGCGTGAGCAAGGATCGGCAGCTCGCCCACCGGCTGCTGTTGGGGTTGGCGTCGGTGGGCGCGGCCGGCGTGATCGGCGAGTTGGCGCGATTCGGCTGGGCCCGCCGCCGTTGATCCCGCCAGCCACACCAACCGCGTTAGGCGAACGCGAGCGGTGAGAGCGGCTCGAGGCGAACGCGCTGTCGACGAGTGGCTACGGCTCGACGACGCCGACGAGGGCACGACCGTCCAGATCGGTTGGCGGCGTGACACCAATGATCCGGGCGAGCGTGGGCGCGAAATCCACAGTGGCCGCGCGCGTGGTGTCGCGCCCGGCGGTGATCCCGGGGCCCAAAAAAATCATGGGAACGTGGCGATCGTACCAGTATGGCGTTCCATGCGTCGTTCCCGTCGCCCTGGCCATCCACCCTTCCTCGTAGCGGACCTCGACGCCGAACCTGCTGAACTCGGCGCCTGCGCGGCCGGGATACAGTGACCGCCGCTCGAGCACGCCGAACGAATCAGCGGGTAATCCGCTGAGAAGTGACGCATGCGTGTACGCGGCAGCGACGAACGGTAATCGGGCGAGAGCCGTGGCTGTTTTCGTCGCCACGGCGCTGTCCGCCGCCTCCTCCATGGCCTCCGCGTCACGTGCGATCGCCCTCACAGCCGCACGCTCCTCACGTGTCGCCCGGCGTCCTGCGGCCGATTCACCGGGCTGCGGAAGCGTTTCCGGAGCGAGCAACGCGCCGTGGTCGGCAGAAAGCCCGACGACCCAGCGTCCCGCTCCCACGTTGCGGTCGAGAAAGGTGAAGAAGCCGCCTAACGCGCGGTCGAGATGGAGCAGATTATCCAACTGCTCGCGGCTCATCGGGCCGTAGGCGTGCCCGATACGGTCGGTCTGCGACAGTGAGATGTTCAGGAAATCCGGGTTCCCGTCGTGCCCCAGACGGAGCGACGTGACCAGGGTCTTTGCGTAATCCAGCGTCGCGGCATCGAGCATCGGCGTCGTCGCGAACCAGTCCCAGAAGCGGCCCGGGCGCCCCTCCTCCACATACCGGTGCGGAAACGCGGTGTGCACGCCGTCCCCCTCGTACGCTGCGGTGTCGACGGAAGCACGCGCGAGTGCGGATGGCGGGATGCGGCTCTCCCACACGCTGTCGCGTGCGTACGTCGTAAGGACGCGCCGCGTGAAATCATCGGCCCAGGCCGGATATCGGTCACGATAATACGTCGACGTGACGAACCGGCCGGCCCGGGGGTCGAACCAGTACACCTGCCCCCGCGCGTGCGCCGCCGGCAGTACCGCGCCACGGTCCTTCGCGGAGACCGACGCCACCTGCGAGCGCGAATTCGCGGCGACAATCCAGTCCGCGAGCCCCGGGCGCATCAGATGGTGCGGCGACACGCCAGGCAGCTGCGGATAGCCGACGATCTGGACGGTCGAGTCTCCGACATTCGAGACGTCCACCCAACCCGCGCGCGTCCGCTCGGTCCAGTCGTTGGCGACGATCCCGTGCCGCATCGGGTAGACGCCCGTGGACAGCGTGGCATGACCCACGGCGGTTTCTGTCAGGGCATGATCGTGAGTGGCGTTGGTGTAGAATCGCCCCTGGTCAAGGAGGCGACGGAGTCCACCAGTGAACAGATCGCCGTAGCGCTCGAGGTACGGCTCGCGGAACTGGTCTACGACGACCATCACCGCGAGCGTGGGTTGTGGGCCGGTCCCGGCTCCCATCTCCGCGGCGTTGGGGACGGCGGGGGGCGCCGAGGCGCATGCTGTGAGCGCGAGCATGGCGGCGCATGTGGCCGCGCGGCGGACGGGCTGGTTGGTCATGAATCGCCAGGATGCGGGAACGAGGTCCTCGAGGAGGATAACGGGAGAGAGTATTCTACCGTTGTGTCACTTCACGGGATGCGCCCGGCGGCGACTACGCCGTCTGGCACTCCCGGGAGGGGCCGCGGCGTTCGGGAGGCGCGAAGGCCTTCTCACGCGGCGGCGCTGCACCTAACGCTTACGAATCGAGGGATCGAAACCGCAATGCGATCATGGCGGCCAAACGCCCACGTGGGCCAGGGAGCGACGCTCGCCCGAGTGCTGTGTTCCACACTGCTCGGATCCGGACTCGCGCTGTTGCCCACACCTGCGGCCTCGCAGGGCACCGCCGCCGAGTATGCGCGGTCCGAGGGATTGCGCGCACGAATCGACAACCTGGTCATTGACGCCGCCGAACCGCCACTCTGGATCGGGTCGCCGAGCAATCAGTTCGTCTACCGGAAATCCGTTCAGGGCGGCTCGGCGTTCGTCCTCGTGGACGCAGTGACGCACGAGAAGCGCCCCGCCTTCGATCACGACCGACTTGCGGCCTCCATCGCGGCGACCGTGAAGCGCGTTGGCGGCCCACCGATCACCGGCAAGTCGCTCCCGTTAGGCAGGCTCGCGTTCGTCGACTCGGGGCGCGCGATCGAGTTCACGCTCACGCCTCGGCCAGGCGAGTGGCAACCCGATACGACTCGCTGGCGCTGCACGCTCGCGGACTACGTGTGCGGCGCGCGCACGCGGCCGGACACCAGCTTCAGGCCTCGACGCGAGGTTGGCGGCGGGCTGTTCGGCACTCCGTCCGCTCCGGACGCCCGGCCCCGCGTCTCGCCCGACGGCAAAATCGAGGCGCTCGTCCAGAACTACAACGTCGCGATCCGGGCGGTCGGAAGCCGGGACGTCACGCTGCTCAGCACCGATGGCTCCGAGGGCGACGCGTACGACCCGCAGTCCATCGTGTGGTCGCCGGACTCGAAGCACCTCGCGGCGTATCGCGTGCGGCCGGGGTATCGCCGCGAGGTCTATTACGTTCAGTCCTCGCCCGAGGATCAGCTCCAGCCGAAACACTCGACGCTCCTGTACAACAAGCCCGGCGACATCCTGGACCAGGGCACGCCGGCGTTGTTCGACGTCACGACGCGGGCGGAGACCGTCGTCGATCGCACGCTCTTTCCTAACGCGTACGCGGTCACCGGGCTCGAGTGGCGCAAGGACAATCGCGCCGTGACGTTCGAGTACAACCAGCGCGGGCATCAGGTCTACCGCGTCATCGAGATCGACGCCGCAACCGGGAAGACCCGCGCCGTCATCGACGAGCAGATGCCGACCTTCTTCGAGTACTCGGCCAAGAAGTACCGGTTCGACCTGGCCGACGGAAAGGAGATCATCTGGATGTCGGAGCGCGATGGCTGGAATCACCTCTACCTGTACGACGGCGTCACGGGCAAGGTGAAGAAGCAGATCACGAAGGGCCCGTGGGTCGTGCGCGGCGTCGACTGGGTCGACACGACGAAACGGCAGATCTACTTTACCGCGAGCGGCATGTACGCGGACAAGGATCCATACTTCGTGAATGCGTACCGCATCAACCTCGACGGGACCGGCCTAACGGCGCTCACCGACACGGCGCTCGACGTGAATCACGCGGTGAGCTACTCGCCGGACCATCGGTACTTCGTGGACCTGTACTCGCGCGTCGACCTGCCGCCCGTCATGCAGCTGCGCCAGGCGAGCGACGGCAAAGTGGTATCGGAGCTGGAGCACGCCGACGCGAGCGCGCTGCTCGCAACGGGGTGGAAGCCGCCGGAAGTGTTTACGGCGTTAGGCAGGGATGGAAAGACGGAGATCTGGGGCGTCATCATCCGGCCCACGAATTTCGACTCGACGAAAACGTATCCCGTCATCGAACAGATCTACGCCGGCCCGCAGGGCTCCTTCGTGCCGAAGACGTTCAGCAACCAGCTCGCCATGCAATCGATAGCCGAGCTCGGGTTCATCGTCGTGCAGATGGACGGGATGGGCACATCGAACCGGTCGAAGGCATTCCACGACGTGGCGTGGAAGAACCTCGGCGACGCGGGCTTCCCCGACCGCATCCTGTGGCATAAGGCCGTGGCGGCGAAGTACCGCTACTACGACATCAGCCGAGTGGGGATTTACGGGACGTCGGCAGGCGGGCAGAACTCGATGGGCGCACTCCTGTTTCACCCGGAGTTCTATAAGGTTGCGGTGTCGGCCGCGGGCTGCCACGACAACCGGATGGACAAGATCTGGTGGAACGAGCAATGGATGGGAGAGCTCGGTCCCCACTACGCGGCGGCGTCGAACGTGGACAATGCCGGCAAGCTCCAGGGAAAGCTGCTGCTCGTCGTCGGCGAGATGGACACGAACGTCGACCCGGCGTCCACCTATCAGGTGGTGAACGCGCTGATCAAGGCCAACAAGTCATTCGACCTGCTGGTCATTCCGGGCGCAGGCCACACGAACGGCGGCCCGTACGGGGAGCGAAAGCGCAACGACTTCTTCGTGCACAACCTGATGGGAGTCGAGCCGCCCGACCGCAACAACGGCCACGTGGCATCGACGACGGACGGCTCGAGGTAGCTCTCTCGAGCTGGAACGGGACCCAAGCACTGGCGGTCGGGCGGGCTTGACCCCCGCTCGACCGCTCTGCATCTTCCCCCTAGACTTTCAGGGGAAACTCTAGTGTCACCCACCGCCGAACAGCTCGCGCTGGTGAAGGGCACACTGGATGTGCTCGTCCTCAAGGCATTGTCCTGGGGACCCATGCACGGCTTCGAGATCACCACCTGGCTCGAGGCCACGTCCAGTGGCGCGCTCGATGTCGATGACAGTGCGCTGTACCACGCCCTTCACCGTATGGAAGAGCGCCGGCTCATCGCCGCAGAATGGGGCGTCACCGAGAACAATCGGCGCGCGCGGTACTACAGCGTGACGTCGGCCGGCCGCGCACACCTCCGGGCCGAGACCGCGCGATGGCTGCGGTACTCCGAGATGGTGAGCGGAATTCTCACCGCCGCCTCGCGAACCGCGGTCGCGCGTACCACGTGACGCGGCGGTAGCGCCGCGCCGCAACGCCCGCCGGATTTCCCCAGATGCTTCCCTCCCGCGCCCGCCGATTCTTCCGGCTCGCCATTCACCGCCCGGCTCTCACCGAGCAGGATGTGGACGCGGAGATCGCGTTCCATCTCGAGGCGCGCGTGGCGCAGCTCATCGCGCGCGGGATGTCGCCCGACGCCGCCCGATCCGAGGCGCACCGACGCTTCGGGAACGTCGAGTTGGCGCGTCAGACCCTAACGAGCTCGGCCTCGCGCCGAGAGACACGTATGGAGCTCCGCGAATTCCTTGGCAACTGGGCTCAGGATTTCCGTTATGCCGCGCGCGGCATGCGAAAGAATCCGGGCTTCACCGCTGCAGTCGTGCTCACCCTCGCACTCGGGACCGGCGCGAATGCCACGATGTTTGGCGTCGTCGATCGGCTGCTCCTGCAGCCGCCCGCGTACCTGCGGTCGCCTGACGAGGTGAACCGCGTGTACCTCACGGCGAAAGGCGACAACTTCGGCACGATGATCGGCACGAACCAGTCGTATCGCCGGTACCAGGACCTCATCCAGCATACGCACAGTGCGTCCGAGATCGCGGGGCAGTACGAGACAGACCTCGTGTTCGGCAGCGGCGAGGCTGCACACGAGGAACGCACAGGCTTCGTCAGCGCGAGCTATTGGCCGCTGTTCGGCGTCCAGCCGGCACTCGGCCGATTCTTCACGCCAACGGAAGACCAGTTGCCTGAGGGCATGCCCGTCGCTGTGCTCGGCTACGGGTACTGGCAATCGCATTTCGCCGGTGCGCGAGACGTGCTCGGTAAGGCCATTCGGATCGGGCGGTCCGACTACACCATCATCGGCGTGGCACCGCGCGGGTTCAACGGTATTTCTCTCCAGTCGATTGCCGCGTTCATCCCGCTCACTGCGGGTGGCGCGGACGTCTTCGCGGAGATGGGCATAGGCGACCGCTGGCGCGAATCGTACCGCGTGGGGTGGCTGCAGACGCTCGTGCGGCGCAAGCCTAACGTGAGCGTCGCGGCCGCCTCGGCGGATTTCACGAACGCGTACCGGCTGAGCCTCGAGGCGCAGCGTCCGACGGAACCGCCGGGCCGACTCCCCGGGGCTGATTCGCTTCGCGCCCGGGCGGAGCTCGCGTCGATCATTCAGGATCGCGGACCGCGGCGCAGCCAGGAAGCGACCGTTGCCGTGTGGCTCGTTGGCGTCTCCGCGCTCGTACTGCTCATGGCGTGCGCGAACGTCGCGAACCTGCTCGTCGCGCGGGCGATCCGTCGCCGGCGCGAGATCGCGGTGCGCCTCGCCGTTGGCGTGTCGCGAGGGCGCCTGCTCACCCAGCTGCTCTCGGAGAGCACGTTGCTCGCGATCGTCGGCGGCGCCATCGGTGTGCTCTTCGCGCAATGGGGCGGCGGACTCCTTCGCGGCTTTCTCCTGCCCGATGTGGAGTGGACTGCCGCCGCGCTCGATCCGCGCGTCGTTGGGGTGACGGTGCTGCTCGCGCTCGCGGCCGGCATCATCACCGGTCTCGCGCCCGTGCGGCAACTTGCGAGAACCGATGTGGTGTCCGATCTCCGCACCGGCGGGCGCGGCGTGAGTCTTCGCGGCTCGCGGATGCGCCGCGCGCTCCTGGTGCTGCAGGGCGCGATTTCGGTCGTACTGCTCATCGGCGCCGGACTCTTCGTGCGCAGCTTCCACAACGTGCGTTCGCTCGACCTCGGCTTCCAGCCGGAGCACGTGATCATCGCGGACCTGTCGGCGCGCGGGACGCCAATCGATTCCGCGCGACGCATCGAGATCATGGAGCGACTTCGTGAGCGTGCCCTGACCGTGCCGGGCGTGCAGCACGCCGCACACACGCTCACCATTCCGTTCAGCATCGAGTGGAACCAGTACCTCGTGGTGCCGGGAATCGACACGGCGGCGCTGCGCGACCTCTTCTACATCAATCCGGTCAGTCCCGGCTACTTCGAGACGATGGGCACGCCAATCATTCGTGGTCGCCAGATCACGGATGCCGACCGTGCCGGCGCGCAGCCGGTCGCCGTCCTGAGCCAGGCGGCGGCCCGGAGGATCTGGCCGTCGGAGGACCCGTTAGGCAAGTGCGTGAAGCTGGACCCGAAGGGGCCGTGCCGCGTCGTCGTGGGAATTTCGGGCGACATCCGGGGCAGCTTCGAGGAAGGGCCTGGCCGCCACGTGTACCTCTCCTCGGCACAGGAGACGGCGCCGGACTCGCGGCTCTTCATCCGCACGCGCGGTGATGCGGCGCGACAGACCGAGGCCGTGCGCCGAGCGCTCCAGCAGGTGGTGCCGGGCTTCGCGTACGTGAGCACGCGCACGCTCGATAGCGTGGTGGCGCCGCAGATGCGCTCCTGGCGGCTCGGTGCGACGATGTTCACGATCTTCGGTCTGCTCGCGCTCGTGGTGGCGGCGATCGGCCTGTACAGCGTCGTGGCGTATGACGTCTCGCAGCGCACGCGGGAGTTGGGGGTGCGAGTCGCCCTCGGCGCGAGCGCGGCGGCGGTGCTGCGCCTCGTCGTTGGTGAGGGCGTGCGGGTGGTGATAGTCGGCCTCGCGCTTGGAGCGGCCGTCGCAATGGCGCTGGCCAGCCGGGTGTCGCCCCTGCTCTACCAGGTATCGGCGAAGGATCCGGTGACCTATGCCGGTGTGATCGGCATTCTGCTCGTCGTGGCGATCGTCGCGAGCCTCGCCCCGGCCCTGCGCGCGGCGCGAGTGGATCCTAACGTGGCGTTGAGGGCGGACTGACGACGGGCGGCAGGCGGCAGGAAGGAGCAGTGATCGTGCGTCCCCCGTCCCGGCGGTCGCCAGTTCAAAACGGTCGCGCAGCACTCGCCCACGACGTCGAATCGCGCGCGGCCTCACCCGCGAGCGGGTCGAGGACCATCCTGGCACTGGCGACACGTTCCGCTCCAAGGGCGTCGCTCAGCTCCTGTTCTACGGCGGCATGGAGTCGTCGTGCCTCACGGAGCGCGCTCCGGCCGCGACTCGTTAGGGCGAGGCGACGAACGCACCGATCCGCAGTGTCGTCCTGGCGCTCGCCGTAGCCCCGACTCTCCATCTCGATCGCAATCCGGAGCGCGCCCTGAGAGCTGATCTGCAAGCAACCGGCGAGCTCGACGAGGCTGAACGGGCGATCTGCGAGCGAACGGAACACAAAGCCGAAGGACGGTCCGAGGCCATCGTACCCGGCGCGGGCGAGGTGGGCATCCAGCCGGTACTTGAACCGGCACTCGGCATCGCCTCACGCGGGAAGAGGTGATCGTCGCCGTCGAAGGGCGTGCGCGAGCGACGGTCCGTAGGGTCGAGTACGAGCTCGAGGCCTGCGGGGCCGTGATCGTTCCTCCGCGGACGGAGTCCGCGCTGGCCAATCCATACGCTGAGCCGTTCTGCGCCGTCGCCGTGCTGGGGACTCGGCCGGAGTCCCTCAGTCCCTAGGAAGGGGTGCTTGATCCGGCGGGTCGAGCGGAAAGTGTGGAACGACCGCGTCGATCGTGTGCTGCGCAAGCAGGTCGCTCACGAGCGCCGCACCGCGGGGTGAGACGCGCCGCGCAGCGACGATTCGCCGCGTGAACCATCGTCCTCGCTTCGTATCCAGCACATCGTACCGCACGTGACGTCCGCTCGATGATGCGTGAATGATGCGCCTGCTCCCAGCGTAAATAGCCACATGACTGATCCGCTCGCCGGGCTCCGCGAAGAGCACGAGGTCACCCGGCTTGAGCGCTGACCATTGTGGACGAAGGCGCTGACCCGACGACGCCATCTCGCGCGACGTGCGCGGCAGCCGGGTGCCGTGCTTCGCGAAAACGTACTGCACGAATCCCGAGCAGTCGAAGCCGGTCCGTGGCGAAGTCCCGCCCCATCGATACGGAACACCGAGATACCGCTCGGCGGTTGGCAGTACGCGGGACGCTGACGTCGTGCGCGTCGCGCCGATCGCGGCAAGGACCGTTCGGGCCGCGGCGCTCGAGCGAGCGGTGCCGGCGACATCGATCTTGACCGGGCCGACTGATAGCTGCGCGCGCGCCTGAGGTGCGCAGAGCGTGGCGGCGCACAGCGCCGCGGCGGCTACGGGCCCAGTCCGCGACGTGATGGCGTTGCGTAGAGACTGCGACTGCATTGACCCTCTCGGAAAGGCTGCATGCGTGTGACTATGCGCGCGCCAAGCAAGAGCGCGGCCGAGATGCGGTCAACGCGTAAGCGGTTGCGTCAACGCGCCTTGGGCCAAGGCGGCGTGTGCGCAGCATCGGTCGAATGTCCGCCCGAAGCGACCTCGGCCTGTCCTCTGCGGGTGTCACGCCAGGCGGTTGGCGCCTAACGCGTCGTCGCCGGCCCTAACGTGGTCGCGCGCGCCCTGGGTCAGAGTCGAAATTCGACTCTGACCCCCAACGCCGTTTAGGGCTAGAATTGGCGCTCACGATGGCACCCAACTGAGATCATCCCGGAGCCCGTCACGGCCATGCCTACGATTCGCGTTCCACTCGTGCTGGCCGTCGCACTGGCCGCCGCCACCTCCTCGAGCGGCGCACAGCGCCGACCATCCGTGACAGACACTGCATCACTGCTCGAACACGCTCGCCGTCTCCATCGGGAAGTCCCGATGATCGACACGCACAACGATCTGCCGGAGATGATTCACAGCGACGGCGGCGGCGATCTCGAGACGATGGACCCCGACAAGACCCTCTCGATCGACACCGACATCCCGCGACTCCGGAAAGGACTCGTCGGTGGCCAGTTCTTCGCGGCGTACGTGCCGTCGTCGTTCATCGAGAAGGGCGGCGCCAAGTTCGCGCTCGAGGAGATCGACATCATCGATCGCTTCACCACACGATCGCCGTCGCTCGAGGCCGCACGCACCGCGGATGACATCATCCGGATCCACGCCAAGGGCAAGACCGCGTCGCTGATCGGGATCGAGGGCGGCCAGGCGATCGAGAACTCGTTAGGTGCGCTCCGCGTGTTCTATGACCTCGGCGTGCGATACCTGACGCTGACCCACAGCGGCACGACCCTGTGGGCCGACGCCGCGACCGACGACGCGAAGCACGGAGGGCTCACCCGCTTCGGCGAAGAGGTCGTGCACGAGATGAACCGCCTCGGGATGATGGTCGACATCTCGCACACGTCCGACGGGACGATGGACGACGTCCTTCGCGTGAGCGAAGTGCCGGTGATCTTCAGTCATTCCTCGGCACGTGCGCTCGCCGATCACCGGCGCAACGTTCCCGACAGCATTCTGACTCGGCTCGCGAAGAATGGCGGCGTCGTCATGGTGAACTTCTATCCGGGGTTCATCAACGCGACGGCGGCGAAGCAAGCCGCCAACGTGCTGGACAAGGAACGCGAGTTCAAAGCGATGTACCCGAACGATCCGAATAAGTCGGCCAAGGCGTTCGGTGACTATCTGAGCACATTCAAAACCGAGACGGGCACGCTCGAGGAAGTCGCGGATCACATCGATCACATCCGCAAAGTTGCCGGCATCGACCACGTGGGGATCGGGGCCGATTTCGGCTCACTCACGCAGCACCCAACAGGGCTCGAGGACGTGTCGCGGTACCCGTATCTCACCGCCGAGCTGATTCGGCGTGGGTATACGGATGCGGAGGTGAAGAAAGTCCTGGGGCTCAACTTCCTCCGCGTGATGCGGGAAGTGGAGCAAGCCGCTGTGCGAATCCAGCGGACGCGCGGGCCGTCTACCGCGACAATCGAGCAGCTGGACCGTTAAATCAGCGTTAGGTCTTGCCGTTCCCCATCTCTTCTCATTTTGCTGCCTGACTCGTTCGGGCGGTGACCCGGCTTGCGCTCAGTAGTCTTTATGTTATAAAGTACTTCTCGACTGAACGAAATACCCACGACGCAGTGGCAGACGAGGAGCATGCGACGACTGACCCGAACAACATGGCGGTGGGTTTTCCTCGGAACGGCGGCCACGCTCGTCGTCATCCTCGGATCCCTCTGGCGCTCGGCCATCAAGCGAAACCGCTCGATTCCTGACGATCCGTTCCAGATCGCCGGCAACCTCTATTACGTCGGCTCGACCGGCGTCACAGCGTTCCTGCTCACCGGGCCTCGAGGCCACGTCTTGATCGACGGCGGCTACCCAGAGACCGCCCCGCTCATCATCGGGAGCGTGGCGAAGCTCGGCTTCAGCATCAAAGACGTGAAGGTCCTCCTCAACTCGCACGCGCACTCCGACCACGCGGGCGGGCTGCGCGAGCTGCAGCAGGCGTCCGGCGCGCAGCTCTGGATCAGTGAAGGCGATGCTCCGATCATCGAGGCGGGCGGCGCCGGCGACCGAGCCACGTACGGACCGCTCAGGTTCCTGGGATTCGGGCGGTTCCCTGCGCCACACGTGGACCACCGATTCAAGGACGGCGACACCGTCCGCGTCGGCCCACTGGTGCTCACGGCGCACGTCACCGCGGGTCACACGCCGGGGTGCACGTCATGGGCGTTCCCGGTCCGCCACGCCGACCGGGACCTCCTGGCCGTCGACGTCTGCAGCCTAACGCTGCTGCCGTTCATGAAGTTCTCCGAGCCGGAGTCGTATCCGGGTATCCGCTCCGACTTCGAGCGCAGCTTCCAAACACTCCGGAGCCTGCCCGCCGACATCTTCCTGGGCTCACACGGCAGCTTTTTCGACCTGTACCGAAAGCGTGGCGAGCGCGCGGGCGCAACGGATCCGGCGGCGCCGTTCATCGATCGGGAGGGCTATCTCCGGTACATCGACAACGCCGAGAAGCAGTTCCGGAGCGAGGTCGCTGAGCAACGGAAATGATCTTCGAGAAGAAGCTCGATTTCAAACGACTCTGACCCCTTTGATCCCACGATGGCACTGCAGATTCGCGGCATCTCCAAGACGTATTCCAACGGCGTGCAGGCGCTGAAGGACGTGACGCTCACCATTCCCGTGGGCATGTACGGGCTCCTCGGCCCGAACGGGGCCGGCAAGTCCACCCTCATGCGCATCCTCGCGACGTTGCAGGAGCCCGACAGCGGAAGCGCGATGTTGAGCGACCCTTCGCTACGCTCAGGACAGGTCGACGTCTTGCGCCAGAAGGACGACGTGCGCCGGACGCTCGGCTACCTCCCACAGGAGTTCGGCGTCTACCCTAACGTGAGCGCCGAGTCGCTGCTCGACCACTTCGCCCTCCTCAAGGACATCGGCGAACGCGGGGCGCGGAAGGACGTCGTCGAGGCGCTCCTGCACCAGGTCAACCTGTGGGACGTCCGCAAACAGAAGCTGGGCGGTTACTCCGGCGGCATGCGGCAGCGCTTTGGCGTCGCCGTGGCGTTGTTAGGCAGCCCGACGCTCATGATCGTGGACGAGCCTACCGCCGGACTCGACCCGGCTGAGCGCGTGAGGTTCCTCAACCTGTTGAGCGAGCTCGGGGAGAACAGCGTCGTGCTCCTGTCGACCCATATCGTCGATGACGTGAGTGAGCTCTGCACGCGCATGGCGATCATTGACCGCGGGGAAATCCTGCTCGAGGCAGAGCCGTTAGTCGCCGTCGCTGACCTGCGGGGGCGAATCTGGCGGCGGGTCGTCTCGAAGCAGGAACTGGCCGCGCTCGACCAGGAGCACGCGGTGATCTCGACCAAGCTGCTTGCCGGCCGGACCGTCGTTCGTATCTATAGCGACGGAATACCGGGGTCCGCCTTCGAGCCGGCCGAGCCGGATCTCGAGGACGTCTACTTCAGCACGATGGCGGGGCAGATCGGCCGACGCGGTTCCGCGGTGTCGTCATGAAGCTGTGGGGGATCTTCCGCTTCGAGCTCGCGTATCAGCTGCGCCGTCCCTGGCCGTGGCTCGCGATGACGGTCCTGGTGGTGTTCGCGTTGGTCACGACGAGGGTGGCGATCATCCCCGTCACGCTGCCGCAGGACTTCATCATCAACTCGCCATTCATCATCTCGGCCGTCTCGGTGTTCAGCTGCCAGATCTGGCTGCTGGTGGCGCCGGCCGTCGCCGGTGACGCGGCTGCGCGGGACGTGCAGACGGGATTGCATCCGCTCGTGTATGCGAGCCCGCTGACCAAGACCGAGTATCTGGGTGGACGATTCCTCGCGGCGTTCGTCCTCAACGCGGCTATCCTGCTCGGCGTCCAGGCCGGGAGCCTCCTCGCCGCCTTCGGTCCTGGCGCGAATCCCGACATCGTCGGGCCGTTCCGGCCGGCGGCATATCTCGCCGCGTACGGGTTCATTGCGCTGCCTAACGCGCTCATCGCCACCACGTTCCAGTTTTCGGCCGCGCTGCTGAGCGGCCGGCCGCTCGCGAGCTACGTCGGCAGCGTGGGGCTCTTCTTCCTCTCCTACCCGGTGACGTTCGCGCTCTACTTGTCGGGGCTGGGAGAACGAGGCCTTCTCGCTGACCCGATCGGTGTCATGGCCATCATGAACGAGATGATGTCCAAGTGGACGATCGTCGAAAAGAACGTGCGCATGTTCACACTGGAGGGGTCGATGCTCTGGAATCGGCTTCTCTGGATCGCAGTCTCGTTGGCGACGCTCGTGTTTGTCTATCGACGATTCCGTTTTGGCGGGCGACTGGCGACTGGCGGCTGGCGACTGCCGGGGACGGGCGACGGACGACGGACGACGGCTGATGGGGCGCAAACCCTCGGGAAGCCCCAACAGCCAGCGTCAGCCAGCAGCCAGCACGAGCAGCCAGCAACCAGCCGCCGTTCCCCGTCGACCGTCCCCCGCGTTCGGCAGACGCTCTCGATCGCGCGGATCTCGTTCTGGACGATTGCGAAGAGCATCCCGGGGCTCTTTCTGCTGGTAGGCTTCCCGGCCTTCCTCGTGCTGGTGCTCAGAACGGAGTTGCAAACCTGGGGCATTCCACTGCTGCCCCGCACCGGGTACCTGCTGTCGAAGCACATGACCGCGCCGCTCACACAGGCGGTGGATTACCGCGTCGTCATACCGCTCCTCATCATCTACTTCGTGGCCGAGCTGGTCTGGCGCGAGCGCGATGCACGCCTGAGTGAAACCGTCGATGCGACGCCGACGTCGGAATGGGTCTTCTTCCTCGGCAAGCTGCTGGGACTGGGACTCGTGCTCGCGGCCTACATGGTAAGCCTGACTGCCGCCGGGCTGATCACTCAGATCATCGAGGGCTATCACCACTTCGAGCTCGATCAGTACGCCCTGATCCTGTTTGGCCTTCAGCTGCCAGAGTACCTGCTCTTCGCCGTGCTCGTGTTCCTGATTCAGGCCGTGGTGAACCACAAGTATCTCGGACTGCTCGCGTCGCTCGTCGCGTATTTCCTGATCATCTTCGCGCCCGCTCTCGGCATCGAGCACAACCTGCTCATCTACACCGCCGGACCCTTGTGGGCCGTCACGGACATGCGCGGCTTTGGCGGGACTGTCGGCCCGTGGGCCTGGTTCAAGCTTTACTGGGCAGCGTGGGCGCTGCTGCTCGCCGCGATGGCGACGCTGCTCTGGGTACGCGGCAGGGATTCCGCGTGGCGGACCCGCGTCCGCCTCGCGCGGCTTCGCATTACTCGCCGGACGTTAGGCACTGCGGCGATGGCGGCGGGACTCATTGCGGGACTCGGCGGCTTCGTCTTCTACAACACGAACGTCCTCAATGAGTATAGAACGAGCGACGAACTGGTGCGCCGCCGCGCCGAATACGAGCGGCTGTATGGGAAGTACGAGGGCATTCCGCAACCTGCGCCCGCGGCCACGAGCCTCCGCATCGAGATCCATCCTGCCCAGCGGGCAACGACGATCCACGGCAGCTACCGCCTCGTCAACCGCAGTTCGGTGTCGATCGACTCCGTGCATGTCGAGCCGGCGTTCTATGTCGACACCCGGGTGACGTTCGATCGCGCGTTCACCCAGGTGGTCGCGGACGACAGGCTGGGTCACGACATCTACGCGCTGAAGGAGCCGCTCGAGCCGGGCGATTCGCTCACGCTCACCTTTGACGTGCGCTTCGAGCGCCACGGCTTCGGCAACGAAGGTCCTCGCAGCAGTGGGGCGGGTATCGCGATCCTCGAGAACGGGACCTACTTCACGAGCGGCGCATTACCCGTCATCGGTTATCAGCCGCTGCGCGAGCTCTGGAGTGCGGACGACCGGCGGAAGTACGGGCTGCCTCGGCAAATCACCATCCCCGCACCGGCCGACATCGATCCGAGCGTGGCGGCGAGTGCTCCCACCACGTTCGAAGCAATCGTCGGTACAGACAGCGATCAGGTGGCGGTCGCACCAGGCGAGCTGCGTCGCACATGGAGCGACGGCGGTCGCCGCTACTTCTATTATGCGAGCGATGTTCCGATCAACGGCATGGATGTCTTCTTCTCTGCCGACTACGCGGTGCATCGAGAACGACGGAATGGCATAGACATCCAGGTCTATCTCCACCCGGAACACTCGAAGCACCTCGACCGCCTGCTCCGCGGAGTACGCGCGGCTCTCGACTACTACTCCGCGCAGTTCGGTCCGTATCCGTATCGCTTTCTGCAGATCGTCGAGCAGCCTGGCAACTTCGTCGGCATGGGGGTCGATGGAAGTGGCGTCGTCACGGGCGGCGAAGGGTTCTTCCTGCTCGATCCCCACGGGAATGGGTTCGACGCGATGTTCGAGATCGTCGCGCACGAGATCGGCCACCAGTGGTGGGGCATGCAGCTCAAGCCTGCCTTAGCCGAGGGCGGCGGGGTCATCTCGGAGAGTCTCGCGTGGTATTCCGCGATGGAGCTCGTGAAGGCCACGAAGGGACGCGAGGCGCTACGACGGTTCATGCACTTCATGCGCGAGCCGAACCCGTGGCCGCAGATCCGAACGGG
>Ga0070681_10000715_pt1 | contig 27484 bp, 25 predicted proteins | sample KBSC83BmetaG_FD_65650 | JGI IMG/M metagenome (GOLD analysis project Ga0070681, IMG submission 65650) | Corn rhizosphere microbial communities from Kellogg Biological Station, Michigan, USA - KBS C8-3B metaG | ecosystem: Host-associated > Plants > Roots > Rhizosphere | place: USA: Michigan...
AAACCGGCCGGAAAACGCGGCCGGCACGGGAGGAGAGGGTGATGAGGCCGCGGGCCGCCCAAAGCTATATCGATGATCGGCCCGAGGACGGCGTGTTTCGCGTTCATCGCGACGTCTATGCCGATCCGGAGCTGTTCGAGCTCGAGATCAAATATATTTTCGAGCGGACATGGAATTTCCTGACCCTCGAATCCGAGCTCGCCAAGCCGCACGATTTCGTCACCACCCATATCGGCCGCACGCCGGTGATCGTCGCGCGCGACGCCAAGGGCAAGATCGGCGCGTTTCTCAACACCTGCCGCCACAAGGGCGCGACGGTGTGCCGCTTCGAGAAAGGCAACGCCAAATTCCATGTCTGCCTCTATCACGGCTGGGCCTATGATTCCGCCGGCAAGAATGTCAGCATCAAGCAGCGCGAAGCGGCGGATTACGCCGCCGCGTTCGATGCGGAGAGCCACGATCTCATCCCGATCGCCAGGCTCGACAGCTATCAGGGCCTCGTCTTCGGCAGCCTCTCGCCCGATGTTCCGCCGCTCTTGGACCATCTCGGCGATCTCAAATTCTTTATCGATCTGCATATGGAGCAGAGTCCCAACGGCATGGAGATCATTCCGGGCCGCGTTGCCTATACCTATCGCGGCAATTGGAAGATGCAGCTCGAAAACGGGCAGGATCCCTATCACGTCGATACCGCCCATGGCAGCTTCATGGCGATCGCCGAGCGGCGGCGCAAAGGCCAAGGCAATGTCGCGGCGCGCGAGCTCGATTGGCAAAAGCGCAACAATGTCCAGATCGGGGCTTACGAGTTCCCCTTCGGCCACAGCTCGGTCTGGCACGAGGTCGCCGAGCCCGAGCGCCGCGCGGTCTATCCGATGCTCGACGAAATCCGCGCGCGTCTCGGCCCGGTCAAGGCCGAGTGGATGGTGAAGCAGCGCAATGCGGTGTTCTTCCCCAATCTCCAGATTGCCGATCAGATCGTGCCCATTCTGCGCACCTTCCGGCCGATCTCGGTCGACCTGACCGAGCTGCGCAGCAACGTCATCGCCCCGGTCGGCGAGCCGCCCGAGCGGCGCGCGGCTCGGCTGCGGCAATTCGAGGATTTCGTCAATCCCGGCGGCTATGCGACGCCCGACGATGTTACCGTGTTCGCCGATTGCCAGACGGGATTCAGCGCGACGGGCGTCGATTTTCTGCAAGGCTATGCGCGCGGCATCGGCGCCCTCGAGCGCGGCGCCAATGACGAGGCGCGCGGTGCCGGGCTTCATCCCCTTGCAAGCGTCAAGGGTCACCGCACGCAGAACACCGAAATCGGGACCCACGCGCCGTTTCGCGAATGGGTGCGCCTGATGGAGGCGGGCATGGCCGGCCGGAAGGCCTATGCATGATGGTCGAGGCGGGCGCCGCGGCGGACAGCATGGCGGCGGGCATCGAGCTTCTTCACCGCGAGGCCGCCTATCTCGACGAGCAGCGCTGGGACGAATGGCTCGCGCTCTTTGCGCCCGATTGCGAGTTTTGGGCCCCGACTTGGACCGGCGAAGGCCGGCTCACGACCAACCCGCAGACGGAATTGTCCTTGATGTATTTCGCCGGCCGCGGCGGCCTCGAGGATCGCATCGTGCGCATTCGCTCGGGCCGCTCGCCCGCCGCCCTGCCGCTGCCGCGGACGACGCATATGGTCGGCAATATCTTGCCGCTCGAGCCGCCGCAATCGAGCCGGCTGCGCCTGCGCTCGTCCTGGACATGCCATGCCTTCTTTCCGCTGATGAATGCGACGCATATTTTCTTCGGCCGCGCCGAGTACGAGCTGACGTCGGGCGGCACGGATTGGGTGATCGCGAAAAAGAAAACCATCCTCGAAAACGATCGCATTCCGATGGCGATCGACATTTACTGCCTGTGAGTTCCGGCTGATGCCGGGACAAAGCGCGGAGGACGCACATGACCTTCAGGGTTCGTCGCGTTGTCACCACCCGCAACGCGGGCGGAAAATCGGCCGTCGCTAGCGACGCGTTGGTCGATTCGGTCGCCGGCCGGTTCGATGAGCGCGTCGGGCGCTGCGATCCGTGGCGCACCGATGAGCGCACGCCCCGCTTGGACGGCCCCGATCCGATGACGGTAACGCCGACCGTGACCCCGTCGCCGGGCGGGACGATCTTCCGCATCCTCGAGATTCCGCCCGGCAATGATACGACCAAGCACAAGACGGCGACGCTCGATTACTACGTAATTCTCGAGGGCGAGCTTTACATGACGCTCGATGAGGGCGAGGTATTGTGCAAGGCGGGCGACGTGATCGTGCAACGCTCGACCAATCACGGCTGGGACAACCGCAGCGGCAAGCCGGCGCGGTTTGCCGAAGTCCTGATCGATGCGCGGGGAAGCTAGACAATGGCGGGGCTAGCTGTCCGGCGCATCGTGACGACCCATACTGCGGACGGGCGCTCGCGCGTCGGCTCCGACAGCGTCATCGAGGCGCAGCCCGGCAAGATGCAGGCGGGGGTGAGCGTCGCCAATCTCTGGCTCAATGACATGCCGCCGCGATTGGACGGGGCCGATCCGCGCGCCAAGCCGTTTCCGATTCTGCCGCAGAATGGCGGCGCGCTGTTCCGGATTCTCGAATTGGCCCCCGGCCTTGCGCCGATGATGCACAAGACCGAAACCCTCGACTATGTCGTCGTTCTTAAGGGCGAGGTCGCGATGCTGCTCGAGGACGGAACCGAATTGCAGCTGCGCCCCCATGACGTCATGATCCAACGCGCGACGGTCCATGGCTGGGCCAATCGTGGTACCGAGCCTTGCCGCTTCGCGACGGTCGTGATCGATGCGGCGAAGCGATGAGCGCGCAGCAGAAAAGGAGGGCGCCGGAATGACGCCATCGAGTATTCGCGATGCGATCTCCTCCGCCGAACTCGCGCGCCGTTGGGGCCTCGCGCGGGCGGCGCTCCAACAGGCGGAGCTCGATGCCATTGTCCTCCAAAGCGCCGAGGATTGGATGGGCGGCTACACCCGCTGGTTCACCGACACGCCGGCGACCAATGCTTATCCGCGCTCGGTCATCTTTCCAGCCGAGGGGCTGATGACGAGCTGCGAGGTCGGCATTTTCGGCGGCGAATGGGAGTATGACGGCACCCATCCCGAGTTCCGCGGCGTCGGCCGGCGCGTCGCGACGCCGAGCTTCAACGGCGCGGTCGACTATACCGGCCGCTACGACGCCGAGCTGATGGCGGGCGAGATTCGCCGCCATAACTATCGCCGCGTCGGCTTGGTTGGGCCGAACGGCATGTATCACGGCTTTGCGCAGGGGCTGAAAGAGCTCCTGCCGGGCGTTCATTGGATCGACGCCACGGAGATGATCGACGATCTGAAGGCGATCAAGAGCGCGGAAGAGATCGGTTGCATCCGCAAGACCGCGGCGATGCAGGATGAGGTCATGACGGAATTGCTCGCTTATGTGCGGCCGGGCATGAAAGAGTTCGAGGTCGCCGCCTACATGCAATATTTGACGACGCTGCGCGGCGGCGCGCAGGGGCTTTATATCGTGATGGCGACGCCGCTTGGCCAGCCGAGCTTCGTCAAGCCCAAATACATGCAATCGCGGGAAATCCAAAAAGGCGACATCGTCGGCATCATGATCGAGTGCAACGGCCCCGGCGGCTATTACACGCACCTCTTCCGCTTTGCCGCGATGGGCAAGGCGCCGCCCGAGATCAAGGACGCGCATGCGCTGGTGCTGGAGGCCGAGCAGAACGTGCTCGACCGGCTGAAGCCAGGCGCCCTCTGCAAGGACGTATTCGATACGCACAACGCCTTTATGCGCGCGCATCGGTTGGCGGAGGAGAAGCGCATCCTCTGTCACGGCCAAGGCTACGAGATGGTGGAGCGGCCTTTGATCCGGCAGGATGAATCGATGAGCGTGCGCGAAAACATGAATCTCGGGCTCCACGCGTCGATGCTGGTCGGCAAGAATTTCATGAGCAACACCAATAATTTTCTCATCGGCCCGGGTGGACCCGAGCGTCTTCACAAGACGCCCCAGCAGCTTTTCGAGATCGTGTGAAAGGGGCGCTTGCCAGCCTCTGGGAAATCCGCCGAAATACGGGGCCGCCGCAGAGCGGTTCGAGACGTTGTGAAAGGAGGCGTGCCGTGAAAGCGCTGAGGAATCAATGGTACTGCGCCGCGTTCGGCCACGAGCTCAAGGACAAGCCCTTGGCGCGAAGCTTTCTCGGCGAGCCGGTGGTGATCTACCGCAAAGCGGACGGCGCGCCAGCTGCGTTGGAGGATCGCTGCTGCCATCGCCGCGCGCCGCTGTCGGAGGGGAGGGTCGAGGGCGACAATATCCGCTGCGGCTACCACGGCTTTCTCTATGAGCCTTCGGGCACGGCGATCTGGGCGCCGGGCCAGGACCGCTTGCCGCCGGGCGCGCGGGTGCGCTCCTATCCGATCGTCGAAAAGCATGGCTGGATTTGGATCTGGATGGGCGATCCCGCTCTGGCGGATCCCAAAACGGCACCGGCTTACGACAAATACGACGATCCGCAATGGGCGTCTTATGACGAGCTCATTCCGATCCGGTCGAATTATTTCCTCGTCGTCGACAATCTGCTCGATCTCTCGCATCTGCCGTTTCTCCACGCGGCGACCATCGGCAGCCCCGAAGACATCAACCCGAAGCTCAGCTGGGAGCGCGGCCCCGATTGGGTGAAGGGCGTGCGCGTGGCGCGCGGCCTCTCGCCCTCGCCGCGCAATCTGCAAGAGGGCCTCGATTTCCGCTTCGATCGCACGCAGATCATGCTGTTCGAGCCGCCCTCGCAAGTGACGATCGACATTCTCTCGAACGAGTTCGGCAAGGAGTATGGCGATCCGACCAGCCGGATGAATCGCCGCATCATCATCTACGATGCGATCACGCCCGAGACCGAGGCAAGCTGCCATTATTTCTGGGCGATCGCGCGCGACTATGCGATCGACGACGAGAACCTCACCGAGCTCAGCCGCCGCGGCACGAGCACGGCTTTTCACGAGGACAAGCACATGCTTGAGGCGCAGCAGCGCAGCATGGCGCTTGCACCCGCCGCGGCGCAGGTCGACGTGATCGGCGATGCCGGAAGCCTGCAGGCGCGCCGCATCATGGAAAGGCTGCTGTCGGAAGAGACCATGACCCGCGCCGCCGAATAGCCGGATCGTGCCGCCGCGCAAAGCCTGGCCCGATGCGGTCGCTTAGCGCGCGGGCTGGAGGAAGCGCTCGGTCAAATATTTCGACATGTCCGGCTCGCGGTCGAGGATGTGCAGCTCGACGAAGGAATGCCGGACCGTCGCGATCGCTTCGGGCGGAAAGCGGCCGTCCGGCGACAGCGACGGCATCACCACATCGTATTGCTTGTCCTCAACCTCGGCCGAATAGTGATCGATCGAGCGCGCGATCGCGACGGTTTCCGCCTTGTGCCGCGCCATGAAATCCACCGCCTGATACCAGCCATTGAGAAAGCGGCGGATCGTGTCCGGGTCGCGCTGCACGATCGAGTCAGTAGCGAAAATCACGTTCATCAGGAACGGGCCGACGAAGTCCGAGGCTGGCGCGACGAGGCGTCCCTCCTTGTACTGCTCGAGGTCCCAGCCGAACGCTACCGAGCTGATCTGGGCGTCGATCTGTCCGGTCTTCAGCGCGGCAAGCTGCGGCGGCGGGCTCGATCCGTCGGCGACGAAGGTGAGGCTGCCGGGCGGCCAGCCCTCTTTTCTCTCGAGCTGCAAGGCAAGCCACTGCGTCAGCGAGCCGACCGTCGAGATGCCCATGCGCTTGCCTTTGAGATCGGCGAGGCTGTGGACCGGCGAATCGTAAGGTACGGTGACGCCGAACAGCGCCGGGGTGAGCGCGATGGCGCCGACGGCGATCTCTGGCGCGCCCTTGACGAGAAAAGCGATATCCGTCCCGGCGCCGAGGCCGAAATCGACCGAGCCGGCAATCATCGCCTGCTGCAGCTTGGCGCTGCCCGCCAGATTCACGACCTCGACATCAAGTCCGACGCTCTCGAAGATTTTCTGGCGGATGCCGATATCGACCGGATCGAAGTTGAAGGCGACGGCCGAGCTCTTCCCGACATGGACGGTGGCGCTCTGCGCCGGCGTGATGCCCGGCAGGATAAAACCGGCGGCGAAACCCAATGCAAGCAGCAGCATGGCGGGCGTGAGCGCTCGAATAGCTCGCTTCATCGGTCGGCGGTCCCCGTTTCGTCTCGCGGGCACTCGAGCCGCCCGCAACCGGCTCGGCGCGTTTCCATCAAACTGGATCGTTTCAGGCGGCATTGCAAGGCAGCAAGTCGTGCCGCACGCGTCTACCGCGTCAGCGAGGCCGCGGCGTGCTCGGCAGCGAGAAGGCCGAGAATGAACGCTTTGGAGAGGCCGCCGACATAGCCGGCACGCGGGCCGCCTTCGAGCCCGGCGACGGGTGTTCCTGCTGCATAGAGCCCCTTCATCGGCGCGCCGGAGCGCAGCCGCGCCTGCGCGTGAGCATCGATCGCGATGCCTCCCATGGTGCCGGTGATGCCGGCGCAGAGCGGGATCGCGTGAAAGGGCGTCGCGGCGATCGCCCGCGGCGCGTGCTTGCGAGCGCTGCGCGGCACGGCAAGGCCGGCGAAATTCCGGCTTTCGACCGCCTCATTGTGCTGTCGGATCGTTTCGCCGAGCGCCGTCTCCGGCACGCCGATGCGCGCGGCAAGCGTCGCGAGATCGGCGGCGGTGACGAGCGCGCCGCCCGCCGAGACCATCGCCGGATTGGCGGCAACGGTGGTGGTGAGGCCGGGCTCGGCCTGCCACATCGCTTCATCGATGACGAGATGGGCGCTCAAGGGATCGGGCAAATGCGCGATGGCGTTCGCGACGCAAACGCCCCCGAGCCCCTCATCGGCAAAGCGCTTGCCGTCGGGGCCAACGAGAATGCCGATCTCAGCGACGGCGTCGAGATGCGGGTAAGGCCAAAGCTGCGGGGTGGTCATCGCATTACGGTGATGGATATGGCCGTAAAACGCGCCGAACCCGCCGATTTCCGCGCCCGCCGCCGCCGCCATGCGGATGCCGTCGCCACGGGCGCTTGCGCCGGCGCGGCAGAGAACACGCTCGGGACGCGGCGTGATGTATTGCGCGATCATCGCCGGATTGGCGGGAAAGCCGCCATCGGCGATGACGACGGATGCCGCCTCGATGCGCGATCTCTGGCCGGCGGCAATCGCCTCGATGCCGATGCAGGCGCCGTTCTCCACGATAAGGGATTGGGCCTCGACGCCGCGCAACACCGCGCCGCCTTGGTGCGCGATGCGTGCTTCGAGATTGCGCATCAGCACATCGCCGCCGCGGCCTTCCCAATCGAGCCCGGCCTGCAGCCGCCGCGGCGGCGCCAGCACTTGTTGCCCGGGCTGATCCTGCTGCAAGCCGCGCTGAACGAAGCGTGTGCCGAGCGCGCGGAGCCACTCGATGGCGCGCTTGGCGTTGTCGGCGACGGCGCGGGCGAGGCTCGGCTCGGCGTTGCTGCCGCTGCCCGAGAGGATGGCGTCGTAGAGCGTGTCGGGTGGGGCGAGAATCGGCCGGCCCATGACGTTGACGACGCCGGTCGTCCAACGCGAGCTGCATGGGTAGCGGTCTTCGCTCGCCCGTTCGAGAACGGCCACTGTCGCGCCGAGCTCGCCGGCGCGGCACGCCGCGACGAGGCCGGACAAGCCGCCGCCGATGCTGACGAGGTCGTAACGCATCGCTTGCTCCAGGCTGTCAACGCTCTCCACCATGCCCCGATTTCTTGCCGCGGTCCACGCGGCGCGATCGACGCGCTTTGCGGTTTTTGCGGGCGGTGCCATAGTCGCGGGCGGACGGGACGGCAGAGACCGCCCGAAAACTTTGGGAGGACAGCATGACCGGGGCCAATGAACGCGTGCCGGATGCCAATATCAAAGCCGCGCGCGCGGGCTGGATCACGCGCCTGACCGCCGGCGGCGTGCCGGTCACGGATTTTCTCGAAGTCGCCTATTCGATCGACCGGTGGGACGATTGGTGCCAGGCTTGGTGCGAGCGCGCCGCGGTCTATGAGCGCATCGGGCGGGCCTGCCTCGCGGAAGGCCGCAACGCCTCGGCGGCGATGCATCTCGTCACCGCCTCGGTCGAATATCATTTCGCCAAATTCTATTTCACCCACGATGTCACGCAGATGAAAGCGGCGCATCTGAAAGCCGTCGAATGCCGCACCCTGGCGCTGCCGCATCTGACGCCGCCGGGCGAGCGCGTCGCCATCCCCTTCGAAGGCAAATATCTCTACGGCAATCTGCGCAAGCCCTTGGGCGCGACCGGCAAGCAGGCGGTGATCCTCATCATCTCCGGGATGGATTCGACCAAGGAAGAGCAGCACAATTACGAGCAGCTCTTTCTCGAGCGCGGCATTGCGACCCTGTCCTTTGACGGGCCCGGCCAGGGCGAGGCCGAATATGATTGGCCTGTCAGGCACACCTTCGAAGAGCCGGTGGGCGCGGTGATCGACTGGGTCGAGCGGCGCATCGATCTCGATGGCAGCCGGGTCGGAATCTCGGGCTCATCGATGGGCGGCTATTACGCGCCGCGTGCCGCCGCCTACGAGAAGCGGGTGAAGGCCGCGATCGCCAATAGCGGCGCCTATAGCGTCATCGACAATTTCGACCAGCGGCCGCAGACCCTCAAAGACGCCTATAAGCTGCGCACCCATTCGAAGACGGTCGAAGAGGCGCGCGAGAAGACCCGGCCTTTCGATATGAGCGGGGTCGCCGCGCGCATTACCACGCCGATCTTCATCATCGCCGGCAAGGAAGACCGGATCACGCGCTGGCAGGATGCCGAGCGGGTGGCGAAAGAGGTGAAGGGTCCCTGCGTTTTCGTTGCGCTCGAAGGCGGCATCCATGTCGGCCACAATCGCGGCCATCTCTGGCGCTCGCAATGCGCCGACTGGATGGCGGAGCAGCTTGGCCTGCCCAAGCGCTAGGGAGGGACCGAAATGAGGGTGCGAGGGGCCCGCGATGCGGCGGTCGCGGCCAGAACAGTGCTGCGCGAGGTCCGAAACGGCGGTTAAGCCATGGATCGGAGCATCAACCAGGCACAAATGATCAAAGAAATTCCGATGAGCGTCATTTTGCGACCAAAATCGGCGTCAGAGCCGTATGCCAGGCGGAATAGCATGCCAGGAGTTAAGACTTTGTTAAGAGCCTGCCGCGCGCCGCGCATTGATGAAGTTTGAAAGAAAATATGCAATGCTGCGGCGTTGCGCGGCGAAGGGCGACGGAGAAAAGATGATGAAATTTCGCGTGCTGGCGGTCCTGTTGGTGCTTCCGCTCGGGGCTTGCGCGGAGAAGCCCAGGGATGCCGGGGCGGCTTCGAGCCCTGCCGCCACGGCCATCGGCATCGCCGAAACGCCGCTTCTTTTGGCTTCGCGCATCACCTTATGCCTGGCAACGCCGCCCTTGCTTGGTCCCGGCGCCATCGCCTCGGCCGCCGTGCCGTTCGAAGGCGCCCCCCAGGAGCCGACGGGGTGGGAGATGTTCAAGAAAGGGGTGGCCGATGCCTGCGGCCCGCCCTACGTGGCGAAGCCCGACTACGACGTCCTGCACTAACCCCCGACGAAACTTGTGAATCCTGCACCGGACGGCAATGGATTGCCGCCCGGTAGTGATATTTTCGGGCCCTCCGCAACCAAACCCTTCGACGGATGTTTTCCCCCGAGCAGCATTTCTTGTCGTGCTGGAAGGAGGAAGAATGGCGTTGAAACGGTTGATGCTGGCGACGTCGGTTGTGGCCTTGAGCCTGAGCGGGGCGGCGTTCGCCGCCGGACCCTCGGGCTCGATGCAGCCGAGCGGGTCCAGCAGCGGAATGTCCTCGACCCACGAAAGCACGTCCACCTCGTCGATGGGCGCCGGAGTGTCTCACTCCGAAGTCACCCAGGCGCAGACCGCGCTCAAGCAAAAAGGACTCTACAGCGGCCCGATCGACGGCCGCATCGGCCCGAAAACACGGCAAGCAATTTCGCAGTTCCAGCGTCAGAACGGCCTGAAGCAAACCGCGCAGCTTGATTCGCGCACCATGAGCGAACTGCACGGCAGCGGCACAAGCGGCAGCGGCACGAGCGGTAGCGGTGCAGCCGCGCCCTCGCATTCGCCGAGCGCGCCGAGCGGATCCCCCATGGGATCGGGCGCGGGCGGAATGCCGCCATCGGGCGGAACGGGCGGAATGCATTAGCCCCATGCCGCGTCGAGCAATGCGCCGCGCTGCTCGAGCGGCAGGAAGAACACCGGCGCGGTCTGCGCGTTGCAGGCCGCGCCGTCTTCCCGCGGGAAGGCACGTTGAGTTCGCATCGTTCGGTCGTGACGGAGTGTCTCGCGTCTGACAAAAAGCACGAGGATCGAACACAGAATGACCACACCTCACGCTCGTCCGGCATGGTTACTCTATCGCAACTGCGAAAAAATTGAGTGTTCACGAAGTCATGATCCGACCGGCTGCATGGAACTACAAGGAATAGTCTTCTCTTTTATTTGGTTGGTGTGAAACGGGAAGGACTATGCCAATGCCCGCCTATGCAGGGACGGCGCGCAGCTATGGGTTTGCCGGCCGGAGCGCGTTGCCCAGGACTCATGCGACTCAAGAGCGATATCGCCTGCACGCGGCGGCGATCGATCGCAGCTTCGTTTGCAAACATTGGGCCCGGCCGCTCAAAGCCCCGGCGGAGCATGCGAGCAAGCTTTTGTTCGACATGTCGGCCGCTCTGCTTTTGCTGGTGGGGTTGTCGCCGGCGCTGCTCACCCTCGCATTCCTCGTCTGGCGCAGCGGCGGCTCGCCGATTTTTGGCTCGCGGCGCATCGGCGCCAAAGGCGAGGCCTTCACCTGCTGGAAATTCCGCACCATGGTGCCGGACGCCGAAGCGCGGCTCGCCCAGCTTCTCGCCACCGATCCCGAGGCGCGGGCGGAATGGAACCGCGGTTTCAAGTTGAAAAAAGATCCGCGGATCACGCCGATCGGGCGGATTCTGCGCACGACCAGCCTCGACGAGATTCCGCAGCTCATCAATGTCCTGAAGGGCGAGATGAGCCTCGTTGGCCCGCGGCCGATTTTGCCGGACGAGGCGCCGCGCTATGGCGCGGTGTTCCACGACTATGTGCGGTGTCGTCCCGGCATCACTGGGCCGTGGCAGGTCAATGGCCGCAACGACGCCGATTACAACTCGCGCATGCGCCTGACGCGAGACTATGCACGAAATTGGCGGTTCATCACCGACTGCCGCATCCTTCTCCGAACCGCCGTGATCGTTTTCCGACGGAGCGGCGCCTACTGAAAGGGAGTAGCACATATTGAAACCAACCCATGAAGGCGAGGGGACGGGGAAAGCATTTGTTGAAGCTCTTGCCTATTCTTCGGGCCAACCGCGCACCAGACGCGGCGTTTCAGGGCAGTCGCGATGGGCTGTCGGCGTCGTCCTGATATTCGGCATCGCAGCGCCGCTCGGCGCCTGCGGCACCGCCACCAGGGATATGCCGCCGATCCCGATGATTCCCGTGCCGCAAGCGAGAACCGTCAGCGGCTTGCCGCCCTACAAGGTCCAAGTCGGCGACGTGCTCGATGTCCGGCTGATCTCCAATCCTGAGCTCGATGACCAAGTCACCGTGCGGCCGGATGGAATGATCTCGACGACGGTTGCCTCGGATGTTCCGGCCTACAACCACACGCCGGCGCAAATCGCGTCCGAGCTGAACTCGCAATACCGCAACACGCTCAAGAATCCGCAAGTCAACGTCATCGTTCATTCCTTTGCGCCGAATCGCATCTATGTCGCCGGCGAGGTGAACAATCCCGGCGAGTTCATCACCGTCGGGCCCAATTTGACGATCAGCCAGGCGATCGCCCGAGCCGGCGGGGTCAAGCTCAGCGCCGACCGCGCCCGCATTTTCGTCATCCGCCGCGGTCCCAACGACAAGCCCGAGGCCTTCACCGTCGACTACAAGGACATTATCTCGGGCGAGCACCCAGAGGACGACGCGAGACTTGCCCAGTACGACGTGGTCTACGTGCCGCGGACGGGCATCTACGAGGTCTGGACCTTCTGGAACCAGTTCGTGCAGCAATTCGTGCCGGTCAATTGGGGCTTCTCGTACAACATCAATCCCGTCTCATCGACCGGGCATTGATCGAGGCGGCAGCGAAGCCTTCGAACCGGATGCGTCAAATGCGGAGATTGCCGCCATGAATGCTCGCCTGATGCCTTACGGGCTTCTGACGGTGCTGTTCAAGCACAAGACAGCGGCGCTTTGGGTGTTCTCGGTGATCGTCTTGTGCGGCGTTGCCTACCTGCTCCTGGCAACGCCGCGGTATCAGTCGGTCGCCGAGCTGGTGGTGCGGTTCGGCGACCGCTCGATCCCCGATCTCGGCCGCGCCCCGACAACGGAAATGACGCCGTCGGACCGGCGCGAGATCGTCCTGTCGCATGCCGCGATCCTCCAAAGCCACGATCTGGCGCAAGAGGCCATCGCGGCGTTCGGGATCGACAAAGTCTATCCCGATATCGCCGAGAACCCGCCGGGTGCCGGCACGCCGATGGACGCCGCCGTCAAGAAGTTCGACGCGAACCTAGCGGTCGATGTCGGAACCCAGGACAACGTCATCACGGTGTCGTTCCTTCATCCGGACGCCAAGCTGGCGCCGAAGCTCGTGCATAAGCTGATCGACCTCTATATCGGCCAGGAGACCAAGGTCTATCAAAACCCGCAGAGCGAGTTCCTCGCCCATGAGGTGAAGGATGCGCAGACGCGCCTTGCCAGTGCGCAATCGGCTCTCGAATCGTTCAAGGGCAAGTTGCACATCACCGACTACGACAAAGAGGTCGAAGACCTCCTGAAGCAGCGCGGCGACGTCGATACCAATCTGCGCGCCGCCGAAGCCGCCTACAGCCAGTCGCAGCAGCGCCAGCAGGAACTCAGCACGCTGTTGAAAACCGTGCCGGAAAAGCTGCCTGAGGCGGCGAGCGGCGAAAAATACCGCGGGCTCGACGACGCCGAGACGAAGCTCGGCGATCTCAAGACCAAAGAAAGTCAGATGCTCGCGACCTATCGCTCCGATAGCCCGGCGCTGCTGTCCTTGAAGGCGGGGATCGCGAATGCGGAAGCGGAGGTCAAAGCGCGCCGCGCGGAGTTGAACAACCGCTCGCTCACCAACGTCAACACCGTCTACCAAACTCTCCAGACGGACTATTTGCGGACCTCCGCTGATGCGAGCAGCGAGAGCCAGCCTGTCCGCGTGTTGAGCGGGCAGCTGAAGATGATCGACGACAGGCTCGGCGAGCTGCAGCAAAACCGCGGCACGTTCCTCGATCTCGTGCGCGAGGATCAGATCGCCGAAGACACCTACCGGTCGCTTTCGACCCAATATGAGGACGCGCGGGTCAAGGACAATCTCAACAAGCAGCGAATCTCGCCGGCGACCGTGATCAGCCAGCCGACCCTGCCCTACAAGCCGGCACGGCCGCGCAAGCTCGTCACGCTGGTCGCATGCCTCTTCGCCGGCACCATCCTGGCGATCGGCTGCGCGCTCGCGCTCGAGGCGCTCGACGACCGCTTCACGACGGCGGAGCAGGTCGTCTTCATCCTCGATCTTCCCGTTCTTGCAAGCTTCGGTCAGCGCCAGCGCAGCGTTCCGCGCGTCTTGATCGAGCATGGAGGCTCTGCGTGAATAAGACGAATCTTGCCTTCGGACAGATCTCGGACCGCGGAGCGCCGCCGCCCGAGCCGAAATTCCGCGAGGTCGAGCTCAGCACGCCTGACGATCTGCCGATCGTCGACCTGATCGAACTCTATGCCGGGATCGAGTACGCCTTGCCGAGCGATCAAGGCCTGATCGTCCAGTTCGTCACCGCGACCTCGGGATTGGGCAGCGAGCAGGTGGCGCTCGACATGGCCTGGGCCGGAACCAGCGTGCTGGGCAAGCGGATGCTGCTGCTCTATTGCACGAAATCCGCCCATCGCCTGATCGACGCGAGCCAGCCGGGCTCGGCCGGCGCCGCATCCGACATGCATGCCAATGCCTTCGACAACGACATCGCGAAAGTCGCGGGGCAGCAGCTCTACCTCGCCGATTGGCGCGGCTGGCATTCCGAGACGGGCGCGCTGGTCGGCGGCGACGTGATCGACGGCCATCTCGACGAGCTGCGCAACTTCTTCGACATGGTCATCATGGTCGCCCCGCCGGCGGATGTCGATCCGCTCGCGACGATCCTCGCGCGCTATGCCGACGGCAATGTCATCGTGCTCGAGGCCGAGCAAACCCGGCGCGCCGCCGCCATTCGCCTGCGCGAGGTGTTGGCGCGCTCGGGCAGCCCGATCGTCGGAACCATCCTCAACAACCGCCGCAACTATCTTCCGCGCTGGCTCGCAAGGCTGCTCTGAGGGGCTTAGCGCAGCCGATGCATGTCATGGTGACGAACAACATCTACCCGCCGATCGTCGCGGGCGGAGCGGAGTTGATCGTCTCTTATTTGTGCGAAGGATTGGCGCGGCGCGGCCACCGCGTGACGGTGGTATCGACTTGCGGCCCGCAGATGGAGCCCTATCCGACCGAGATTCGCAACGGCGTCGAGGTCATCCGCTTCTTTCCGCCGAATTTCTACTGGTCGTTCGAGCGCAGCCGCGAGCCGGGCCTGAAGAAATGGCTGTGGCACGCCCGCGACGCGTGGAATCTGCAGGCCGGATCGCGGCTGAAGGCGATCCTCGACAGCGCCCGCCCGCATATGGTTCACACGCATCTGATCGACGGGATTTCCGCTGCGGTCTGGTCGCGCGCAAGGCGCGCCGGCGTGCCGGTGGTCCATACCGCGCATGACTATCATCTCCTCTGCCCGCGCGCCTTCATGCTCACCCGCGATTGGCGCCTCTGCACGAACCCCTCCCTGCCGTGCCGGCTGTTTCGCGGCTGGCATCTCGCGACCACCCGCCTCATCGACGTGTTCGCGAGCCCGTCGCGGTTTCTGCTTCAAATGCACGAGCAGGCGGGGCTGCGCGCGGCACGGCGTTTGGTGGTGCCCAACGGCATCCCGCTGCCGAGCGATGCCGCCAAGGTTCGCGCCGCCCGCCCGCCCGACAGCCGCCGGCGCTTCCTGATGCTGTCGCGTTTGACCGTCGAGAAAGGCGTCCGCGTGGTTCTCGAGGCCGTGGCGCGTCTGCCGCGCGAGCTCGACATCGAAATCGTCATCGCCGGCAAGGGGCCGCTCGAAGACGAGGTCCGCGCCGCGGCGGCCCGCGATCCGCGCATCATTTTTCTCGGCTATGTCGAGCGCGAGGCCAAGGTTGAGGCGCTGTCGCGCGCCGGCTATCTGCTCCTGCCGTCGCTTTGGTACGAGAACGCGCCCGTCGCCATCGTCGAGGCGGCGGCCTATGGCCTCGGCGTGATCGGCAGCGATATCGGCGCCATTCCGGAATTCGTCGAGGAAGACCGCACCGGCCTGCTCTTTCCGACGGGCGACGCGGCGGCGCTCGCCGCGCTGATGACGCGCGTGGCGCAGGATGCTGCGGCGCTGCCGGGACTCGAGGCGCGAAGCGAGGCCTTTGCGCGGCGTTTTGCGGTCGATCGCATGATCGACGCCTATGAAGAGCTCTACGTCGCTTCGCTCAGCCGTCAGCCGGCTTTCGCCGTCGCAACCTGAAAGGCGCGCCCATGCGCAAGCTCTTCCCTGTCGCGCTGGCCTGCGGCCTCGCGCTGGCGCCGGTCTGCGGCGCCGAGACCTTGCCCGGCGATGCCGGCATCCTCAATGTGCGCGATTACGGTGCGAAGGGCGATGGGCGCCGTGACGACACCGCCGCGATCCTCGCCGCAATTGCGGCGAGCGGCGGCGATACCGGCACCGCCTTCTGGCAGGACCGCATCGTTTATTTTCCCAACGGGACCTATCTGGTCTCGGCGCCGCTCTTGAAGCGCTACGCCGACGGGCGGTTCGGCTCGGGACTCTTCCTTGTCGGACAATCGCAAGCCGGCACGGTGATCCGGCTCGCCGATCGCGCGCCCGGCTATGACGATCCCGCCCGCCCGCGCGCGGTGGTCTTCACCAGCTCGAAGCTCCTCGCCGGGACGCCGACCAGCGGCGGCAAGGATTACACCGGCCTCGGCGAGGGGAACGACGCTTATATGAATTTCGTCGAGGATCTGACGATCGAGATCGGCGCCGGCGATGCGGGTGCGATCGGCATCGATTATCTCGCCAACAACACCGCCGCCATCCGCAACGTGACCTTGCGGGCCGCAGCCGGCAGCGGCGCGGTCGGCCTGTCGCTGACCCGCAAATGGCCGGGACCGGCGCTCATCGATCATCTGACGGTCGAGGGATTTGCGATCGGCCTCAGCGCGGCGCAGACCGAATATGGCGTCACCTTCGATCATCTTCGCCTGACGGGGCAGCGCGAGACGGCGCTGCGCAACGATCAAAACGTGCTCTCGATCCGCGACCTCGAGATCAAAGGGCCGGCGCCGGCGATCGTGAACGCCGGCGAGAAGGGGTTTCTGGCGATCGATGGCGGAACGGTGCAGGTGACGGAGGGCAAGGGACGCGCCGCCATCGACAATGCCGGATTCATCGCCTTGCGCGGCGTCCATGTCGCGGGCGCGCCGCCCGGCAGCGGCCTGCCGCAAAGCGGCGCGCTGACCGGCGTTCTCAGCCGCGACGGACATTGGACGCAAGCCGCCATGCCGGCCTGGCTTCCCAAACCGGCGGCGCCGCCGGCACCGCCGCCCGTTAAAATCGAAACCTGGGTCAATGCCGCGAAATTCGGCGCGGTTGCGGAGCCCGGGCACGATGCGGCTGAAGGTTTGCGTCGCGCTTTCGCCTCGGGCGCGGCGGTGGTCTATCTGCCGCACGGCATTTACGCGCTGGGCAGCGCCGTCGAAATTCCGCCGACGCTGCGCCGGCTCGTCGGCATGAATTCGACGATCAAAGTGTTGCTGCCGCGCAATCCGCGTCTCTCGCGCGCCGAGGGGCTGCTGCGCGTCCTGGCCGGCGGGCCGTCGCTCTCGATCGAGAATTTGGCGATCGACAACAGCAACCTCGGCCAGCAGGTCGGCATCGAGGTGGCGGGACCGCGCGAGGTGTCGATCCGCGACGTGGTCTCCGCCGGGGTCGCTGTGCTGGACCGCAAGCCGGGCGGCGGGCGCGTCTTCATCGACAATTCCTGCTGCGGCACCATGACGCTCGCCGGCGCGCAGCCGGTGATCGCGCGTCAATTCGACACGGAGGGCGGCGGCGTGCGGATCGTCAATCGCGGCGCGCCGCTGTCGCTCCTCGGGCTCAAGACCGAGGGCGTCTCGACCATTCTCGACAATCGCGACGGCGCCCGCACCGATATCTTTGGCGGCCTCGTCTACATGGTGCATGACGACAAGGCCACGACGCTTCCCGCATTCCGCAATGCCGGCTCATGGCTGGCCGCCGCTTTCGCCGAGGAATCGTTGCGCGCGCAAAGCCACTACAACGTCTATCTCGACCAGCCTGCCGCCGGCGGGATCGAAAGCCTGAAGCCGGAGCGGTTTCCGCCGCGCGGCTTCGGCCGGGTCGTGCCGGATTTGGTGGCGGGGCCGGGCGGCCGATCGCCTCAGTAAGGCCGCTTCAGCTCGAACGGGTCGGTTGCGTGCGGCGGCGGCGCCGCTGGAACCGCGGCGACGCAAGCGGCATGGATTCTCCGGCTGGCCTCGTCGCAGCTTGCGCGGTCGGTGTAAATGCAATCGGGCACATTGCCGGATTGGATGACGCAGAAAGGCTGCCCGCCCGCCGGCGTCAGGTATTCGTTCGGATTGGCGGCGCAGCGGCCGCCGACCCGGGTGGCTTCCGCTTGGCAGGAATTGGGGTCGGTGTAGATGCACTGCGTCGGCACGGTGTTCTGCTGATATTGAACGCAGAACGGCGCCGCCAAGGCGGCCGGGGCTCCCACCGCGCCCGCAAGCGCGCAGCCAAGCAGGACGCGGGTGACAAAGTTGCAGATCGATTTCATGGGTCTCACCGTTGTAGCCGCTGGATCTCCCTGGCCATGATGGCGAACAGCAGCGCCGAGCTCAGGGCTTGCGCGGCGCTGTAGGAAAAAACCGCCCAGGGCGCCGTCAGGTTCTCGTGAATCGAGACCGCGAAGACGCTCAAGATGAGGAGAAGGCGCCCCAGCTGCCAGGCGGCGGCCAAGGCCTGCTTCTCGAGAATTTGCAGCGTGTGGAACACCGGCATGACCACGAGCTGCGCGAGGTAGCCGATGCTCATCGCGCGCAGATAGATCACGGCGTCGCTCCAATCCGCGCCGAAGATGGTCGGAAAAAGCGCGGTGGCGGCGACGTTGCACAGCAAAATCCAAACGGCGGCGAGGAGGAATTGCCGGCTCGTCACCTGATAAAAGCGCGCCTGGAGCTTGGCCGGGTCGCTCGAGGCCGTGCGTCCCGCCTCGCCGACGAAGACCTGAAGGATCGAGGTGCCGATCAGCGTCAAGGGACGGGCGACGACGCGGTCGGCGAGGAAGATGAAGCCGGCGATCCGCGCCGAATAAACGGTCGAGACCATCAGAAAGAGGAGCTGATTGCCGCCGGCCGTGTCGATCAGCGCCGCCCAGCTGGCGATCATCGGAAACCGGCGATAGCGCCAGGCGAGGGCTCTCATGCGCTGCCACGAGATGCCGCGCAGCAACTGGCGGCGCTCGTTGAGGACGCGATAGACCAATCCGAATGTGCCGACGGATTGGCCGAGAATCGATCCGATCACGAGGCCGGGTGCGCCGGCGCCGCCAAGGCCGAGGCCGATCTGGGTCAAGGGGCCGGCCACGCCCTGATTGACCCGCGTCCGCGCGATCGCCCGGAAGGCGCCCTGCCGGGTGGCGAGATAAAGCGCGATGTAATAGGCGCCGAGACAGAAGAAGCCGAGGACCAGCAGACCGCAATAGACATTGACGCGCAGCCAATAGATCGGCGTCGGCCAAATATCCTTGACGAGGGATTCCGGAACGGCGAAGGCGAGGATGCCGATCAGCGTCGTCATGCCGAGCAGGGTGCAGCCGCAAACCGCGACGAGATTGATCGCGTCCTCCTCGGAATTCGCGAGCGGCAACGTCAGCTCGTAGCGCAGCGAGCCAAGGACGACGAGAATCGACAAGACCGCGGTGTAGACGCTCAAAACCCCGAATTGCTGGGGCGAATAGATCCGGGTCAGCACCGGCGCCAAGGCGACGCTGACGCACTGGCCGGCGGCGGCGCCGGTCAGCATGATGGAGACGTTCTTGAGGAATGGGCGCCGCGACAGCGCCGCGTGCGCTTGGCGAAGCCGCGCCAAGGGGATCGCGATCAGCGGCAGCCGCGCGGCCGGGTTGTCCGGGGTTTCGGCCGCGTCATGCATTGTCGGGCGCTTGCTCGGCGCACGGCAGGTGCGCGACCGAAATGCCGACGCGCCGTGCGGCGGGATCGGCCGCGGCAGCGCGGGCCAGCCAGTGCGTCATGCCGTTCATCAAAAGATGCATCGCCGAAATGAACGATGCGAGCGAATAGCCCCGCTGCCGCGGGTGCTCAAGTCTCCCTTCGGGTAAGGCGGCGGAGCCACGCTCATATCACTCGGCGAGCGAAATGCGCTGGCCTTCGGCTGTGCCGTGTCGCTTACGCGCCATGCGCGGCGCTGACATGCCGCGTCTTCGGATCGCTCGACCGGTTGTTCGGCGCGCAGCTCCATCGCGCCCTATCCAAAAACATTCATCTGGCCATTTTGTGACGAGTCTGCGGCGCGTTGACGGCAGACGCGCACAAACCGGTCACGCGGATATCACACCGGAATGGGCTCGAAATGGAGGTAGATTCCAGCGGCTTCACCTCTTTCGATCGGCCTGAGATGCAATGTCTACTGAGCCGCCGGTCGAGCGGCCGATCCAAGTTGCGCGATTCTTCCCCTCGAATTGGCGGCCGATCCGGAAATTTTGGCGAGGCAGGTTTGAGATACTTTTTCGCGGCGGCAGGGCTGATGGATGTAACGAGTCATTGCGGACGGCGATCGGCCTTGTGTCTGCCGTCGATGAGCGGACGCTGATATGTTTGCAAGCGCCGCCAGTCGGCTGCCGAGCGCCCAGGAATTCCCACTCAGACGCGCGGTCACGCCTTTCGTGCTCCTCCTCGGCGCACTTGGCGTCTATGCGGGGCTGCGCGCCGTGCTTATCGCCGTGGCGGAAAGCACGGCGATGGATTGCTTCTGGCTCGACGTCGTCGTCTTTGCCGCGGCGTGCTTGCTCGCCGGCATTCGCTACGAGGAAATGCCGACGATCGCCCGGCCGATCGCGCGCGGCATCGGCGGCGTCGTGCTGGTGCAAGTCGCGTTCGACATGGCGACCCTGTTCTACGGGCCGGCATGGATGTTCGACGCCGCCAACCGCGACTTTTTCGTCTTCGGCGGCGCCTTGGGGCTGGTTGCGGGAATTGTGGCGCTGCGGCGTCCGAGCTTCCTTGTGCCGCTGTTCTTCCACTACGTGGCGTTCCGCCACCAGCTCAATGTCCTCTCCGGCGTCGAGGTCTCCGAGACCGACTATCTCAGCATGCTCGACGTCGGCGAATTTGCCATCATCGGCCCGCTGGTTGCCGTTCTCGTCACGCATCCGCGCATCGCGCAGCGCTTTCCAATCTGGCTCGATCCACTATGGCTGCGGCGGACCGCGTGCGGGCTGATTATTGCCTGGGCGATCGGCGCGCATCTCGGCAACTACTTCGTTTCGGGCTGGACCAAGATTCAGACGGGCGCGGGAAATCCGTTCTTCTGGCTGCTGCACAACCCGACGCAAACGGCGATCCTGATCGGGCTCGAGCGCGGCGACAATCCGCTCTCGGCTTGGCCGTGGCTCGTGCAACTGAGCTGGGACACGATTTCCCACCTCGTCATCCTCGTCAACGTGTTTGTCCTCGGCACGCAGATCCTGGTGCCGCTGGCCGTGATGCAGCGCCGCCTGCTCATGGTCTTCACGGTGCTGTTCGATATTTTCCATGTCGTCGTCTATTTCACATTGGGCGCCGCCTTCTTCTTCTGGGTGGCAGTCAATGTCTGCATCTATTTCACGATGAAGCGCATCGACGACAAGTCGATCACGCCGGCGATGAAGATCGTCGCGGTGGTGTCGGTCTTCTCGGCGCATTTCCTGTTCTATACCAGCCATCTCGGCTGGCTCGACGGCGCCAAGCTCGCGAGCCCGAGCTTCGTCGCCGAGACCCGCGACGGGCGAATGGTCCCCATTCCCTCGGTCTATTTCGGCATCATGTCCTATTCGATCGCGCAGACCATCATGTACGTCCCCGACGGGCACTTCCCCGTTCGCATCGGCGGAAACACCTACAACCCCACCGATTTCCGGGACTCCCAATCCTGCGGGCCGCAAATCGCCGAGCACCAGGACACCGGCGTCGGCTTTCAGACGGTGGTGAATATCGTCCGCAACACCGATGCGGCGATGCGGCGCCATCCCTTCGTCAAGCGCGACAATCTCTATTACATCTATCCGCATCACATGGTCGCGAACCCGGCGATGTTCGGTCCCTTCAACAGCCTGTCGATGAATGACATCGTGCGCTACCACTACATCGTCGATTCGGTCTGTCTCAGCCTCGCCGACGGCCATCTCGTGCGCGACGTTCACAAGACCACGGATATACCGATCGATGTCGCCCACTGACGCCGCATCGCGGGACCTCACGGTCGTCTACGACGGCGATTGTCCGTTTTGCAGCTCCTATGTGCTGCTCTACCGCCTTCGCGAGCAAGGGCGGAAGGTGGAACTGATCGATGCGCGGTCCGGCGGGCCGATCGTCGAGGAGATTCGCCGCCGCAAGCTCGACCTCGATCAGGGCATGGTGGTGATGATGGACGGCCGCCTCTATCACGGCGCCGCGGCGATGAACCTGCTGGCCATCCTCGGCAGCGGCGAAACTCTGTTCAATCGCCTCAATCGGCTTCTCTTCCTTCATCCCAATTGGGCGCGTCGGCTTTACCCGCTTCTCGTCCGGGGCCGGCTGATCACTCTGCGGCTGCTTGGACGCTCGCTGATCGGCGAAGTTTGAAAGGCGTGGCAGGCCCGAATGGATGATTCGTTGGGATTCCAATTCCATGAAGACGCGGATTGCTGGACGATCGCGCGCCCGCCGCTCGCGGAGTCCGTCGCGGCGACCATCGTCATTCCGAACTATCGGGCGGCGGCGACGCTGAACCGCGCGCTGCTCAGTGCACTGGGGCAGACTCTGCGCGATATCGAGGTGATCGTCGTCGACGACGCGTCGCCGGACGGGTCGTGGGATATCGTCGTCGAGGCGATGCGCCATGACAGCCGGCTGCGCGGCATCCGGCACAAGCGGAATTGCGGCAAGCCGGTGGGAATGAACCGGGCGATCGCTTGCGCGCGCGGCCGCTGGCTCGCCGTTCTCGACGCCGATGACTGGTATCACCCGGAGAGGCTCGCGGCGCTCGTTGCCCTCGGCGAAAGGAGCGGCGCGGATCTCGTCGCCGACAATCAATTCTTCTTCGATTCGAGCGCCGCACAGACCGTCGGCACCGCCTGGCGTGAGAGCGACGCCGATTGGGAACTCAGCTTCGATGCGTTCCTCGCCGGCTCGAACGCTTATGAAAGCTTCAATCTCGGCATGCTGAAGCCGGTCCTGCGCACCGATTTCATGCGGCGCACCGGCCTCGGCTATGAGGAAAAGGCCCGCCACGGCCAGGATTTCTTTCACCTGCTCGACTTCTTCCTCCGGGGCGGCAAAGCGGCGGTCGCCGACCGCGCCTATTACTACTACACCCAGCCCTTCGGCGCGGTGTCGCGGCAATGGTCGCACGCGGCGCGCCGGCGCTACGATTTCCAGACCGCCTGCGACATCAACCAGCGCTATTTGCTTGCCGCGCGCAATTCGCTCACGCCTTTGCAGCGCGCCTATCTCAAAAAGCGCAGCAATCGCCTCAAATCGCTCGAGATCTTCTTTCAAGTGCGCGAGCGGCTCGCGGCGCGCGATCCGGCCGGTGCGCTCGGCCGCGTGCTGCGCCATCCCTCGACCCTCGGCTATTTGGCGCGGCGGCTGCGTCACCGGTGGATCGGGCAATCCGCGCCGGCGACAATCGATCGCCTGGCGGCGCGCGCGCCGCGGGTTGCGCCCGAGCGCGCGGCGCAGGTCTCGGTCGGCACGTCATGAAGACCGACCAAAGCTACACCGACAACAATTTCACCGTGCTGCGCCTGGTGCTGGCGCTGATGGTCGTTCTCGGCCATTTCCAGCTTTTGCGCGGCGTGCATCATCCGCCCTGGCCCTTCAACTATGCGGCGATGGCGGTCGATTGCTTCTTCGTTGCGAGCGGCTATCTCGTCTCGAGCAGCTTCGATCGCGATTCCGATCTTGGCCGCTTCTATATCCGCCGTTTCTTCCGCATCTATCCGCTCTATATCGCCGTGGTCGCGGCGCAAACCGCGATCTTCGCCGTGCTCGTCCCCGGCGGCGCCTGGCAGAACCTCAAATCGCTCGGCAGCTATTTCGTGGCGAACGCGGCCTTCGCCAATTTCCTGCAATACGATGTTGGGTCGGGCGTGCTCCACGGGATGGTGAACCCGGCCCTCAATCCGAGCTTGTGGACGCTCAAGATCGAGTTCGGATTCTATCTCCTGCTGCCGTTCCTCTGGCGTGCGACGGAGCGTTGGGGCGTGAAAGTGCTCGTCGGCGTCTTCGTCCTGTCGGCGGCCTATTATGTCGGCCTCAACAGCGCGGACAATTACCTGCTCGCAAAGCAGCTTCCGGGCGAGCTTCAGTTCTTCGTCTTGGGCATCGCCGCCTATCGCTACCGCGGCCACGTCAAGCTGGGGCCGCGTTGGGGGTTGATCGCGACGATCGCGCTTGCGCTGCTCTGCACGGCGCTGCTGCAGACCCTCACGCCGGTGGTCTATCCGCTGGCCGTGGGCGCCCTCGTCGTCGCCGCCGCCTTGACCGCGCCGCGCATTCGCATGAAGCGCGATATTTCCTACGGCGTCTATCTCCTCCATGGCCCGATCATCCAATTGTCGCTGCTCTTCGGCATCTACCGCGCGGATTGGATCGGCCTCGCTGCCACGCTCCTGGCGGTCATCCTGCTCGCTTGCGGGGTCGAGCGGATCATCGAGGTGCCCGGCATCGCGCTCGGCCGCAAGCTGTCGCGGCGCGTCGGCTCAGAGAAGGCCATGCCTCGCCGCGCGCAGCCGGCATCGCTGCATGTGCTTCCCTCGGCCGCGCCGCCGCGCGCGTCGAGCGCCGCGGCCGCCTCCGGCCTCGTGGTCGTCGTTCTCAACGATTTCTGCCACGTGCAGGGCGGCGCCAGCAAAGTCGCGATCGACGAGGCGGTCGGGCTGGCGCGCTCGGGCGTCACCGTCATCTTCCTCGGCGCGGTCGGCCCGGTCTCGCCCGAACTCCGGCACCCGTTGTTGACGGTCGAGTGTCTCGAGCAGAACGAGCTGATCGACTTCACCCGCCATCCCGGCGTCGCGTTTCAGGGGCTTTGGAATCTCAAAGCCGCGCGGCATATGCGCGCCCTCCTGCGGCAGCTGCCGCGCGATCGCACGGTCGTGCATCTCCACGGCTACACCAAGGCGCTGACGACGAGTCCCGTCCGGATCGCCAAGCAGATGGGCGTCCCGGTGGTCTGCACGCTGCATGATTTCTTCGCCGCCTGTCCGAATGGCGCGTTCTTCGACTATGGGCGCGAGACGCCCTGCAGCAAGCGCGCGCTCTCCGCGCGCTGCGTTGCGACCCAATGCGACAAGCGCCGCTACGCGCACAAGCTCTTCCGCGTGGTGCGCACCCTGGTGCAGCGCCATGGCGGCCGGTTTCCCGGCGCCATCGAGCACTACATCTCGCTCTCGACGCGCTCAGGCGCCGTCCTCTCGCCGTACCTGCCGCGAACCGCCCAGGTCCACCGCCTGCCCAACATCACGGATGTGGCTGTCCAGGCGCCGATCGCGCCGGCGGAAAATCGCGCGCTCCTCTATGTCGGCAGGCTCGACCCGGAAAAGGGCGTCCGCCTCCTCGCCGAAACAGCGGGACGCCTCGGCCTGCGCGTGGTGTTTGTCGGCGATGGACCGCTGCGGCCGCTGATCGAGGCGATCCCGGGCCTCTCCGTGACGGGCTGGCTGCCGCGCGAAGAGGTCTGGCAGCAGCTTGCCCAGGCGCGGTGCCTGGTGTTCCCGAGCCTCTGGTACGAGACCTATGGGCTGACGGTCACGGAAGCGGCCTCGCGCGGCATTCCGGCGATCGTCAGCGACGTTTCGGCCGCGGCCGAGCGCATCGAGGAGGGCGTCACAGGCTGGCGCTTCCGCAGCGGCGATGCCGCCGACCTCGCGCGCTGCCTCGAGCTCGTGGCCGAGGACGCGGCCGTCGCGGCCGCGGGCGCCGCGGCCTATCGGGCTTTCTGGCGCAGCGCCGAGACCTGGGACGCGCATGCCGAAAAGCTGATCAAGATCTACAACACGACTCTGCAACAAGGAGAAGCGGTTTGAACGTGACGAAGAACGCTTGCCGCGGTGTCGGCTTGCCGCAAGGCACGCGGTCCGTGCTGCGTGGCGTCGGACATATTTTCGAGGGGGAAGAGTAGAACCATGTTCGGTTACCTGTCTGTGGCGCAATTGTCGACCATGATCCGTGCAAAACTGTGCGACGTTCCGGGCGATGTCGATTTGATCGTCGGGATCCCGCGCAGCGGCATGATTCCCGCCTATCTTCTCGGGCTTTATCTCAATCGCCTGGTGGTCGATATCGAGACCTTCCTTGCCAACGGGCCGGGACCGGCGCATGGCGCGCGGCATGTCAGCACGCTGGTCGCGCAGCCGCTCGCCGCGCGGCATATCCTCCTCGTCGATGACAGCCTGGCGTCGGGCGCATCGATGAACGCATGCCTCGCGCGGATCGCCGCCTCGCCCTATGCGGGCAAGATCACGAGCTGCGCGATCGTGGTCGAGCCGTCGATGGCGCCGCGGGTGGATCTCTCTTTCGCGCAGATGCCGCAGCCGCGCATCTTCGAATGGAACGCCTTCCATCATCCCTATCTCGAGCTCTCCTGCTTCGATCTCGACGGGCTGCTCTGCGCCGATCCGACGGCCCGGGAAAATGACGATGGCCCGCGCTATCGCAGCTTCCTCACCAATACGCGGCCGCTGTTCAAGCCGGCGCGCCGCATCGGTCATGTCGTCTCGGCCCGGCTCGAGAAATATCGCGGCGAAACCGAAGCGTGGCTCGCGGCGAACGGCATCAATTACGGCTCGCTGCATCTGATCGATCTGCCGAGCCGGGCGGAGCGAATGCGAAGCAACGCCCATTGCCGCCACAAGGCGCAAGTTTATCGCGAGAGCGCGTCCGTGTTGTTCTATGAGAGCGATCCCGCGCAGGCGCCGGAGATCGCCCGGCTGTCCGGCAAACCCGTGCTGTGCACCGCCAATATGGAAATGCACATGCCGACCGGGTTTCAAGTCAGGGCGCACATCAAGAACGCCAAGTGGCACCTCCGCCGGCCGCTCGGCCGGGTCAAGGGGCATCTGCGCGAAAAGATGCGCGTCCTCGTCAACGGCTCGTCGCTTTCGCGCTGATGCGCGGGTATCGAGGCGCCGGAGCACGGGACGAATCAGCATGAGCGTGGTGGCCGCGCTCCGCAGCGTGAAGCGGCAGACGGTCCGCAACGTCAAGCGGGTCTGCAAGCTCGCCGGCTATAGCGACGTCAATTGGCTTCGCGTGCGCCAGATCGAGCGCTGGCGCGACTTTCTCGCCCAGCAGGCGCCGCTCGGCGACATGCTCGAGATCTCGCCCGGTTGGAATCGGATGTGGCGGCAAATGCCGAGCCGGTCCTACCATTCGGTCGACTATCCGGATTTCGACATATGCCGCGACCGGCTCGACCGCCAGTTCCACATCGTGATCGGCGATCAGGTGCTGGAGCATGTCGCCGCGCCACGGCTTGCCGTCGCCAATATGCGCGCGATGCTGCGGCCCGGAGGCTACGCGATGATCGCGGCGCCGTTTCTCTTCCGCGTGCATGCGCGGCCGCACGATTACTATCGCTGGACCGAGATGGGCCTCAGAACCTTGTGCCGCGAAGGCGGATTCGCCGAGAGCGAGATCGCGGTCGAATCCTGGGGCAACAAGGCCTGCGTCCGGGCGCATCTCGGCGGTCCGGTGCGGGATTACGGCTTCGGGCGCGACCTTAGCAACGATCCCGAATATCCGATCATGGTCTGGGCTTTCGCGCGCCGGAGCTGAGCTGGGCCGGGTTCAGCCGCAGGCGGCCTCGGGGAGGGGCATGGCGAGCGCATCATCGCGCGGCAAGCCGGCGAAAACCCGCAGCTCCGGCAGCATTGCCTCGATCGCCGCGAGGTCGCGCGCCGTGCCGAACCAATAAAGGGTTTGGCAGAGGCGGATGAGCGGCAAATCGTCGGCGTGATCGGTGAAGACGGCGCGCGGCCGGTCCTGCCAG
>Ga0070681_10000719_pt1 | contig 27400 bp, 21 predicted proteins | sample KBSC83BmetaG_FD_65650 | JGI IMG/M metagenome (GOLD analysis project Ga0070681, IMG submission 65650) | Corn rhizosphere microbial communities from Kellogg Biological Station, Michigan, USA - KBS C8-3B metaG | ecosystem: Host-associated > Plants > Roots > Rhizosphere | place: USA: Michigan...
CGAGCTCATGAAGGAACGTCATCCAGTCGGTCTGTCCGCCGTGCGGACGCAAAACGAGATAGACCTCGTTCGGCACGCGTACCGGAGAACAGAACGCGCGTGCCCGTTTGCCTTCCCGGTCGGCCGTGTCGAGCGTGATGCGGCCTGACGCGAGCGGGTCGATGCCCATCTCGCGAACCTGGCCGCGAATCGTCGACTCCATGCGCTCGGACGGGAAACACGCGTCGAACTCCCGCGCGCGAAAGAGCGCGAGCGCATCCGCGCGAGTGACGTCGGCCGGTTCCATGCCGAGCACGCGGCGCGTGAACTCCGGAAAGACTTCCTGCCAGAGCGAATTCGTGTCGCGCAGAAACTGCTCGCACTCCGCTTTGAGCGAGAGCAGCGGAATGCCGCTCAGCAGCTCGAACGACGCGATGTAGCCGTTGGCGAGATCCAACTGCTCGGTGATGTCGCGCTCGCGCTGGAACCGCTCGCGACGCATCGGGGCAAGCTCGCGGGCGACCACCTTCGCGCGCGCCGCCTCGATCGCATGTCGCTCGTTGGCATCGGCGCTATTGGCGATCTCGATCGACACCGACTCGAACGGGATGGAGCGCGTATCCGTCACCGGAACGATCGTCGCTCCTTCCCAAGCGATCTCGCGTTCGTCGAGCGCGGCGAGTTGGCGCGCGCTCTGCGACTCGGCTTGCCAGTCGAGCAACAGGCGCGTCGACCGCTGATCTTCGCTCCCGGCGGCCGATCCCTTGAAGGCCTCGAGCGTCAGCTCGAGTGCATCAGGTCCCAGAATGCCGCTGTGCTTCGCGTACACCGGCTGCAGCTCGGCGGTCGCCTTGTGCCCCGAGTGCGCGAGGTAGTACTCGCGCGACAGCGCTTCCATGAACTGCTCGCCTTCGGCACGCAGCCGATCCAGCGACAGTGGCGGCATCAGACCGCGATTCGTTCGCGAATGTACGGCCCGACGCGCTCGGCGGCGACGCGCTCCTGTTGCAGCGTGTCGCGATCTCTGATCGTGACCGTGCCATCTTGCATCGTATCGCCGTCGACGGTGATGCAGAACGGCGTGCCCACTTCGTCCTGTCGGCGATACCGGCGACCGATGGCGCCCGACTCGTCGTAGAACACCGGGAAGTGCTGGCGCAGCTCGGTCGCGAGCGTGTTCGCGAACTCGGGCATGCCGTCCTTTTTCACGAGCGGGAACACGCCGGCTTTGACCGGTGCAAGCGACGGGTGCAGCGCGAGCACGGTGCGCCCCTCGTCTTCACCCTCGACTGCTTCTTCTCGATACGCGTTCACGAGAACCGCCAGCGTCGTGCGGTCCGCACCCACGGACGTTTCGACGACGAATGGCACGAAGCGCTTGTTGTTCGGTTGGTCGAAGTACTCGAGCTTTTTGCCGGAATACTCCTGGTGGCGCCGCAGATCGTAGTCGCCGCGATTGTGGACGCCCTCGATCTCCTGGAAGCCGAGCGTGCCGCCGAAGTCGAACGTGATGTCGAATGCCGCGCTCGCGTAGTGCGCCAGCTCTTCCTTGGTGTGCTGGTGCCACTGCAGGCGCTTTTCGTCGAGGCCCAGCGACTGGTGCCACTTGAGCCGCTCCTGCTTCCAGTAGTCGAACCACTCGACTTCGGTTCCCGGCTCGACGAAGAACTGCATCTCCATCTGCTCGAACTCGCGCGTGCGGAAGATGAAGTTGCCGGGTGTGATCTCGTTGCGGAACGCTTTGCCGATCTGCGCGATGCCGAACGGCACCTTCTGGCGCGTCGACTGTTGGACGTTGAGGAAATTCACATAAATGCCCTGCGCCGTCTCGGGCCGCAGGTACACGACGGACGCGCTGTCTTCCACGGGCCCCATGAACGTCTTGAACATGAGGTTGAACAGGCGTGGCTCGGACAGCGTTCCCTTCATGCCGCACGCGGGGCACTGCGCGTCGGGTGTGCCGGGCGTGCCCTTGATCTTCGGGTCGTCGCCGCGGAAGCGCTTCTTACAGTTCTTGCAATCGACGAGCGGATCGGTAAACGTCGCGACGTGGCCGCTGGCTTCCCACACGCGCGGGTGCATGAGAATCGCGGCGTCCAGCCCCTCGATGTCGTCGCGTGCGCGGACCATGGCGTGCCACCACCGGTCCTTGAGGTTCTTCTTGAGCTCGACGCCCAGAGGCCCGTAGTCCCAAACGGAGCCCGTACCACCGTAGATCTCGGACGATTGGAAGATGAAACCGCGGCGCTTGCAGAGCGAAACGAGCTTTTCGAGGACGTCGGGCTGGTTGGGCATTCCGACAAGATAATCGGGCCGGCATCGCCAACCCATCGGGCCGCCAGCACCCCGCCCGAAGGGTGATCCTATCGGCCTATGCCAGGTGGCAACCACGCCGTCCAACGACAAAACCGCCCCTCAGGCGGTTGCGACAATCACCCGGTAAGGCCGCCACCGGCCCGTGCCGCGGCCATCCTCGATCGTACCCCCTCACGACCGAGGTGACGCGCACCTTAACGAGATTTTTGTGCGCGCCATGACCTGAGTTTTCATCGATCGTTAAGAACTCGCTAATTGACGCGACGTCCTTTTAACGACGCCCGCGGCCGATCCGTCCTCCGAGCAGTACGATTCAATTTCGTGGAGGATTTCATGATCAGCATCATCACACTTCTCACACTGCCGCTCCTCGGTGGCACGCCCTCGGCGCCGCCTGCGCCCGTACCGGTGGATTCGACATCGATGACACTGCTCGTCGTGCAGAACGCTCGTCGTGTCCCGGCAACCGTCTATCTCGAGCGAGGCGGCGAGGACATTCGCCTCGGCGTCGTCGGCGCGTTCGGCGACACGACCATGCGCATTCCGGATTATCTCGCGGAGGGTGAGGTCCGCTTCTTCGTCGACCCCACCGGGCAGCTCGAAGAGGGAACCACTCCGATCGACGTGGAGCGAGGACAGCACATCGGCCTCGTCATTCCGGCGCGCTAGCGGATAGCCGCCGTCGGGTGGCGACGTACCGGGACCTCGTCGCCGACCCGACTCGCCGGACACGGACCAGCTAGCCGGCTCGCAGCACCTCGGCTGGGTTCGTTCGGGAGGCTCGGCGCGCGGGCAGGAAAAACGCGACGAGCGCGACGGCGCCGACGCCCCCGAGCGCAATCGCGAACATCAATGGATCGCGCGTGCGAACTCCGTAGATGATCGACGCCAGCACGCCGGCGCCGGCGAGCGCGACAACAGCGCCGATCAGCGCTCCGCCGATCACGACCGCGGTGCCCTGGCCAAGCACGAGGCGAACGACCTCGCCCGGCGCCGCGCCGAGCGCGACGCGCACGGCGATCTCGAATTCGCGATGTCGCACGTACGTCGCGGCAATGCTGTAGAGTCCGACCGCCGTCAGCAGCAGGATCGAAATCGCAAAGCCGCCAAGCAGCAATGCGTTCAACCGCGGCTGCGCCGTGGTGACGTCGATGCGGTCGATGAGCGTCGTGATCTGAGAGAGCACGAGACGCGGATCCGCTTCGCGAACGGCCGCTTGGAGCGACGGCGCGATCGACAAACCGTCGCGCGATGTCCGGACCGCGAGGAACGACGGGCCCCAACGCCCGGACTGGCGGTACGGCACGTAGACCGACTGTCGTGGCTGCATCAGCTCGCGATACCGCGTCGCTCCCGCGACACCGACGACCGTGGACGGCTTTCCAACGACCACGATTTGCTTGCCGAGCGGATCCTGCCCTGGCCAGAGTGCGCGAGCGAGCGATTCATCGACGATCGTGACGGGCGCGGCGTTCTCGCCATCAGCATTCGTGAACGCCCGGCCGCGTTTGATCGGGATGCCGAGCGTTTTGAAATAGTCGGCGTCGGCCCCAAGTCCGTCGACCATCGGACGACCCGCGGTTTCGCGCGGGCCGTCGCCGGGCAATGCGATCCCGACGTCGAGGCCTGTCGACTGGAAGGGTGCGGCGACGAGCAGCGTCGCGCTCGAGACACCCGGCAGGGCGCGAACGCGCGTCATGATGCCGTCCAGCATGTCGAGCGATCGTCGAAAGCGAACATCGGGCGACGTCACGGTATCGATCGACGGCACACTCGCCGACGCGCCGAAGCGCGCGATGATGAGCCGGTCGGGTTTGAAGCCCATGTCGATATGCATGAGTGCTTCGAAGCTCCTGCCGACGACGCCCGCCGCGACGAGGACGGCGACCGTCACCGCCACCTGCGCGGCGACGAGCGCGGACCGCGCGCGATGCGTCGCGGACGTTCCGTCGCCAGCCTGGCGTGCGCGCAGATTGTCGGCCAGCGACAGCCGCCCGCTCCACAGCGCGGGCAAGATGCCGACGACCACCGCGACGCCGATCACGAGCGCGACCGACGCCACGAGGAGCGGTCCGTTCGCGCCGACGTGATCGATGCGCGGAAGTCCCGCGGGCGCCACGGAGAGAAAAAGCGAGATCGCGAGCCGAGCGAAGAGAATGCCGAGCGCGCCACCCGCGAGCGCGATCGTGCCGCTCTCCATCAGTACTTGCTGTGCGATACGTCCGCGACCTGCTCCGAGCGCGGCACGCACGGCGAACTCGCGGCGACGGCCGACGGCCCGCACGAGCTGGAGATTCGCGATGTTGATACATGTCACGAGGAGCAACAGCGCGACGGACCCGACGACGATCCGGATCGCCGGCCTGACATCGCCGACCACGACGTCAGTGATCGGACGCGCGACGGGCGTGAGCGTATTGCCCATCATCTGGCGCGCGCCCGAGTGCGGCTCGGTCGCGCGCTGCAGAAACGCGCCAAGCTCCGACTGCGCTTGGCCGGGGGTGACGCCGGGTTTGAGTCGTCCAACGACGTCGTAGAATCCCAGCAGCGTGTCGGCAATCGACCGGTTGAACGTCGACTGTACGGACGTCCAGAGCTGCGCCCCGCGCGGCAGATCGAAGCCGCTTGGCACCACGCCGACGATCGTGAACTGTTTCGCCGCGAAGCGCACGATACGACCAACGATCGCCGGGTCACTGCCGAACGCTCGGCGCCAGAAACCTTCGCTGATCACGGCTACGGGAGCGGCACCAAATACGTCGTCATCGGGACGCAACAGACGTCCGAGGCGCGGGCGAATGCCAAGCACATCGAAGAAGGTACCGGACACGGAGTTCGTTGCGACCGTGACCACGGTATCACCAACGCCGAGAGACCGCTCCACCGCGCCGTGGTACTCGGCGATTGCCATCGCGCTGTAGCTCTGTGCTTCGCGCCGAAATGCTTTGTACTCCTCGCCCCAAAGAGGAAAGTGCTCGGGCTGAAGGTTGGGATTGTGCGCCCAAAGCACGACGAGGCGCGACGGATCGCGGACCGGGAGCGGGCTAAGGAGAATTCCGTATGCCACGCTGAACACGCTCGTTGCTGCGCCGATTCCGAGCGCGAGCGTGAGAATGGCGGCCAATGCGAACGCCGGCGAGCGCACCAAACCACGCGCGGCAATTCGAAAATCCTGTCGAAGCGTATCCATGTCGCAGCCGAAAAGTATGATCGCTGAAAGGAGCTCGGAGTCGGCAGCTCCGAACCGCCAACTCCGAACGGTCGACTCCAAACCCTCACGGCGAGGTGCAGATCCCTCGCGTAGCCTGCCCTCGAGGGAGCGCCAGCGACCGAAGGGCTCGGGACGACATCAATCCGCTCGCAGCGCCTGCACCGGATCCTGTCCTGGCCAGAGGCGGCGGGCGAGCAGTGTGTTCCGATTGCCGTCGCCGGATAGACACCGAACGGCACTGCCGACCCTCAGCGTGCGGCTTGCGACTCCAGTCGCTGAAGCTCGGCTCGGACGCGATCGGTCTGTGCCTTGAGCGACGGATCCGCGTCGGCACGCAATGCGAGATACTGACGATATGACTGAATGGCGAGCGCGCGATTTCCCGCGAGCGCCGCCACACGGCCACGCTCGCGCAGCCATGTCGAGTAGTAGAGACCGGCGCCGGCCGGATTGATATCGCGTTCGAATGCCGCGAGCGTCCGAGGCAGATCGCCAACCAGCTCCCAGCCGTGTTCGGCGATGATGTTTCCCAGATACAGGTTTTGGCCCTGCGGGTCGCTCTTGATGGCCGAATCCAGGCGCGCGAGCAGCTGCGGTGCGTCGCTCCGATGCGTCATCGCGGCGAATTGTGCGTCGAGCGCCACCAGGGAGCGTTCGCGCGCTCGCGCGAGCCCAGTCGTGTCGCTGGCGAACGCGAGATGGCGCGTAGCATCGATCACTCGCGAGAAACCAGCAGTATCCCCAAGCCACGCGTGGTACTGCGATGCGACGAGGAGCTCGAATCCCGCTCGGCTGCGGTCATCGGTCTTCCCGTTGACCGTGGCGCGTGCATCGTCCTCCATCTGCTTCACGATGGCGCCGACACCCGTCGAGTCCCAATCCCAGGAGATCACGTTCAACACGCGCTGCGCGTGGTCCAGTGGATCGGGCAGCATCATCAAGCCGGCGAGCGCCCTTACCGGATGACCCGCATCGCTCTCGAACATCATCTGCATGAGCGAGACCTGTCGCCGCTCGTACGGCGTCACGGCGATCGCCGCGGTGGCCTCGAGAGCGCGCCGGCCGTCGTCCACGCCAATGTGGCCCAGTCGCGCCGCGTTGACGATTGCGAGCAGCGCGTTGAACGGCATTCGAGGGATCGTCGCGCGCAGCGCACGCACCTGTCCACTATCGCCCAGCTCTGCGGCGCCGACCATGCGATCGCCCGCCAGCGAATTGCTCGAGTCGTTGGCGGCGAGCGCGCCGATGGCGCGACGAAGTCTCACGCTGTCGCCCATGATGGCGCACAGGGCTGGAAGATGCTCGAGCGCAGGCGTGAATGTCGAATCCAGCTCGAGCGCTCGGTTGAACGCCGCGAAGGCGCGTTGAGTCGAGCTCTCGATGCCGGAGCCGTGGCCGTAATGGAAAAGGAAGTCGCCGACCTGGTACCACGCATCGGGCGAATCCGGCGCGAGCGCTGCGTACTGCTCCGTCGCTGCGCCGCGTTCGCTGAGCAACTGGGGCTTTGGATAATTCGGCCCGAGCAGAATGACGAGCAGCGTGCGATCGCGCGGTGAAAACGTATCGCGAAGCCGCCACGCAATTCGCTTCGCGCGCGCGACGTCGCGCGTCTGTGGATACCAACCCGATGCCTGGATGACGCCGAGCGCAGCGAGGCCGAACGCCGTGTCGGCATCGAGCGACGTGTTGAAGGCCGTCGCCGCGACCTCAAACTGTCCTCGGCGATAGCTCGCTTGTCCGTCGAGATATGGCTTGAGCGCGCTGAGCGGCGTGTTGTTGAGATTCGCGAGACGCCCGCCTTCGCCCGCACGCTTCGCGAGCAGCTCGATCGTCAGGCGATCGACGATCGTTTGCAGACTGTCCAGCGAGCCGGTCACGCTTGCGTCGGTGCGCTTGCCGTTCGCAGCCGGTACGAGCGCCGCATGCACGGTGATCTGCTTGCCGCCGCCGACGATGTCGCCCATCAGAACTTGCCCGGCGCCGATCTTCACGGCGAGACGGCGCGACGCGTCCTCCGGCACATCGGATTGCTCACTGCCTCCCGCGCTGCGCCACGCGGCCAGCACGGCGCGAGAGTCGACCGACCTGACGCCGCTGCCCGCGGCCAATCGCGCCGACACGAGATCGAGCATTCCTTCGCGCAGATACCGAAGACTCGGATCGGCGCCCGCGACTCTGAAGGGCAAGACGGCGATCACTTGCTCGTCGGCCGGCTTCGCCGAGCGATGCGTCCAATCGAGCGCGACCAACATCGCGCCACCGACAACGAGAAGTCCGACGACCACGACGGCAGCGGTGACATACCACGACGACGTTCGGCGCGCGCGCCGGTTGAATGTCGAGCGTGGTCCGGTCGGCGCCGCATCGAGCTCCGCGAGCAACTCGCTCGCGCGCTGCGGACGATCGTTCGGCGCTTTTGCGAGACACCGCATCACGAGGTGCGCCAGCGACGGCGGCGTATCCTCGCGCTTCTGCTCGACCGGCGTCGGCTGCTCGCTGAAATGCGCCACGATCAACTGATGCGGCGGGCGATCGCCAAACGGCGGCGCGCCCGTGAGCAGCTCGTACGCCATGCAGCCGAACGCGTAGATGTCCGCGCGCGCATCGGTATCGGGATCGCCCGCAGCCTGCTCGGGCGCGTTGTACGCGGGCGTTCCGAGGCTCGTGCCGAGTTGCGTGAGCGTTCCCGACGGCGTTGCCGTCGACTTCGACGCGGACAGCGCCTTCGCGATTCCAAAATCCGTAACAGTCGCCGAGCTGCCGGCGAGCAGCACGTTGTCCGGCTTGATGTCTCGATGCACGACGCCCCGGTCGTGCGCAAACTCGAGCGCCTTCGCGACATCCCGCAGCACACTGATCACTCGCGAAATCGGCAGCGGCGCCTCGCGCGCGAGCTGTGCACGCAGTGACTCGCCCTCGACCAACGGCATCGTGTAATACGGAACGCCGTTCGCGCTTCCGGCCGTGAGCACGGGTACGATCTGCGGATGCTGTAGCTGCGCTGCGAGACGCACCTCTCGCTCGAAGCGCTCGGTGCTCAGCTCAGCGGCCAACTCCGGCGGCAGCACCTTGATGACGACGCGCCGGCCGAGCGACGTCTCTTCGGCGACGAAGACGCGCGACATGCCGCCGCCGCCAAGCTCTCGCTCGATGGCGTACGCCGAACCGAGTGCGGTCTGCAGCCGTTCGCGAATGTCCGTCGAAGATTCGGGCATCGAAGTCGCACTAAGCTAGGCGACGTACCACGCGCCAGCCAGACGCACACCAGTCGACGTTACGTATCGAGCTCCGCGCTCAACTTCGGTTCCGGCGGAGTACCTTCGCCGAGTATGCGCGCCACGATCTTGTCGCCGTGATAGCGGCCATTCTCGATGAACACCTTGTTGGCATCGAATCCCGCGACGACCACACCCGCGATGAACAATCCAGGCACCGACGTCTCGAGCGTATCTGGATCGTGCGCCGGAATTCCGGTGACGGCATCGATCGGCACGCCAACCGCGCGCAACAGATCCGTGTTCGGCGCAAAACCTGTCATGACGTACACGAGATCGGCCATCAACCGCTCTTCACCACGCGGCGACGTCAGCACGACCGCACCCGGCTCGATCGCCTTGACTCGGCTGTCCCACCGAGCCCCGATGCTGCCTTCCTTTTCACGATTCACGAAATCCGGCAGCACCCACGGCTTGATCTTCTTGTCGAAGGTCGGGCCGAAGTGCACCAACGTCACACGCGCGCCGCATCTCCACAGATCCAGCGCCGCCTCGGCAGCCGAGTTTCCGCCGCCCACGACGACGACATCCTGACCGAACGCCTCATGTCCCTCCCGGTACACATGCGAGACCTGCGGCAGATCTTCACCCGGCACGTGCAGATAATTCGGCGAGCCGAAGTAGCCCGTGGCCACGACGACCGCGCGCGCTTCGGTGCGAATGTCGCCGCGCGATCGCGACTGTGAGTGAACGATGAACTCCGAACCCCAGCGTTCGATCGACGTGACGCGCTCGTATTGTCTGAGCGGAATGCCGAAGTAGCGAACGACGGCACGATAATACGCCAAGCCGTCGCGTCGCGTCGGCTTCTCGGAGGCGATCACGAATGGCAGTCCGCCGAGCGACAGCTTTTCAGCGGTCGAAAAGAACGTGACGTACGTCGGATAGTGCGCGATCGTGCTCACCACCGACGCACCGTCCAGCACGAGCGCGCGCAACCCCGCGCGCTGCGCCGAGATCGCCGCGGCGAGCCCGCACGGGCCACCGCCGACGATGAGCAGATCAAGCATCGAGGCCGATGATCTGATCGCGCCGCGTGCCCACGCTCACGTACGTGATCTTGGTTTCGATCAACTCCTGCAAGCGATCGACATAGGCGCGCGCGGCTGGCGGCAGGTCCTGGAGCCGCCGCGCTTCGCCCGTCGGCTGCTGCCAGCCTTCCATCCACTCGTACCGCGGCTTCACGCGATCGAGCAGCGTGATATCGCTCGGGAATTCCGTGTGCACGTCGTTGTCATACTCGTAGCCCGTGCAGATGGCGATGCGGTCGAGCGTGTCGAGCACATCGAGCTTCGTGACCGCGACGTCGGTGAGCCCGTTGATGCGCGTCGCGTAGCGGACGACGATCGCATCGAACCATCCGCAGCGGCGCGGCCGTCCGGTCGTCGCGCCGAACTCGTTGCCGAGACTGCGCACACGCTCACCCATCGGCTCGTCCATTTCCGTCGGCAGCGGACCGGTGCCAACGCGCGTCGTATACGCTTTGACGACGCCGAGCACCGCATCGATCGCCGTTGGCGCGATACCAACGCCCGTGGCCGCGCCGCCGGACGTCGTGCTGCTCGACGTGACGAACGGGTATGTCCCGTGATCGACGTCGAGCAACGATCCCTGCGCGCCCTCGAGCAAAACCGCGGCACCACTCTGAATCGCGCGGTGCACCATTAGTCCGACATCGTCGGCGAGCGACAACAGCCGCGGCGCGAGCTGCTCGAGTCGCGCGACCGTTGCCTTCGCATCGCAACGCTTCTCCGTGCCGAACGCCGCGAGCTGCATGTTCGCGCGCTCGGTGTTTCGCTCGATGAGCTCGCGCAAACGATCAGGGTTGCGCAGGTCCAATACACGCACGCCACGCCGCGCGATCTTGTCCTCGTACGCCGGCCCGATGCCGCGACCAGTCGTTCCGAGTGACTGCGAGTGCGAGCTCTCGGAGTCGATCAGCTTGTGGTATGGCAGCACGAGGTGCGCGCGGTCGCTGACGTAGAGACGTCCTTCGACGTCGATGCCGTCGCGCACGAGCTCGTCGATCTCCGTGAACAGCGTCTCTGGATCGAGCACGACGCCGTTGCCGATCGCGCAGCGAACGCCTTTGTGCAAAATGCCGCTCGGGATCTGATGCAGCACGAAGCCGACATCGCCGAGGTCGACGGTATGCCCGGCGTTCGCCCCGCCCTGATAGCGCACGACCCAATCCGCACGTTCGGCGAGCACGTCCACCAGCTTCCCCTTCCCTTCGTCGCCCCACTGCGCTCCTACGACGACGACCGTCCGGTTGCTATTCGTGAACATGGGCAGTGGATGCGGGGCGGGTTGGGGGCAAAAAAATACGCCCCGGCGACTCGCTCGGGGCGTTGTTTCAATCTAGGCGCGCGAGGCCGTCAGTCAACAGAGACGCGCTAGCCAACCCAGAGCACCCACGTCACCCAAACTGCCATTGCCATCCCAATTCCGACTTTGACGAACGCCGCGACCACGCGGCCCAAGAAGGCGCCCCACGCCACGCGCGTCGATGTGCCGGTCGTCGCCCCGCCCGTCCACTCGAACACGAATGCACCGACGAACGCGCCGACGAATGCTCCGATGACGGACCCGACGAACGGAACCGGCACGCCGAGGAAGGCGCCAACGATTCCGCCGATGATCGCCCCCCATCCCGCGCGCTTCGATCCGCCATACTTCCGCGCGAATCGGCCGGCGAGCACCCAATCCAGCGCCTCGGCGGCCGCCATCAGAACGCCGATCGCTATGACGGTCGTGAGCCCGATCGCGCCGCCCGGCACGAGCAGGTAATAGCAGAGCACGCCGCCGAAGATGACGAGCGTTCCCGGCAAGCCAAATGGAATCATCACCAGGCCGAGAACGATCGCCGCAATCAGAAGAACCGCTGCCATTTCCTATCCGAGCTCCGTTGCCGTATCCGCGAGAATCCGCGCCGCGACGTCGATGCTGGTTCCGCGGAGATGCGCCAAGGTGTCGCGTGAGGTGTGGACCCTCTGCAGCGTACGAAAACTTCCTCGGCTCAGTGTCAGAGTTTCCCAGCCCGCGCTCGCGAGAGCGACGCTGTCGGTGAGCACCCCCGGGATGAGTCGCATGACCCGGGTGTTCTCGCCCTGTGCCGAGGCGGCGCGGACGAGCCGCGAAGCGAGCGCGTCTGGTCGCGGCCCGGAATACATCACGGTGAGCTGCCCGTCGTCATCGAGCGAGTCGCAGTTCAGCGCCACGGCTGGCCGGCGCGATTTTACCCAGGCCCGCGCACCAGCCAAGGCCAGCTCCTCGCCATCCGTGATCAGCACACCGATTCGCAACTCCCGCTTCGCGAGCTCGGCTGCAGCGATCACCGCGGCGACGCCGCTGGCGTTGTCGAGCGCGCCGCTGTTGTAGGCCGACCCGACGATGGACAGCATGAGTGGCGTTGACGCGAGCCAGGTGAACATGAGCATGGCGGCCGCGATGCTGTCGCTTCGCCCTCCGCGCACGAGCAGCAATGCAAAGAGTGCGATGATCCCCGCGGTCGTGCCGACCACGCCGGCCACGCGAGCGATCATTGAAACCGGCTGCCACTTCGAATCGAGGTGCGCAACGAGCCAGACGGTCGGTTCAACTGCGCCGCGCACGGCTTCCAGATTGACGCCGCGCCGCCGCATCAGAGGAAAACCGAGCACGCCCGCGGACCCCATCCACGCGAGCGCTCCGATCGTGAGTGCGAGGTATGTCGACGCAATGGCGATTAGCCAGGGCGCCGAGCGCCCGAGATAGAGCAGAATTGCGCTGATCGACACGGCCACGCCTGCGAGCGGCATCGACCACGATGCGGGAAAGGCCGAATAGTCGAACGCGTGTTCGACTGTCTGGAACCCGGCAGCCTCGAGCACTTCCTTGCAATACGCTCGCGCGTCAGCCGCCGCCGCGCTCCCAGCGGGGCGCGGCTTCGACGCAATCGTCTCGAGATGTCTTGAAGCGCCGGACACGAGTCAGTGGCTGCTCAGTCGTGAATGCACGCAGGACACAAAACCACGAATCGAACCTAGCGCGATGAGACTTTCTCTGCGCTCGGTTCGATTCGTGTTTTCTCGTGCAATTCGTATCTAAAAAGTTCTAAACGGTCGTCGCAAGCTCGGCCGTGCGAAGGAGCTCTTCAATCGCGGCCCGCTGTTCCGTAGTCACAGCCTGCAAAGGCGATCGAACCGGACCGCCATGCAGGCCAACGCCGTCCATCGCGGCCTTCACACCAGCCACGCCGAGCTCGCCCACGATCTTCGCGCCGAGCGGAGTGAATCGCGCCTGAGCCGCGTTCGCGGTCGACTCGTCACCGGCCAGCACCGCGCGATAGATGTCGAGCGCCAGCGGTCCCGCGAACAGCGCGCCGGCCAGAATTCCGCCGCGCGCACCTGAGGTCATCGAATGCTGGAACAGCTGCGCGTTGCCGGTGAACACCGAGAACGTCGCCGACTGTGCTGGGAGATACGCCGCGAGCAAATCGCGCTGACCCGAGCTGTCCTTGATCCCGATCACGTTCTCGTGCTTCGCCAACTCGAGCACGAGGTCCGCGGGAATGGCGAAGTGCATGTACTTCGGAATGCTGTACAGGATGACCGGCACCGGACTCTCATCCGCAATGCGCCGGTAGTGCAGACGCAGTGCGTCGATCGTCATCGCCGCGCTGTAGTAGTGCGGCGCCACGACCAGCACCGCATCTGCGCCGCGACGGGCTGCGTCCCGCGTCTGCATGAGACACGTCCGCGTCGACTCGGCGCCGGTGCCGACGAGCAGGAGCTTGTCGGTCGGCACCACATCGCGCGCGGCGTCGATCAACGCGCTTCGTTCGATCGCGTCGAGCAGCGCCGCCTCACCAGTGGACCCAGTGACGACGAGTCCATCCATCCCCGCGGCCAGATGCGCCGCGCCATTGGCCTTGAACGACGCGACGTCGAGCTCGCCCGTCGTCGCGTGGAACGTCGTCACGACGGGAGCGAACACGCCGCGAAGTTGTCGAATCATTGCGAAAGGAAATCCATTCCGCCGCCGAGCTGGATGTCCATCCCGGCGCCAGCCGGTTGAGGTTCGGGAATCGTCGCCACGCCCTCAGGCGCAGTGTCGGCGATCTGCGTGAACATGCGCATCTTGAGCTCGAAGTCGGACGGATTGCTGGCCGCCGATTTCGCCACTTCGAATGTAACTTCGCCGCGGGCCACGAGGTCCGCCAGGCACTGGTCGAACGTCTGCATCCCGTATTGCTCACGACCGCCTTCGATGAAGTCGCGAATCTCGCCGATTCGCGTTCCCTCGAGAATGAGATCCTTGATGGACGGCGTATTGATCATGATCTCGGCGGCGACCGCGCGGCCCTTGCCGTTCCGCTTGGGCAAGAGACGCTGTGAGATCACGGCGGACAGCGATTCCGCCAACCGAATTCGAATGACGTCCTGCTCTTCCGGCGGGAACATCGCCATGATGCGAAGAATCGTGCTCTGCGCGTCCGGCGTGTGGAGCGTGGACATCAGCAGGTGGCCCGTCTCGGCCGCCTTGATCGCGGTGTCCACCGTCTCGGCGTCGCGCATCTCACCGATCATGATGACGTCGGGATCCTGACGCAGCGCCGCGCGCAAACCCATCTTGAAATCCGTCGTGTCCGAGCCGATCTCGCGCTGCGTCACCGATGACTGCACGTCGCGATGCAGGAACTCGATCGGGTTCTCGAGCGTGAGGATGTGCCGGTTCTCGCGCTGATTGATGAAGTTGATGAGTGCCGCCATGGTGCTCGATTTGCCCGAGCCGGTGACGCCCGTCACCAAAACCATTCCTCGCTCCGTCTCGGCGATCTTGGCGAGCACCGGAGGAAGGCCGAGCTTCTCGAAGCTCGGGATCTCCCACGGAATCACGCGCATGATGATCGAGAAGGACCCGCGCTGCTTCATGATGTTGACGCGGAATCGGCCGATTCCCGGCGCTGCCCACGAGCAGTCATAGTCCAGGATCTTGTCGATCCGTGCCTTGTCGTCCTCGTTGCTCATGAGGTGCAGCGCGATCGTCCGGGTCTGTTCCGGCGTCAGCGCCTGCTTCGTGAGCGCGACCAATTCGCCATTGATGCGGGCCCGAAACACATCGCCTGCTTTGATATGCAGGTCCGAGGCACCGCGGTCGACGGCCGCTTTGATGATCTTTTCCATGGGTGGGGTTCGTCAGTAACCAGCTTGCTTGTCCACGACATTTCGCAGAGGCTCGCCCCTTGAGTATCGGCGCCAGTTGTCAAGAAATAGAGCAAGTTGACGCGGCCAGAACCGTCCGGGGGAAACGGGCGAGATGTGTGGACTGACAAGCACCTGTCTGAGCGTCCAGAGTGGGCTCGAGGCCGGCAGCGGCTCTTGTCGAAAGACGTCTAATACCGCGCCGCGGATACGTCCCGCGACAATCCGCTCGGCGAGCGCGGTCTCGTCGAGCTGAGCGCCCCGCGCCACGTTGACGACGATCGACCGCGGCGGAAGGAGATCGAGTCGCTCGGCGGTCAACAGACTGGCCGTTTCCGGTGTCAGCGGCGCGGCCAGGATCACCACGTCGTGATGCGGAAGCTCGGCGTCGAGCTGGTCGAGCGAGATGACGCGCTCGAACCCCGGCGGCGAACCAAGGGTCACTCGTCGCCGAACCCCCGTGCACCGTGCGCCCAGGGCCGACAACCGCTCGGCCGCGGCGCCGCCAAGACCACCCACGCCAACGATCAACGCCCGCACCGTATCCATCTCGCGCAACACGGAATCCATCTGCACGAACGGCTGCTTGTTCCATTCCGTGTGGCGCTGTTGATCGATGACGATGTCGAGACCACGCAGGAGATGGAGTACGCCGGCGACAATGAATTCCGCGATTGGGATCGCGTGAATGCCCGCGGAGTTCGTGAGCACCACGTCGCTGGCGACCATTTCGGCATACGTCGACGTTCCGACCCCCGCCGCGGCCGAGTGGACCCATTTGAGCTTTCGCGTTTCGAGAAAGAGCAACCGCGGAATGCCGAAACCGTAATAGATCTCGGCGTCGCGAACGGCGGTCATGACTTCGTCGCTCGGCCGCGGAGGTCCGTCCCCGTCGGAGCTTGTGGGGGAGCGGACGACGTGGATCCGCCATCCCTCGGGCGCCTCGCTCCGCAGTTGTCGTTCGCCCTCGGGAGTCAGCGCCCAATTCTTCGAGGTCGCCGCAAGGTCGACGACCAGCAAACGTTCGTCTGTCATCAATCGGTGGTGATGCTCACGACTTCGGGGCGCGCGCGGAGGCTCGCGCACATCGCGTCGAACTGCTTCGAGGGTCCAACGAGCTCCAGCTCGAAGGTGCGATCGGTGTCGTGCTCGAAGGTTCGCCGGCCCAGCACATGAAGTCCGAGCTCGTTGAAGATGCTCTCCAAACTCTCGAACGGCGTCCCGACGTTGACACGCAGCGTCGCCCGCACGCGGCGGCGCTTTCGCAGGATGGCGCCTTCCACTGGTCGTAGGCCGACGAGGACGACCATGATGAGCGCCGTCGCGCCAAGCGCGTCGACGTACTCACCTGCGCCGACTGCGGCGCCGATGGCTGCCACCACCCAGATCGTCGCCGCGGTCGTGAGCCCGACGATCGCGCCGCCGCCGTGGAGAATCGCGCCGGCGCCGAGAAACCCGATGCCCGACACGATCTGAGCGGCGATGCGCGTCGTGTCGCCGTACGGATGACCGTCGGGGCTGAAGCCAATCTTCGCGATGTCCACCGAGAGCTGCGTGAACAGCGCGGCGCCGAGGCAGATCAGGATGTTCGTGCGGAGTCCAGCCGGTTTGCCGGCAAGCTCACGCTCGATGCCGATCGCGCCGCCGAGCAGCGTCGCGAGCAACAACTTTCCGAGCACGCTGAGTCGAAACGCCTCGATGATGGTGGACGCCGTCTGACTCAGGTCGAGAACGGACGCGTCGACGATCATGGGTGTCTCCCGCTCGCCGACGCGTCACGCAAAGCGCTCGCTGGCTTCTTCTCAGCGCGTGTCGAGGTCGCGCACGTCGCCCGGCTCCGTGTCCGGCGACGAATCGCCGTAGCTGATGCTTCGGGCCTGCTCCTCGAGAGTCGCGATAGTCGCGTCGTCGGGCTCGGTCGGGGTTGCGAAGGTGCGGAAGACCGTTCCGCCGCACTTCTCGCACGTCACGGCGTCGGGCACCGCCTTGTCATAGTCCTTCTCGTTGCCACACGTCAGGCACACCAGCGTCACGATTCCTTGCGTGCCTCTGTTCTTCGGCATGAGTTGCTCACGTTGGATTCATGAGCGAACCCTGCAAGCTCCATGCGGTAGCAGCAGGCCCAAGTGCACGCGACGATGAGAGGAGTCTACTGTGATCTACGCGCCGCTGGTAGCGGCCGTTCGGCGCGCGCCGCTCAGTTCGTGAGGATCTGACGAATCGGATCGTGGATCGCGGGATATTGAATGAGCACGAAGCCGATCTGAAACGCGATGAGCCCGACGGGAATCGCCCAATCGATGCGCTTCGCCTTCGAGGGGTCAGGAAGTGAACGCCGGTATGCAAGCCAGCAGAGGACGACCACGATCGACTCGACGATCACGTCGGCCGTCACGTGCTGGTAGAGATTGAGCCCTACCTCTGGGCCGTTTGGCCAGATGGCCTTTGAGCCCGTGATGAAGTCCGCGGGCCAGTGTGAGAAATACGTCAGGCCCACGATCGCGGCGTCTGCCGCGGATTTGGAAACACCCGAGTAGATCCCAGCGGCGATCGTCGCGCCGATGATCACCGAAACGATGGAATGCGATATCGAGGGATTGTGCGGACCGCCGGCCGCGGTGAGCAGCCACTGGATCCAGTCCGGTGCATATGCCACCGGCACGAGCACCGCCATTGGAACGCGGGGGCGGAAGGTCTTGCCGTAGAGCGCGAGGCCGGCGTGTCCGGCGTACACTCAGCGCGCTCGTCGAAGCATGTAGTCGATCGCCGTCAGGAACGCCCACGGAAGGATCATCGCTACGAGAACCGCGAACTGCCTCACGCGATCTCTCCGTCAGGAAACGTCATCCCGAGCGAAGCGAGGGATCTGCACTTCGGACGTGCAGATCCCTCGCTTCGCTCGGGATGACGGCAGGACTTCGGCGGGCTCAGAAGGGTCGCGCCGGTTTTCGCTTCGCTGCACACTCTTCGCATAGTGTGGCGCTGGATTGCATGGCTATACCACAGCCGCCGCACAGACTGAACACGCGAACACCGTGCGGCGTGACCTCGCGGCGAATCGACGCCATCGAGATCGCGAAATCGAATGACCCAACCGGAATGACGTGCCGCGGAGAGAATTTTTTCAGCTTCCAAGCGCGGATTCGCGCGATGAGACCACGGAGGAACTGCATATATCGCTCGGAACGAGCCGCGCTTCTGCATCCACCTCGCCGGCAGCGCGCGGCGGCAGGGCCGGCGGCGAGACCGACCCCTTAAAACGCACGGCCTATGCCGTTGCGTGTGGCGCGCACGAATCGCTGTCAAAACCCCATCCGGTCGCGCACCGCGTCCATCGTATCACGTGCCAACGCTCTGCACCGATGAGCGCCCGTCGCCAGCGCGTCATCCACGAGACTTGGGTTTTGCGCAAGCTCGGCGGCCCGGGTTCGAATCGGGACCAACTCGACCTCCATCGACTCCGCCAGCACCTTCTTGCAGTCGATGCAGCCCCAGCCCGCCGTTCGGCACTGCGTCGCGACGTGCTCCACGGTGGACGGCGGACTGAACCCCTTGTGGATGTGGAAGATGTTGCAGACTTCCGGTGTGCCCGGATCCGTTTTTCGAATCCGCTTGGGGTCGGTGGCTGCCGGGCGAAGCTTGGCCCAAATGGCCTCGGGCGTTTCCATGAGGCCGATGGTATTACCCAACGACTTCGACATCTTCGCCTGGCCATCGAGCCCCATGATTCGGCGCGTGGGCGTGAGCAGCGGCTCGGGCTCCGGGAAGAACTGCTCGCGTTCCTCGGCGCCATCTTCCGTCTGACGACCCGTGGGCCGACCGAACGCGGCGTTCCATCGGCGCGCGACCACACGCGACAGCTCGAGGTGCTGCACTTGATCTTCGCCGACCGGCACCTTGTCCGCGCGATACAGGAGGATGTCCGCCGCCTGCAACACGGGATAGTTCAAGATCCCGGCGTTCACGCTCTCCTGTCGCTGCGATTTCTCCTTGAACTGCGTTTGTCGTTCCAGCTCGCCCAGCGGTGTGATGGTGTTGAAGATCCAGGCCAGCTCGGTATGTTCCGGAACCTGTGATTGCACGAAGAGCGACGCGACATTCGGATCGATGCCCGCCGACAGCAGCGACACGGCCATCTCTCGCCGGCGCGTGCGCAATTGCTCGGGCTCGTACCGCCCCGTGATCGCGTGATAGTCGACGACGCAGATGATCGTCTCGAGCTCGTGCTGCAGCAACGTCCAGTTTTTGACCGCCCCGAGATAGTTGCCGATGTGCAGCTCTCCGGACGGCTGTATCCCACTGAAGATCCGTGACATCCGGTCAAGTTAATACCTCCCGTATGCTGCTCGCGACGTGCGTCGCGGCAGCGGCGCGCGCAACGGAGATCATTCGCGAAGGCGCCGAGCGCCGTCAGATGATAGTCTGGGAGCACAAATCGGAGTTCGACTTCGTCTCGGAGATCGACCGGCGTGCGGAACAAGCGCTTACCGAGGTGATCGCATTGCGTCACTCGGACGCGCGCGTCCTGGGCGAGGAGTTCTCGCCGACGATGAGCGACCGCGCGGGCCTGGTCTTCGTCGCCGACCCGCTCGACGGTACGACGAACTTTTTGCACGGCATCCCGTGGTACGCGGTCTCGATCGCGGCAATGGTCGATGGCGAGCTTCAAGCCGGCGTCGTCCTCAACGCCGCGAACGGAGAGCTCTTTACGGCAACGCTCGGCGGCGGCGCGCGACTCAACGGACAACCGATCGCCGTCTCCGCGATCACCGATCCGGCGCGATCGCTGATCGGCACCGGCTTTCCGTTCAAGGGCGACGAGCACGTCGATGAGTATTTGCAAATGCTGCCGCGTATCATGCGCGAGACGAGCGGAATTCGCCGTCCTGGCGCCGCTTCACTCGATCTCGCGAGCGTCGCGTGCGGCCGTTTCGAGGGCTTCTGGGAGATGACGCTCGCGCCGTGGGACATTGCCGCGGGCGTCCTCCTCATCCGCGAGGCCGGCGGCATCGTCACAACGCTCGAAGGCAATCCCGCGCCCGTCGCTCACACAAGTCTCGTCGTTGGGAATCCCGAGATCCACGCGTGGCTAATGGAAGCCGTGGGTAGGCGAAACCGCTAGAATGCTCCGTAGTTTCGCGGTTTCCTCTTCCCCGGTCCCGCTTCCCCCCTCTTCCCCCTTCCCGCTTCCCTCTTCCCTCAATGCGTCTCGTCGAGTGCGTCCCAAATTTCTCTGAAGGCCGTCGTCCCGAAGTCGTCGCCGCCATTCGTGACGCCATCGCCGCCGTCGAAGGCGTCGCCATTCTCGACGTCTCCTCCGACCAATCACACAACCGCACGGTGCTGACCTTTGTCGCCCCCGTCGAACGAGCCGTCGACGCGGCGTTCGCCGGCATGCGCGTCGCCACTGAGAAGATCGATCTGAATCATCACACCGGTGAGCATCCGCGCATGGGCGCCACCGACGTCGTGCCGTTCATTCCGCTCGAAGGCGCGACGATGGAAGACTGCATCGTGCTCGCGCGCCAACTCGGCGAGCGCGTTGGGCGCGATCTCGAGATTCCGGTGTTCCTGTATGAGCGCGCCGCGACGTCGCCCGCTCGCGAAAACCTCGCCGACGTTCGCCGCGGCGAGTTCGAAGGAATTCGCGAGGAGATGAACGCCGGCGGTGCATCGAGAAAGCCGGATTTCGGACCATCCCGCATTCATGCAACCGCCGGCGCGACGGCGATCGGGGCTCGGCCGTTCCTCGTCGCGTACAACGTGTACCTCGGCCCGGCGACGAACCTCCAAGTCGCGAAGAATGTCGCGAAGGCCATTCGCGGCTCGTCGGGCGGAATGAAGTACATCAAGGGTCTTGGCCTCGAGGTCGACGGACAGGCGCAAGTGTCGATGAACCTCGTCGACACCGAGAAAACGCCGGTGTATCGCGCGTTCGACATGGTGAAGATGGAAGCGGAGGCGCAGGGTGTGTCGCCGACGTGGAGCGAGATCGTGGGCCTCGTGCCGGAGCGCGCGCTCTTCGAGACCGCCGCGCGGCACATTCGCCTGCGCGAGTTCAAGCCGGAGATGGTGCTCGAGCACAAGGTGCGCGCGGCCGTTCAAGGCGGCGAGTCGCTCACCGGTTTTGTGTCGTCCGTCGCCTCTCCAACGCCGACGCCCGGCGGCGGCAGCGTCGCGGCTCACGTGGGCGCGCTCGGCGCGGCGCTCGCGCAGATGGTCGCCGGCCTCACGGTCGGCAAAAAGAAATACGCCGCCGTTGACGCCGAGATGCGGGAGCTGGCGCTTACGGCGGCAGGGCTCGTCACTACGCTATCGACGCTCGTCCAAAAAGATGCCGACTCGTATGGAGCGGTGACCGCTGCGTACAAGATGCCGTCGGAAGGCGCCGAAGCGGCGAACGCACGTCAAGCTGCGATCACCGACGCGCTCCTCGGCGCCGCCGAAGTGCCGCTCGAGACGGCGCGCGCGTGCTCGAAGGTCGCGGAGCTTGCCGCGACGTGCGCGACGAAGGGCAACACGAACGCCGTCTCCGACGCGGGGGTTGCAGCGCTACTCGCCGACGCGGCATGTCGTGGTGCTGTTTACAACGTACGCATCAACATTGCGTCGCTCGAGGACAAGTCACGCGGCGCTGGGCTCGTAGCAGAAGCGAATCAGCTTCTCGCGCAAACTAGAAAGTATGTGGACGCCGCGACCGGCGCGGTTGAGAAAGCCATTGGATGATGAAGGAGCGCTCTCCGTGCCCTACGGGTATGTGAATATCCTGGGGCCGGGCGTTGGGCGCCGAACGCGTCCTCGAGTGCTCCTTTTCGGTTCGGCCATTTGCGCCGTCTGGCTGTTCGCGCCGTCTGGCTGTTCGCGCCGTCTGGCTGTTCGCGCCGTTCGGCTGTCCGCGCCGTTCGGCTGTCCGCGCCGTTCGGCTGTCCGCGCCGTTCGGCTGTCCGCGCCGTTCGGCTGTCCGCGCCGTTCGGCTGTCCGCGCCGTTAGTCGTTCATTTCTTGCCTGCGACATCTATGAGCGTCCGAAAAATCATGTCTGTTCCTTCGCGCAACGACTGAATGCTGACCTTTTCGTCATTACCGTGCATTCGCGTCAGCTCGTCCGCATCGATCGGATAGGGATAGATCCCGTAGACCGGCACACCGCGCGACCGCCACGCCGCCGCGTCAGTGCCCGCTTGAAAGAGATACGGCGTCACTTCGGCCCGCGGCCATTGCGCCTTGGACGCCCGGACCAACGCCCGATACAAATCAGTATCCTCTGATGAGCTGGCCGCCGGCGCCGCTACCCGTGAGGCGATGCTAAGCTCCACTGTCGAATCGCCCACCACACGTCGAAGCTCGGCGACGAGCGCCGCCGGGTCGCTGCCCGGAATCAAACGCAGATTGATCGTCGCTTCCGCGGAGCCCGGGATCACGTTCGCGCGAAAGCCGCCGTTGATGATCACCGGCGCGATCGTATTCCGAATGAGGGAGTGAAGCAGCGGATCCCGACTGACGATCGAATCCGCGCGCCGAGCGCGCACCGGATCGCTGCCTACCACGTCGCGGAAATACTCCGACATCGGCGGCTTGCTCGTTCGCGAGAGCGCCGTGAAGAACTGGCGCGTCGCCGGTGTGATCGTGAGCGGCGTCTCGTACATCGACAGCTTGGCCATCGCCCGCGAGAGCGTGAAGATGGCGTTGTCCGGCCGCGGCATCGACGAGTGCGTCGACGTGCCGTGCGCTGTGACCGTGAGCGGGATCGAGGACTTGTCCGCGGTCGAGATGCTCACGTACCGCACGCCGCCCTCGTCGTCCTTAATGATCCAGCCGCCTTCGTTCAGCGCGAACTCGGCGTCGATGTCGCTCCAGTGCTCGCGGGCGAGCCAGCTCGTATTGTAGGGAAGCGCGCCCTCTTCGTCCGCCTCGGCGAGGAAGATCACGTCGCGCGCGAGCGGAATCTTGCGTTCGGCGAGCATCATCGCGGCGCGCGCGAAAACGGCCATTCCGCCCTTGAAGTCCACGGCGCCGCGACCGAAGACGTGGCCATCCTTGATCACGGCCGCGAACGGATCGACCGTCCATTGGTCCCGCTCCACACCGACGACGTCCGCGTGCGCCGCGATCAGCACCGGACGCTTCGAGCCGTCGCCCTTCAGCCGCGCGATGAAATGGACTTTGTTCGTGTCCGGCGTCTCGATGATCTTGACGTCGAACCCGCGCGCGCGAAACCGCGGCGCCAGTGCGGCAGCCACTTGCCGCGTGATACCGGGCGGATTGCTGCTGTTCGCCCGAATGAGATCGACGAGCAGCGCCGCGGTCGAATCGGTGGCTTGTGCCCCGACGATCGCCGGAATGGACAGCATTGCGGCGGTCGTGAGCAGTCGCGGGACGATGTTCAGCATGACGTCACGGTTGAGGTCGCGGCGAACATAGCATCGGCGCGGCGGCGCGTCACCCCTTGACGGCGTGCTCATTCCCTCGTCATTTGATTGAATCAAATGTTGAGGGAATACCGCCCATGTCCGCGAAAGAGCTCGACCTCCTCCAGGGCACGCTCGACGTGCTCGTCCTCCGCGCCCTCTCGTGGCAACCAATGCATGGCTACGCCGTCGCTCGCTTCATCCGACAAGGCTCCGGCCAGACATTCAAGGTGCTCGACGGTGCGCTGTACACCGCCCTGCACCGCATGGAAGAGCGCGGCTGGGTCGACGCGGAATGGGGCGCCTCGGACAAGAAGAAGCGCGCCAAGTTCTATCGTCTCACGACTGCCGGTCGCCGAGCGTTGCGGAGCGAAACGCAGTCGTGGAATGACTATGTCGCCGCCGTCGGACGCGTGATGACCGCAACGCCGGAGTCCGTATGAGCGTCGAGCGCGATATCGACGCCGAGCTGCGCTTCCACTTCGAGGCGCGTATGGAGGAGCTGGTGGCACAGGGCCTCTCGCGCGAAGATGCCAGACGGCAAGCGCTCTCCGAATTCGGCGATGTCGACGACACGCGGGCCGCGCTGCGCGAGATCGATTCGCGCGTCGCACGACGGCGAAACCGCGCCGAGCTGCTCGATGCGTTCGTTCACGATGTCGTGTACTCGGCGCGAGCACTCCGGCGCACACCGGCCGTTTCGCTCGCCATCGTGCTCACGCTCGCCCTCGGTCTCGGCGCGAATGCGACGATGTTCTCGCTGCTCGACACGATCTACCTGCGACCGCCGGCGGGAGTTGTAGCGCCCGGCGAGATTCGCCGCGTGTGGAGCGAGCAACGCTTCCGAACTGGAATGCAGTTCTGGTCCGGGTTCGACTACAGTGCGTACAGCGCGATCGCTCGCTCCCTCGACGGACGCGCACGCGTCACGATGTATCACGCCGGCACGCGTCGCCTTGGCAGAGGCGAAGGCGCGCCCGTGGTCCACGTCGTAGGTGCGCCGTCGAGTTACTTCGGCGTGCTCGGCGTGAAGCCGCTGCGCGGACGCTTGTACACGGCCGACGAAGATGGACTGATGCAAGCCGCTCCTGTCGCCGTGATCTCCGAATCGTTCTGGCAAGAACACTTCGGCGGCGACCCTGCGGCGCTCGGGCGACAGCTCGATTTCGCGCGGGGCAAGGTCACCATCATCGGCGTGGCAGCGCCCGGATTCCGCGGCATCGACCTTGACGCCGCGGATGTCTGGATGCCAACACTCACGGCCCTCGCCGTTCCGCCAACGCGACGCACGCCGTGGTGGCAGGACAGTGGCATCAATGGCTTTCAGGTTGTCCTTCGGCCCGCACGCAATGCGCGAGAAGGCGAGCTGGCCCAGCGCGTGACGCGGGCGCTGCGACAATCGAGTGCCGGCGATTTTCGCATCGACAGCACAGCGGTCGCGGAGTTCGGCGGGATCAACATCGCGCGCGGTCCGGGCAAAGTCAGCAACGAGATGCAGGTGGCCAGTCGTCTCGCCGGCGTCGCCATCATCGTGCTGCTCATCGCGTGCGCGAATGTGGTCAATCTCCTACTCGCGCGCGCAGTGAGCCGCCGCCGAGAGATCGCGGTGCGATTGGCACTCGGCGTGTCGAGGTCGCGACTCATTCGCTTGCTGGTGACCGAAAGCGTGCTGCTCGCGCTGCTCGCGTTGGTCGCCGCGATCGCCGCGGCTCGCTGGGGCGGCGGACTGTTGAGGAATCTCTTGATGCCCAAGATCGAGTGGGCCGATGCGCCACTCGATTGGCGCGTGCTCGCGTTTGCGCTGTTTGTTGCGCTGTCGGCCGGTTTGCTCGCGGGACTGGTCCCCGCGCTTCAGGCGTCGTCGCCTGATCTCACCAACTCGCTGAGAGCAGGCACTCGCGATGATGCCCCCTATCGATCTCGCCTTCGCAATTTCCTGGTGATGTCGCAGGCGGCGCTGTCGGTCGTGCTACTCGTCGGCGCGGTGCTGTTCGTTCAGAGCCTTCGCAACGTGAAGGAGCACGACTTTGGTTACGCCGTGAGGCAGCTCGCCTTCGCAACCGTCGACTTCGACTCGAGGGATTCGGTGCGCGACGCGGCGTTTCCGTCGCGAATGCGAGCGCTCGAGTCCCGCGTCGCGGCCATCCCGGGCGTGGATCGCGTATCGCTGATGCAATTCCACCCGAAGGGCGGATTTGCGACAACCGATTACTTCCCCGATGCCGATACGACAGCGCACAAAAAGCCGATCGGATTCCTGACCGGCGTCACGCCGTCGTTCTTCGAGACGACGGGCACCAAGCTGTTGCGAGGTCGAACATTTCCGACTGACGCGAGCCTCGGCGGTCCGTTCACGACGATCGTCAACAAAGCGATGGCCGATGCGCTGTGGCCCAACCAGGATCCGATCGGCCGCTGCGTTCGCTTCGGCAAGCCGGATGCGCCGTGCGCGACGGTCATCGGCGTCGCGCAGACGGCGCTGATGCTGTCGATCGACGAGCCGCCCACGCCGCGGTTGTATGTCTCAGTCGACAATCCGCCGGCGAAAATCTACACGGGACGCGAGCTCGTCGTTCGCGGCGACGCACGACGCTTGCCCGCGGCGATGAAGTCCGTTCGCGAGATTCTTCGCGCGGAGTTTCCGGGTTCGATTCCCCGGATCTCCACCATGTCGCAGACGATGGAACCTGAATACCGGCCGTGGGATCTCGGCGCCAAGCTGTTCACGCTCTTCGGCGTTCTCGCGCTCGTCGTCGCGTCCATCGGCGTGTTCAGCACCGTGTCGTACGCCGTGAGCCGACGCATGCACGAATTCGGCGTTCGCATCGCGCTCGGCGCTCGAGGCACCGACGTGGTTCAACTGGTGTTGAGCGAAGGACTCAAGACTGTCATCGCGGGTGTCGTCGCAGGAGTTTTGCTGGCACTTGCCGCCGGAAAGCTCGTCGCATCGCTGTTGTATGGAATCAAGCCGAGCGATCCTGCGTCGATGGCCATTGTGGCCGCAACGCTGATCGCGATCGCGATGGCAGCGGCACTCATACCCGCGTGGAAGGCAGCGCGCTCTGATCCGGTATCGGCGCTCCGCGCCGACTAACGGATGTCATCCCGAGCGAAGCGAGGGATCTGCACCTCGACGGACTTGCGTCTGCAGGTCTACGCCGATCGCTTCACTTCGAAGCAGCACCTGACCGGTCCACCTGCTTCGTCCGAGCGCACGCAGCATTGCTTGACCGTCACACCCGCGGTCTCGCTGACGAGCTGCGTCACCGCGTGACAGACCCTTGGCTGCGCGCGAACTGCATCTGATAGCGGACACGCGTGTCCCCGCAGGATGAACGAATCGGCGGTTCGCTCGACGTCGATCTCGCCGCCCAAGCCAGTGAGGAGCCGCGCTGCGTCGTTCACGCGACTCTCGAGCGACTTGGCGGGTCGCTTCTTTCCACCCGCTGCGGCTTCAGCATCACTCGAAAGGCGCCGCCCCACGTCGCGAAAGACGGCGTCGAGCTCGGCGTCGGACAATCGTTGCTCCAATGCCGCAAGCAGTGCCAGCAGCACAGGAGCATACGCCGTCGATAACAGCGGCTCCGCGCTCGGCGTGATCGAGTACAGCGCGGCGGGCTTACCGACCCCTCCAGTATGTCGCTGCCGAGGCTGATGGACGACGCCATCGCGTTCGAGGCTGGTGAGGTGGGCACGCACGGCGTTGTCCGTCACGCCGAGTGATCGAGCAAGCTCCTCGACCGTCCGCTCGCCGCGCCTCAACAGCGCGATGATCCGACCGCGCACACGTCCGCCGACCGACCGTTCCCACCACCGCATGCGACCCTCCTTGGGCTATGGCAATCTAATACGTGGCCAAATAAGTCAAGGTTTTTCTTGACAAATCCGATCACACCGCGTAGCCTCCTGTCACGGGCCGCCACACCGCTCGCGGCGGCAGCTGGTTTTTCTGTTCATTTCACGGGAGACCCACCATGCAGTCACGTTTCACCACGCTTCGCTTCGCAGGCGTGGGCGCGCTCGTCGC
>Ga0070681_10000720_pt1 | contig 27395 bp, 19 predicted proteins | sample KBSC83BmetaG_FD_65650 | JGI IMG/M metagenome (GOLD analysis project Ga0070681, IMG submission 65650) | Corn rhizosphere microbial communities from Kellogg Biological Station, Michigan, USA - KBS C8-3B metaG | ecosystem: Host-associated > Plants > Roots > Rhizosphere | place: USA: Michigan...
GGGCCGGCCGCGGGCGCGGGCGAGCCGAGGGTGGACGGAATCGCCGGCTGTGCCTGCACCGGCGCCGGGACCGGCGCGGAGGGCTGCGGCGCGCTGGTGAGCGGCTGCATCGGCAGCGAGAGCGACGCGCCGCCGACTTCCGCCTCGGTGCCGGAGTTGAACTCCTCCAGGCGCACTTCCGGCCGGTCGATGTTGCGGATCACGCGCGGCGTGATGAGCAGCACGACTTCGGTCTTGTTGTTGGTGTCGTCCTTGTTCTGGAACAGCCGCCCGGCCACCGGCATCTCGGCAAGGCCCGGCACCTGCGTCGAGCTGCGGCGGTCCTCGTTCGAGATGAGGCCCGCGAGCACCTGCGTCTCGCCGTCCTTCAGGCGCAGCGTGGTCGACGCGTTACGCGTGCCCACCTGGTAGGCCACGGTGCCGGAGCTCGTCTTGATCTGGCTGGCGATGTTCGACACCTCGAGGCCGATCTTGATGCCGACGTCGTCGTCGAGGAACACCTGCGGCTCCACTTCGAGCTTGAGGCCCACGTCGAGGTAGTTCACCGACTCCGACACGAAGCCCGTGGCTCCGGCCGTGGTCGTGATCACCGGCACCTTGTCGCCGATGTGGATGCGCGCCTTCTCGCGGTTCTTCGCGCGGATGCGCGGGTTGGCGAGGATGTTGTTGCGGCCGACCTGCTGGCGCAGGTTGAACGCGATCATCGGGTCGGGCACCGTCACGCTGACCAGGCCGCTGTTGAAGTGCGTCGCCTCCGTGCCGGTGATCTGGCCGGGAACGCCCGCCGCGCCCTTGACGCCGACGCCGATCTGGCCGGGCCACTGGATGCCGAGCTGGGTCAGGTCGTTCGCGCCCACCTCGAGCACCTCGACCTGCAGCATGACTTCCGGCTCGCTCTTGTCCTGGTTGGCGATCAGCTTCTCCGCCATGCGGATCGCTTCCGGCGTGTCGCGCATCACGAGGAGGTTCAGCTTCTCGTCGATGTAGAGGTCGCGCGTCTTCACCAGCTGGCGCACCATCGTCGCGGTGGTCTTCACGTCGGCGTTGGTGAGGTAGAAGCTGCGCACGACGAGATCCTTGTACTCGCGCGCCTTCTCCGGCCGGTTGGGATAGATCAGCACGCTGTTCTCGTTGAGGATCTTGCGATCGAGCTGGTTGGTGACCAGCATGATGCGCATGGCCTCGTCGATGCTCGTTTCCTTCACGAAGATGGTGGCACGCGCGTCGGCGGGCACATCCTTGTCGAAGATGAAGTTGAGGCCGGTCTGCTTCGAGATGATCTCGAACACCTGGCGCAGCGGCGCGTCGCGGAACTCCAGCGTGATGGGCTTCTTCAGCGCGGCGTTCAGCTGCGGGTTGACCTGCGCCTTGACGGCCTTCTCGTCGATGGAGCGCACGATGGCGCGCGCTTCCTTGTTGCCGGGGTTCTCGGCGAGCACCTGCTTCGCGAGGCGACCGGCCTCGTTGTCGTTGCCCGCCTTCAGCGCCACGCGCGCGTCGTTCAGGACCGCGCGGTGCTGGCGATCCCGCTTCAGGACCTCGATGCCGGCCTGCGCGCGCTGGTTGTCCGGATCCATGCGCAGCGCGCGGGCATACGCTTCCTCGGCCCGCTCGTACGCGCCCGCGCTGCGGGCGTTGTCGCCGAGGTCGATGTAGCGCTGCACCGCGACGGCCTTGTGGCGCAGGTAGTAGTTGCGCAGCTCCGTGTTGTTCGGATTCTCCTTGAGCGCCTGCTCCAGGCGCGCGAGGCCTTCCTCTTCCTTGCCCTGCTCGACCTCGATGCGGGCCTGCTTGAATTCTTCCTGGTGCGTCGCGCAGGCGGCGACGATGAGCCCGAGGAGGATGAACGCGAGTATTTTTTTCATAGCGGCAGGCTTTGCTTGGTTTTCAAGGGTAGATAGGTGAAGCGGACTTCGGCCTCGGTGATCTTGTCGACGCGGTAGTCGCCGACGCGCTCGCCGGCGTGCACGGTGATGCTCTCGTCCCCGTTCGTGAGGAACACGGAGAGCTTGCCGTCCTCGACCATCTTGCCGAGGTACTTGAACGGCAGCGGCGGCGCCTCGGGCCTCGCCTTGGCCGCGGCTTGCGGCGGCACGACCGGCGAGAAATTGCGCGGGGCGAAGGCGTCGACTTTCGCGCCTTCGTCCTTGCGCTCGTCCAGCTTGGCGAGGTCGATGTCGGCGTTCTGCGTCTGCAGGCGCGTATCCACGCGCGGCGCCGCCGGCTCGACCACGGAGCTCGGCTGCTCGCGGCCCGTCGCGACGACGGAAGCGAGCGCGCTGACCACCGTGATGGCGGCGAACGATTTCTTCATATTCAGGGAAAAGGCAGGCCTCATGACTTCACCATGTGCAGCGTGAGGTGGAGCTCGGCCTGCACCGTGCCCTCGCGGCGGCTCTCGCGCTTGAGCGACACCTGGTCGAGCGACAGCACCGGGATCTCGGCGAGCGAGCGCTTCAGGAAGTCGCGCATCTGCGTGTAGCTGCCGGTGAGCGGCACCACGATCTCGTAGCGCTCGAGCTTCGAGCCGGGCGTCGCCTGCGTCTTGTAGGAGGCCGATTGCAGCTCGACGCCGGTGGCGGTGCCGATGGCGTAGAGCTTGGCGAGCCAGTCCGTGGTCGTCTCGGGCTTCTTCAGGTAGTCGTAGACCGCGCCGACCTTCTGGGCCGCATTGCCCGCATGGCCGGGCGCCGCGTCGCGTACCGACAGCGCGCGCGATTGCAGCGTCGCGCTCTTGTCCTTCAGGGGCTGCAGCACGAACGTGAAGAACACCCCCGCGGCGGCGAAGAGCAAAAGAGCGGCGAGTCCGGTGGTGCCGAGCTCGTCGCGAATTTTCCAAAACGAGCGGTAGAGATGGGCGGAGATTTTCGTTTTCATTTCTTCACCTCGTTCCAGGCGGCCGAGATGGAGAACGACACGGGCCGCTGCGGGTCGTTCTGCTTCACTTCGTGGCGCACGAGCTGCACGTGCGACAGGGCGTCGTTGCGGCTGAGGTTCAGCACGTACGTGAGCGCCGACAGGTAGTCCTTGCTGTCGCCCGAGATCGTCACCGTGCCGGACTTGGTGTCCGGCTCGATGGCGAGGAGCGCCACGTGCTCGTTCGCCGCGCCCTCGAGCGCGGCGAAGAGCTTCGACCAAGGCAGCGCGAGGCGGTCCACCGTCTCCCGGGCGGCCGCCACTTCCTCGGGAGAGACGCGCTGCGCGGGTTTGCGGGCATTGCTCGATGCGGCGCGGGCCACGATCGCCTCGTTCGTGTTCACCGTGCGCTCCAGCTGCACATAGGTGAAGCCCATCTCGCCGGCGACGCCAAGCGCCGCGGCGAGCAGGACCCTGCCGGCCCAGCGCGAGGCGGGGCGGCGGCGGACGAAATCGAGCTCGATGCGTTGCATATCTCTCCTTCCGGTTTACTCGGCCGTCAGTGCAAGCGACCCATACGCGAGCGCCTCGGTGCGCCACGCGTCGTGCATCTCGGCGAAATGAGCGGTGTTTGCCTCGCCTTGCGCGCACACGATCACCCGCGTGACAGGCTGAGACAGCCCGAGGAACGCGCTTTCGCGCTGGAGCATCTCGGGCAGGACGTTGCGCCAGGACTTGTCGGCGCGCCGCGTGCGGATCGCGACCCACATGCCGCGCTGGATCAGCGCGAGCGTCAGGCGACCCGGCTCTTCGACCACGATCCAGCACGAGCCGTTCCCGACCGTCTTGCGGATGCGGTTGAAGGCGGCGACGAGGAACGGCTGCACCGAAGCCAGGCGCACGTTCGCTTTCGTGAACATCCCGGCGAGGCGCTGGATCAGGCTGCGATCCACGGCGCAGGCGAGGCGCGGGCCCATCGGCGCGGTCTGCGCGACGTTGATCTGCCATTCGCCGGCCTTCGGGCCGTGCAGCGTGGTGAAGCGGTGGCTCGCGAGCGCGTTCCACTGCTCGCTGGACTTGAGCGCTTCGTTCCACGGCAGCAGCGTGTAGCGCACGAACTGGTCGGCGAGCACGATCGCCGCCTCGCCCTTCATCCCCTTCAGCGCGGGCTCGAGCGCGTCCACGGCGGCATTCCAGCTGCCGTCGTTGGGCGCGAGCTCGATCGCTTTGCGGCCGCTCACGTAGACGCGGTCCGACGCGAGGCCGATGCGCAGCTGCTTGTTACGCCACAAAAGTGACACGATTGATCTCCTCGAGGCTTGTTTCTCCGTTGTCGACCAGCCGCATGGCGGCTTCCCTGAGCGGTGTCGTGCCGGCTGCACGAGCGACTTCTTTCAGCTTTCTTGCCGGGGCGCGGGCGATGATCAGCTCGCGCAGTTCGTCATTGAGGACCAGCAGCTCCCCAATGGCTTTTCTTCCTTTGAAGCCCGAGCCGCGGCATTGCGCGCAGCCGCGGCTCCTGCACGCCTGGCAATACACGCGGACCAGGCGCTGGGCCAGCACGGCGTTCAGCGCGGACACCAGGTTGTACGGATCGACGCCCATGTGCATGAAGCGGCCGAGGACGTCGAAGGCGTTGTTGGCGTGGACGGTGGTGTAGACCAGGTGGCCCGTGAGCGCCGACTGCACGGCGATCTCGGCGGTCTCCGGGTCGCGGATCTCGCCGACCATGATGCGGTCCGGGTCGTGGCGCAGGATCGAGCGCAGGCCGCGCGCGAAGGTGAGGCCCTTCTGCTCGTTCACCGGGATCTGCAGCACGCCGGCGAGCTGGTACTCGACCGGGTCCTCGATGGTGATGATCTTGTCGAGGCCCTTGTTGACCTCGGTGATCATGCCGTAGAGCGAGGTGGTCTTGCCGCTGCCGGTCGGTCCGGTGACGAGCAGCATGCCGTAGGGCTCGGCCGAGAGCTGGCGCATGCGCTCGACGATGTCCTCGTCGAAGCCGAGCGAGTCGAGGGTCAGCCCGCGCAGCTGGTCGCTGAGCGCGCGGCGGTCGAGGATCCGCAGCACGGCGTCCTCGCCGAAGACGCTGGGCATGACCGAGACGCGAAAATCGATTTCCCGGCCGTCGCGGCGCGCCGTGCCACCGGCGACTTTTGCCTTAAATCGGCCATCCTGCGGCACGCGGCGCTCGGCGATGTCGAGCTCGCTCATCACCTTGATGCGCGAGATGACCTGCTCGGCGACCTCGGTGCCGGGCACGGACTCGGCGGGGACGAGCACGCCGTCGATGCGGTACTTGATGGTGAGCCCGCTGCCCGTGGACTCGAGGTGCACGTCGCTCGCGCCGGCCTTGATGGCGTCGTACAAGGTGGAGGCGACGAGGCGCACCACCGGGCTGTCGGTCTCGCTGATCTTCTCGAACGAGAGGTCCTGCGCGCCGTCGTTCGCGGCAGCGGCGGCGGACATGCTTTCCTTCACGCCGTCGAGCGCGCGCATCTTCTCTTCCTGCTGCGCGAGGAAGGCGGCGATGTCCTGGCGATGCGCCAGGCGATAGCGGAAGCCGACGTCGAGCCGCTCTTCCAGCCAGTCCTGCGTGTCGAGGTCGAACGGGTCGCCGAGGACGATCGACACCATGCCGTCGTCCTTCTTGAGCGCCACGCAGCCGCGGCGCGCCGCCTCGGCGTACGGGACGAGGTCGAACGCGGCTTGTTCGGCGCGCATTTCTTCGAACGTCATCGCCGGCATGTGCAGCGCTTCCGACAGGTGCGCGACCACGCGCTCGCCGTGCTCGGCTTCCAGTGCTTCGATATTCATTTGATGTTCCCCGCCAGCTCGAAGATCGGCATGTACATGAGCACGACCACCCCGCCCACCGCGATGCCGAGGACGGCCATCAGCACGGGCTCGAAGGCGCGCGTGAACCAGTCGACGAAGCGCGCGATCTCGTCGTCGTGGAAGCGCGCGATCTGGCCGAGCATGTGGCCCATGTCGCCGCTTCGTTCTCCCACCGCCATCATTCGCCCCGCCACCGGCGTGGCGAGTCCCGCGGCGGCCAAAGCGGCCGACATCGGGTGGCCTTCCTCGATCAGCGCCCGCGCCTGGCGCAGCGGCGGGCGCAGGTGGGCGGCGAGCAGGTCCTCGACCATCTCCAGCGCGCGCAGCGCGGGGATGCCGGCACGCATCAGCATGCCGGCCGTGCGATAGAGGCGGGCGAGCTGGTAGGTCTTCATGCGCTCGCCGACCGCGGGCGTGCGCCAGAGGCGCTGCATGATCGCGGAACGGACGGCGGCGCGGCTCAGCGCATAGGCGGCGGAGCCGAAGGCCAGGATAAAAGCGGAAAACAAAAAGAAGCCATGTTTTCCGACGAAACTGCCGAAGCCGAGCACGAGCTGCGAGAAGAAGGGCAGCGTCCCGGACATGTCCTCGTACACCGAGGCGAAGCGCGGCACCACGTAGAACATGAGGAAGCCGAGCACCAGCGCGCCGACCAGCATCAGGATCACCGGGTAGATGCTCGCCGACACGACTTTCTTGCGGACGCGGTCGAACTCTTCCTGGTACGCGATGTAGCGCGACAGCGCTTCCTTCACGTTGCCGGTGCGCTCGCTCGCCTTGATGGTGGCGACGTAGAGCGGCGAGAAATGCTGCGGGAAGGCGGCGACCGCCCTGGAGAACGGCTCGCCGCGATTGATGGCGGCGAGCATGCCGGAGAGGACGTCCAGACGCTCGCCCGCACCTTCCTTCTCGGCGAGCGTCTGCATCGCCTCGACGAGGTTCAGGCCGGCGTCGAGCAGCGAGAGCAGCTCGATCGAGAAGAGGACCGGCTTGAACGCGGCCGCGCGGCGCAGGCGCAGGGCCAGCCGGCGCCCGCCGTTCTGCTCGACGCTGAAAACCGAGAGGCCGCGGTTCGCGGCCATCTCGCGCGCGATCGCCTCGCTCGCCGCTTCCAGCGTGAGCGCTACGACCTGCTGCTTCCCGTCAAGGGCGTGGACGTTGAATTGCATCAATTACGGGTTGTTGAGGGTGACCTGCGTGGTGAGGCCGATGTCGGCGTCCTCGCCGCTGCCGCCGGGCTTGCCGTCCTTGCCGAGCGAGTAGAGGTCGAAGTCGCCCTTCGAGCCGGGCACGCGGTAAACGTACGGACGGCCCCACGGGTCGTTCGGCACGGCTTTCTTCAGGTACGGGCCGGACCAGTTCGTCTCATTGGCCGGCTTCGCCGTCAGGGCGTCGAGGCCCTGCTCGGCGGTCGGGTAGTGGCGGGTGTCGAGGCGGAACTGGTCGAGCGCCTTCTCGAGCGACTCGATCTGGGCGCGCGCGACCTGCACTTCCGAGCGGCCGACCTGGCTGAAGTAGCGCGGCGCGACATAACCGGCGAGCAAACCAATGATCACGATGACGACCAGCAGCTCCAGCAGAGTGAACCCCTTGAATCTCGACATGCCCCTCTCCCTTCGAATCTTTGTAGTGACTGCGTTGGAACAACTTGTAGTGATGCGTACGACATAGAGCACGGGCTGTGCCAGCCGGTGGAGTGCTGCGGTTTCAGTGACTTAGCTACGGGGTGTAGTGCGATCTGCTAGGCGCCTGTGGCAACGCCCCGACGCCGTAGACAGGCACTTACTCAAGTGACTGTTTCGTTGCGGCTTCTTGTGTCGCTCGAACCAGACGAAATCGGGGTCAGAGCCCCATGTCTCGTGAAGAAACGACCAGTTTTATTTCAAATCAAAAAAACCTGGGTTCCCGCCTTCGCGGGAACGACGGCACGAGTTAAAAAAAACGGCTGGGCCCCGAAGGGGCGCCAGCCGGTGCAAGACAACCAACCTTGAAGACTTACTGGTTGACGCCGAACTTCATGGCCGGGGTGCCGGCCTGGTGCGCGCCGATGTCCGGCGAAGCGTAGGCGTCGTTGAAGTTCGGGATGGCGACCGCGCTGCCCGAGCCGGCGCTGCCCGGCGCGAGCTGGTACATGCCGCCCGACCCGCTCATGTAGCCGTTGCCGCTCTGGTACGTGGGCGTGCCCCTGATGCCGGCCGACTCGTTGCCCGAAGGCAGGTTCATCGAGCCGTTGTACAGGTCGGCGTTGCCGTCGTTGCTGTATCCGCCCACCTGGTCGATCGAGGTCCAGCCTGACTTCCAGATGTGGAAGATGTTGTTGCGCATCACCGTGTTGGTCAGCGGCTCGCCCGAGTTGCCGGCGATGCCGATGCCCGCGCCGAGCGGATAGCTGCCGCTCGGGTTCGGCGTCTGCAGCGCCGTGTTGTGGAACACGTAGCGGCGGCCGTTGCCGACGTCGGGCTCGGTGCCGGCCTTGAACATCGGCCCGCGATCGTCCGAGTCCGCCGAGCTCGCGTAACGCTTGCGGCTCTGGTTGTAGACGTTGCGGAACAGGTACAGTGGTCCGACGCCCACCACGGTGCTGGCGATGCCCGTGCCGGTCTGGGTCAGGTAATTGCCCCAGATGCGCACGTTGCGGTTGCCGCCCTCGGCCTCGATGCCGTCATCCATCACGCCCTGGACGATGTTGCCGTAGATGTCCGAGTCGTAGTTCGGGAAGCCCGTGTTGGTGAAGTTGTCCGAGCCGCCGATGCCGTCGTTGTAGTAGTGCTTGGAGTCGGCGCTGGTGATCTCGTTGTAGCGGATCACGTTGTTGCCGCCGCAGTAGTTGAAGCTGATGCCCTGCGGGCCGGCCGGATGCGCGGTATCCCAGCTGTTCGCGCCGTAGCGCGGGTCGTGGATCCTGTTGCGCTGGATCACCACGCGCTCGAGCGAGCTCACGCTCTCGCACCGCACGCCGGCGTCGTAGTCCACGCCGTAGTCCCACGTGCCGCTGCTGCGGAAGCGTCCCCAGCCGCTGATGTCGTTGTTTTCGATCACGACGTCATGCGCGCCGTTCGCGAGGTTGATCGCATCGGCCTGCGCGCCTTTCAGCGTGACGCCGCGCAGGATGACGAACGGCGCCGAGATGTTGACGTTGTTCGTGTACGCGTTCTTCACGTCGATCGCGCTGCCGGCCGGATCCGCCTGGTACACGACGTAGCCGCTGGCGCTGCCGCCCTGCGTGATGTTGAGCGGCTGCGTGGAGGTGCCGGCGGGCAGCGTGATCACCTTCGCGACCGGGAACTGCTCGTTCCAGGTGGTGGCGACCAGGCCCGCGCTCGGCGACTGGCCGGGCATGCCGATCCGCACTTCATAGCTCGTGTTCGGCTCGAGCTGGACGAGGGAGCCGCGGCACTCGCTGTTGCGCGCGTCGTACCACATGTCGAGCGCCTGCTTCCAGGACGAGTCGCCCGCCTTGCGGTAGGTCACCGGGCACGCGGCACCGGTCGGGGAAGAAGGCGGCTTCCAGTACAGGCCGATCGAATGGAACGTGGTCACGGCGCGTGCGCCGTTCGCCGGCAACGAGGAAGTTCCCGTCGGCGTCGGCGTGACGCTCGGAGTCGGGGTGACCGTCGGCGTCGGCGTGGTGGTCGTCGGCGTCGGCGTCACCGTCGCGGAGTTCTGCACGTTGACGCTGATCACGTCGGTGCGTGAGGAGCCGCTCGAGTTGTACGCCACTGCCTTGAGCTGGTGCGTGCCGTTCGAGAACTTGGTGGTATCCAGCACGCACTGCATGCCGTCCGCCATCGTCGTATCGGTGTTGAGCGCGGTGCTGTCCATGAAGAACTGGACGCGGGTCACGCCAATGCCGTTCACGAAGCAGCTGGTGCCGGTACGCGTGCCCGAGATGGTCGTGCCCGAGCCCGGCGACTTGAACCACACGTCGAGCGAGCCGGAGGTCGGCGCGGGCGTGGCGGTCGTCGTGGTGGGCGTCGGCGTCACCGTGGGCGTCGGCGTCACCGTGGGCGTCGGCGTAACGGTCGGCGTCGGCGTGACCGTCGGAGTCGGGGTCACCGTCGGCGTCGGCGTGACGGTCGCCGTGTTCTGGATGTTCACGCTGATCACGTCGGTGCGCGTGGAGCTGCCCGAGCTGTTGTAGGCAACCGCCTTCAGCTGGTGCGTGCCGTTCGAGAACTTGGTGGTGTCGAGCACGCATTGCATGCCGTCCGCCATCGACGAGTCGGTGTTGAGCGCGGTGCTGTCCAGGAAGAACTGGACGCGGCTTACGCCCAGGCCGTTCACGTAGCAGCCGGTGCCGCTACGCGTGCCCGAGATCGTGTTGCCACTGAGCGGCGACTTGAACCAGACGTCGAGCGAGCCGGAGCCCGGCGGCGGCGTGGCGGTGGTCGTCGTGGGCGTCGGCGTGACGGTCGGCGTCGGCGTCACGGTCGGCGTCGGCGTGACCGTAGGAGTCGGGGTCACCGTCGGCGTCGGCGTCACGGTCTGGTTCTGGATGTTCACGCTGATCACGTCGGAGCGCGACGAGCCGTTCGAGCTGTACGCCACGGCCTTCATCTGGTGCGTGCCGTTCGAGAACCGGGTCGTGTCCAGCACGCACTGCATGCCGTCCGACATCGTCGAGTCGGTGTTGAGCGCCGTGCCATCCAGGAAGAACTGGACGCGGCTCACGCCGATGCCGTTCACGTAGCAGCTCGTGCCGCTACGCGTGCCGGAGATCGTGTTGCCGCCGAGCGGCGACTTGAACCACACGTCGAGCGACCCGGAGGTCGGCGCGGGCGTGGCCGTCTGCGCGTGCACCGCGCCGCACAGGGCGAGCGCGGCGAGCGCGATAGGAGTCTTCTGGAACTTCATGGGGTCTCCCTTCAGGCTTTGGTTATTGCGCTTGCTGCACGAAGGCGCGCAGCGCGTCGGCCGAATACTTGCTGCCGGACGGGTCCTGCACGAGGACCGGCGAGCGGAGCAGCACCTTGCGGCTCGAGTCGAAGCTCGACCAGTTGTAGTAGCCGAACTTGGCGTAGTCCTTGTAGCCGGGCGTGTTGAACCCGATCGGACCCTTGTAGTCGACGATCTGCTGGCCATCCATCCAGATCTGCAGCAGGCCCGAGTTGTCGAGCGCGTGGCGGAACTTGATGACGAAGTCGGACCACTGGCCGAACTTGATCGGGATGTCCGGGTACTTCACCATCGTCTGGCTGGTGCCGCTGGTGTTCGAGGTGCGGAACACCTGGAACGTGCGGCCGCCATTGGGCCCGCCGTACACCGCGAACGAGAAGGACGGGCTGAAGCCCTTGCTCGAGTCGCCCGAGTGCACCTGCGTGCCGAAGAGCGCGGCGTCGCCGTTGAGCAGCGTGCCCCAGTCCTGCACGTTCACGCTGAAGCCGATCCAGTAGGTCTGGCCGTTCACCACGTTCGGCGGGAACTCGAACTCGGAGCGCTTCGAGCCGGAGGTGGCCGGGTCGCTCGGCGCGAGCTGGAACGCGAACACCTTGGAATTGGCGTTCAGCGGATCGGTCACCTTGCCGAGGCGCAGCGTCTCGCCGTTCGGCAGCTTCGAGTAGTTGACGCCGGTCTCGGGGATGTCCTTCGCCGCCGGGAACTGGCCGATCACCTGGCCGTTGTAGCCGGCCTGCTGCGAGAACGGCGTGTTCGCCTTGGCGAGGCCGAGGATGTCGGCCGCGTCGATGGTGCTCGACGTGGACGTCGGCGTCGGCGTGACGGTGGGCGTCGGCGTAACGGTCGGCGTCGGCGTCACGGTCGGCGTCGGCGTGACGGTCGGCGTCGGGGTCACCGTCGGCGTCGGCGTCACGGTGGCCGCGTTCTGCACATTCACGCTGATCACGTCGGTGCGCGAGGAGCCGCTCGAGTTGTACGCCACGGCCTTCAGCTGGTGCGTGCCGTTCGAGAACTTGGTCGTGTCCAGCGCGCACTGCATGCCGTCCGACATGGTCGTATCGGTGTTGAGCGCGGTGCTGTCCATGAAGAACTGCACGCGGCTCACGCCGATGCCGTTCACATAGCAGCTGGTGCCCGCACGACTGCCGGAGATGGTCGCGCCGGAGCTCGGCGACTTGAACCACACGTCGAGCGAACCGGAGGTCGGCGCTGGCGTGGCCGTGGTGCTGGTGGTCGGCGTCGGCGTCGGCGTCACCGTCGGAGTCGGAGTGACGGTCGGCGTCGGGGTCACGGTCGGCGTGGGCGTCACGGTGGGCGTCGGCGTCACCGTCGGCGTCGGCGTAACGGTCGCGCTGTTCTGGATGTTGACGCTGATCACGTCGGTGCGCGACGAGCCGCTGGAGTTGTACGCAACGGCCTTCAGCTGGTGCGTGCCGTTGGAGAACTTGGTCGTATCCAGCGCGCATTGCATGCCATCGGACATCGACGAGTCGGTGTTGAGCGCCGTGTTGTCCAGGTAGAACTGCACCCGGCTCACGCCCATGCCGTTCACGTAGCAGCTGGTGCCGCTGCGCGTGCCGGAGATCGTATTGCCCGTCAGCGGCGACTTGAACCAGACGTCGAGCGAACCGGAGCTCGGCGGCGGCGTGGCCGTAGTAGTCGTGGTCGTGGGCGTCGGCGTGACGGTCGGCGTCGGCGTCACGGTCGGCGTCGGGCTGACCGTCGGCGTCGGCGTCGCGCTCAGCGTGCCGCTGTTGTTGATGGTGATGTTGATGCTCGCCTCGGTGGAGGCGCCGGACGCGTCATACGCCACCGCGCGCAGCGGATAGGTGCCGTCGCGCAGCTTGGTCGTGTCGAAAGTGCAGTTGAACGGCCCGCTGTAGTCGTTGTTGATCTGGTAGTTCTGCGCCCAGAACGTCACGCGCGTCGCGCCGCTGGTGTTCACCGCGCAGGCGGAGCCGCTGATCGTGCCGCGCACTACCGCGTTCGCGCCCGGCGTGACCCAGGAGATCGTGGGTGCCGCTTCGGCGCCAAAGGAAATGGCGCCGCATAGGGCGGCAGCCGCCATGGCAATCGGAGTCTTGCGATGTAGTTTCAACTTCCTCTCCCTTCTTTATTTGGAGAAACGCAGCCGATAGACTCGGCATGCGCGCGACACGGACCCATTGCCCGCTTGTCGTTCGGTCGGCGACAAAGAGCAGGTCCCATGCCAGCGGGAGAAGTTGCGTTACTTCAAGCGGTTATTACTTCGCTGTCGTCGTGAACACTACGGATCTGTGGTGATACGGCGACGACATGTCCTCGAGATCGTTCAAGTCACTGTTTACGCGCGGTCTTTAATGTCGCCCGTTCCCGACTTTCGACTGCATCGAGCCCAAACCTCATGGGAGGCGCGCCGTTTTCCTGCGCACCGATGTCGGGCGCCGCGCCGACGTAGCCGTCGTTGAAGTTGGCGATGCGCACGCCCTTGTCCTTTCCGTCCGGCGTGCCCGTGAACTTGATGCCGTTCTTCTCGGCGCCGCGATAGGCATTCAAGCTGCCGTTGTAGAGGTCGTAGTCGAAGTCGTTGCCGGAGCCGCCGACTTCGTTGATCACGTCCCAGCCGCGCTTCCAGATATTGAAGATGTTGTTGCGCGTGACCGTGTTGGTGAGCGGCTGATTGCTGTTTCCGCTGATGCCCTGGCCGGCACCCTGGTTGCCGCCTTCGGGACCCGAGGGTTGAAGCGAGGTGTTGTGGAAAACGTAGCGCCGGCCGCCGCCGAAGCCCTCGGCTTCTCCGGCCTTGAAGAAGGGGCCGCGATCGTCCGCTTCCGGCGTGCGCTCGGACATCTTGCGGCTCCGGTGGTACACGTTCCTGAAAACATAAAGCGGGCCGACGTGCGTAACCGTGCTCGCGATGCCGGTGGCGGTGAGGTCGAGGTAGTTGCCCCAGATGCGCACGTTGCGGTTGCCGCCCTCGGCCTCGATGCCGTCGTCCCAGGCGTGCGAGATGCGGTTGCCGTAGATGTCGGTGTCCGCGTTCGGGAAGCCGGTGGCGGTGAAGTTGTCCTCGCCGCCGATGCCGTCGTTGAAGTAATGCCCGTCCTCGCTGTAGATCTCGTTCCAGCGGATGACGTGGTTGCCGCCGCAATAGCTGAGCGTGATCGCCTGCGGACCGGCGGGGTGTCCCCACGACCAGCTGTTCGCGCCGTAGCGCGGATGGTGGATTCGGTTGCGCTGCACGACCATGCGCTCGAGCTGCCACGACTTCGTGCACACCGCGCGCACGCCGGCCTCCATGTCCATGCCGATCTTCCAGCCCTTGCTGTTCGTGTAGCGCAGGCGTCCCCAGCCGCTGATGTCGTTGTCCTCGATGACGACGTCGTGCGAGCCGGGCAGCAGGCGGATCGCGTCCTGCTTCGCGCCTTTCAACGTGAAGCCGCGCACGATCACGTACGGCGCGGCGATGGTGATGTTGTTCTGCTCGCTGTCGGCGCCGTCGATCGTGGCGCCGCTGCCGTCATAGAGGACGTAGCCCGAAGCATTGCCGCCTTCCGTGATGGCGAGCGCTCTACCATTCGTCACGCGCACGGTGCGGGCGATGGGAAACCGCTCGCTCCAGGTCTGCGCGTTCAACGTCTGATTGCCCACCTGGATTTCGTATTTCGTGCCCGGCTCGAGCTGCACGAGCGAGCCGCGGCACTCGCCGTTGCGCTTGTCGAACCACAGCGGCAGTCCTTCGCGCCACGCGGCGTCGCCCGCCTTGCGGAACTTGATCGCGCAGCCGGCCGGGCCGGGATCCGCCGGCGGCGTCGAGTACACGCCGATCGACTCGAAAGTGGCGACTGCGCGCGGTTCGGCGGCAAACGAAGCCAGCGGAAACAGCAGCGAAAAAGCGAGCAGGAAAAGGCGCATGCCACGAGCATCGCGCTGCACGCTTGCGCCCATCTATCGCGCGGGTAAGCCGCCCCGATCAAGCCTTGTCGGGCTGGGCACTACAACCCTGTCGACGACACACTACAACCTTGAACAAAAAGAGGAAATTGGTATGGTCAAGCGTCCTACACCGTGCCTATACTTCGCCGCATCCGGGAGCATCTCTACAAGAGGGATAAGCAATGCGAATTCTCATAGCCGACGATCACCCCATCGTACGACACGGGCTCAAGCAGATGCTGGCGTCCGACCCCGCCGCGACGGTGGTCGGCGAGGCCACCAACGGCGATGAAGCGCTCGAGCTCGCCCGCAAGGTCGAGTGGGACATGGCGATCTTCGACTTTTCCATGCCGGGGCGCAGCGGCCTCGACCTCCTCGGCGACATCAAGAAGGAGTTCCCCGGCAAGCCGGTGCTGATCCTCTCGATGCACTCGGAGGACGTGCACGGCTCGCGCGTGCTGCGCGCGGGAGGCGCCGGCTACATCACGAAGGACAGCGCGCCGCAGGAGCTCACCACCGCCGTGCGCAAGGTGGCGAACGGCGGCAAGTACGTCTCCGCGTCGCTGGCGGAGATCCTGGCGAGCGAATGCTCCAGCGATCCGCAGAAGGCGCTGCACGAAAAACTCTCCGACCGCGAGTACCGCGTGATGTGGCTGCTCGCCACCGGCAAGCAGATCAGCGAGATCGCGCGCGAGATGGGCCTCTCGCCCTCGACGGTGAGCACGTATCGCACGCGCATCCTGCGCAAGCTCGGGCTCGCGAGCAACGCGGCCCTCGTCCACTACGCGGTTCGCCACCAGCTCGTAGGTTGACCGTGTCCGACGCCGCAACGGCGACGCTGCAGCCGTCGCCGGAAATGACCGACGCCGCTGCCTTCGCGGCGGTCGAGCCGCTCGCCGAGGCCGCCCCGCAGGCGAAGATCCTGCTCGTCGACGACGAGCCGAAGAGCCTGTTCGCGCTGCAGGAGCTGCTCTCGGGCCTCGGCCAGAACCTGATGATCGCGCAGTCGGGCGAGGAGGCGCTGCGCCTCGCGCTGAAGAACGACTTCGCGGTGATCCTGCTCGACGTGCGCATGCCGGGCATCGACGGCTTCGAGACCGCGCGCCTGATCCGCGGCCGCGAGCGCTCGCGCCTCACGCCGATCATCTTCCTCACCGCCGAAGCCGACCAGATGAACCAGGTGTTCCGCGGCTATGAGGTCGGCGCGGTGGACTACCTGCAGAAGCCGGTGATCCCCGAGATCCTCAAGTCGAAGGTCTCGGTGTTCGTCGACCTGCATCGCAAGAGCGAGCGGCTGAAGGAATCGGAAGACAAGCTGCGCCGGCTCGCCGCGCACCTCATCTCGGTGCGCGAGGAAGAGCGCGCGCACATCGCGCGCGAAATCCATGACGAGCTCGGCCAGGTCCTGACGGGGCTCAAGATGGAAGTCACCTGGCTCGCCAAGCGCCTGCGCGAGAAGCCGCTCATCGAGAAGACCGACTCGATGTGCAAGCTGATCGACACCACGGTGCAGACGGTGCGCAAGATCGCCACCGGCCTCAGGCCGGAGATGCTCGACGACATGGGCCTCATCGCCGCGGTCGGCTGGCAGGCGAAGGAATTCCAGAAGCGCACCGGCATCCGCTGCCGCACCAAGCTGCCGCCGGAAGTGAAGCTCGACATCGACGTGTCGACGACGATGTTCCGCATCTTCCAGGAGATCCTGACGAACGTCGCGCGCCACTCGCGCGCCACGCGCGTCGACATGGAGCTCGCCATCGCCGAGGACAAGGTCGCGCTCGAGGTGATCGACAACGGCGTCGGCATCGCCGACAGCGACCTGAACGGCAAGAAATCGCTCGGCCTGCTCGGCATGCACGAGCGCGCGCTGCTCTTCGGCGGCGAAGTGAAAATAACCGGCACGCCAGGCCACGGAACTCGCGTGTCGGTATCCATCCCCCTCCGGCAGAGGTCCTGACGGAAGTGAAAGTCATCATCGCTGACGACCACCCGGTGGTCCGGCAGGGACTGCGGCAGATGCTCGCGGTCGAGCAGGATCTCACCGTGGTCGGCGAGGCGCGCAACGGTCAGGAAGTGGTCGAGCTCTCGCGGCGAGTGCCGTGGGAAGTGGCGGTGCTCGACTACAACATGCCCGGCAAGAACGGCCTCGAACTCATCAAGGAGCTGCGCCAGCGCTATCCCGGGCGGGCGGTGCTCATCCTTTCGATGTACCCGGAAGACCGCTACGCGGTGCGCGCGCTGAAGGCCGGCGCGGCGGGCTATCTCACCAAGGAAAGCGCTCCCGAGGAGCTGGTGAGCGCGATCCGCAAGGTGGCGGGCGGCGGGCGCTATGTCACCCCGACCCTGGGCGAGAAGCTCGCGCTCGAGCTCGAGGACAACCGCGGCAAGCCGCTGCACGAGACGCTTTCCGACCGCGAGTACCAGGTGATGTGGATGATCGCTTCCGGTAAGACGGTCCGTCAGATCGCCGATGAACTGTTTCTCAGTCCGAATACGGTAAGCACCCATCGCACGCGCATCCTCCGCAAGATGAACATGAAGTCGAACGCGGAGCTGATGCACTACGCCATCGCGCACCACCTCGTAGACTGACCCCGCTGTCGGCCCCCCGCCTGCGCGGGAACGACGGCCGTTCAGGTTGTAGTCAAACGACTACAGCCCCATCGTAGGTTTCTCGATACTCGCTATCGAGATTGCCCAGTAGCATCCGTGGCTTAGCCCAAGAATCAGCAGGGGAAATCCATGGAATCCATGCACGCCGGCCTCCAGATGATGCTCGACCGCGGCGAGCTCCTTAAGTGTCTGCGCCAGTTCAAGCGCGGCGACTTCTCCGTGCGCATGCCGCTCAACATGTCCGGCGCCGACGGCGAGATCGCGCAGGCGTTCAACGACGTGGTGGAGCTCGAGGAGGCGAAGGCCGCCGAGATCGCGCGCGTCGCGGAGCTCGTCGGCAAGGAAGGCCAGTTCAATCACCGCATCAGCCTGCCCGGCGCGACCGGCGGCTGGGCGGACGTGATCGAGTCCATCAACGGGCTGGTCGGCGAGGTGATGCACCCGGTGCACGAGGTGGCGCGCGTGATCGGCTCGGTGGCGAAGGGCGATCTTTCGCAGACCATGGTGCTCGAAGCGGAAGGGCGTCCGCTGCGTGGAGAAGCGCTGAAGCTCGGCCAGGTGGTGAACACCATGGTCGCGCAGCTGAACAGCTTCGCCTCTGAGGTGTCGCGCGTGGCTCGCGAGGTGGGCACCGACGGCAAGCTCGGCGGGCAGGCGCAGGTGCCGGGCGTCGCCGGCGTGTGGAAGGACCTCACCGAGAACGTGAACCTGATGGCCGCCAACCTGACCGGCCAGGTGCGCAACATCGCCGACGTCACGACGGCGGTCGCCGGCGGCGACCTCTCGAAGAAGATCACGGCGGAAGCGAAGGGCGAGTTCCTCGAGCTGAAGAACACCATCAACACGATGGTCGACCAGCTGAACGGCTTCGCCGGCGAGGTCTCCCGCGTCGCCCGCGAGGTGGGCACCGAAGGCAAGCTCGGCGGCCAGGCGCAGGTGAAGGGCGTCGGCGGCGTGTGGAAGGACCTCACGGACAACGTGAACTTCATGGCGGCTAACCTCACCGGCCAGGTGCGCAACATCGCCGACGTGACCATCGCCATCGCGCGCGGCGACCTCTCCAAGAAGATCACGGTCGACGTGAAGGGCGAGATCCTCGAGCTGAAGACGATGATCAACACCCTCGTCGACCAGCTGAACAGCTTCGCCTCCGAGGTGTCGCGCGTGGCGAAGGAAGTCGGCACGGACGGCAAGCTCGGCGGCCAGGCCGAGGTGGCGGGCGTCGCCGGCGTGTGGAAGGACCTCACGGACAACGTGAACCTGCTCGCCGCCAACCTCACCGGCCAGGTGCGCAACATCGCCGAGGTGACCACGGCGGTGGCGAAGGGCGACCTCTCCAAGAAGATCACGGTCGACGTGCGCGGCGAGGTGCTCGAGCTCAAGTCGACGATCAACACGATGGTCGACCAGCTCAATGCGTTCGCCGGCGAGGTGTCGCGGGTGGCGCGCGAAGTGGGCAGCGACGGCAAGCTCGGCGGCCAGGCGCAGGTGAAGGGCGTCGGCGGCGTGTGGAAGGACCTCACCGACAACGTGAACTCCATGGCGGCGAACCTGACCGGCCAGGTGCGCAACATCGCCGAGGTCACTACTGCGGTGGCCAAGGGCGACCTGTCGAAGAAGATCACCGCCGAGGCGAAGGGCGAGATCCTCGAGCTGAAGACCACCATCAACACGCTCGTCGACCAGCTGAACGCGTTCGCCAGCGAAGTAACTCGCGTGGCGCGCGAGGTGGGCACCGACGGCAAGCTCGGCGGCCAGGCGCAGGTGCCGGGCGTCGCCGGCGTGTGGAAGGACCTCACCGACAACGTGAACCAGCTCGCGGCGAACCTCACCGGACAGGTGCGCAACATCGCCGAGGTGACCACGGCGGTCGCCAAGGGCGACCTCTCCAAGAAGATCACGGTCGACGTGAAGGGCGAGGTGCTCGAGCTGAAGAGCACCATCAACACGATGGTGGATCAGCTGAACGCCTTCGCCGGCGAAGTGTCGCGCGTGGCGCGCGAGGTGGGCAGCGACGGCAAGCTCGGCGGCCAGGCGCAGGTGCCCGGGGTGGCCGGCGTGTGGAAGGACCTCACCGACAACGTGAACTCGATGGCCGCCAACCTCACCGGCCAGGTGCGCAACATCGCCGACGTGACGACGGCCGTGGCGCGCGGCGACCTCTCGAAGAAGATCACCGCCGAGGCGAAGGGCGAGATCCTCGAGCTGAAGAGCACGATCAACACGATGGTGGACCAGCTCAACGCCTTCGCCGGCGAGGTGTCGCGCGTGGCGCGCGAGGTGGGCAGCGACGGCAAGCTCGGCGGCCAGGCGCAGGTCAGGGGCGTGGCGGGCGTCTGGAAGGACCTGACGGACAACGTGAACTCCATGGCGGCGAACCTCACCGGCCAGGTGCGCAACATCGCCGACGTGACGACCGCGGTCGCGCGCGGCGACCTTTCCAAGAAGATCACCGCCGAGGCGCGCGGCGAGATCCTCGCGCTCAAGAACACCATCAACACGATGGTGGACCAGCTCAACGCCTTCGCTTCCGAGGTCTCGCGCGTGGCGCGCGAGGTCGGTACCGACGGCAAGCTCGGCGGCCAGGCGCAGGTGAAGGGCGTCGGCGGCGTGTGGAAGGACCTCACCGACAACGTGAACTCCATGGCGGCGAACCTCACCGGCCAGGTGCGCAACATCGCCGAGGTGACCACCGCAGTTGCCAAGGGGGACCTCTCCAAGAAGATCACGGTCGACGTGCGCGGCGAGATCCTCGAGCTGAAGAGCACCATCAACACCATGGTGGACCAGCTCAACGCCTTCGCCTCCGAAGTGTCGCGCGTGGCGAAGGAAGTGGGCACCGAAGGCAAGCTCGGCGGGCAGGCGCAGGTGGTCGGCGTCGCCGGCGTGTGGAAGGACCTCACCGACAACGTGAACTCGATGGCCGCCAACCTCACCGGCCAGGTGCGCAACATCGCCGAGGTGACCACCGCCGTGGCGCGGGGCGATCTCTCGCGCAAGGTGACGGTGGACGTGAAGGGCGAGATCCTCGAGCTCAAGAACACCGTCAACACGATGGTCGACCAGCTGAACGGCTTCGCCGCCGAGGTGACGCGCGTCGCGCGCGAGGTCGGCACCGAGGGCAAGCTCGGCGGCCAGGCGCAGGTGAAGGGCGTCGGCGGCGTGTGGAACGACCTCACCGCCAACGTGAACTCGATGGCCGCCAACCTCACGAGCCAGGTGCGCGGCATCGCGAGCGTCGTGCACGCGGTCGCGAACGGCGACCTCACGCAGAAGCTGACGGTGGAGGCGAAGGGCGAGGTGGCGGCGCTCGCGGAAACCATCAACGGCATGATCGACACCCTCGCGACGTTCGCCGACCAGGTGACGAACGTGGCGCGCGAGGTGGGCAGCGAAGGCAAGCTCGGCGGCCAGGCGCGCGTGCCGGGCGCCGCCGGCACGTGGCGCGACCTCACCGACAACGTGAACAACCTCGCCGCGAACCTCACCACGCAGGTGCGCGCGATCGCCGAGGTGGCGACCGCGGTGACCAAAGGCGATCTCACGCGCTCGATCACGGTGGATGCACAGGGCGAAGTCGCCTCGTTGAAGGACAACATCAACGAGATGATCGGCAACCTGAAGGACACCACCCGGAAGAACACCGAGCAGGACTGGCTGAAGACGCACCTCGCGCGGTTCACGCGCATGCTGCAGGGACATCGCGACCTGGTGACGGTGTCGCGCCTGATCCTCTCCGAGCTCACCCCGCTCGTGAATGCGCAGCAGGCCGCCTTCTACGTGGCCGACCATCGCAGCGGCGAGTCCACGCTCGAGCTGCTCGCCGGCTATGCGCAACGCCATTCGAAGAGCCTGCCGCGCAAGATCGCGTTCGGCGAAGGGCTGGTCGGCCAGTGCGCCTTCGAGAAGAAGCGCATCGTGCTCGCCAACGCGCCGTCCGACTACATCCGCATCAGCTCCTCGCTCGGCTCGGGCGCGCCGGTCAACATCGTCATCCTGCCGGTGCTGTTCGAAGGGCAGGTGAAGGCGGTGATCGAGCTCGCCTCGTTCTCGAAGTTCAGCGAGATCCACCAGACGTTCCTCGACCAGCTGACCGAGTCGATCGGCGTCGTGCTGCACACGATCGCGGCGAACATGCAGACGGAGTACCTCCTGCACCAGTCGCAGTCGCTCACGGCTGAATTGCAGGCGCAGCAGGAAGAGCTGAAGAAGACCAACGACCGCCTGGAGCAGCAGGCCTTGAACCTCCAGAAGTCGGAAGCCCTGCTCAAGTCCAAGCAGGACGAGCTGCGCGCCGCGAACGAGCAGCTGCAGGAAAAGGCGCGCCAGCTCTCCGAGCAGATGCACCAGGTCGAGTTCAAGAACCGCGAGATCGAGCAGGCGCGCGCCGCGCTGGAGGAGAAGGCGGAGCAGCTGTCGCTTTCCTCCCGCTACAAGAGCGAATTCCTCGCCAACATGTCGCACGAGCTGCGCACGCCGCTGAACAGCCTGCTGATCCTGGCGCGCCTGCTCGCCGACAACGTGGGCGGCAACCTGACGCCCAAGCAGGTGGAATTCGCCCGCACCATCCATTCGTCGGGCGCCGAGCTGCTCGCGCTGATCAACGACATCCTGGACCTCGCGAAGATCGAGTCCGGCACGGTGACGCTGAACATCGCGTCCGAGCGCTTCGGCGAGGTATGCGAGTACGTCGAGCGCACCTTCCGCCAGATCGCGAACGACAAGGGGCTCGAGTTCTCGATCCAGGTCGACGAGGCGTTGCCGCCGGCGATGGAGACCGACGGCAAGCGCCTGCAGCAGATCATCACCAACCTGCTCTCCAACGCCTTCAAGTTCACGAGCCGCGGCAGCGTCTCGATGAAGGTGTCGGCGGCGGAGGGCGGATGGGTAATGGGCCACCGGGTGCTCGACCACGCCGCGCAGGTGATCGCCTTCGCGGTCACCGACACCGGCATCGGCATCCCGGCCAACAAGCAACGCCTCATTTTCGAAGCCTTCCAGCAGGCCGACGGCACGACGAGCCGCGAGTACGGCGGCACGGGACTCGGCCTCTCCATTAGCCGCGAGCTCGCGCGCCTCCTCGGCGGCGAAATCCGCGTGCAGAGCATGCCGGGGCAGGGCAGCACCTTTACGCTCTTCCTGCCGCTCGACTACGAGGCGCCGGCGGAAGCGCCGGCCAGGGAGCCGGAGAACGTCCCGGCGCTCGCGCAGGCCGCGTCCCTGCCGGCGACGGTCGCGGAGCACAAGGAGCCCGAGGCAGCGGCGCCGGCGCCGGCCCAGTCGCCGGCCGACCTCGCGGGCCGCAAGGTGCTGGTGGTGGACGACGACATCCGCAACGTCTTCGCGCTCACCTCCGCCCTCGAGACGCACGGCATGAACGTGCTGCACGCCGAGAGCGGCAAGGAGGGCATCGAGACCCTGAAGCGCACGCCGGACATCGACTGCGTGCTGATGGACATCATGATGCCGGGGCTCGACGGCCTCGACACCATGCGCATCATCCGCCAGCTCGACGGCTACCAGACCCTGCCGATCATCGCGGTGACGGCGAAGGCCATGGTCGGCGACCGCGACAAGTGCCTCGAGGCCGGCGCCACCGACTACGTGGCGAAGCCCGTGAACATGGACGTGCTGCTCGCGACGCTGTCGCGCACCGTGCCGCAGGCCTCGCATGCATGAGCCAGAGCAGACTCTAATTGAGACGCTGGCGGGCCTCGCGGCGGCGAACGTCGTCATGATCGAGACGCTGCACGAGCACCACGTGATCGAGAAGACGCACTTCGCCCATGCCTTCGGGCGCGCGCTCGACGGCCTCGCCCCCGAGCACCGCGGCGGCATGGTCGAGCACGTGCTGCGCAACCTGCGCGACCGCTGCATGAACCTGCGTGCCGGCGACACCGACGCGCAGGCCTGGCTGAGGAAGCTGCTGGAGCGGAGCTAGGGTCGTCGTCCCCGCGAACGCGAAGACGGATGCCGTCGTCCCCGCGAAGGCGGGGATCCAGTTTCTTGTTCTGGTGGGTGCTAGAGGGATCGAACCTCTGACCCCATCCGTGTGAAGGATGTGCTCTACCGCTGAGCTAAGCACCCGGGCCGGGCGAGATTCTAGCAAAATGGGCTGCCCGGATGATCTTCCGACAGCTCTTTGATCCGCAGTCGTCGACCTACACGTACCTGCTCGCGGACGCGCGGGAAGCCGTCCTCATCGATCCGGTCTTCGAGCAGGCGCGGCGCGACGCGGCGCTCCTCCAGGAGCTCGGGCTCAAGCTCCGCTTCACGCTCGAGACCCACGTCCACGCCGACCACATCACGGCCGCGTCGCTGCTGAAAGACAAGCTCGGCAGCCGCATCGCCATTTCCGCGGCAAGCGGCGCCGAGGGCGCCGACCTCTATCTCAAGCCCATGGACACGATTCCATTCGGCCGGCGTTCCCTCGAGGCGCGCGCCACGATGGGCCACACGAGCGGCTGCATGACCTACGTGCTCGACGACCGCTCGATGGCGTTCACCGGCGATGCGCTCTTCATCCGCGGCTGCGGCCGCACGGACTTCCAGCAGGGCGACGCTCGCTCGCTGTACCGCTCGGTGAGGAGCCAGATCTTCTCGCTGCCCGACGACTGCCTGATCTATCCCGGCCACGACTACCGCGGCCTCACGGTGACGAGCGTCGGCGAGGAGAAGCTCTACAACCCGCGCCTTGCCGAGTCGATTGGCGAGAACGACTTCGTCGGCTACATGACCAACCTCGGCCTTGCGCACCCGAAGCAGATGGACATCGCCGTGCCCGCCAACCTGAAGTGCGGCCGCCCCGAAAAAACCACCACCCAGGATCCGGACTGGGCGCCGCTCACTTACACCTTCGGCGGCATCTGGGAAGTGCAGCCGCACTGGCTGGAAGAGCACCTGCGCGACGTCCAGGTGGTCGACGTGCGCGAGCCCGAAGAATTCAACGGCCCGCTCGGCCACGTGCCTCACGCCTTATTGATGCCTCTCGGCTCCCTCGCGAAGAACGCGGGCCAGCTTGCCAAGGACAAGCCGATCGTTGCGGTCTGCCGCTCCGGCGCCCGCTCGGCGCAGGCCACCGTCATCCTCGGCAAGGCCGGCTTCGAGAAAGTCGCCAACCTTTCCGGCGGCATGCTGCGCTGGCGCTCGCAGCGCTTCTCGGTCGAGGGCGGCACCGACTAATTCGGGGTCAGGTTCGTAATTCAGTAAACCCAATGGTCCCCGCCTTCGCGGGGACGACACCATAGATCGTAATTAATTGCGAACCTGACCCCGAATTAGAATCCCGCCTCCCATGGCCGTCCGCACCCGCTTTGCTCCCAGCCCCACCGGTTACCTCCATATAGGAGGCGCGCGCACGGCGCTCTTCTCGTGGGCCTACGCGCGCAAGCATGGCGGCAAGTTCATCCTGAGGATCGAGGACACCGACCTCGAGCGCTCGACCGAGGCGTCGGTCAACGCGATCCTGGAAGGCATGCAGTGGCTCGGCATCGACTGGGACGAAGGCCCGTTCTTCCAGATGAAGCGCCTCGCGCGCTACCAGGAAGTGGCGGACCAGCTGATCGCCGCCGGCCACGCCTACTACGACTACATGCCGAAGGAGGAGCTGGACAAGCTGCGCGCCGAGCAGACCGCACGCGGCGAGAAGCCGCGCTACGACCGCGCGATCGGGCAGAAATATCGCGGCACCGGTCCCGCGCCGGTGCGCTTCAAGACGCCGCAGGAAGGCACGGTCGGCTGGAACGACCTCGTCAAGGGCCCGATCGAGTTCCCGAACAGCGAGCTCGACGACCTCGTCCTCCTGCGCGCCGACGGCGTGCCGACCTACAACTTCGGCGTGGTGGTCGACGACATCGACATGGCGATGACGCACGTCATCCGCGGCGACGACCACGTGAACAACACGCCGCGCCAGATCCATGTTTTCCGGGCGCTGGGTGCGGACCTGCCGCAGTTCGGCCACGTGCCGATGATCCTCGGCGCCGACGGCGAGCGTCTCTCGAAGCGCCACGGCGCCGTGAGCGTGATCCAGTACCGCGAAGAGGGCTACCTGCCGGAGGCGCTGCTCAACTATCTCGCGCGGCTCGGCTGGTCGCACGGCGACGAGGAAGTCTTTTCCATGAAGCAGTTCGTGGAGTGGTTCGATCTCGCCCACGTCTCGCGCTCGCCCGCGCAGTTCAACCCGGAAAAGCTGTCCTGGCTCAACCAGCAGTACATCAAGTCCGCCGCGGACTCGCGCATCGCGGCGCTGGTCGAGCCCGAGCTGCGCAAGCGCGGCGCCCAACCGGGCGGCGGCCCCGCGCTCGATCGCGTGGTGAACCTGCTCAAGGACCGCGCGGCCTCCATCCCGCAGCTCGCCGACGAGGCGATGCTCTTCTATGCCGTCGAGGTCAATCCCGGCCAGCCGGACTGGGACCCGAGTGTCGGGAAAGCCCTGAGGATGCTCAAGGCGCGGCTGTCAACCGCGCAGTGGGCTCGCGCGTCATTGAACGAGGTGATCAAGGACGTGGTCAAAGCGAACGGGCTCAAGATGCCGCAGCTCGCGATGCCGCTGCGCCGCCTCGTCACGGGGCGCACGCAGACGCCGTCGATCGATGCGGTGCTCGAGCTCCTGGGGCGCGAGGTCGTGCTCCAGCGGCTGACCACCCATCTCGACGAGGACTGATGCTTAGAGGACTGCTTCTTCTTTTGGTCGCGGCCAGCGCGCAGGCGGCCGTCGAGCCCGGCAACTGGGAATTCAGCCTGGAAAGCCCGCTGCAGAACAACGGCGCCACGGAAACGCGCCAGCGCTGCCTCTCGCCCGAGGAGGCGAAGGATCCGCAGAAGGTGCTCGAGCAGGTGCGCAGCAAGAACAACTGCCAGCTCTCGAACGTGCAGGACTCGGGCAGCGAGTACCGCTTCGACGTCGCCTGCGACGCCAAGGTGCCCGTGACGGGCTCGGGCAACGTGCGCTACACGCCGACCACCATCGACGGCGCCATCGACCTGGTGGGCGAAACGCGGGGCCTGCGCCTGAAGACCCGATCGTTCGTCAGCGGCCGAAGGCTCGGTCCCTGTAAAAACTAGGCTGTATAATTCGGCCCCTCGGTTGGGGGTATAGCTCAGCTGGGAGAGCGCTTGCATGGCATGCAAGAGGTCACCGGTTCGATCCCGGTTACCTCCACCAACCCAAGCACCGAGGCGTAACCGCAGTCCCCATCGTCTAGAGGCCTAGGACATCGCCCTTTCACGGCGGTAACCGGGGTTCGAATCCCCGTGGGGACGCCATTCTGAACCAGGCTCTTTGCCACTCGATGGAAAGCGTCGGCGCTAGAGCTGTTTCTGTATCTGTAGCGCCGTCTGCCGCATGTCGGACAGATATCGCTCGGCCGCTTCCTCGGGTCTCAGCACTTTCGAAAAGAACGTGAGAGCTATGCAGGCGCAGACGCTTTTCTCCTGGCGCACCGGAATCGCGATCGCGACAGTTTCCGCAATCGAGACGCCCGGTATGGCGCCGATGCGTACGCCATAGCCGCGGGCGCGCGTCTCGCGGATCATGTCGCCGACGCGGCGGGAATCACCGGCCATCTGCGCCTCCGCCCCGCCCGATTTGCGCAGCGCGCTTAGGATGGCTTCTCTCTCTGCGTCCTCAACGTAGGCTAGGTACGCCAGTCCCACCGCGCTGGGGATCAGCGGAATGCGCAGGCCGATTTGCACGCGGTCGATCACCAGCGCGCTGTTCTTGCGCGTGGTTTCCCTGAGGTACATGGCGAGGTTCGAGTAAACCGCGAGATCCGCCGGCCACAGCACGCGGCGCTGCAGATCTTCCAGCGCCGGCACGGCGATCTCCGCGATGCGGTCTTCGTTCCTGAAGCCATCGCTCAGCGCGCGGACCAGGTGCGTGAGGTGGAAGGCGCCGCGGTCGTCGCGGGTCACATAGCCCGCGGAGCGAAACTCGTCGAGTACCCGGTAGAGAGACGGGCGCGAGATCCCCGTAAGGGCGTGCAGCTCGCCCACCGTCGAGCCATTCGCCGTGTTCAGGACGCGGAGCACCTCCAGGGTGCGGTGGATACCCTTTGATTTCCGTCTATTCGCCACGCTGGTGCTTGTCCGCAAAGCGGACAAGACTGTACGTCATCCTTGACGCTCGGTCACTCGCCTTCATACTGCTTCTCGAAACGTCCGATAAACGGGGGAAACATGTTGCAGATGCGCGCGGTGGCCTTGGCGGCGGCGATGCTGGTGGGAGCCGGCGCGGCGAGCGCCCAGGAGAAGGTGACGGTACGGGACAGCTGGAC
>Ga0070681_10000723_pt1 | contig 27344 bp, 20 predicted proteins | sample KBSC83BmetaG_FD_65650 | JGI IMG/M metagenome (GOLD analysis project Ga0070681, IMG submission 65650) | Corn rhizosphere microbial communities from Kellogg Biological Station, Michigan, USA - KBS C8-3B metaG | ecosystem: Host-associated > Plants > Roots > Rhizosphere | place: USA: Michigan...
TAGACAGAAAAATATCTGTCGCCCCCATGATGGATTGGACCGACCGCCACTGCCGTTACTTCCTGCGCGGCTTCTCCCCCCACGTTCTCCTCTACACAGAGATGATCACCGCCGCAGCCATCCTGCGTGGCGATCGCGAGCGCCTTCTGGCATTCAATCCCGAAGAACATCCCGTGGCCTTGCAACTAGGTGGCAGCGAGCCGCGCGATCTCGCCGCAGCCGCGCGCGCAGGCGAGGAAGCAGGCTACGACGAAATCAACTTGAACTGCGGGTGCCCGAGCGACCGCGTCTCGAGCGGAGCGTTCGGCGCGTGTTTGATGCGCGAACCGGACCTGGTCGCAGAGTGCGTAGCCGAAATGAAGGCGGCCGTGCGCCTCCCGGTGACAGTAAAGATGCGCATCGGCGTTGTTAACACGCGCGCAGGCGAGGCACGCGACGCTGTCACGAGATTCGACGAAGCGGATTTCGAAGCGCTCCGCACGTTCGTACACAAAACCCAACAGGCCGGTTGCGAAGTGGCTATCGTGCACGCGCGCAAGGCCCTGCTCGGCGGCCTCTCGCCAAAAGACAACCGCGAGATTCCTCCGCTTCGCTACGACGTGGTGAGGCGACTCAGAGCGTGTTTCCCCAACCTAATATTGGTCGTCAACGGCGGCCTCAGAGACTCGCGCGCGGTTATCGACGCCTTGCACTGGTGCGACGGAGTGATGCTCGGTCGAGAGGCCTATCATCGTCCGCAGATACTGAGCGAGTTGCGCGAGGTTCTGCACGATGGTCAGGCCGCGGAAGCACCCTCCCGGGAACAGTTGATAGAGCGAATGGCCCGCTACGCAGAAGCGGAAACCGCAAAAGGCTCACGGCTCTCGGCGATCACGCGCCACATGCTCGGCTTGTACGGCGGAGAGCCCGGTGCGCGCGAATACCGCAGGCTGCTGAGCGAGGGTGCCCGAGAGGAGGGTGCGGGGCCGGACCTGCTCCGGCAGGCGAGCCGCCGCGCCGCGGCGCGCGCCGAATCGTTCGCGTCGTCCGATTAGGCCCGGCCGGGCCTTTCGACCGTTCTAAATGAGCGGCTCGGCGGCTCGGAGGGCGTGTCTCAAAGCGGCGACGGCTGCGATTTCAGCTTTTTCCAGCTCAATCAGGGCGGTAGCGGCGAGAGTTCGGTCGCGTATAATCGAAATCGTCGCTTGGTCTTAAGCTTGCGGGGTGTGTCGGCCGGCACCGGCCGTTTGCCTGGAGAACATGGGCAAGGATATCGAACTCGCCATTCTGTTCGCCGACGTTGTCGGGTCCACCCGGCTCTATGAGCTGATGGGGGATCTGCGCGCTCGCGATATGGTGGCGATTTGCATCGATGTGATGCGAAGCGCCACCGAACAGAGGCATGGGACCGTCATCAAGACGATGGGTGACGAGGTCATGTCGACCTTCCCCAGCGCCGACGATGCCCTGAACGCCGCTGCCCAGATGCAGCAGCAGATTTCCACGCACTCCCAGCTCAAGGTGGACGGCCAGCCGGTCTCCATCCGGATCGGCTGCCACTTCGGGCCGGTGATGCTCGAGAACCGGGACGTGTTCGGGGCTACCGTCCACACCGCAAACCGCATGACCAGCCAGGCGAAGGCCGGCCAGATCATCACCACGGCCGCGACCGTGGAGCGGCTGTCACCAGAGTGGCGTGCGTCCTGCCGCCAGATCGACATTGCCACCATCAAGGGGCAGGGAAGCGAGGTCACTCTGTACGAGGTGCTCTGGCAGTCCGAAGACGTGACGAGCATGGTGCCGGCGATCGCGATGAACGCCCGTCCCGTGAGGCTCGTGCGACTGCGCCTCAGATGCCAGGATCGTGAGCTGCTTCTGGACGATCAGAAAGCGAGCATCACGATCGGACGGGCTGAGGACAACGACTTCGTCATCAAGGGCAATCTGATCTCGCGCTTGCACGCCCGCATCGAGCTGAATCGTAACAAGTTCGTGCTCATCGACCAGAGCACCAACGGTACGTTCGTGCAGACCGCAGAGGGAGAGGAATCCTTCGTACGGCGGGATAGCCTGCAGTTGAAGGGCGAGGGGATGATCGGCCTGGGTAAGCTGCCCGACCAGGAGTCGGTGCAGACGATCCGCTTCGTCTGCGAAGAGACCTGACCGCCGCGCCTTGCCGTCGTCGCGGCCCGCCGCGCCCCGCGCCCCGCGCCGCTGCGCCGCCGCCCGGCGCCTTGCGAGCGCCGACCGCCTCAGCCCGTCAGCCGCTTCTCCGTCTTGTCCAGCTCCTGGACCATATCGGCGGGCACGCGCGCGCCGTACTTCTGCAGGTACGCCCGGAAATCGCTCACTTCCTTGCGCCACATCGTCGGATCGACGGTGAGCAGCGCCTTGAGTGCATCGGTGCTGACGTTGAGGCCCTTCGTGTTCAGATCCTCGGGCCTGGGCAGATTTCCGATCGGCGTTTCGGCCGCGCCCGCCTTGCCGGCGCAGCGATCCAGCACCCACTCGAGCACGCGCAGGTTCTCGCCGTATCCCGGCCAGAGGAACTTGTTCTGCGCATCGCGGCGGAACCAGTTGACGTGATAAATGCGGGGCGGATTCTTAAGCTTCGAGCCTACATTCAGCCAGTGTTGCCAGTAGTCGGCGAAGTTGTAGCCGCAGAACGGCTGCATCGCCATGGGATCGCGGCGGACGACGCCGACCTGGCCCACGGCCGCGGCAGTGGTCTCCGAGGCCACCGAAGCGCCGACGAGAACGCCGTGCTTCCAATCGCGTGCCTCGTAAACGAGGGGCGCCACTTCGCGGCGGCGACCGCCGAACACCAGCGCTGATATCGGCACGCCCTGCGGATCTTCGGAATGAGGCGAGTAGCTCGGATTGCGCTTGGCGGAAACGGTGAATCGCGAATTCGGGTGGGCGGCGGGGCCGTTGGCCGGATCGTAGGGGCGGCCTTGCCAGTCGAGCACGGGCTTGCCTGTCGAAAGGCCTTCCCACCACGGCTGGTTGTCGGCGGTGACGGCCACGTTCGTGAACAGTGTGTCGCGCCGAATCATGTCGTAGGCGTTGCGATTCGTTTCGGGGTTCGTCCCCGGCACCACGCCGAAATAGCCCGCCTCCGGATTGATCGCCCACAGCCGGCCGTCGGCTCCGGGATGCAGCCAGGCAATGTCGTCGCCCACTGTGAAGACTTTCCAGCCGGGCATCGACTCCGGCGGGATGAGCATGGCCAGATTGGTTTTGCCGCAGGCCGAAGGGAATGCGCACGCGACGTAACGCGTTTCGCCCTTGGGGTTCTGCAGGCCGACGATCAGCATGTGCTCGGCGAGCCAGCCCTCGGTGCGTGCCTGCCAGCTCGCAATGCGAAGGGCGTGGCACTTCTTTCCCAGGAGCGCGTTGCCGCCATAGCCCGAGCCGAAGCTTTCGATCGACAGCTCCTCGGGAAAGTGAATGATGAAGCGGCGCTCGGGACTGAGCTCTCCGATCGAATGCAGCCCGCGGACAAAGTTCTTATCTGCGGCGATCCGCTCCAGGGCCGCTCGGCCGATACGCGTCATGATGGCCATGTTCAGCACGACGTACGGGCTGTCGGTGATCTCGACTCCACAGCGCGATAGCGGCGAGTCGATGGGGCCCATGCAGTAGGGAATCACGTAAAGCGTGCGTTCCTTCATGCAGCCACGGAACAGGTCACGCATCTTCGCGTGCGCCTGCTGCGGATCCATCCAATGATTGTTCGGGCCCGCGTCTTCCTTCGAGCGCGTGCAGATGTAGGTCAGATGCTCGACGCGGGCCACGTCGCTCGGGTTCGAGCGGGCCAGCTGGCAACCGGGGAAATGCTCGGGGTTGAGCGTCTTGAGCTCGCCGTCGCGCAGCAGCTGATTCGTGAGCTCGCGAATCTCGGCGTCCGACCCGTCACACCAGTGGACCGCGCGCGGCTGCGTCAGCTCCCGAGCCGAGTTGACCCAATCGGTCACCGGACGACTGAGCTGGGCAAGCGGCGTCAACAGGTGTTCTGCGGTGGCCATCCACGCATCCTTTGTATTTCTACCGATCAAGAAGTATATCCGGGCATGGACCCCGGCTTCAGTAAAGTAAGACAATACCCCCGCGTTTGTTCCATAACCGCACGCGCGAATATCACACGGATTTGCAAGGAAATTACGGCTCGACAGTGCCCGGCGGGCTCCGGTAGCGTGCGCGCCGCGAGAGCTTTCTTTAGACGAGTCGCCAGCTTGTGAGCGGCCTCACACGCGCGCAGCGGGCGTACTTCGCAATGGTAGCGCAAACATTTTGCCGACCCGCGCACGGCAGCTGAGAACCGATGCTCGACCTCGATGACATATTCGGACCGGGAGGTCCTCTGCAGCAGGCGCTGCCGGACTTCAAGATCCGCCGTCAGCAGCTGCGCATGGCGGAGCGTGTCGCCGCAGCGCTGAGCGAGCGTGAGCTGTTGGCGGTCGAGGCGGGCACCGGCACCGGCAAAACTTTTGCCTACCTCGTTCCCGCGCTGCTATCCGGGGCGCGAGTGCTGATCTCGACCGGCACGCGTACGCTGCAGGACCAACTCTTCTCCAAGGATCTGCCGCTCGTGGCTCGCGCCATCGGACGGCCCGCGCGCATCGCGCTCCTGAAAGGGCGCACCAACTATCTCTGCCGATACCGTCTGGCACGGGCCGGTGACGACGGTGTGGAGCAACTCGGCCTGGACGACTCATTCGCCACCGAACCGCGCGCCAGTGAGAAAGTGCTGGCCCGCATTCGTCGTTGGTCGCAGACGACACGCAGCGGCGATCTCTCGGAGGTGCGCGGACTGTCGGATTCGAATCCGGTCTGGCCGCACGTCACCTCCTCGCGTGAGAACTGTTTAGGCACGAAGTGTCCGGAAGTCGCACGCTGTCACGTGATCCTCGCCAGACGAGCCGCGTTGGAAGCGGACATCGTCATCGTCAACCACCACCTGCTGCTCGCGGATCTGGCGCTCAAGGAGGATGGGTTTGGAGACATCCTGGGCACGGCCGATGCTGTGATACTCGATGAAGCTCACCAGATTGCCGACCTCGCGACTCAGTTCTTCGGAGCGCACGTCGGCAGCCGCCGGATCGAGAATCTGTTGCGTGACCTGCAACTCGAGCTGACTCGCTACGCGCCTTCAGCCGACGAGGCTGACGAAGGCATCGTCGCTGGGGTCGCCGACTCGGTGAGAGGAGTGGAGGATTCCCTGCAACAGCTGCGCGCCGGCCTGCCTACGCGAATGGGGCGGCTCGCCTGGACCGAGATGCGCACGCCGCCCGATGCGGCCGTTGCCGATCTCGCGGGAGCGCTGGGCATGCTGCAGTTCCGACTCGAGGGAATGGGAGACGCAAGCTCACTGGCTCCGTTCGCGGAGCGACTCGGAGAGGTGGCCTCGGGTCTCGAGCGCATCGCCGCTGTCGATGCTATGGAGGGTGCGCGGGCTGTAGAGGTCACGGCGCGAGGATTCTCGTTGAGTTTGATGCCCTACGACATCTCGTCGCGCTTCAACGCCATGGTGCACGCGCGGCGTTGTGCCTGGATCTTCACGTCCGCGACGCTATCGCTGGGAGAGGACTTCAGTCACTTCACCGGGCGCTTGGGCCTGGGCGATGCGCCCACTCTCAAGATCGACAGTCCCTTCGACTACGAGCGCCAGAGCTTGTTGTTCCTGCCGACGGGCATGCCGGAGCCGACTTCTCCTGGATACATCGCCGCCGTCATGGCCCGCGCGCTCGAAATGATCGATGCCTCACGGGGCGGGGCGTTCGTGCTTTTCACCAGTCACCGTGCGTTGGCGCAGGGGGCGGTCTGGCTGCGCGAGCGCTGGAAGAACGCTCCACCGTATGCGCTGTACGTTCAGGGCGAAGCACCCCGGGAGCGCCTGCTGAAGGACTTTCGCGATGACGGCAACGGGGTGCTCCTGGGCACGACGAGCTTTTGGGAAGGCGTCGACGTGAAGGGCGAAGCGTTGCGTCTGGTCGTCATCGAGAAGTTGCCGTTTGCCTCTCCGGACGACCCCTTGGTCCGCGCCCGTATCGAACACCTGCAGGCCATCGGCGCGAACGCCTTTCGCGACTACCAGTTGCCCGAGGCGGCGTTGGCTCTGAAGCAGGGCGTCGGGCGACTCATTCGAAGCGAAGAGGACTACGGAGCCGTGGTCATCTGCGACCCTCGAGTGACCGGCCGCAGCTATGGGCGCGTGTTTTTGTCAGCGTTGCCTCCCATGACTCCCACTCAGGATGCGGATGAGGCTCAGCGCTTCCTGCGCCGCCATGCGCCGACTTCAACAACGACGCAGGCCGTGGCGGGCGCCGCGAACCCATGAGAATCCTCGCTCTCGATACCGCCACCGAGAGCTGCTCGGCCGCGCTCCTCATTAACGGGCAGTTGGCCGGACGTGAACTTGAGCTTGGCCGTGGACACGCCGAGCACATCCTGCCGATGATCGACGAGCTGCTCGCGGAGGCCGGCACGACCCTGGGCACACTCGATGCCATCGCCTTCGGTCGCGGGCCCGGTGGTTTCACGGGCGTGCGTCTTGCCGCCAGCGTTACACAGGGCCTGGCGTTCGGTGCCGGTCTACCCGTGATCCCGGTGTCCGACCTCGCGGCGGTCGCGCAGCGCGTGGTCGGCCGGGGTAATGAGGGTAACGAGGGGGCTGAGCCGCACCGCGTCATTGTCTGTAACGACGCCCGAATGCGGGAGGTCTACTGGGCTTGCTTCGAGCGCCGCGCGGGTCTGGCGACGCTCGTCGGCGAGGAGAGGGTTGCTCCGCCGGACGCGGTCGCCCTCCCTTCGTCCTGGACTTCGGGGCCGGTCCTCGGCGCGGGCCGCGGGTTTTCCGCGTATCCGCACCTCCGTACCCGGCTGGAGAGCCGACTGGCGGCCGTCCACGAACGCCTCCTTCCGCGCGCCCAGGAAATAGCGCTCCTGGCGGTCCCTGTGTTACTGGCGGGTCAGGCCGTCACACCCGAGCAGGCCCTCCCCGTGTACCTTCGCGATGAGGTGGCTCAACCAGCTGAGCGGTAACGGGATTGAAACGTCCACGGGGCTGTCATGAATCTGCAACAGACGCCCACTGTAATACCCCCGCCATACAGTCACCGAACATCATGCCCGCCAAACAGGTCCTGATCGTCGAGGATGAGAAACCGATCCGCGAAATGATCGCGTTCGGGCTGAAGCGCGCCGGGTTCGAGGTTCGCGAGGCGGAGGATTGCCGTTCAGCGCGTGCCGCGCTGGTCGATCAACGGCCCGACCTCGTGCTCATCGACTGGATGCTTCCCGACATGAGCGGACTGGAGCTCACGCGCGCGCTCAAGCGCGACCGTGAAACTCGCGAGCTGCCGATCATTCTTCTCACTGCGCGCGCGGAAGAGGGGGACAAGGTTGCAGGTCTCGAGGGCGGCGCCGACGACTATGTCACGAAGCCGTTCTCTCCTCGGGAGCTGCTGGCTCGCATCAATGCGGTGCTGCGCCGCGCTTCGGGCAACGGCACGGATGAGCGAGTGGAGTTCGAGGGTCTGGCTCTGGACCAGGCCAGTCATCGCGTGATGGTCGGAGAGCGGACGGTGGCACTGGGGCCGACCGAGTACCGCATGCTCGAGTTCTTCATGACCCACCCGGAGCGGGTTTACACTCGGGATCAGCTTCTCGACAGGATCTGGGGCGGCAACGTCTACGTCGAGGAGCGCACCATCGACGTCCACGTGCGCCGTTTACGCAAGGCTTTGGAAGAATTTGGGTACGATCGCTTCGTACAGACCGTTCGCGGGTCCGGTTATCGCTTCTCCGCGCGCACGGTGTAGGAGCCTCGGGCCACTGGCGGCTCCAACGCCCATGAGCGAACTCTAATGCATCCGGCGGCACAGATATGGTGGTTCGCGACAGCGCGGTTGCTTGCGACCGTGCTCATCGGATGTGCCGTCGGCTGGCTGTTCGGCAACGTCTGGGTCGGACTGGCCATCGCGTTGGCCCTCAATCTCACCTGGCAGCTCGCCAACCTGTTTCGTACCGACTGGTGGCTGCGCCATCGAAGCTACGCGGATGCGCCCGATGTCGGGGGCGTCTGGGGCGACATGATCGCCCAGATCGTTCGCCTGCACCGGCGCAAGCGCTTCCACAAGCAACGCTTCGTGCAACTCGTGCGGCAGCTGGAACGCTCGACCGCCGCGCTCCCCAATGGCGTCGTCATGCTCAACGAGCAGCGCGAGATCATGTGGTTCAACCGGACGGCAGCGCGGCTGCTGGATCTGCGCCGCACGGCCGACCTGGGACTTCGCATCGACAACCTGCTGCGCGACCCGGAGTTCGCCCGCTATGTGAACGGCGGCGAGTTCTCGAATGCCGTGGTGATCAGGCCGACCAACGCGGATGAGCGGTACCTTTCGCTGCACGTAGTGCCGTACGGCGAGGGCCAGCAACTGCTGCTGGTGACCGACGTCTCGCGGCAGATGAAGCTCGAGGCAATGCGCAAAGACTTCGTCGCCAACGCTTCGCACGAGTTGCGCTCGCCGCTCACGGTGATCTCCGGGTACCTGGAAACGTTGAGCCAGGACCCCGCGCTCGACCGCGACCTGCAGGGGCCGGTCGCCGAGATGCGCCGCCAGGCCGATCGAATGACCGGCATCATTCAAGACCTGCTGGCCTTGTCGCGGCTGGAAGAGGCAGAGGAGGTCGTCGGCGGAGAGCCGGTGGACGCGGTCGCCCTGCTATCGATGCTCCGCAAGGACGTGATCGCCCGGACCTCCCACCCGCGAGACGTGCGGGTACGCATCGAGTCCGATGCTCAGCTGATCGGCGATGAGCCCGAGATCCACTCGGCGTTTTCCAACCTGGTGGACAACGCCGCCAAGTACACCGGCGCGGACGGCTCCATCGAGATGCGCTGGTGGACCGACGAAGACGGCGGTCATTTCTCAGTCACGGATACCGGGATCGGCATTCCGGCCGAGCACATTCCCCGGCTGACGGAGCGTTTCTATCGAGTCGACTCGGGTCGCTCACGCTCGTCCGGGGGTTCCGGCCTGGGTCTGGCGATCGTGAAGCATGTGTTGCAGCGCCATGGCGCCGAGCTGGAAATCCAGAGCACGTTGGGGACCGGGAGCACCTTCACCTGCCACTTCCCGCCGCACCGAATCCAACGTTTGAGCGTGGAGTCAAAAGCGGCGGTTTAGATTTCCATCACAACCGTTTCATCTGTAAGAATTAGTTCCCCTGGCTGTCATCCCACTGACATGCGCACCGACGAGTCTTCGGTGACATGCGACAGCCAAACGACCTGCACCGCCCGCGCAAGGTGCGCACCCTGTTCCTTTCCGACATCCACCTGGGATTCAAGCACTCGCGGGTGCGCGAGCTGTGCGAGTTCCTGAACGACATCGAGGCCGAGCGGATTGTGCTGGTGGGGGACATCGTCGACGCTTTGAGCCTGTCGAAGCGCTTCTTCTGGTCGGCCGACCATACCAACGTGGTGCGGACGCTCCTGGCGCGCAGGCGCGCCGGAACCCGCCTCGTCTACATTCCCGGCAATCACGACGCGAGCCTGGCAATGCTCGCCGAGATGCTCCAGGGGCAGTTCGAAGTGCACCGGGAGTGGGTGCATCGCACGGCCCGCGGTCAGCGCCTGCTGGTCATGCATGGCGACCAGTTCGACGGGATCGTGCCGGTCCCGGGCTGGCTGGGGCGTCTAGGGGACGCGCTGTACGAAGTGACCGTGGTCGTGAACAACGGCCTCAACAACGTCCGGCGGCTGTTGAAGCGCCCCTACTGGCCTCTGGCGGAGCGGATCAAGCTCAACATCGCCGCCAGCGTCCGCTATATCACCCAGTTCGAGCAGATCGCGGCCAGCCATGCCCGCGCACAGGGTTATGACGGGGTCGTCTGCGGGCACATTCATCGTGCCAACCTGCGGGAGATTGAGGGCACTCTGTACTGCAACACCGGCGACTGGGTCGAGTCGTGCTCGGCGCTGATCGAGCGCATGAACGGGGAACTGCAGCTGCTCCGCTGGCCGCTCGGAGCTCAACTCTCGCCGCGGAGCGAGGCGCCTCTGGTCGCGGACGCGGCCTGAAACAAGCTCCCGGCAGGCAATCGAGCGAGGGGATCGAGCCAGGGGATCGAGCCAGGCAAGCGGCAAGCGCGGCCGTGCCGCCCGGCCCCACTGTGCGCTCACGCACTGTTTGTTCGCGGCGATTCCGCTATATGATCGCGCATAGGCTCCCGTCGTCGATTGCAGAAAGTCGCCTCCGGCGCTTTCTGCCCGCTAGGGGCCGGAGACAACTGATGGAAACCGCCGATCTCAGTCATCACATTTCTCGCCGCTTCAACGAAGATCTCGAGCGTGTCCGCAGCAAAGTGCTGGGCATGGGCGGTTTCGTCGAGCAGCAGCTGGCCAAGGCGATCACGGCGCTCGTGGAGGGCGACAGCACCCTCGGGGAGTCGGTGGCGCTCGATGACTACCAGGTCAACAACATGGAAGTCACGATCGACGAGGAGTGCAGCCGCATCCTCGCGACGCGCGCGCCTGCCGCGGGCGACCTGCGAGTGATCGTGGCGATCATCAAGACCATCACCGACCTCGAGCGCATCGGGGATGAGGGCGAGAAGATCGGCTACATCGCCTCGCGGCTGGCGACGATGGAGCGACCGGCGGACAAGTACCGGGAGATCAAACATCTCGGCCGTGTGGTCTCCGACATGGTGCACGACGCTCTGGACGCGTTCGCCCGCATGGACGTCGAGTCGGCTCTCAGAGTCGCGCGCCAGGACCGGCTCGTCGATGAGGAATACGAGGCCATCCAGCGCCAGTCCATCACGTTCATGATGGAAGATCCGCGCACGATTCGCAGGGCACTCGATGTCATGTGGGTGGTGCGCGCGCTCGAGCGCATCGGCGACCACGCGAAGAACATCAGCGAGTACGTGATCTACATGGTTCACGGCAAGGACATCCGTCACACGTCCCTGGACGATGTGGAACGGCAGCTGCGGGAGCGGGAAAGCGAAGCGAACGGTTCCCAACCCACGAGCGTGTAGTACCATTGCGGGGTGTTGAAGCACCGCCGCCTCGTTAATTTCCTCGGTTTTCTCGCCTGCTTCGGGCTCATCGCGTACGCGCTCTACACGCAGTACGATCTGGGCTACGACGCCTGCCCCCTGTGCATTTTCCAGCGCATCGGAATCATGGCGCTCGGCTTCGTGTTCCTCATCGCCGGCGTGCACAACCCACGTGGCTGGGGAGGGCGTGTCTACGCGGTTCTGATTGGGCTCGCCGCGCTGGCGACGATCGGCGTGGCCGCCCGCCACCTCTACATACAGAGCCTCCCGCCCGGCTCGATTCCGTCATGCGGGGCACCGTTGACGGTGCTGTGGAAGTTCACCCCGACTTTCGAGCTGATCCGCAAGGTGCTCAGCGGAAGCGGGGAGTGCAGCCAGGTCGACAAGGTCCTCGGCCTCCCGATGCCTGCCTGGGTGCTGATCTGGGCGGCGTTCCTGGGATATCTCGGGATCGCAACCAACACCCGGCGGAGGCTAAGCACGCCGGCAAAAACCACGCTTTTTGCCGGCCGTCCGGACTAGCTGAGGGCCTCGATTCCGCGAAAATTTCCGCGGAGGATCGGCCCGCCGGCAAAAACCGCGTTTTTTGCCGGCCGCGCGGACTTGCTGGGGGCCTCAACTCCGCAAAAATTTCCGGAGGAAATTTTTGCCTATGTAAGGAGCCTCCGCAGCACGTTGAAGTACATGCGGTGCAGCGCATCGAGCTCCTCGATCCGCACGCACTCGTTGACCTTGTGAATCGTCGTGTTCACGACGCCCAGCTCCACGATCTGCGCTCCGAGCGTTGCGATGAATCGCCCATCCGAGGTACCGCCGCCGGTCGATAGCTTCGGCCTCGAACCCACCACGTCATGGATCGCGCCGCCCACGGCGTCCGAGAGAACGCCAGGGGCGGTGTAGAACGGCTCGCCCGATACGTACCACTCGATGGTAAAGCGGACGCCGTGCTTGCGCAGAATGCCTTCCACGACTTCCTTCAGGCCGTCCTGGGTCTGTATCGGCGAGTACCGCAGATTGAAGCGCGCCTTCAGCTCTCCGGGGATGACGTTCGGCGCTCCCGTGCCGGCATTGATATTCGAGACCTGGAACGTCGTGGGCTGAAAGTGCTCGGTCCCCTTGTCCCATTCGCGGCTCGTCAGCTCGGCGAGGGCGGGCGCGAGCGTGTGCACGGGGTTCTCGGCCATGTGCGGATAGGCGACGTGCCCTTGCACTCCGTGGACGGTGAGGCGTCCGCTGAAGGAGCCGCGTCTTCCGACCTTGACGGTGTCTCCGATGGTTTGCTCACTCGAGGGCTCTCCCACGATGCACCAGTCGATGCGCTCCTTACGCGAGCTCAGCGTTTCGACCACCCGCTTCGTCCCGTCGACGGAGGGGCCTTCCTCGTCGCTGGTAATCAGATAGGCGATCGAGCCTTTGTGCTTCGGATGAGCGGCGACGAACTCTTCCGTCGCCGTGACCATGGCGGCCAGCCCGCTCTTCATGTCGGCCGCCCCGCGGCCGAAGAGCACACCGTCCCGGACTGAGGGGACGAACGGGTCGCTGCGCCACTCCTCGAGGGGCCCTGTAGGGACCACATCGGTGTGTCCGGCGAAGCAGAACACCGGTCCGGCGTTACCGCGGCGGGCCCAGAAATTCTCGACATTGCCGTAGCGCAGCCGCTCGATCTGGAAGCCGAGCGCCTCGAGCCTCCCGATCATCAAGTCCTGGCAACCTTCATCCGCCGGGGTCACCGACCGCCGGGCCATCAGATTCTGAGTCAGCTCAAGGGTTTGAGACATCGATTGTGGATGCTGTCCTGCAGGGCAATGGAGTCGAGGCGAGCGGCTCGCGTTATACGGCCACTCACGAAACGGGGCAAGCCCAAAAGAGAATGGGCCAGCCGTTTGTGTGTGCCCTCCCGGCGACAGAGGCGTCATAAAGCTGAAATGTTCCGCACCGGGGCTCGGCTGGAACGGCGCCATGGCCGTGTCATCAGAACGTCACATTGCAATCATTTAATGCGGCGAGAAATCAATCGATCCGAGGAGGAGTGTAGCCACATGAAGCAGACAACCTGTCAGCGAGCGACTAAACCCTGGCATGAGAGGTCGGGAGCTCGTCTGCGCGACCGCAAGTCGACCTGGCGGATGTGGGTCGCAGGAGTCGGGGCGCTGGTGTTCGCCGCGACCGCTGCGACCGGACACGCGGCGGACATTTCCGGCGCCGGTGCCACCTTCCCTTACCCGATCTATTCGAAGTGGGCGGATGCGTACAAGACGCAGACCGGCATCGGGCTCAACTACCAGTCCATCGGCTCCGGCGGCGGCATCAAGCAGATCAAGGCCAAGACGGTGACGTTCGGCGCCTCCGACATGCCGTTGAAACCCGAGGAGCTGAAGGAATCGGGCCTGGTGCAGTTCCCCATGATCATCGGTGGCGTGGTGCTGGTTGCGAACCTCAAGGGTGTCGGCCCCGGACAGCTCACCCTCGATGGCCCCACGGTCGCCAGCATGTACCTGGGCGAGATCACGAAGTGGGACGACCCCCGAATCAAGAAGCTGAACCCCAAGGTGACTCTGCCGAGCACGGCGATCGCGCCGGTGTACCGCTCGGACGGCTCGGGCACCAACTTCCTGTTCACGGATTACCTGTCGAAGTCCAGCCCGAAGTTCAAGGACACCGTCGGCGCCTCGACTTCCGTGCAGTGGCCGGTCGGCATCGGTGCCAAGGGTAATGAGGGCCTGGCGAACATGGCCAAGCAGACCGACGGCGCCATCGGCTACGTCGAGTACGCCTATGCCAAGCAGAACAACATGGCGTACGCCCTGCTGGTGAACAAGGCCGGCAAGGCCGTGAGTCCGAGTGCGGCCTCGTTCCAGGCCGCGGCCTCCAGCGGCGACTGGGCGCACGCTGCGGGCTACTACCTGATCCTGACCGATCAGGCTGGCGCGGCCAGCTGGCCCATCACCGGCGCGAGCTTCATCCTGGTGTACAGCACGCCGCCGGATGCCAAGGCCACCTCCGACGCCCTGAAGTTCTTCGACTGGGCGTACAAGAACGGTGGCAAGATGGCGTCCGATCTGGACTACGTTCCGCTGCCCGACGGCCTCATCAAGCAGGTCCGGGCGACGTGGAAGTCGGACGTCAAGGGCGTCACCGTCGCCGCGAACTAAGGATCGACATCGGCGGCGGGTCACGAATCGGGGCTCGCGCGCGAGCACGGCCCCGTGAAAAAATCGGGCGAATTCGTAACCAATGGCCACAGAGATAGCCGCTCCCGCCGCTGCGACTGAACCGCGGCACGCCGCGGTTCAGCGTCGGCGAGAGAAGCTCTTCCGCAGTGCCACGTTCGTCGCCGCAATCCTGGTTCTGACGCTGCTCGGCGGCGTCGCCGTCTCTCTCCTCGTGGGCGCGTGGCCCGCGTTCGCCCAGTTCAAAATCGGGTTCCTCACGCAGACCGTCTGGAATCCGGTCACCGAGAAATTCGGAGCCCTGGCGGCCATCTACGGCACGCTGATCTCCTCCGCCATCGCGATGCTGCTGGCGGTTCCGATCAGCTTCGGCATCGCCGTATTCCTCACGGAGCTGGCGCCAACGTGGATGCGCCGGCCGGTCGGTGTGGCCATCGAGCTGCTCGCGGCGGTCCCTAGCATCATCTTCGGCATCTGGGGCCTGTTCGTGCTCGCCCCACTCCTGCAGCACACTGTGCAGCCCTGGCTCATCGATGGACTCGGGCCTCTGCCGGTCATCGGTGCGCTGTTCCAGGGACCCCCGTTCGGCATCGGGGTGTTCACTGCCGGAGTCGTGCTGGCGGTGATGGTCATCCCGTTCATCTCCGCGGTCATGCGCGATGTGTTCGAGACCGTGCCCGATGTGCTCAAGGAGTCCGGCTACGGGCTCGGAGCGACGACCTGGGAAGTGATCTGGAAGGTGGTCGTGCCGCACTCCAGAGCCGGAATGGTCGGCGGCATCATGCTCGGGCTGGGGCGAGCGCTCGGGGAAACGATGGCGGTCACGTTCGTCATCGGCAACGCGCACCGGATCTCGACCTCGCTGCTCGCTCCCGGTACGACGATCTCTGCCTCGATCGCCAACGAATTCACGGAAGCGGTGGGGGACCTGTACACCTCCTCGCTCGTCGCGCTCGGCGCGCTTCTGTTCTTCATCACGTTCACGGTCATCGCCGCCGCACGCTACATGCTGCTGCGACTCGACAGACGGGCGATGTCCTCCGTATGAGTCGCCGATTCCGTCGCAAAGTGATGAACGTGGTCGCGCTGACCCTCTCGGGCGTCGCCACTCTCATCGGCCTGATCTTCCTCGGGGCGATCCTGTGGACCCTGTTCAAGAACGGCCTCGAAGGCATGAAGGCGCCGATCTTCACGGCGAGCACTCCTCCGCCGGGCAGTCCGGGCGGTCTCTTGAACGCCATCTACGGCAGCGCCGTGATGACGCTGATCGGAATCCTCATCGGTGCTCCGATCGGCATGCTGGCGGGCACCTATCTGGCGGAATACGGGCGCGCCAAGCGTCTGAGCACCGTGATCCGCTTCGTCAACGATGTTCTCCTGAGCGCTCCCTCGATCATCATCGGGTTGTTCATCTACGAGATCCTCGTGGTCACGATGGGGCACTTCTCGGCCATTGCCGGGGCCGTTGCGCTCGCAGTGATCGCGCTGCCAGTCACGGTGCGCACGACCGAGGATATGTTGAATCTCGTGCCGCAGGGAATGAAGGACGCCTCCACGGCGATGGGCGCGTATCACTGGCGGACGATCACCTCGGTGATCTACCCGGCCGCTCGAAGCGGGCTCGTCACGGGCCTGTTGCTTTCGATTGCCCGCATCAGCGGCGAGACGGCGCCGCTCCTGTTCACGGCGTTGAACAACCAGTTCTGGAGCTCGAACCTGAATGCGCCGATGGCGAATCTGCCCGTCGTGATCTATCAGTTCGCGCAGAGCCCGTATGAGAACTGGCAGCAGCTCGCGTGGGCCGGCGCTCTGCTGATCACACTGACGATTCTCTTCCTCAGCATCGTAGCGCGATTCCTCCTGTCAGCCCTCGGTCCCGGGAGCGCGCGCAAGTGAACGCGTCCGCTGCGCGTACGGAGGCCGTTGCCACGTCCAGCAAGGCGAAGTTCGAGGTCCGTCATCTCAACTTCTACTACGGTCGTGCGCAGGCGTTGAAGGACATCAATCTGACGCTGACAGACCGCAGCATCACGGCGTTCATCGGCCCCTCGGGGTGCGGGAAGTCGACGCTCCTGCGCGTATTCAACCGCATGTATGCGCTGTATCCCGGCCATCGGGCCGAGGGGCATGTGTTGCTGGACGGCGCCGACATTCTCGCGCCGACTGTCGATGTGGCGATGCTCCGCTTCCGAGTGGGCATGGTGTTCCAGAAGGCGACGCCGTTCCCCATGTCCATCTACGACAACGTCGCTTTCGGCTTGCGTCTCGCCCGGCGCATCGCGCGCGTGGAACTGGATGAGCGGGTTGAGGGCGCATTGCGGGATGCCGCGATGTGGGACGAGGTGAAGGACAAACTTCACGAGGACGGGCGTGGTCTATCCGGTGGACAGCAGCAGCGACTGTGCATAGCGCGCACCATCGCGCTGCAGCCCGAGGTCGTCCTTTTCGATGAGCCCACGGCTGCGCTGGACCCGATATCGACGTTGCGCGTCGAGGAGACGCTGCAAAGCTTGCGGGAGAAGTTCTGTATCGCCGTCGTGACGCACAATCTGCAGCAGGCGGCGCGAGTGTCGAACGTCACGGCATTCATGTACATGGGCGAGCTCGCGGAGATCGGCCCGACGGAGCAGATGTTTACTTCGCCCAAGAATCGACGCACCGACGACTACGTCACCGGCCGGTTCGGCTGATCATGAATACTTCAGGAGAAGAGCCAGTGCAGGAACGCAGACGCGCAGACTCGGAAGCCGGCTCTGGCGCCAATCCACGGGTCGCTGCCGCCGACGGCGGGCTGAATCTGAAGCCCAGCGGGCGCGTGCACGCGCCGACGGCGCTGACGGAAGAGCGCGCACAGGGCGGCCGTACCGTTGGCACGGTTACGGTGGACAACCCGGTGTTCTCGAGTCGCGACGTCAACGTCTACTACGGAGCGAAGCACGCGCTGAAGAGCGTCAGCATCGACGTCGGGCGCAAGCAAGTCCTGGCGATGATCGGTCCTTCAGGCTGTGGCAAGTCCACGTACCTGCGTTGCCTGAACCGTATGAACGAGACGATCCCGGGCGCGCGTGTCACCGGATCGATCCTCCTCGACGGCCACGATATTCACGCCAAGACCCAGGACGCGGCTCAACTGCGCGCCCGCGTCGGCATGGTGTTTCAGAAGCCCAATCCCTTCCCGAAGTCGATCTACGAGAACGTAGCCTACGGCCCGCGGATCCATGGCCTCGCTCGCGGCCGCGCGGATCTCGATGAGATCGTGTGCACCAGCTTGCAGAAGGCAGGGTTGTGGACCGAGGTGAAGGACCGTCTCACGCGTCCCGGGACCGGGCTCTCCGGCGGTCAGCAGCAGCGCCTGTGCATCGCGCGCACCATTGCGATCCAACCTGAAGTGATCCTGATGGACGAGCCGTGCTCGGCCCTCGATCCTGTTGCCACGGCGCGCATCGAAGACCTCATCGACGAGCTGCGAGCCAGTTATGCCATCGTCATCGTGACCCACTCGATGCAGCAGGCCGCTCGCGTATCTCAACGCACGGCTTACTTCCACATGGGCGAGCTGATCGAAGTAGGGGAGACCGATCGCGTGTTCACCAATCCGCGCGCGCGTCTAACTGAGGATTACATCACGGGCCGCTTCGGCTGACGGAGCGTCAGCCGGAGGGCCCGTCTCAGCTACTTCTGGTACGGGTACCAGCGGAACGACACGAAGCCCATGCCGATGTTGGCGCTGGGATCGCCACCGATACCGCTGAACGCCTTGCGCTCCAGCCAGCTGTATTCCAGGCCGACCTGGAAGTTGCCGATGTCGCCCTGGTAAACCTTCCACCAGGTGCCTGCGGTCACCATCTCGACCGATTGGGTGTTGGCGATACAGGTCGCCGCCGAGCCCGTCAGCAGATTGCAGCCGGAGTTGTTGTAGACGTAGTTGCCGTAGCCGTAGCCGTTCGCACCGACGTTGTAAGCCGCCCGGCTCGCCTTCTCCTCGCCGGCATACAGGTAGAAGGTCCACAGCGGATTCGGCTTCAACAGGAAGCCCCCCATGGCCTGCCACTCCTTGAGCGCAACGACCGAGCCGTCGTTCTTGACCACCGCATCCGGGAGCTGCGAAGACCCGTAGCGGCCGTTGCCGCTTCCGGCGAGCCCGCTCAACTGGAACTCGAGCAACTTGCCGATCGGCAGGATCATGCCCGCGCCGATGCTGCCGCCCCAGGTCGTATTGTTCGTACCGGAGGCGGTATTCGGTGAGCGGTCGCGGAACCCTCGGGCCAGACCGTACACCTCGTAGTGGCCAAAGCCGGGATCGAAGGCGAACTTGGCAATGATGTCCGGCGCGAAGTCGATCGAATAGTTGGTCGTGCTGTTCAGCAGGCTGCCGCCGGTGTTGGTGATCAGGGCGGACACGGAACCGCACCCCGCCGGTGCCGGCGTCGCGACACCGCTGCAGCCGGTATAGATGGACGCCTGCGGGCTCTCGACCGACAACCCGAACGAAGCCGTCTTGCCGAAGAGCTTCACCCAGCGCAGCTGCGCGTTGCGAGTCCAGTTGAAGCCCGTGACGTACTGCGCATCGATGGTCTGCGGAACCCGCTCACCGCGCGGAGCCAATTGGGCATTTCCGTAAAGGGTCGCGAGACTCCAGCTCTGTCCCGCGAGCAGATACCAGTCGGTGTCGCTATCGCGGAGGACGCCGTAGAAGTTGCGTACGCGCAGGGTGTAGCTGTTGCTCTCGGCGGAGTTCGAGCTCACACCGGCGCTGAGGAAGTCGCTCTCGAGATAGGCCTCACCGGAGAGCGAGCCGTACTTCGGTCCCTGAGCCAGCAGCGAGAAGCGGCTCTGGCGGGCGCTGAAGCGCGTCTCGTCGATGTGGTCGTTCGTCTGGTAGTTGAAAGGAATGCTCGCGTTGTAGTTGGAGCCGATATCCGCCGTCTGGTTCTTGTCCCGGTAGACACCTTCGAACGCGGCATAGCCGCCGAAGGTCAGCGTCACCGGACCTGCCTTCAGGATAGGGGCGCTCGAGGCCGGAGCGGGGGCAGCGGCTGCCGTAGCCGGCGCCGGAGGCTGGGTGGCCGGCTTCGCCGCCTGGGCTGCCTGCGCGGCCTGCTGCTGCTGCAGCTGCTGAATCTGGCGCTGGAGAGCATCGATCTGGTCCTTCAAGGTCTGTAGTTGGGCTGCAGTGGCCTGCTGCGCCACCGCGTGAGGCGTAAATACCACGCTCAGCGCAGCCGCGACGGCTGCCGCGACCACACGAGAGCGTCGCGCAACGGCCGATCCCGCTGGACCGGTCGAAGCCGGGGCACGGTGCAACTCGGGACGAATCGGTGTCATTTTTCGTACTTTCCTGTCGTGTTTTTTGGAGAAGGACACGAAAGCACGCGTACTCAAGAGGTGCGTTTTCGCCTGCGCGCGGCTCTTCGTGTCACGCAAAAAGCAAGGCGGGCACACTGTGCGTCAGGTGTATGACAATCCGGGTGCAACCTGGTGACAGTTTTGTTGCAGCGGGCGCGGTCTTATGACACCGCAGAAGATTTCTGAACGGATTTTAATGGCCCGTTGGCCGCCCTTTAATCCCTGAATGGTTCTCTAAACCCACGGTCGACCCCCATGCGAATACTCCTCGTCGAAGACGAAAAGAAGCTCTCCGAGCTGATCGAGCGCGCCCTGAAGGCCGAGCGGTACGCCGTGGATGCGGCGTATGACGGGCTCTCCGGCTGGCAGATGGCGGACGCGTACGACTACGACCTGGTCATCCTCGATCTGATGCTCCCTTCGCTCAACGGCACGGAGGTCCTGCGCCGCATCCGGGAGAAGAACCACAAGGTGCCGATCCTGATCCTCACCGCGCGCGATGCCACAGAGGAGAAGGTCCGGAACTTCGAAGCCGGCGCCGACGACTACCTGACCAAGCCGTTCGCCTTCGCCGAGCTGATCATGCGCGTGAAGGCGCTCCTGCGGCGGGGTCCGGTGATCCGCTCCAGCGTCCTCAGGGTCGGGGACCTCGAGGTGGATCGTCTGTCTCAGCAGGTCAAGCGGGCCGGGAAGCGCATCGAGCTCACGGCCAAGGAATACGCGCTGCTCGAGTACCTCGCCACCAATCCGGGGAGGGTCTTCTCCCGCACGATGATCATCGAGCACGTCTGGGACCAGAGCTTCGAGGGGCTCACGAACATCGTCGACGTCTATGTGCGTCACCTGCGCAGCAAGGTGGACGACCCCTTCCCCAGCAAGCTCATCCGCACCGTCCGCGGGGTGGGTTATTCGCTTGGCGAGAGCGTGGAAGTATGAATTCCCGCTCGCTGAGCTTCCGGCTCGTCACCTGGTACGCCAGCCTGCTGACCATCGTGTTCGTGCTGCTGGGAAGCGTGACGTATCTGCTGGTGCGGCATTACCTCGAGGCGAATCTGCTGGACATTCAGGCGCGCCGGGCCCACCAGATCGCCGACACCCTCGTCGACTCGATCGCACGCACGGGCGGGGCGGCGGTCGCCTACGAGATCGAGGACCTCTACTCCCCGGAGGCCAATGATCGGTTTCTCCGCGTAACGCGGGACGACGGACACCTCATTTACGCTTCCGGCGCTCCCAAGGATCGCAGCTTCGTGCCGGGTGCCGTGCCTTTGCCGTCCCTGAACCGTTCGCGCGAGTTCAACCGCAAGGAAGAGCTGGCGGGCGGGGACCTGCTGATCGCTACGGTTCCCCACAGGGTGGGCGAGCACCGGTACCTCATCGAAGTCGGCGTCTCGTCCGCAATCACCGAGGCCACCCTCGACGACGTTGTGGCGATGCTCGCCGTCGGTCTGCCGGTGGCGGTCATCATCGCCGTGGCCGGTGGCTTCGTGCTGGTGCGCAGGGCGCTCGTGCCCGTCGATCGCATCGCGCGCAAGGCGGAGGACATCACCCAACACAACCTCAGCGACCGCTTGCCCGTCGTGCGCACGGGTGACGAGCTGGAGCGCCTGTCGGTCTCGCTGAATCACATGATCAGCCGCCTCGAGGACGCCATTCAGACCTCCAAGCGCTTCGTCGCCGATGCTTCCCATGAGCTGCGCACGCCGCTGACCGTCTTGCGTGGGGAGCTGGAGAGTCTCGCGCAGGATCCGCAACTGAAATCGCAGACCACCGAGACCCTCGGCAGCCTGCTGGAGGAAGTGAGCCGACTCAGCGGCATTGTGGAAGGGTTGCTGGCGCTGTCGCGCCTGGATGTGGGGGAAGCTCAGGCAGAGTGGGTCCCGTTCGACCTCGCCGAGCTGGCGGCTACAACGGCCGATCAGATGAGTCTGCTCGCCGAGGACAAGGACATCGCCGTCGTGTGCGAAGCCGCGCCGAGCATCACTGTCGAAGGCGACCGGGCTCGCCTCAAGCAGGTGATCGTCAATCTCCTCGATAACGCCATCAAGTACACCCCGCGTGGGGGGACGGTTCGGCTACAGATCTCACGTCAGGACGGCTTCGCCGTGCTCGACGTCGCGGACGACGGCATCGGCATACCCCCTGAGGCGCTGCCGCATGTGTTCAAGCGCTTCTTCCGTGTCGATGACTCCCGCTCGCGGGACAAGGGCGGTGCGGGACTCGGGCTCTCGATCGTGCACTCGATCTGTACCGCCCACGGCGCACAGGTCGAAGTCTCCAGTGTGCTCGGCAAAGGCAGTCGTTTTCGCGTCCGCCAACCGCTGGCCACAGCTACCCATTCATCAATATGAGCACCCCTCCAATGCGCATGCGGCTCGTCGTCGGTCTGGTAGTTGCCTCCGTCGTGGTGGGCGCAGCAATCCTGGCTCGCTCCTGGCATCACCCGGCGAACGCGCACGGGGCGGATGCGGCGGCGCTCCCCACCGTCGCCGTGGTCAAGGTCTCGCGACAGGATCTGTTCAAGGAGATCTCCGTTCCGGCCGAGTTTCGCCCCTACACCGACGTGGAGGTGCACGCGAAGGTGTCCGGCTTCGTCAAGCAGATCAGCGTCGATATCGGCGATCGAGTGAAGGCCGGCCAGCTGCTCGCGACTCTTGAAGTGCCCGAGCTGACCGACGAGCTCGACAGCGTCCGCGCAGCTCTGCGCCGTGCGGAGGCCGGATACCGCGACGCGCATCTCGCCTACACGCGCCTCCTGGCCGTCAACAAGGAGCACCCGAACCTCATCGCACAGCAGGATCTGGATACGGCGGAAGCGAAGGACGCGACTGCCGATGGGGCCCTGGCGGCGGCCAAGGCGGACGTGGGCAAGTACGAGACCCTCGTGAGCTACACGCGGATCACGGCGCCGTTCAACGGAGTGGTGACCAAGCGTTTCGCGGACCCGGGGGCTCTGATCCAGGCGGGCACGGCCTCGCAGACGCAGGCCATGCCGCTCGTGCGGGTCTCCGACAACACTCTTCTCAGGCTCGACTTCCCCATTTCCGTCGACTATGTCGGAGACATCAAGAGCGGCCAGCCCGTCACGGTGCGCGTCGAGTCTCTTCGCGGCCGCGAGTTGACGGGGAAGATCGCCCGCTTCACCGACAAGGTGGATGACAGCACTCGCACGATGATCGTGGAGGCGGAAGTCCCGAATCCGTCGCTCGAGCTGCTGCCGGGCATGTACGCGACGGTGACCTTGAAGACGATCGAACACCCACACGCGCTCGCCATTCCCATCGAGGCCGCCGCTCCGGGAGCGAAGTCGGTGTTCGTCGTGGACCCGGCCGACGAAGTCCAGCAGCGCCCCGTCTCACTGGGGATGGAAACGGCCTCCGCGCGCGAAGTGCTGGCAGGGCTCAACGAAGGCGACCGAGTCATGCTGGGCAATCCTGAGCAGCTGCGCGTCGGCCAGAAAGTCGATCCGCAACTCACCGAGTCCCTGGCGGCGCAATAGAGTCCGACCATGTCAGGTTTTTCCATCCGCTATCCGTATCTCATCATCGTCGCCTGCCTGATCGTTTGCGTGGTGGGCGTGACGAGCGTGGTGAGGATGCCGGTCGACCTCTTTCCTCCGATCCGCATCCCGGTCGTCGTGGTGGCTACGTTCTTCAACGGCATGCCCCCCGAGCAGATCGAGACCGACATCACGGGTCGTTTCGAGCGCTTCTTCACTCTGGCGAGCGGCGTCGATCACATGGAGTCGCGCTCGCTCCCCGGCGTCAGTCTCATCAAGATCTACTTCCAGCCCGGTTTCGATCCAGACGCGGCGGTCACGAGCATCGCGAACCTTGCCACGGCGGATCTGCGCAAGCTCCCGCCCGGCACATTGCCTCCGGTCGTCCTCAAGTTCGACGCCTCGAGCCTGCCGGTGTGCCTGGTGACCCTGAAGGGAGCCGGCCTGAGCGAGGCCAAACTGCGCGACACCGGCCAGTACGATGTGCGCAATCAGATTGCCAATGTGCCCGGCGCTTCCGTCCCGCAGCCTTTCGGGGGCAAGTACCGCCAGATCATGGTCTACGTCGACCCGCTGAAGCTGCAGGCGCATCAGCTGAGCGTCATGGATGTGGTGCGCACCGTGAACGAGGCGAACCTCATCCTGCCGGCGGGCGACGTCAAGATCGGCCCGTACGACTACAACCTTTACGCCAACAGCCAGATCAACGCGATCTCGGACGTCAACCGGCTGCCGCTGAAGACCGTAGGCAATGCGTCCGTGCTGGTTGCGGACGTCGGCAAGGCTGAGGACGCGGCGCAGATTCAGAACAACATCGTGCGCGTCGACGGGCAGCCGTCGGTCTACCTGCCTGTCATGAAGCAGGGAGGTGACGCAAACACGATCGCTGTGGTGGATGGGATCAAGGACGGCGTGCAGCACTTGCTGGATGTGCCCAAGCAACTGATAGCGAAGGTCGTCTTCGATCAGTCCGTGTTCGTGCGCAGCGCGATCGAGAATTTGATCCACGAGGGCGCGATCGGCCTGCTGCTGACCGGAGTAATGATCCTGGTGTTCCTCGGCAGCATGCGCGCGACCGTGGCCGTGTTTCTGTCGATCCCCCTGTCGGCCCTGGCAGCGTTCATCGCTCTGTCCTTCGGTGACAGCACGATCAACGCCATGATTCTGGGCGGTCTCGCGTTGGCGTTCTCACGCCTGATCGACAACTCCGTGGTCGTGCTCGAGAACATCTTTCGGCACATGGAGCTGGGTGAGAGCCCCCAGGTCGCCGCGGAGCGAGGCGGGAAGGAGGTCGCGCTACCTGTGTTGGCCGCCACCCTGACGACGGCGGTCGTGTTCTTCCCGGTGACCTTCCTCTACGGGGTCAGCCGGTTCCTGTTTACGGCCCTGGCACTGTCGGTCGTGCTGTCGCTGTTTGCTTCCTACTTCGTCGCGATGACGGTCGTGCCGTTGTTCTGCGCGAAGCTGATCAAGGCGCAGCAGGCGCACGCCGATCCCGAGCCGGGCGCCGAGGTTCAGGCGGAAAACCCGGCGCGCCCGCCCGGCGCGACGCTCCCGGCTCCGCCGGAATCCAGGGCCCCGTGGGGCGCGAGATTCAATGCGGCCTTCAATCGACGCTTCACCCGGATGCTCGACCGGTACGAAGGCAGCCTGTCCATTGCACTGCTGCGTCCTGTCGCCACCGTTCTGGGAATCACCGGCGTGTTCGTGCTGAGTCTCGCGCTGTATCCGCTCGTGGGGAAGGCGTACTTCCCGCGCACCGATCCCAGCCAGTTCGTGATCGACCTGAAGGCGCCGACCGGTACGCGTCTCGAGCTCACCGACCGACTGGTCGACCAGGTGGAGCAGGTGGTGCGTGAGGTGGTGCCCAAAGATGAGCTGAAGATCATCGTCTCCAACATCGGCACCCAGCCGGGCTTCTCATCGATGTACACCTCCAACTCCGGTCCGCACACCGCTTTCGTGCAGGTCGGGCTGCAGGATGACCACACCCTCAGCAGCTTCCAGTACATGGACCGGGTGCGCGCTCGTCTGCGCAAGCGCCTGCCCGCCCTGACGACGTATTTCCAGACGGGCGGCCTCGTCGATGCGATCGTCAATCTCGGCTTGCCCGCGCCGCTGGATATCCAGGTGAGTGGCAGCAACCTGGAAGCCACCCACGAGGTGGCGACGAAGATTGCCCAGGAGGCTCACGCCCTGCACGGCGTGAGCGATGTGTACGTGCCGCAGGACATCGATTACCCCTCGCTGAAGCTCGACATCGATCGCGTCCGGGCCAGCGAGCTGGGACTGAACGAGAAAGAGGTCGTCGGCAACGTGATCACCGCCCTGACCTCCAACGCGATGATCGCCCCCAGTTACTGGGTCGATCCCAAGAGCGGCAACGATTACCTGTTGACAGTGCAGTATCCCGAGAACTTTATCCGCGACATGTCGGATCTGACGGCGGTCCCATTGCGCGGGACGCGCTCGAATTTGGCAACCCAGCTCGACACCGTCAGCACGCTGCACCACATCGAGTCGCCCACCGAGGTCGATCACTACCAGCTGCGACGCGAGATGGATGTGTACGTGTCGCCTTCGGGTGAGGACCTCAGCGCCGTCATGAGCGGGGTGGATCGCATCATCCATGGGATGCAGTTGCCGCAGGGCGTGCGCGTCACCGTGCGCGGGTCCGCGCAAGCCATGCAGACTTCGTTCACCTCATTCGGCCTGGGTCTGCTGCTGTCGACCGTTCTGGTGTACCTCATCCTGGTCGCCCAGTTTCAGTCGTTCATCGATCCGTTTCTCATTCTTCTGGCCGTCCCCACCGGACTCACGGGAGTGCTCCTGATCCTCTTCTTCACCGGGACGACGCTCAACATCATGTCCCTCATGGGGGTCGTCATGATGGTCGGCATCGTCGTCTCCAACAGCATCCTGATCGTCGAGTTCACCAATCGGCTGCGTGAGCATGGCAGATCGCTGCGTGAAGCCGTCTCGCTCGCGTGCCGCGTCCGCCTGCGACCGGTGCTGATGACCTCGCTGGCGACGCTGATCGGCCTGATTCCAATGGCGTTGAAACTGGGCACCGGCAGCGAGGCTTACGCTCCGCTCGCGCGCGCCATCATCGGTGGCCTGGCGGTCTCCGTAGTGTTGACGGTCTTCATCGTACCGTGTGCCTACTACCTGGCACATCGGCGCGACGAGGAACGGCGGTCCGCGACCACGTCGAGTGGCGACACGCCGGTCCCGGGTCACGCGGTTTGACGCCGGTGAGTCGCTCGATGCATCTCCGGCCTTTGGCGGTCGTGATCGTCGCCCTCGGATACGCGACGGCGTTTGCCGCGCCGTCGCCGCCGACACCCGTCGCGCCCCCGCCGGCAGGCCAACCGCTCACGCTGGCGCAAGCTCACGCGCTGGCGTTGCAGAACCACCCCGGCATTGCGGCCTCCGGCTACCGTGCTCAGGCCGCCACCGAGGTCTTCAAGCAGGCTCGCGCGGGGTTACTGCCTCAGGTGAACCTCTACGGCTCCGGCGTCGAAGCCGGTTCCGACAACACCCGAATTCTGGCCGGTGGGTTGAACAACCCCAGCGTCTTCGACCGTAAGGCCTTGGGAGCGACCGCCTCGGAGCTCATCACGGATTTCGGGCGCACTACCAATCTCGCAGCTAGCGCGAAGCTCCAAGCGAGCGCCGCAGGACAACAGGCCGAGGCGACGCGGGAGCAAGTGCTGCTGGACGTCGATCGCACCTACTTCGGTGCGTTGCAGGCGCAGGCAGTGCAGAGCGTCGCTCAGCAGACGGTGGACACGCGCCAGCTGCTGCTCGACCGCGTCAGCGTCCTCGCCTCCAACAAGCTCAAGTCCGATCTGGATGTCAGCTTTGCGCGGGTGTCGCTCGCGGACGCGCAGCTCTTGCTGCAGAAAGCACAGAACGACTCCGCCAGCGCCATGGCCACCCTGTCCGCGGTGCTCGGGTTCCGGCAGCTGCAGCCGTACTCCCTCGTGGAGGAATCCCCGGGACCGGCAGGCAGCTATGCCGACGTCGATTCACTGATCGACCTCGCCCTGAACAATCGACCGGACCTGACGAGTCTGAAAGATGAGCGTGACTCCGCAGAGAGGTTCGCCAGGTCGCAGCGCGACGCGAGATTCCCGACCATCTCTGCGGTAATCGCATCCGGAGGTGCGGTCAGTCGAGATGATCGACTACCGGCAAACTACACTGCGGGTGGCATCCAGATCAGTATGCCCGTGTTTGCCGGCGGCTACTACTCAGCGCGCCAACATGAGGCT
>Ga0070681_10000725_pt1 | contig 27287 bp, 27 predicted proteins | sample KBSC83BmetaG_FD_65650 | JGI IMG/M metagenome (GOLD analysis project Ga0070681, IMG submission 65650) | Corn rhizosphere microbial communities from Kellogg Biological Station, Michigan, USA - KBS C8-3B metaG | ecosystem: Host-associated > Plants > Roots > Rhizosphere | place: USA: Michigan...
ATGCCCGATGCGCTGACCGGCATCCTTATCGAATGCGCGGCGCAGGCGGCGCGGCGCCCGATACGATGAAGCCGCCGCAGGACTACCGCTCTGCCGGCGTCGACATCGATGCCGGCGAGGCGCTGGTCGAGGCGATCAAGCCGCTGGCCAAGGCGACGGCGCGGCCGGGTTGCGATGCGGGGCTCGGCGGCTTTGCCGCGCTGTTCGATTTGAAGGCGGCGGGTTATCGCGATCCGATCCTGCTCGCGACCACGGATGGCGTCGGCACCAAGCTCAAGATCGCGATCGCGGCCGACCGGCACGCGACCATCGGACAGGACCTCGTTGCGATGTGCGTCAACGACCTTGTCGTGCAGGGTGCGGAGCCGCTGTTCTTTCTCGACTATTTCGCGACCGGGCGATTGGAGGTGGAGAAGGCGCGCGTGATCGTCGCCGGCATTGCGGCAGCCTGCAAGGAAGTCGGCTGTGCGCTGATCGGTGGCGAGACCGCCGAGATGCCCGGCCTCTACGCGGCCGGCGACTATGACCTCGCAGGCTTCGCCGTGGGCGCGGTCGAGCGCGGCCAAGCGCTCGATGGCCGCGACATCGCCGAGGGCGATGTCGTGCTGGGCCTCGCCTCGAGCGGGCTGCACTCCAACGGTTTCTCGCTGGTGCGGCGGATCGTCGAGAAGGCCGGGCTCGATTACGCGCAGCCCGCGCCCTTCGCCCCCGAAACAAGCCTTGCCGAGGCGCTGCTCGCGCCGACGCGGCTCTATGTCCGCGCCTGCCGTGCGGCGGTGAAGGCCGGCGGCGTCAAAGCCTTCGCGCATATCACCGGCGGCGGGCTGATCGAGAACATTCCGCGCGTACTGCCCGATGCGCTTGCGGCCGAGCTCGATGCCGGGCTTTGGCCTCTGCCGCCGGTGTTCCGCTGGCTCGCCGCGACCGCTCCCGTCGCGGCGGCGGAAATGGCGCGCACCTTCAATTGCGGCATCGGCATGATCGCGGTGGCGGCACCCGATGCCGCGGACAAGGTCTCGGCCGCGCTTGCGGGCGCGGGCGAGCGCGTCCTGCGCATCGGCCGGATCGTCCGCCGGCCGGCCGGCGAAGGCGGCACCATCCTCCTCAACGCGGAGCGCGCGTGGCCCGGCTGACGGTGGCGGTCCTCATCTCGGGCCGCGGCTCCAATCTTCAATCCTTGATCGAGGCTTGCGCCGCGCCGGGGTTTCCCGCCGAAATCAAGCTGGTGATTTCAAATCGTGCCGATGCCCTCGGCTTGGCGCACGCCGCGCAAGCGGGCATTCCGTCGGCGGTCATTCCGCATCGCGACTATCCAACCCGCGAGGCGTTCGATGCTGCGCTGACCGCGGCGCTCGAGCAAGCAGGCGCCGAGCTCGTCTGCCTCGCCGGCTTCATGCGCCTCTTGACGCCGGGCTTCGTTGCGCACTGGCGCGACCGCCTCGTCAATATCCATCCCTCGCTGCTGCCGGCCTTTCCCGGGCTCGACACGCATGCGCGCGCGCTCGCCGCCGGTGTGCGCTTTGCCGGCTGCACCGTGCATTTCGTGCGCGCGGAAATGGATGAGGGACCGATCATCGTCCAGGCCGCCGTGCCCGTGCTCGAGGGCGACGATGCCGAGAGCCTCGCGGCGCGGGTGCTCGCCGCCGAGCACAAAGCCTATCCGCTGGCGCTGAAGCTGATCGGCGACGGGCGCGTGACGGTGCGGGGCGAGGATGTCGAGATTGCGCCCGGGGAGAAGGCCACCCCTGCCCTTCCGGCGAGCCTCCTCAATCCGCCGGAATAGCCGCGCCGGACTTGCCAGGATGCCGGCTTTCGCGATACCAATGCCCCGCAACGGGTTCTGGTCTGGAGTGTCTAGAGGATGTCCCTCGATCAAGATTTGCTAAGTCACCGTGCCACTTGGCTCGGCTTCGCGCGGCTCCTGCGCTGGAGCGTCACGGGCATCATCGTGGTGCTTGTCGGGATGGCTCTGTTCCTGGTCTGAAACAAAGCACGGCCGCGCGGTGGGCTTAAGCGCCGGCGCTCAGGGGCAGATTTCGGTTCCCGAGAAGAAGAATGCGACCTCCGCCGCGGCGTTCTCGGCCGAATCGGAGCCATGCACCGAATTCGCCTCGATCGATTCCGCGAAGTCGCGCCGGATGGTTCCGGCTGCCGCCTTTTTGGGGTCGGTCGCGCCCATGATCTCGCGATTGAGCGCGACGGCGTTCTCGCCCTCGAGCACCTGCACCACCACCGGCCCCGAAATCATGAAGGTGACCAGATCGTTGAAGAACGGGCGCGCCTTGTGCACGGCATAAAACGCCTCCGCCTGGGCGCGGCCGAGTTGCAGCCGCTTTTGCGCGACGATGCGAAGCCCCTTGGCCTCGAAGCGCGCATTGATTTGCCCGGTCAAATTCCGCCGCGTTGCGTCGGGCTTGATGATCGAGAGTGTCCGTTCCACTGCCATGAAGAAGCCTGCTCCTTTGCGGCGGGGATATAGCCGGGCCGGGGCGGGGCTTCAACCGCCATCGGCGGCGCGTTTCACCCAGCCGGACGGCGTCTGTTCCCAATAGGTGAGCGCGTACCCCGCCGCCTTGGCCGCGCGCCAGCGCTGGCGGGCGGCCTCGACCGCGGCCTCGTCATTGCCGTCGAACATGTCGCAGATGCGCTGGAAGCCGGCGAGGTCCTTGGCCTCGGCGCCGTCGATCAGCACGAGCATGCCCGCCCCGTTGGGATTGGCCTCCTCCGCCGTCAGATAAACCGGCTGGCGCGCGGCATTGCCGTCGCGCGCGCTGCCATGCGGCAGAAAGCTCGCATCGTCATAGGTCCAGAGCAGCTGGTTCAAATGCTCGACCCGCTCACCCGAGCCGGCCAGCACCACGGCGCGATGCCCTTCCTTCAGCGCGCGCTCCAAGAGCCGCGGCAGAGCGCGCTCGAGCGGCGTGGTCTTCAAATGATAGAAGCCGATTTCGGTCAGGGCTCAGCCTTCGTAATGCTCGGCGACGAGGCGATCGAGGAGGCGCACGCCGAAGGCGGTCGCGCCCTTCGGCACGGTCGGCGCATCCTTTTTAGACCAGGTCGTGCCGGCGATGTCGAGATGCGCCCAGGCCACACCGTTGACGAAGCGCTGCAGGAATTGCGCCGCGGTGACGCTGCCGGCTTCGCGGCCGCCGATGTTCTTCACGTCGGCCGCGTCGCTGTCGATCAGCCTGTCATAGGCATCGGCCAAGGGCATGCGCCAGAGCTTTTCACCGACCGCCTGACCCGCGGCGATGAGACGCGTGGCAAGCTGCTCGTTATTGGCAAAGAGCCCGGCATACTCATGGCCGAGCGCGACGATGATCGCACCGGTCAGCGTTGCGAGATTGATCATGAGCTGGGGCTTGAAACGATCCTGGCAGTACCAGAGCGCATCGCCGAGGACGAGCCGGCCTTCGGCATCGGTGTTGATCACCTCGACGGTCTGGCCCGACATGGATTTGACGATATCGCCCGGACGCTGCGCATTTCCGCCGGGCATGTTCTCGACGCAACCGGCGATGCCGACGACATTGACGCGCGCCTTGCGGCCGGCGAGCGCCTTCATCAAGCCGATGACGACGCCGGCTCCTCCCATATCCCATTTCATGTCTTCCATGCCGCCGGCCGGCTTGATCGAGATGCCGCCGGTGTCGAAGGTCACACCCTTGCCGAGAAAGGCAAGCGGCGCCTTGTTGCGCGCGCCGGCATTGCCCTTCCATTGCATGACGATGAGCCGCGGCGGCCGAGCGCTGCCTTGCGCGACGCCGAGCAGCATGTTCATGCCCAACGTCTTCATCTGCCGCTCGTCGAGGATTTCAACCTCGATGCCAAGACTTGCGAGCTTGCGCGCCTCTTCGGCCAGCGTCTCCGGATAGATCACATTGGCGGGCTCGGAGACGAGATCGCGGGTGAAGAATACCGCCTCCGCGACCTTGTCGAGCGCGCCGAATTGACGCTCGGCCGCCTTGGTGTTGCTGAGGAGGAAGGTCAGCTCTTTCAGCGACGGCTTCTGCTCGGGCTTCTCCTTGGTGCGGTATTTGTCGAAGCGATAGGAGCGAAGCCGCGCGCCATAGGCGAGATCCGCGGCGGCGCGCGCGGCGTCGTGGCCCTTGACCAGATCGACCGCCACAGCGGCTGACTGCTCGCCCACGGCGTTGAGCTGCGCGAGGATCATCCCGCCGCGGTTCTGCCGCTGGTTGCGCTCGATGGAAGTCGACTTGCCGACGCCGACCAGAAGGACGCGCGAGACATCGAGCTTCGCCGGAGCGAGGATCATCAGCGTCTCGTCGCTCCGTCCGGTGAAGCGGCTGGCGGCGATCGCGCGCTTGATCGCGCCGCCCGAGGCCTTGTCGAGATGATCGGCCGTCGGCGAAAGCTTGCGATCCTCCATGACCGCGCAAACCACGGTCCCGGAATGCGGCAAGCGCGGCGCGGCAAAGCTGATTTTCATCGACGATCCTCGAGTCAATCCTGCGGCTTTGGGCCGATAGAGCCTCGCCGCGCTCAAGTCAACCGCCGAGGCAGAGCGCCGCCGGCGCCAGCACTTGCGACCAGCGCGCATGCGCGGGCACGGCGTCGTAGGGCCAGGATGCTTCCACATCCCAACCCGATGGCGCGCGCTGCAACAGCGCCGCGCTGCCTTGCGGCCCGCCGCCCTTGCCCGGCGGCCGGCAGGAGAGCAGCGCATGATCGAAGCCCGCTATGGCGAAGGCGGCGCCGAGATCTTTCGCGGTGCGAATCTCGAGATCGGGACGGCGCGGCGGCGCATCGCGCAAAACCGTCTCGAGCGCCGGCGCAACGCTGCCATTGTCGCCCGGCAGAACCAGGACCAGCTTCTCGCCCGGCGCGAGGAGCGGCGCCGCGGCGCGTGCGATGCGCCAGACCCTGAGATTCGGGATTTCGAGATCGAAGCGCAGCAGCCGCGCGAAGGGAATGGGATCGAGCAGCACGAGCGCGACCGCGAGCGCCGGCAGAGCGCGCCGCCAGCCGGGCACCAGCCGCGGCGGGCTCCAGCCATGGAGCATCGATGCGATCGCCGCCATCAGCAGCAAAGAGAGATGCGTGCTGTAGCGGAAATAAGAATGCGCACCGATCCCCATCTCGCCTTCGAAATGCGCGACATAGGCGGCGATGAGACCGAGATTGTAGACCAGCGTCGTTCCGGCGAGCATCAGCCCGATACGGGTTGAGCCATCGAAGCGCCGCGCCATGCCGCGTGCGATCGCGATGGCGATGACAAGGAACAGGATGGCGAAAAACACGCCCTTGTTCGTGATGGCAAGAAGCATATTCGAGAGAATCTGCGGCAGCTCCGCCACGTGCCATTGCGAGACCGGGAGGTTCTTCAGCTCGCCGATCTCGAAATGCGCGAGAACGTACCAGCGCCAGAGAAGATAGAGCGCCGCGGCCGGGACAGCCGCAAGGATTAGCGCCGCGACGGCGCGCGCGCGCTGCGCTCGGCCAGCCGCGGCAAGCGCCAACGCGGCGATCACGATCCCCGCAACCAGGAGAACGCTCTCCTGCTTGATGTTGACGAGCGCGACGAGCGCAAGGGCGAGCATCCAGACATCGAAGCCGGCGCGGCGGCCGCCATTCATCCGGTCGAGGCCGCGCGCCGCGAACCAGCCGGCAAAGGCCAGCGTGACGGTGACGGACGGCTCGCTATAGGCCGAAAGATGATAACGCGGATCGAAGCCCGGATTGAGCAAGGTCGCGAGGAGGATGCCGAGCGCCGTGCCGCTCCAGGAGAGGGTTGCGTCCTCGCGCCCGCCCGCCGCGGCGAGCCGCGCCAGCAGCAGCCCGGCTGCGAGCTGGAAAAGGAGATTGAGATTGATCATCGCAGCCGGCGGAAAGCGCGGCGTGACGAGGCTCGCCACGAACGCGGCGAGCTGCATGTTGTAAGGCGCGCCGGCGATGAAGGAATGCGCGCCGGGCCGGGCATCGGCGGGGAAAAAACCGTGATCGTAGAGATAAGCCGCGTTGGGCAAAAGATTGAGCCAGGTATCGGGCAGGCTTGGCCGCGCGCTCGCCATCACCGCGAGGAGCGGCAAGGCCAGAACGATGACGCGGCCGAGCGCGGCCCAGTCGCGGCGCGTGAGCCGCAGACGCGGCGCCGCGAGCGCGGCAAGCCCCAACACGGAAAGGCCGAGCCCCGGAGCCCGCAGGCTCGATTGCGTCGCGAGGCCCCAAAGCGTCAAGACAAAGACGGCGGCGCCCCAGCCGGCGATGAGCGCTGCCTCCGGCGCGGCGCGGCCGCCGCTCGCGAGACGGCCAAGGCCGATGAAAACGAGACAGGCGAAGGCCGCGCCCATCCAACCGGCGAGGTCGAGCGCCGTCGGAACGAAAAGGCCGAGCGGCGGAATCACGAAGGCAACCGCGCCGCCGCGGCAACCCGGTAGAGCTGGAAGCGCGGCCTCACGAAAAGCGGCTCGAGCCCCGCTGCCGTTTTGAGCGTGAAGGACGCAACGCCCGCGAAGGCGACGTAGCCGCATAGCGCGAGCGCTTCGCGTGTCGCCGGCGGAAGCGGATGCGCAGCGGTGACAAACGCATCCCACAGGCCTTGCGCCGAAAGTTGGTCGGCGAGACGCTGCGCCGTTGGCGTGAGCCGGATCGGCTGCTGATCGGGATAGGCGAAGATGGTCGTCACGAACGCGTCGCGGCGCGCCGCGGCGAGGACGGCGAAATGCGTGAGCGGTGCCTTTTGCACTTCGATGCCGCGGCCATCGAAGGACACGGCGACGCAGCTTCCGCGCGGCAGCGTCTCGAACGCTGGCATAAGCGCCGCATAAAGCCGGCCGCTTTGGTGCCAGACGAAAGCGATTACGCCCAGCCGAATCAAAAACAGCGCCGCGGCCGCCGCGAGCAGGCGCGTCGCGGCGCGACCGGGCAGAACCGCGTTGGAGCCGGCGATGACAACGAGAAAAATCATCAAGGGAATGCGCCGGTCGGCGCCCGCGGCGGTGAAGAGCTGCGTCGGCATCGCGAGATAGACGATTGCGAGTCCGACGAGGGGCAGGACGATCTCGGGCGCGAGCCGGACCCAGCGGCGCTGAAATGCGAGAGCGAGGGCAAGCACCGCGAGGACGAAGCAGGCGACGTCGAAAGGCCGGCTGTAATTGTCGAAGACGCTGAACAGAAGGTCGAGCTTGCGCAGCGGATTGGCATAGATGATCCGGCCCGAGGAGGCGTTCTGCGCAAGGAGCGCGAGCGCGGGCAGAAAGGGCGCACCACCGATCGCCAACGCCCGCACGGCGCGCGGCGGCGGCGGCCGCAACCTCGCGATCTCGCCCCATTCATAGGCAGCGATCATCACCGCATAGAGGCCGAAGGCGAGCAAATGCGCGAGAAAGATTGCGAGGGCGAAGACGCAGCCGAGTGCGACGGGCACCGGCCAAGGCTTTTCTCGAAGCCCGATCCACGCGGCAAAGGCCGCCAGCGCCAGACCGCAGCCGAAGAGATAGCCGGTGAAGCCCCAGAGCAGCAGGCGCGAATAGAGCAGCAAGAAAGCGAGCAAGGGCCAGGCTGACCAGGCGCCGAAGAGGCCTCGATGCAGCGCGGCCGTGCCCCCCGCCAACAGAAGGAAGGTCAGCAGGATGAAAAGCTTTCCCGCCCATTCGGCCGGCATGAAGGCGGCGAGCACGGGAATGACGCCGTCCATGGCGAGATTGGGCAAGGGCGCCCAAGCGACGCTGTAGAAGCGATGCAGCACCGGGTCCGGCAAGGACGGCAGGAGGTGCATCCGCGCCATATGATTGGGATAGTCGAGAAGCGGCGGCAGGACGGTGAGGCAGAGCGGAACCGCTGCAAGCGCGAGTAGGAACGCGAAGAGCAGGAAAAAACCTCCACCGGACAGAGCCGGCCATCGATCGGCACCCTTCATCCACGACATCCCACACCCGTTCCGGCGGCGGGCCAGACTTCCATGCCCCGGGGCGCGCCGCAAGTCGGACCGAACGTCGCGCCGCGGCAACGCTCCGGCACAAAATCCGCAGCGGCCCGATTCGAGACTAGGCTCGGCCCTTCCGCGCCTCCTATACTCCCAAGCATGAGAGGGCTGACACGCTACATGCTCCGGCAGGCGCTTCTGGTGATGGTGTCCGTCTGCCTGGTGCTCAGCTCCGCGGTCTGGCTGCTGCAAGCGCTGCGGCTCATCGATCTCATCGTCAATCGCGGCCTGTCGGTCGGCGTGTTCTTGCATCTCGCGATCCTAATCCTGCCGCGGTTCATCGTCGTCGTCCTGCCCATCGCGGTTTTCGTCGCCGTTTTGTTCGTCTACAACAAGCTGATCGCCGAGAGCGAGCTGGTGGTGATGCGCGCCGCCGGCGTCGGGCCCTTGGCTTTGGCGCGCCCCGCGCTCATCACCGGCGCGCTCGGCATGCTTTTCCTCTTCGCGCTGACCCTCTATCTCCTTCCCGCGGCCAACCGGTCCTTCAAGGATCTGCAATTCGAGATCCGCAACCGCTTTGCCTCGATCCTCATCCAGGACGGCGTGTTCAACACCATCTCCGACCGGCTGATGGTCTATGTCCGAAGCCGCGACGCCAGCGGCGAATTGGCCGGCATCCTCATCTACGACAACCGCCAGCCCGACAAACCGGTGACGGTCTTCGCCGAGCGGGGTGCCATCGCCAACACCAAGGAGGGGCCGCGCCTTTTGCTCGTCAACGGCACGCGCCAGCAGCGCAACGTCGCGAACGGGCATCTCTCGGTGCTGCGCTTCGATAAATACACGCTGGAGTTGACCGAGCTCAACGACATGCCGGGCGTGCGCGACCGCCAGGTCGATGAGCGCTATACCGGCGATCTCATCGCCGGCTTGCGCACGGTGCACGAGCCCGAGGCGCGGCGCGCGATCCTCGCCGAGCTCAATATGCGCATCGCGGCGCCGTTGACGGCGTTCACCATGGCGGTGCTGCCGCTCGTCTGCCTGCTCACCGGCGAGTTCAACCGCCGCGGCCAGGCGAACCGCATCCTCCTCGCCGTCCTGCTCGCCATGGCGATCGAGATTCTCGATGTCGGCCTCAAGAACATCGCCGCACGCTCAGCGGAAGCCCTGCCGCTGATCTACGTCAACCTCGCGCTGCCGCTCCTCGTGTCGGCTTGGCTGCTGCGGCGCGAAACCCGCACGCGCGAGCGGACGCACCTCGGCATGCAGCCGGCCGAGTAAGCGATGTCGCCCTGGAAAACGCTCTTCCGCTATATCGCGCGGCAGTTCTTCGGCTGGTGCGCCGGAATTTTCCTGGCGATGCTCGGCATCGTTTTCATCCTCGACTACGTCGAGCTCATCCGCCGCGCCGGCACCCGCCCCGATGCGACCTTACTCGTGCTGCTCGAAATGGCGGCGCTGAAGCAGCCCTACATGGCGCAGCAGATCATGCCTTTCGCCATCCTCTTTGGGACGATGATGGCGTTCTGGCGCCTCACCCGCAGCCATGAGCTGGTGGTGGCGCGTGCCGCCGGCATCTCGGTCTGGCAGTTTCTCGCTCCGCCGATCACCGGCGCCTTCCTCATCGGCGTCATCGTGGTGACGATCTTCAATCCCATCGCCTCGGTGATGCAGGCAAGCTACGAGCAGCTCGACAACCGCATCCTGCGCGGCGGCGGCGACCAGCTGAACCTCTCCCGCTCGGGCCTATGGCTGCGCCAAAGCGACGCCAAGGGCGATCAGGCAATCGTCCACGCCAATGGCTTCCTCGTGAAGCAGCGCGCCCTGCAGGACGTGATGATCCTCTTCCTTGTTGACGATACCAAGCTCGTGAAGCGCATCGACGCCAAGGAGGCGGTGCTGAAGGACGGCGCGTGGGAAGTTCGCGACGGCTATGAGTGGCGCCCGGAACAGCCCTTGGAGCCCTTCGATCGGATCGAGGTCGCGACCAACCTCACCGCGCGCAAGATCCAGGACAGCCTCGCCTCGCCCGAAACCATGTCGTTCTGGGAGCTTCCGGGCTTCATCAACCTCCTCGACAGCTCGGGCTTTTCCTCGCAACGGCACCGGCTTTACTTCAACGCGCTGCTGGCGCGGCCCTTTCTCTATGCGGCGATGGTTTTGATCGCGGCAAGCTTCAGCATGCGGATGCAGCGCCGCGGCGGCGCCACCTTGATGATCGCGGCGGGGGTCGCGGCGGGGTTTGCCCTCTATTTCCTCTCCGACGTCGTCTTCGCGCTTGGGCTGTCGGCGACCATTCCGATCGGCCTCGCCGCCTGGACGCCGACCGGCGTCACCTGCCTGCTGGGAACCAGTCTTCTGCTGCATCTCGAGGACGGCTAGTCACCATGCGAGGGGGGAAATTCATTTTGCTGATTGCGGTGGCGGCGCTCTTTCTCGCGCCGTGCGCCGGTCGCGCGGCCGATCAGGACGACGCCAAGAAGCCCGCGCCGGTGCTCGTCCAAGCCGACGAGCTGCAATATGACCAGGCGCGCGGCCTCACCATCGCCAAGGGCCATGTCCAGCTGAGCCAGGACGACCAGATCCTGCTCGCCGATACCGTTACCTACGATCAGCACACCGACACCGTCACCGCCTCGGGCCATGTCAGCCTGCTGCAGCCGACGGGCGACGTGGCTTTCGCCGATTTCATGGAGCTGCGCGACAATTTTCGCGACGGCTTCATCAAGGACGTGCGCATGCTGCTGTCGGACCGCTCGCGGATGGCCGGCAACACCGCGCGCCGCGTCGGCGGCACGCGCACCGAGGTGCGGCGCGGCGTCTATTCGCCCTGCGCCTTGTGCGCTAAGGACCCGACGCATCCGCCGGTGTGGCAGATCAAGGCCGAGCAGATCGTCGACGACAAGGAATTGCAGATCGTCGAATACCGCGACGCCGTCATGGAGATCGACGGTATCCCGATCTTCTACACGCCCTATCTCTCGCATCCCGACCCCGAGGTGAAGCGCGCCAGCGGCTTTCTTCCGCCGGTGATCGGTGGCGATTCCTCGAACGGCTTCCGCTTCGGCATGCCCTATTACCAGGTGCTCGGGCCGGACAAGGACATGACCTTCCGGCCGATCTTCACGACGCGCGGCGGCACCGTTCTCGATGGGCAATACCGCCAGCGCTTCGGCAACGGCTACCTCATCACCGACAACAGCGTCACCGTCGGCAGCACCGCGACCGATCCGCGCCTGTCGACGCCGCGTGCGAACAGCAACGATTTGCGCGGCCACATCTTCGCCGATGGGCTGTGGGACCTCACCGACCGCTGGCGCGTCGGCCTCAACGCCCTGGCAACGACCGACCAGACCTATCTCCAGCGCTATCATTTCCCCTATACGACCAACTACCTATCCGATCATGTCTATGCCGAGCGCTTCGGTCCGGAGAGCTACGGCAATGTCAGCGCCTACGCCTTTCAAAACCTCGATCCGACTTTCAGCATCGCCAACGAGCCCGTCGTCCTGCCGGTGGCGAGCTACACGCTCACGACGCCGGTCGACAAGTTGGGCGGCCGGTGGCAGCTGACCGGCAACGCCCTCAACCTCATGAGCGCCCATACCGGGATCGACATGCGCCGCCTCTCGGCCGGCGGGACATGGCGGCTTCCGTTCAACGGCCCGATCGGCGATCTCTATCAGTTCACCGCCAGCCTGCGGAGCGACGGCTATGACAGCGACGTAACCCCGCTCGCGGGCTTCCCGCAAAGCAAGACCAATGTCGAAGGCCGCGTCTTCCCTCAGCTCGGCCTGACCTGGCACTATCCTTGGATCCGCCCCGGCGAGGATTTCAGCGCGCTGATCGAGCCGATCGCCGCCGTCTTCGCCGCGCCGGTCGGCGGCAATCCCAGCAAGATTCCCAATGAGGATTCGCAGAGCTTCGAGTTCGACGACACCGACCTGTTCGTTGCGAACCGCTTTCCGGGCTTCGACCGCGTCGATGGCGGTCAGCGGGTGGATTACGGGCTTCACGCCGGCCTCTACAACCCGACCGGCGGCAGCAGCCAAATTCTCATCGGCGAGAGCTATCGCCTACAGTCGAATTCGCAATTCCCCGAGGGCGCCGGCCTCGATCATCGCCGCTCGGACATCGTCGGTCGGCTGCTGATCTCGCCCGGCCGCTATTTCGATCTGTTCTATCGCGCGCGGCTCGACAGCCAGGATTTGGCGATGCGGCGCCAGGAAGTCGGCATCAGCGGCGGACCCGCCAACCTCCTCGGCAGCATCAGCTACATCGCAACCTCGAACATTCCGGGCATCAACTCGGCACTCCCGGCGCGGCAAATCAGCGCGACGATCTCCGCCCAGCTCACGCCAAACTGGTCAACCGAAGTGACGCACACGCAAAACCTGAACAATGGCGGCTCCAGCATCAATTCGGCCTTCCAGCTCACCTATCGCGACGATTGCCTGGCGATTTCCGGGACGATCCGCCGCAGCGCCATCGCTTTCGGCGATCTCCACGCCGGGACCTCGTTCGTGCTGACCTTCGTCTTCAAGAATCTCGGCGACGTGTCGGTCCAGCCCTTCGGCTCCTGAACGGGCGGGCCGGCCGCCCGAAACCCCTTTGGCGTTTGCCCGGGTTTCCGCTTATATAGACGGCGCTATCGGCATTTGGCGTTGTGATCCGCTCATGAAGTTCTTGTTAGGTCTTGCATTGGCGCTGGCGCTGACCGTCTCGGCGCACGCCCAGGTGACGCGCATCATCGCCGTCGTCAACACCGACATCGTCACCGCCGGCGATATCGATGCGCGCATGAATCTCATCATGCGCACCTCGGGCATTCCCGATACGCCGCAGAACCGCCAGCAGCTCGCGCGGCGCGTGCTTCAGACCCTCATCGACGAGAAGCTCGAGATGCAGGAGGCGGCGCGGTTCAAGATCTCGGTCGACAAGCAGGATATCGACAAGGCGCTCGCCAATATCGAGGCGCGCAACAACATGCCGAAAGGCGGGCTCGACGATTATCTGAAGCGGCTGGATGTCGATCGCAGCTCCCTGGTCGATCAGATCAAAGCCTCGCTCACCTGGAACAAGGTCGTTCAGGCGCGTTATTCCTCGGATGTCAGCGTGTCGGACGCCGAGGTCAATGACGAGATCGCCCGCATCAAGGCCGATCTCGGCAAGCCGCAAAGCCATCTCGCCGAAATCTTCCTCGCGGTCGACAATCCGACCCAGGATGCGGAGGTGAAGGCGCTCGCCGACCGGCTGATCACGCAAATCCGCGCCGGCGCCAATTTCGGGGCGCTGGCCCAGCAATTCTCGCAATCGCCCACCGCCGCGACCGGCGGCGATCTCGGCTGGGTCACGCCGACGCAATTCGGCCCGCCGCTCGACGAGGCCATCGGCAAGATGAATCCCGGCCAGATCTCCTATCCGATCCGGACGCCCGCCGGCTACTACATCCTCCTGCTGGTCGACCGCAAAACGCCCGGCCAGACCTCGGTCGACGATATACAGCTCGGCCTTGTCGAAGTGGTGTTCCCGCTCCCGCCCAATGCGAGCCCGCAGGACCAGCAGCACGCCACGGCGCAGGCCCAGCAGGTGAGCGACACCGCCAAGAGCTGCGGCGAGATGGCGAAGATCGCACGGGACGAGGCGCCGCAGCTCTCCACCCAGACGCCGAAGATCCGCGCCGGCGATCTCCCGCCCGAGTTGCGCGCGACGGTGCTCGCCTTGAAAGTCGGCGAGGCGAGCAAGCCCCTGCCGGCGCGCGGCGGCATCGGCGTCATCATGGTCTGCCAGCGCAGCGACCCGCCTTCGCCCATCCCCAACACCGATCAGGTCTATGACCAGATCATGCGCCAGCGCATGGACCAGATGGCCCGGCGCTATTTGCGCGATCTGCGCCGCAGCGCCTATGTGGATGTCCGGGGATGAACGCGCCGCTCGCCCTCACCCTGGGTGAGCCCGCGGGCATCGGCGGCGAAATCACCCTCAAATCCTGGCTTCAGCGCGGCCCGGCGGCTCTCCCGCCCTTCTTCGTGCTCGATGACCCCGACCGGCTGTCGCACCTCGCCGCCGGCCTCGGATGGCAAGTGCCGGTCTCGCCGATCGCCGCGCCCGAAGAAACGGCCGCGATATTCCCGCGCGCGCTGCCCGTGCTTCCGGTGTCGCTGCCCGCGGCGGTCGTTCCCGGCAAGCCCGACAGCGCCAATGCCGGGGCGGTCATCGGCGCCATCGCCAAGGCCGTCGAGTTCGTGCAGCACGGCCGCGCCGCCGCGCTCGTCACCAATCCGATCCAGAAGGAAACGCTCTACGCCGCGGGCTTTGCGCATCCCGGCCATACCGAATATCTCGCCGAGCTCGCCGGCGGCGTCACGCCGGTGATGATGCTGCTCTGCCGCGAGCTGCGCGTCGTGCCCGTGATCGTCCATCATGCTCTTGCCGAATCGATCAAGCTCTTACACAGCGAGACCATCGTCACCGCCGGCCGCATTACCGCCGACGCTCTGAAGCGCGATTTCGGCATCGCGCGGCCGCGGCTCGCGGTTGCGGGTCTCAATCCGCATGCCGGCGAGAACGGGACGCTCGGCCGCGAGGAGATCGAGATCATCGCGCCGGCGGTTGCGGCGCTGCGCACGGCGGGTATCGAGGCGACCGGCCCGGCGCCCGCCGATACGCTGTTTCACGCCGCCGCCCGCGCCCGCTATGACGCCGCCTTGTGCATGTATCACGATCAGGCGCTGATTCCCTTGAAGACCATCGATTTTGACACCGGCGTCAACGTGACCCTGGGCCTGCCCTTCATCCGCACCTCGCCCGATCATGGCACGGCCTGCGACATCGCCGGCAAGGGCGTCGCCAATCCGGCAAGCCTCATCGCCGCGATCGAGCTCGCGGGCACGCTCGCCAAGCGCCGTGTCGGCGTCCCCGCCAACGCCTGACCTTCCGCCGCTGCGCGAGGTCATAAAGCGCTTCGGCCTCGGCGCGCGGCAGGCGCTGGGGCAGAATTTCCTGCTCGATCTCAATCTCACGCGCCGCATCGCCCGTGCGGCGGCGCCGCTCGATACGGCCTCGATCATCGAGATCGGCCCGGGCCCGGGCGGCTTGACGCGCGCGCTGCTCCTCGAGGGCGCGCGTCACGTTATCGCGATCGAGCGCGATCCGCGCTGCCTCGGCGCGCTGGCGGAGATCGCCGCGGCCTTTCCCGGACAGCTCGCGGTGATCGAGGGCGACGCGCTCGAAGTCCGGATCCCCGAGCTTGCGGCAGCGCCGCGCAAGATCGTCGCCAATCTTCCCTACAACATCGCGACTCCATTGCTCATCGCCTGGCTCGGCGAGATCGGCGCTTATGAGAGCCTCACCTTGATGTTCCAGAAAGAGGTGGCGCAGCGCCTTGCGGCGAAGCCGCGGACCAAAGCCTATGGCCGGCTGTCGGTGCTGACGCAGTGGCTCTGCCGCGTCGAGTTGCTGTTCGACATTCCGGCCAGCGCCTTCGTGCCCGCGCCCGCCGTCACCTCGACTCTGGTACGCTTAACGCCGCGCGCCGCGCCCCTGGCGCCCTGCCGCATGGACCTCTTGGAGCGCGTCACGGCCGCGGGGTTCGGCCAGCGGCGCAAGATGCTGCGCCAGAGCCTCAAAACCCTCGGCGGCGAGTCCGGCGATCTGATCGCCGAAGCCGGCGTCGCGCCCACGGCGCGCGCAGAGGAACTCTCGGTGGAGGAATTCTGCGCCCTCGCCCGCGCTATGGCTCGCCGCGCAGGCGGTTGACGAAAGCGGCGAGGCCGATTTGCCGCTCGCGGCGCCGCCTCTCGGCTTCGAGGATCGCGCGCACCTCGCGCACGCTCTCCTCGAGATCGCGGTTGACGACGACGTAATCGTATTCCGCCCAGTGACTCATCTCGTCGGCCGACTTCGCCATCCGCGCCAGGACGACTTCCCGGCTGTCTTGCGCGCGGCTCTGCAGCCGCCGCTTCAGCGCGGCGGTGCTGGGCGGCAGGATAAAGACCGAGACAAGGTCTTGGCGTACATTGGCCTTGAGCTGCTGCGTGCCCTGCCAATCGACATCGCTGATGATGTCAGTGCCCGAATCGAGCGCCTTCATCACCGGACCGCGCGGCGTGCCGTAGCAATTGCCGAACACCACCGCATGCTCGAGCAGGTCGCCGCGGGCGACGAGATCGTCGAATTCCGTGCGCGGGATGAAGTGATAGTGCTTGCCATCCACCTCGCGCGGACGGCGCGGCCGCGTCGTCACCGATACCGACATTTTGAGCTTGCGGTCGCGCGCCACCAGTGCGCGGGTGATCGTCGTCTTGCCCGCACCCGAAGGCGAGGACAGCACGAGCAGAATGCCGCGACGCGCGATCGAATTCCCCCCGGACATCGTCCCCCTATTCGATGTTCTGGACCTGCTCGCGCAGCTGCTCGATCGCGGCTTTGAGCGCGAGCCCCAATCGGGTGAGTTCGAGATCAGCGGATTTCGAGCACAGCGTATTGGCTTCGCGATTGAATTCCTGGCACAGGAAGTCGAAGCGGCGGCCGATCGCCTCGCCTTCGGCAAGAAGCGCACGCGCCGCGTCGAGATGCGCCTTCAACCGATCGAGCTCCTCGCGGATATCCGCTTTGGCGACGAGCAGCGCCGCCTCATGGGCGAGACGCTCCTCGGGAAGCGCCGGCACGGTCTCGATCAGCGCCTTCACCAGGTTCTCGAGCCGCGCCTTGATCGCCGCAGGCTGAGCAGCGGCCGCCGCCGCGGCCTGACGGACGAGCATCGCGATCTCATCGAGCCGCTCGCGCAGCACCCCATCGAGCCGCGCGCCTTCCTCGGTGCGCATCGCCCCCAACCGCTCGAGCGCGCGGGCGAAGCTCGCCGCGAGAAGGCCGAGCTGGCGCTCCCGCGTCGCCTCGTCGGGACTGTCCTCGGCGCTCTCGAGCACGCCTTTGAGCGCCAAGAGCCCGTCGATGCGCGGCGGCGCAAGCGTCTTCAGCTCATCGCCAAGCGAGCGCGCCAGCGCCAGGATGGCATCGAGCGCCTCGCGATTGACGCGCAGCCCGGCGGCACCGGCGGCTTTCGTTACCGTGAGATTGGCGGTTACCGAGCCGCGCCGCAGCTTTTGACTGACGCTCGCGCGCAACGGCAATTCGAGGGCCTCGAAGCCGCCCGGCAAGCGGAAGCGCAGATCGAGGGATTTCGCGTTGACGCTCTTTACCTCCCACACCCAGGCGAGAGCGCCGTCATGGCCCTCGGCGCGCGAGAAGCCCGTCATGCTTGCAATCGTCATGCGCGCTTTATAACCCTGCGAAAGACCCGCGCCTAGAAGGCTGCGCGAGTCGCGGCCGGCCGCTAGCCCCCGCGCTGCTCGCCGCGCAGCTTCGCGACGTTGCGGTTGTGCTCCTCGAGTGTCTTGGCGAAGGCATGACCGCCCGTGCCGTCGGCGACGAAATAAAGCTCGCCGCGGTCGTCGGGGTGGACCGCGGCGCGCAGCGCGGCGAGTCCCGGATTGTCGATCGGCGTCGGCGGCAGGCCTTTCTCGAGATAGGTGTTGTAGGGCGAGGGCGTTGCCAGATCGTCGTGATCGAGCGGATGCGCCAGCGGCACCGCGCCGCCCTTGGTCAGCACGTAGATCACCGTCGGGTCGGCCTGGAGCCGCATGCCGAGCTTCAGCCGCTCGATATAGACGCCGGCGATGCGCGCGCGCTCGCTCGGCCGCGCGGTCTCCTTCTCGACGATCGAGGCGAGGGCCAGCGCCTGGGCCGGGCTTTCGAGCGGCAGGTCGGGCGCGCGCGCGGCCCAAGCTTCGGCCAAGGCGTGGTCCATCGCGCGCCGCATGCGATTGAGCAGCTCTTGGCGCGTGCTGCCGAGAACATAGAAATAGGTGTCGGGAAGCAACGTGCCCTCGGTCGGCTCGGCATCGATCGTGCCGCTGAGCGCGGGCGCGGCATCGATCAAAGCGACGATCTCGGCGCTGGTCAGCCCCTCGGGAATTGTCAGCTTGTGGCGCACCACCTTGCCGGAGGCGATGAGATCGGCCGCGGCGCGCGCGCTGATCGCGGGCGGAAACGCGTATTCGCCGGCCTGCAGATCATGGCCGTGGCCGAAGAGATAGGTTCCGATGGCAAAGAGATAGGGGTGCTCGATGACGCCGGCCTCGGCCAGCCTGCGCGTCACGGCGCGGAGCCCCGCGCCCTTGTCGATGACGACAGTCTTTTCCGCGGTGAGCGGCCCCGGCTTCGTGTAGCCCCACCAGCCGGCGCCGGCTGCCGCGGCAATAGCCACAAGCAGCAGGGCGGCGAGGAGCCAGCCCGCTTTGCGGCTGAATCGCGGCATGTCAGGGGGCCGGACCGAAGATCAGCGACGCGTTGGTGCCGCCGAAGCCGAAGGAGTTCGACAGCGCATAGCGCACTTTGCGCTCCTTGGCCTTGAGCGGCACGAGATCGATGTCGCAATTCTCGCTCGGGTCTTCGAGATTGAGCGTCGGCGGAACGATGCCGTCGCGCATTGCGAGAATCGAATAGATCGCTTCGGTGCTTCCCGCCGCGCCGAGCAGATGGCCGACCGAAGACTTGGTCGAGGACATGCAGAGCTTGTAGGCATGGTCGCCGAAGAGACGCTTGACCGCGCCGAGCTCGATCTCGTCGCCCAAGGGCGTCGAGGTGCCGTGCGCGTTGATGTAGTCGATCTCTTCCTTGGCGATGCCGGCGCGTTTCAAGGCATTGCGCATGGCGCGGAATGCGCCGTCGCCATTCTCGGCCGGTGCGGTGATGTGATAGGCATCGCCCGACATGCCGTAGCCCACGATTTCGGCATAGATCTTGGCGCCGCGCTTTTTCGCATGCTCGAGTTCCTCGAGCACGACGACCCCTGCGCCCTCGCCCATGACAAATCCGTCGCGCTCCTTGTCCCAAGGGCGCGAGGCGCGCGGCGGCTCGTCATTGAAGGCCGTCGACAGCGCGCGCGCGGCGGCGAACCCGGCGATGCCGATGCGGCAGACCGCCGCCTCGGTTCCGCCCGCGACCATCACGTCGGCGTCTTCCCACATGATGATCCGCGCCGCATCACCGATCGCATGCGCCCCGGTCGAGCAGGCGGTGACCACCGCGTGATTCGGCCCCTTGAAGCCGTAGCGGATCGAGACATGACCCGAGGCGAGATTGATGAGGTTCGACGGGATGAAGAAGGGCGAGAGGCGGCGCGGGCCTTTCTCGTGCACGGTGAGCGCGCCCTCGGTGATGCCCGGCAACCCGCCGATGCCGGAGCCGATCATCACCCCGGTGCGCTCGCGTCCATCCTCGTCCTGCGGAGCCCAGCCCGAATCCTTCACCGCTTGATCGGCCGCGGCCATCGCAAAGACGATGAACTCGTCCATCTTGCGCTGGTCCTTCGTCGGAACCCAATCATCGGCGTTGAAATCGCCGGAGGCGGTCTCGCCGCGCGGCACTTGACCGGCGATCTTCGCGGGAAGATCGGAGACATCGAAGCTCTGAATCGAGCGGATGCCCGATTCGGCCGCGATCAGGCGCTTCCAAACGCGCTCGGCGCCCACACCGAGGGGCGTGACGAGCCCGAGACCGGTGACGACGACCCGTCTCATGCGGAGGCAGAACTCAAGCTGGATGCGCTTCGATGAATTGCACGGCGTCTTTGACGGTCACGATCTTTTCGGCGGCATCGTCGGGAATCTCGCAACCGAATTCCTCTTCGAACGCCATCACGAGCTCGACCGTGTCGAGACTATCGGCGCCCAGATCGTCGATGAAACTGGCGTTCTCCGTGACCTTGGTCTCGTCGACGCCCAGGTGCTCGACCACGATTTTCTTTACCCGCTCGGCGACATCGCTCATCAGACGTTCCTCGACAAAATTGACGCGCAAATTCGGTTGTCAATCAACGGTTCTCACCCCGGTCGCCCGAAGGAGCCGGTCGGAAAGCGACGGTTACTAACATAGATCGCCGGCCATTACCAGATGGCCGACCCGCCCCCGCGACGACGGTTTAGATCATGGCCATGCCGCCATTGATGTGCAAGGTTTGCCCGGTGACGTAGCGCGCTTCCTCACTGGCAAGAAAGAGAACGCCGGCCGCCACTTCATCGGGCGTTCCGATTCGTCCCATCGGAATCGCCGCAGCAATGCGCGATTTCTGCTCATCCGTCAACGCGTCGGTCATGGCCGTGGCGATGAATCCCGGCGCGACGCAATTGACCGTGATCCCGCGCTGCGCGACCTCGGCGGCGAGCGCCTTCGACATGCCGACCATGCCCGCCTTGGCGGCGGCATAATTTGCTTGGCCTGGATTACCGGTCGTGCCGACGATCGAGGTGATCGCGATGATTCGCCCCCAGCGCCGCCGCACCATGCCGCGCAGGCTCGCGCGCGCCAATCGGAAGCCGGCGGTGAGATCGATGTCGATCACCTTCTGCCAATCCTCGTCCTTCATGCGCATCGCCAGCATGTCGCGGGCGAGCCCCGCATTGTTGACGAGGATGTCGAGCTGACCCATCGCCTCTTCGGCGGTCTTGACGAGCGTGTCGGCGGCAGCGGCATCGCTCAAATCGGCGGCGACCGTGAAGACGCGCTCGCGCAGTGATGTAGCGAGCGCATCGAGCGCCGGGCGGCGCGTGCCGTGCAGCATCACCGTCGCGCCCGCGCCATGCAGCGCGCGGGCGATGCCGCCGCCGATGCCGCCCGAGGCGCCGGTGACGAGCGCCGTCTTGCCGCTCAAATCGAACATCCGTCTTCCTATTCCCTCTGTGTGTCGCTCAGATCGTCTTGAGAAAAGCCTCGACCTCGGCCGGCGTTCCGACCGACGAGGCGGCAAGCTCGCGGTCGATGCGCTTGGCGAGACCGGTCAGAACGCGCCCCGCGCCCAGTTCCACCAGATTATCGACACCCTCGCGCTTCATGGTCAGCACGCATTCCCGCCAGCGCACCAAGCCGGTCACCTGCGCGACGAGCAGCCGCTTGATCTCCTCGGTGTCGCGGACCGGCTCGGCGCTGACATTCGCGACCAGCGGCACGAGCGGCTCCGCGAGCTTCACCTCGGCGAGCGCTTCCGCCATTTCATCCGCCGCCGGCTTCATCAGCGCGCAATGGAAGGGCGCGCTCACCGGCAGCATGATCGAGCGGCGCGAGCCGCGCTCGGCGGCGATCTCGACCGCGCGCTCGACCGCGCTCTTATGGCCGCTGAGCACGACCTGGCCCGGTCCGTTGTCATTGGCCGCATCGCACACCTCGCCCTGCGCCGCCGCCTCGGCGATGGCGCGGGCGCCCTCGACCTCCATGCCGAGAAGCGCCGCCATCGCGCCGACACCCACGGGCACCGCGCGCTGCATGGCAAGACCGCGGCGCTTCAAGAGCCGCGCCGCATCGGCGAGCGCCAGCGCATGCGCGGCGGCAAGCGCCGAATATTCCCCCAGCGAATGGCCGGCGACGAAGGCGACTTGTCGCTTCAGGTCGAGCCCGCCATCCTTCTCGAGCACGCGCGCCACGGCAAGGCTCACCGCCATGAGCGCGGGCTGCGCGTTCTCGGTGAGGACGAGCTCCTCTTCCGGACCCTCGAACATCAGCCGCGACAGACTCTGCTTCAAGGCTTCGTCGGTCTCGCCGAAGACATCGCGCGCCGTAGCGAAGGCGGCGGCGAGCTCGAGGCCCATGCCGACGCTCTGGGAGCCCTGCCCGGGAAATACCAAGGCGCGCGTCATCTCTCGTTTCCCTCAACCGGCGCGGTTGCTAGAGCAGGTTCGACCAGTCCGTCCGGCTGTAGTCGAAATCCGGCCGATTGTATTTGCCGCAGCGCAGCTTCATGTCGATGATCTGTCGCCCCGCCTCGGCGGGCTCGGTGTCGAGCCGGGTTTGCGTGTAGCCGTGAACGCAGCTCTGCGCCGCCTTGCGCTCGAGGCGGGCCATCTCGGCGGCCGCGGGTGGCGCCGTCCCCGCATCCGCGCGCGGCGCCGAGACGCCGAATTCGTCGCGCTGGGGCTCATGCGCGATCGGCACGCAGCCCGCCATGACCAGCGCCAAAACGGCAACACACGCAAATCGGCCCATCCTCGGCTCCTTGCCCACGCTCCCCTTGCGATAACATCGCAGACGGGTGCTGTCCAGCCGCGCCGGCGGGTCTTGCGCGCGGAACGCCGTGCTGTATAGTCCGCCGCCTCCTTGCCGGCAGGGCCGGCTAGGTCCGGGCGGCTGACCGCCGGCGAGCCTCAATGGGCAGACCGGCCAGCACCGGGCCCTGAAACAGCCATAAGGAGATCGGATGCCGTTTTACGAGAATGTGTTCATCGCGCGCCAGGACATCTCCGCCGCCCAGGTGGAAGCCCTCGCCGACAGCTTCGCCAATCTCGTCGCCGAACAGGGCGGCAAGGTCGAAAAGCGCGAATATTGGGGTCTGCGGAACCTCGCCTATCGCGTCAAGAAGAACCGCAAGGGCCATTACATGCTGTTCAACCTCGAGGCGCCGCCCGCCGCGGTGAGCGAGCTCGAGCGCAACATGCGCATCAACGAGGACGTGCTGCGCTATCTGACGGTGCGGGTCGAGGCGCTCGAGGCCGGGCCGTCGGCGATGCTGCAGAACCGGAATCGCGACGAGCGCGACCGCGACCGGGATCGCGGACCCCGCCGCGGCTATAGCGATCGCGATCCGCGCGAGGAAACCGCAGGCGCAGGAGCCGAGTCATGAGCGACGGCGATGATCGCGGCGAGCGCGGCGGCCGGCCGGCCGCCCGGCGGCCCTTCTTCCGCCGCCGCAAATCCTGCCCCTTCTCCGGTCCCAACGCGCCGAAGATCGACTACAAGGACGTGAAGCTGTTGCAGCGCTTCGTGTCCGAGCGCGGCAAGATCGTCCCGAGCCGCATCACCGCGGTTTCGACCAAGAAGCAGCGCGAGCTCGCGCAGGCCATCAAGCGTGCGCGCTTGCTGGCGCTTCTTCCTTACGCGCTGCGCTAGGAGGCCGCGATGGTCGACGTCATCCTGCTCGAGCGGGTGGAAAACCTTGGCCAGATGGGCCAGGTGGTGAAAGTGCGCCCGGGCTTTGCGCGCAACTATCTGCTGCCGCAAAAGAAAGCCATGCGCGCCACCAAGGACAACCTCGCCTATTTCGAGAAGCAGCGCGCCCAGCTCGAAGCCGCCAATCTGACGCGCAAGTCGGAGGCGGAGCAGGTCGCGCAAAAGCTCGAAGGCCTTTCCGTGGTCGTCATCCGCCAAGCGGGCGAGAGCGGCCAGCTCTACGGCTCGGTCAGCGCGCGCGACATCGCCGACGGCGTCACCGCCGCGGGCTTCACCATCACGCGCGGGCAGGTCGTGCTCGACAAGGCGATCAAGACGCTCGGCCTCTACAAGCTGCGCGTCGTGCTGCATCCCGAAGTCTCGGTGCAGGTGACGGCGAATGTCGCCCAATCGGCCGAAGAGGCGGAGATGCAAGCAAAGGGCATCGACCCGGTGAGGCTCGCCCAGGAAGCCGCCGCGCGCGAGGCGCTTGGCGCGGCCGGCGCAGCCGAGGACGAAGCCGCCGCGGAGGAATAGTCGCCGCCCACGCCGCGCACGCGATTCAATCCTCGAGCCGCAGGCGATAGCCGACGCCCGATTCGGTCTGGATGAGAGCGGGGCGCTGCGGATCGGCTTCGATCTTCTGGCGCAGCTGGCGGACGTAGATCCGCAAATACTGCACGTCCGTCGTCCCGCCCCACACCTCGCGCATGATGTGCTGATGCGTCAGCACTTTGCCGGCATGCATGACGAGCAGCCGGAGGAGATCGTACTCCTTGGGCGAGAGCTTCACCTCGGCACCGTTCACGCTGACGTGGCGGCGCACCAGATCGACGCGGAGCGCCCCGCTGGTGAACAGCGGCTCCTCGCCTTGCTGCTGCAAGCGGTGACGCAGTGCGGCGCGCAGCCGCGCATTGAGCTCGTCCATGCCGACGGGTTTGGTCACGTAATCGTCGGCGCCGGCATCGAGCGCCTCGACCTTGCCGCGCTCATCGCTGCGGATCGAGAGCACGATGATGGGCGTCAGCCCTTTCTCGCGGATGCGGCGGATCACGTCGCGGCCCTCGATATCGGGCAGGCCGAGATCGAGCAGCACGACGTCGAAGCGCGCGCGAGCGAACGCAGTCAAGCCCTCCTCGCCGGTCGCCGCGTCGATCACCTCATAGCCCTCGGCGGCAAGGCTGGTCCGCAGCAGCCGCCGGATGGCGGGCTCGTCGTCGATCACGAGGACGCGAACCGGCGCGCTCATGCAGCCTCGGCGCGCCCCGCGGGCACCGGGAACTCGATCACGAAATCGGCGCCGTGCCGATCGGCGCGGTTGCGCGCGCGGATAGTGCCGCCCATCGCGGAAACGAAGCCGCGGCAGATGGCGAGCCCCAATCCGGTGCCCGGTCGGCGGCGGTCGCCCTCGCGCGTGCGATGGAACTTGTCGAAGATGCGGTCGAGCTGATCGGGCGGAATTCCCTCGCCTTCGTCGAGCACATCGATCTGCACCATGTCGCCCCGGCGTTGCGCCGCAAGCGTGATGAGCGACGCCGCCGGCGCGTATTTGGCGGCATTATCGAGGAGGTTGAACAGAACCTGCTCGAAAAGGACGTAGTCGAGCGTCAGCATCGGCAGATCGCTTGGGAGATCGACCGCCACGCGGTGATTGGCCAAGACCCGCCCGGCGCGTTGCAGCGCGGTGCCAACCACCTCGCCGAGATCGACCGGCTCGCGCTTTGGGGCGATCGCGCCGGCTTCGAGCTTCGTCATGTCGAGAAGGTTGCCGACGAAGCGGTTGAGACGCTCGGCCTCTTCGAGAATCGTGGTGACGAGCCCGTCGCGCTGCGCCTCGTCATAGCGCGTGCCGACGCTTTTGAGGCTCGAGGCCGAGCCGATGATCGAGGCGAGCGGCGTACCGAGATCGTGCGAGATCGAGGTGAGAAGCGCTGCGCGCAATCTTTCGCTTTCGGCTTGAAGCCGCACGCTGTCGAGATCGGCTTGCAAATGAATCCGCTCGATCGCCAGCGCCGCGAGATCCATCAGCGCATCGAGCAGGCGCCGGCTGTCGGGTGTCAGCAATAGCCCGGGCGTCTCGCGGTCGAGACCTAAGACACCAACCGCGCCGCGCGCCGTGCGCAAGGGCAGGAAAAGGCGCTTGGCGCCGGGCAAGGTGTCGGAGCCGCGTCCCGCCGGGTGATTGTGCGCCCAGCTCCATTTCGCCGCCGCGATATCGGCGCCGTCGAGCGCGTCTTCCGGCGGGTAGCCCGCCTTGACGACGAGACCGGCCGCCTCGGGCATCAGGATGACGACGCGCAGCTTGAGCATCGCCGCGATCTGATAGGCCGTCGCCCAAAGCAGATCGTCGAGCGTCGCAACGCCGGCGAGCTTGCGGCTGAAGGCGAGAAGCTCCTCGGTCACGCGGGCCCGGGCGCGCGCGGCGACCGCTTGGCTGCGAATGCCCGCGGCGAGGTTGCTGCCGATCAGCGCCGCGACCAGAAACGCCACCATCGCCAGAACGTTCTCGGGATCGGCGACGGTCATGGTGTAGAGCGGCGGCAGGAAGAAGAAATTGTAAGCGAGCACACTGAGCGCGCAGGCAAAGAGCGAGGGCCAGAGCCCGCTCCGCGCCGCGACCACCAGCACGCCCATGAGGAAGACGAGCGCGACGTTGAGCACGTTGAGGAATTCCTGCAGCGCCAGCGCCACGCCAAGCGCCGCGGCGACGATGCCGAAGGCGAAGAGATAGGAACTCGGCTCGAATTTCACCTTGGGCGCCGCGGCCTCGACGGATTTCGGCGCGGCAGGCGCCGCGGCCTCGCCCGCGATCACATGCACGCTGATCGGCCCGGCCTGGCGAAGGAGATCGTGCACGATCGATCCGCGCAACCGCTCGACCCAGCGCGGGCGCGCGGATTTGCCGATGACGATCTGCGTTACATTGTTGGCCGCCGCATAGGCGGCGATCTCCTCGGCGACGCGCCGGCCGGGTAGCGTGACCGCCTGCCCGCCCAGCCGCTCCGCCAGGCGCAGCGCATCGGCGACGCGGTCGCGCGCCGCCTCGTCGAGGCGGTGATGGCGCGCGGTCTCGATGAAGAGCGCCGTCCAAGGGGCATGCAGACGGTCGGCGATGCGCTTCGTATAGCGGACGAGGCCGAGGCTCGCCCGGTCCTCGCCGATGCCGACGAGCACGCGATCGCCGGCCGCCCAGGGGCCGCTGATCGCATGCGCCCGCATATAGGTGACCATCTGCTCGTCGACGCGCTGCGCGGTGCGGCGGAGCGCGAGCTCGCGCAGCGCCGTGAGGTTTCCCGGCTTGAAGTAATTGCGCAGCGCCCGCTCGGCCTCGGCCGGAACATAAACCTTGCCCTCGCGCAGCCGCTCGATCAAATCGTCGGGCGAGAGATCGACCACCTCGATATCGTCGGCACGATCGAGGATTCCGTCCGGCACGGTCTCGCGCACGCGGATCTGGGTGATCTGCGCGACCACGTCGTTGAGGCTTTCGACATGCTGGATGTTGAGCGTCGTATAGACGTCGATGCCCGCCGCCAGAAGCTCTTCGACATCGAGATAGCGCTTCGGGTGGCGGCTGCCCGGCGCGTTGGTGTGCGCCAATTCGTCGACTAGGACGAGGGTGGGCCGGCGCGCGAGGATCGCGTCGAGATCCATCTCCTCGAGCGCATGATCCTTGTAGTCGACGCGCCGGCGCGGCACGAGCTCGAGACCGTCGAGCAAGACGCGCGTTTCTTCGCGACCATGGGTCTCGACGATGCCCACCACCACGTCGATGCCTTCGCCGCGCGCGGCCTGGGCCGCACTCAGCATCTTGAAGGTCTTGCCGACGCCGGGCGCAGCGCCGAGGAAGATCTTGAGGCGGCCCTTGCCCTCGCTAGTCGCCTGGCGAAGGAGCGCGTCGGGCGAAGGGCGCTGGTCGCGCTCCGAGGTCTCGGTATTGGCCATCGCCTTCCTAGCGAGGGGGGAGCGCGTCCAAAGCCAGGTTGAGCTTCAGCACATTCACCCGCTTCTCGCCCAGGATACCAAGCCAACGGCCCGCGGTGTAGCGGTCCACCAACGCTTGGACGGTACGGACCGGGAGGGACCGCGCCTTGGCGACACGCGGGACCTGGAAAGCGGCGGCGGCTGGGGTGATATCGGGATCGAGCCCGCTCGCCGAGGCGGTCGCGAGATCGACCGGAATCGGCGCGTCGCTCTCGGCGGCGAGCTTGCCAGCATCGGCCTTGACGCGGTCGACCAGCGCTTGGCTGGTCGGTCCGAGATTGGAGCCGGCGGAATTGTCGGCGGCATAGGGCGCGGGGATTGTCTTCGCCGGGTCTTTGGGATCCGGCTCCGTCGTCGCCGAAGGGCGGCCGTGGAAATACTTTTCGGACGCGAAATTCTGGCCGATAAGCGCGGAGCCGATCACCGTGCCGTCTTTCTCGAT
>Ga0070681_10000727_pt1 | contig 27238 bp, 23 predicted proteins | sample KBSC83BmetaG_FD_65650 | JGI IMG/M metagenome (GOLD analysis project Ga0070681, IMG submission 65650) | Corn rhizosphere microbial communities from Kellogg Biological Station, Michigan, USA - KBS C8-3B metaG | ecosystem: Host-associated > Plants > Roots > Rhizosphere | place: USA: Michigan...
GGAAGCGGCGGCGGCCGAAGCCGTTTCGTGAGTCGGCTTACCCGAGCATTCAATTCGTCACCCCCGCGCCCTTCGATGGGCTCAGGACCGGGGTCCAGGGCTCACGCGCGTCGCTTGCGCTGGATTCCCGCTTGCGCGGGAATGACGGATATCGAATTCCTTCGTCTCTTGTGATCCGAGATGCCAGCTCTTCAGCCGGTCCGCGGCACCCAGGATCTTCTTCCCGAGGCGCAGCGCCGCCATCGCGCGGTGATCGAGACGGCGCGGCAGATCGCCGAACGCTACGGCTATCACGAGATCGCGACGCCGATCTTCGAATTCACCGAGGTGTTTGCGCGGCCGATCGGCGAGACCAGCGATATCGTCTCCAAGGAAATGTACAGCTTCGCCGATCGCGGCGGCGAGGAGATCACGCTGCGGCCGGAATACACCGCCGGCATCGTGCGCGCGATCCTCTCCAATGGCCTGACGCAAAGCCTGCCGCAAAAGCTCTTCGCCTCGGGGCCGATGTTCCGCTACGAGCGGCCGCAGAAAGGCCGCTTCCGGCAATTCCACCAGATCGATGTCGAGCTGATCGGCGCGGCGCAGCCGGCGGGCGATGTCGAGATCATCGCGCTCGCCGCCGATATTCTCGATGCGCTGGGCGTGCTGAAGCGGACGGCGCTCGAGCTCAACACGCTTGGCGATCTGGCGAGCCGGCTCGCCTATCGCGAGGCCTTGATCGCCTACTACACGAGCCGCAGCGACGGTCTCTCCGAGGACAGCCTCAAGCGGCTCGAGCGCAATCCCCTGCGCATCCTCGATTCGAAGGATGAGGGCGACAAGCGCATCAACGCCGAGGCGCCGGCTTTCGAGGCCTATCTGACGCTAGAATCGCGCGACTTCTTCGCGGCAGTGCGGAGCGGCCTCGAAACCCTCGGCATTTCGTTCCGTCTCAATCCGCGCCTCGTGCGCGGGCTCGACTATTATTGCCACACCGCGTTCGAGTTCGTGACGACCGATCTCGGCGCGCAAGGCACGGTGCTCGGCGGCGGGCGCTATGACGGCCTGATGGGCGTGATGGGCGGACCCGAGACCCCGGGCGTCGGCTGGGCTGCGGGCATCGAGCGCCTCGCGCTGCTGATCGACGAGCCGGCGCCGCCGCCGCGGCCGATCGTGCTCGTGCCCTTGGGCGAGGCCGGCGAAGCGCTCGCGCTGACGCTCGCGCATTCCCTGCGGCGCAGCGGCTTCACGATCGATCTCGGCTATTCCGGCAATTTGCGCCGGCGGCTGCAGCGCGCGGACAAGGTCAAGGCGCGCGTTGCCGTTATCCTCGGCGACAACGAAATCGCGCGCAATGTCGCGGCCTTGCGCGACCTCGACACCGGCGAGCAGAGCGAGGTTCCGCTCGCGGCGCTCGAGGACCGGCTCGCGCCCTTCCGCTAGCGGAGTTCGTCATGCCCGGCAGCAGCGATGCCGGGGCGAGCCGCGAGCTGCTCGTCATCGGCATCAATCATCGCTCCGCCCGATCCGATCTCGGCGAGCGCTTCGCTCTGATCGAAGCCGATCTCGATCCGCTGCTCGACGCGCTGCGCGAACGCGGCCTTGCCGATGCGATGCTGCTCGCGACCTGCGACCGCGTCGAGCTCGTCAGCAGCGATCCCCAGGCGCTCGAGCTTTTCGTCCCGCTGCTCGCCGCCCGGCTGGAGCTTGCGCCGGCGGTTTTGGCGCCATCGGTCTATCGCCGGGCCGGTGCGGCGGCGCTGCGGCACCTTTTCGCGGTCGCCTGCGCGCTCGACAGCCGCGCGATCGGCGAGCCGCAGGTATTGGGGCAATTGAAGGCAGCGCATCGCGCCGCCGCGGAGCAGGGACTCGTCGGCGAGATGCTCGAAGCCGCGCTCGAAGCCGCCTATACGGCGGCGCGGCGCGTGCGGCGCGAGACCAAGATCGCGCAAGGGCCGGTTTCGCTGGCGACGGCGGCGCTGGCGCTCGCGCGCGACATCCATGGCGATCTCGCCGGCCGCACCGCGCTGCTGTTGGGGCCCTCGGAGCTCGGCGAGCTCATGGCCGGGCAATTCCGCCGCGCGGGGCTGGGCCGGCTCATCATCTGCGGGGCGCCGGCGCGTGCCGCGCGCGCCGCGCATAATCTCGCCGGCGAGGCGGCCGGTCTCGATGGCCTCGCGGAGGCGCTGGCCGCGGCCGACATCGTCGTCTCCGCGCTCGGCAATGGTCAGCCTGTGCTGAGCCGTGCGCTCGTCGCCGCGGCGTTGCGCAAGCGGCCGTTGAAGCCGATTTTCGTGATCGACGCGGCGATCCCGGCGGATGCCGAGCCCGCGATCAACGATCTCGACGGCGCTTTCCTTTACGATCTCGCCGATCTGGAGCGCACGGCGCTGGCGGGGCGCGCCGAGCGCGAGGCGGCGTCGGCCGCGGCCTGGGCGATCCTCGAATCGGAGCTGGCGGATTTCGCCGCGCGCGCCGCCTCGCGGCGCGCCGTGCCGGCGGTGGTGGCGCTGCGCCGCCGGGTCGAGCGCCTGCGCGAGGAAGCGCTGGCCGAAGGGGGCGATGCCGAAACCGTGACGCGGCGTCTCGTCAACCGGCTCCTGCACGATCCGTCGGAAGTGCTGCGCCAGCTCGCCGGCGAGGAAGCCGATGTCACGACCAGCGAGCGTTTGCTGCGGCGCCTCTTTCGGCTCGGCAGCGAGGATGAGAGGAAAGCGTGAGTGCCGCCACCCCGTTTGATGTGAAGCTCGAGAAAGTCGTGCGCCGCCATGCCGAGCTGCGCGACGCTCTCGCCGATCCGGCGCGCGCCGGCGGCGATTTCGCCAAGCTTTCCAAGGAATACAGCGATCTGACGCCGCTCGCCGAAGCGATCGACGCGCTGACGAAGGCGCGGATCGAGCAGACGGAGCTCGATACGCTTGCGCGCGACGGCGAGGCCGATATGCGCGCGCTCGCCGAGACGGAGATGAAGCTGCTGGAGAAGCGCATCCCGGCGCTCGAGCACGAGATCAAGCTGCTGCTGTTGCCGAAGGACGAGGCCGATGCGCGCAACGCCATCCTCGAGGTTCGCGCCGGCACCGGCGGCGAGGAGGCGGCGCTCTTCGCGGCCGAGCTGTTCCGCATGTATCAGCGCTATGCGGCGCTCCACAATTGGCGCTTCGAGGTGATGGAAGTCTCCGAGACCGGGATCGGCGGCTTCAAGGAGGCGATCGCCTCGATCACCGGCCACGACGTCTTCCATCGGCTGAAGTTCGAATCGGGCGTGCATCGCGTGCAGCGCGTGCCGCAGACCGAGGGATCGGGGCGGATTCACACCTCGGCGGCGACCGTCGCCGTTTTGCCCGAAGCCGAGGAGGTCGATATCAAGATCGACGACAAGGATCTCCGTATCGATGTGTTCCGCTCGAGCGGGCCGGGCGGCCAATCCGTCAACACCACCGACAGTGCGGTGCGCATCACCCATCTCCCGACGGGCCTCGTCGTACAGCAGCAGGACGAGAAATCACAGCACAAGAACAAGGCGAAGGCGATGAAGGTGCTGCGCGCGCGCCTCTACGAGCGCGAGCGCCAGGCGAAGGAGGCCTCGCGCGCCGCTTCGCGCAAGAGCCAGGTCGGAAGCGGCGACCGCTCCGAGCGCATCCGCACCTACAATTTCCCGCAAGGCCGGGTGAGCGATCACCGCATCAATCTGACGCTCTACAAGATCGACAAGGTGATGTCGGGCGAAGCGCTCGACGAATTCATCGAAGCGCTCTTGGCCGAAGACCAGGCGGCGCGCCTCGCCGAAGCCGAATGACGCGTGAGCCGAAGATTGCCGCCGCGACCGTTGGCGGTGCGATCACTGCCGCAGCCGCCCGCCTTGCGGCGAGCGGCATTGCCGAGCCGCGGCGCGAGGCGCGCCTCATCCTGGGCTTGGCGCTCGGCGTCGATCCGGGCGAGCTTCTCGCTTGGCCCGAGCGCGCCCTCGATGCGGCGGCGCGGGCGCAATTCGAGGCGCTGGTCCGCCGCCGCGCCGGGCACGAGCCTTTCTCGCGCCTCAGAGGCAGGCGCGAATTCTGGAGCCTCGATTTCGAGCTCTCGCCGGAAACGCTGGATCCGCGCCCCGACAGCGAGACCCTGATCGAGGCTGCGCTCGCGGCGATCGCCGATCGCGGCGCCAAGCTGCGCGTCCTCGATTTCGGCACCGGCACGGGCTGCCTGCTGCTGGCGCTTTTGAGCGAGCTGCCCAATGCCACTGGACTCGGCATCGACCGGCTGCCCGGCGCCGTCGCGACGGCGCGGCGCAATGCGGCGCGGCTGAGGCTCGAGGGTCGGGCCCACTTCCGCGAGGGCGATTGGGACCGCGAAATTCTCGGCCCGGTCGATGTAATCCTCGCCAACCCTCCCTATATCAGCTCCGAGGAGATTTCCCGCCTCGCGCCGGAAGTGGCGAAGTTCGAGCCGAGAGCGGCGCTCGATGGCGGGATGGACGGGCTCGACGCCTATCGCGTCCTGGCCCCGGCGATCGCGCGGCTCTTGGCCTCGGGCGGCTTTGCCGCGGTCGAGATCGGCTTCGGACAGAGCGCTTCGGTGGTTGCGCTTTTCTCCGAATCGGGGTTAAAAATCAGGTCGCTGCGACCGGATTTGTCAGGAACGCCGCGCTGCCTCGTGGCAGGGCTTTGAAATCCGGCGATTAACCGCTCCGACGGTAAAAAAGTCATTGGATTATCCAAACATCCCGTCTAGGGTGACTTTACGAAAGAAAAGGAGCCATGAGGCTCTGCGCCCGCTGGGCGCCGGCACACCCCCGAGCCGTGATGCGCGAACCTGCCGATGGCAGCGCCTGGGGTTTCTAAAGACGGCAACGGAAACGCGAAAAGCGAGCACATGCATCAAGATTTCAAAGGTGTCATGAGACCAGGACAGAACAAGCGGTCCCGGGGCCGCAATCATAATCCCAATAATATGGGCGGTCACCCCAACAACAACCGGGGACCGCGCCCGCCGAATCGCTCGCAGACCTTCGACAGCAACGGGCCGAGCGTCAAAATTCGCGGCAACGCCTATCAGGTGTTCGAGCGCTATATCGCGCTTGCCCGCGAAGCCTCTTCCTCGGGCGACCGAATCGCGGCGGAAAACCTCTATCAGCATGCGGAGCACTATTTCCGCATCATGCAGGCGAATGGCGAAGGCGGCCCGATGGGTGCGCCGCGGCCGATGACGCCCGCCGATACCGAGATGAACGGCATGGAGGGCGACGGCGAGTTCGCCCAGCCGGGTCAATCGGCGCAACCGCACGCGCAGCAGCCGCATGCGGCCCAGCCGCAGCCGCAGGCTTCGGAGCCGCCCCAAGCCGACGATTCCGAAGCGCCGCCGACCGCCTGAGTCGCCGATCCCGGCGCTTCGGCGCCGTCCCGGGCCAAGGCCGACCCTTTTCCAGCGGGTCACGCGCCCCCATATCTTTTTGGAAGACGAGGAGAGGTTGCCTCCAAGAGGGACCCTCCGCGCCGTTTCGATAAGGGGCGATCATGGATTTCGAGAAATACACCGAGCGCGCCAAAGGATTCATCCAGGCCGCGCAAAACCTGGCGCAGCGCCGCGCCCATCAGCAAATCACGCCTGAGCATCTTCTGAAGGTCCTGATCGAGGACAAAGAGGGTCTCGCCTCCAATCTCATTCGCGCCGCGGGCGGCGATCCGCGCGCCGTGTCCGCCGCGGTCGACGCATCGCTCGACAAGCTCGCGCGGGTCGAGGGCGGCAACGGCCAGGTTTATCTCACCTCGGAAACCAATCGGCTGTTCAACGAGGCCGAGAAGCTCGCCGAGAAGGCGGGCGACAGTTTCGTCACCGTCGAGCGGCTGTTGCTCGCGATGACCTTGGCGAAGGATACGCCGGCCGCGAAGGCGCTTGCCGCGGGCGGGATCACAGCACAAACCCTAAATGCCGCGATCGAGCAGATCCGCAAAGGCCGCAAGGCCGACAGCGCCAGCGCCGAAGAAGGCTATGACGCGCTGAAGAAATACGCGCGCGATTTGACCGAGGCGGCGCGCGACGGCAAGCTCGATCCCGTCATCGGGCGCGACGAGGAAATCCGCCGCACCATCCAGGTGTTGTCGCGCCGCACCAAGAACAATCCCGTGCTCATCGGCGAGCCGGGCGTCGGCAAGACGGCGATCGTCGAAGGCCTGGCGCTGCGCATCGCCCATGGCGACGTGCCCGACAGCCTCAAGGAAAAGCGCCTCCTGGCGCTCGATCTCGGCGCGCTCATCGCCGGCGCCAAGTTCCGCGGCGAGTTCGAGGAGCGGCTCAAGGCCGTCCTTGCCGAGATCACCGCGGCCGAAGGCGAGATCATCGTCTTCATCGACGAGCTGCACACGCTGGTCGGCGCCGGCAAGGCCGATGGCGCGATGGACGCGTCCAACATGCTGAAGCCGGCACTGGCGCGCGGCGAGCTCCATTGCGTCGGCGCAACGACGCTCGACGAATATCGCAAGCACATCGAGAAGGACGCGGCCCTCGCGCGGCGCTTCCAGCCGGTCTTCGTCACCGAGCCCACGGTCGAGGATACGATCTCGATCCTGCGCGGCATCAAGGACAAATACGAGCTGCACCATCATGTGCGCATCACCGACGGCGCGATCGTCGCCGCGGCGACGTTGAGCAACCGCTACATCACCGACCGGTTCCTGCCCGACAAGGCGATCGACCTCATGGACGAGGCGGCCTCGCGCCTGCGCATGGAGGCGGAATCGAAGCCCGAGGAGATCGACGAGCTCGACCGCCGCATCATGCAGCTGAAGATCGAGCGCGAGGCCTTGAAGAAGGAGCACGATCCGGCCTCGCAGGAGCGGCTCGAAAAACTGATCGAGGAGCTGGGCGGCCTCGAGAAGCAATCCGCCGAGCTGACCGCGCAATGGCGCGCCGAGAAGGACAAGATGGCCTCGGCGCAAAAGCTCAAGGAGCAGATCGATCAGGCGCGGATCGAGCTGGAGCAGGCGCAGCGCAAGGGCAATTTCACCCGCGCCGGCGAGCTCACCTATGCCGTTATCCCGGAGCTCGAGCGCAAGCTGAAGCTCGCCGAGGAAGCCGAAAGCCACCGCATGATCGAAGAGGCGGTGACCGATCAGCACATCGCCAGCGTCGTCTCGCGCTGGACCGGCATCCCGGTCGATAAGATGCTCGAAGGCGAGCGCGAGAAGCTGCTTCACATGGAGGACAATGTGAAGCGGCGCGTCGTTGGCCAGGACGAGGCCGTCACGGCGGTCGCCAACGCCATCCGCCGCGCGCGCGCCGGCTTGCAGGACCCGAACCGGCCTCTGGGCTCGTTCCTCTTCCTTGGACCCACCGGCGTCGGCAAGACCGAGCTTGCCCGCGCGCTCGCCGAGTTCCTGTTCGACGACGAGCAGGCGATGCTGCGCGTCGACATGTCGGAGTACATGGAAAAGCATTCGGTCGCGCGGCTCATCGGCGCGCCGCCCGGCTATGTCGGCTATGAAGAAGGCGGCAGCCTTACCGAATCGGTGCGGCGGCGGCCTTATCAGGTGATCCTCTTCGACGAGGTCGAAAAGGCGCATCCCGACGTGTTCAACGTGCTGCTGCAGGTGCTCGATGATGGCCGCCTGACCGACGGCCAAGGCCGCACGGTCGATTTCCGCAACACGCTGATCGTGCTCACCTCCAATCTCGGCAGCGACATTCTCGCCGCGCTCCCCGAGAAGGCGGAGGTCGCCAAGGTGCGCGAGCAGGTGATGGCGGTGGTCCGCCAGGCCTTCCGGCCCGAGTTCCTCAACCGGCTCGACGATATCCTCATTTTCCGCCGCCTCTCGCGCGGCGACATGAAGGCGATCGTCACCATCCAGTTGGAGCGGCTGCAGAAGCTGTTGACCGACCGCAAAATCACGCTCACGGTCGACAACAAGGCGAAGGAATGGCTTGCCGAGATCGGCTACGATCCGGTCTATGGCGCGCGCCCCTTGAAGCGGGTGATCCAGCGCCAGCTGCAGAATCCGCTCGCCGAGATGATCCTCGCCGGCCGCATCGCCGATGGCGAGACCGTCAAGGTCACGACCAGCGGCGAGGACAGCCTCCTCATCGTGCCGCAAGTGGCGAAAGCCGCCGAATAGCTGCGCTGCGGTTGCCAGCCAGCGCCCCCGCAGCCATCATGCGGGGGTTTGCGGGCGAGGGAGGGCGAGCGTGCTCCAAGGCAAGGTCGCATGGCTGACGGGCGCCGGCAGCGGTATCGGTCGCGCCGGCGCGCAAGCACTGGCCGAGGCGGGCGCCACGGCGATCGTCAGCGGCCGCAGCCGCGAAGGGCTCGACGAGACGGTCGCGCTGATCGCGGAGGCGGGCGGTCGCGCGGAGGCGGTCGCGCTCGACGTCGCGGACAAGACGGCGGTGGCGCGCATCGGCGCCGAGATCGTTTCGCGCCATGGCGGCGTCGATATCCTCGTCAACAGCGCCGGCCTCAATCTTTCGACCCGGCTGTGGCGCGACATGACTCCCGACAGCTTCGATCACATCGTGCACATCAATCTCAACGGTGCGCTCTATTGCATTCACGCCGTGCTCCCGGCGATGCGCGCGCGGCGCAGCGGCCTCGTCATCAACATTTCCTCCTGGGCCGGGCGCTTCGAGGAATATCTGACCGGCCCCGCCTATAACGCGTCGAAGACCGCGCTCGCCGCCTTGACGACCTCGCTCAACGACGAGGAATGCGTCCATGGCATCCGCGCCTGCTGCATCTTTCCAGGCGAGGTGGCAACGCCGATCCTGCGCCATCGCCCGGTTCCGCCCGCGCAAGAGGAGATCGATCGCATGCTCCAGGCCGAAGATCTCGGCAAGGCGATCCGCTTCGTTGCCGAAATGCCGCCGCGCGTTTGCGTCAACGAGATTTTGATCACGCCGGCCTGGAACCGGTTTTTCATCGGCGGCGCCGACATGGCGCGAAAATAGGCGGGGTGCCCTCCGCCCTCGGAGGCTGGCGCGGCTTGAGCAAGCGGGGCTGCCGATCTACATAGATCGGGGGCCCGATAGGAGGCCGTCATGGGGATCGAACTCAACCACACGATCGTTCCGGCGCATGACAAAGAGGCGTCGGCACAGTTTTTCGCCCGGATCATGGGATTGCCGTATGAAGGGCGGCACGCTCATTTCGCCGTCGTACGGGTCAATGATCGGCTGACGCTCGACTTCGATCGCGCCGAGGCCTTCGACCACCACCATTATGCGTTCAAGGTCAGCGAAAGCGACTTCGATCACATTTTCGGCCGCATTCGCGACGAAGGGGTGGCTTATGGCAGCAGGCCCGGCACGCCCGACGACCGGCAGATCGCGTTCCGCCGCGGCGGGCGCGGTTTCTATTTCCGCGATCCGAACGGGCACCTCTTCGAGGTGCTGACGGCCTGATCAGCGCGCCGCGACGGTATCGCTGCGGCGGAGCGCCGCGATGCGCTGGGCGATTTGGGCTTCGTGACGGCGGAACGCCGCCAACTCGGCGCCGCCGAGCTTTCGTGTCGCCTGCATGCGGACGCCCATCGGGTTGACGGCGTGATCGTTCACGCGCACTTCGTAATGCAGATTCGGCCCCGTGGCGAGGCCGGTCGACCCGACATAACCGATGACCTCACCTTGGGTGACATGGACGCCGCGCTTGATGCCGCGCGCGAAGCGGCTCATATGCGCATAGGCGGTGGAATAGCGCGCGGTGTGCCGGATCACCACCATGTTGCCATAGCCGCCATCCCGCCCCGCCATCTCGATGACGCCGTCGCCCGAGGCCATGACCGGGGTTCCCGCCGGCACGGCGAAATCGACGCCCTTATGCATGGCCGTGTAGCCGAGGATCGGATGATGCCGCAGGCCGAAGGTCGAGCTGATCCGCGCGCCGTCGACCGGGGTGCGCAGCAGCGCTTTTTTGACGTTCGACCCGTCGGCGGTATAGAAGCCGGAACTGCCGCCCGCCGGCGTATAGCGGTAGAGCTGTAGGCTGCGCCCGCTCAGAGTCATGGCCGCATAGACGAGCTCGCCGCCCCCGACCGGCTTGCCCGATTGCGAGTCGATCGTCTGCTTGTAGAGAATTTCGAAGCGGTCGCCGGGCTGGATCTCGCGCTGAAAATCGACGTCGTAGCTGAACGCCTGAATGAGATTGGCCAGCACGGGCGGCGGCATGCCGGCATCGCTTGCCGCATCGAAGAGGCTTGTCTTGACGATCCCGGCGACGCGCACAGGCACCGAATCGAGATCGCGCGGCACGGTCGAGGCATCGAAATGCCCGTCATCGCCCCGTGTCAGGATCAGATCGCTTTGAAAATCCGGCGACAAGCGCAGCTCTTTGAGACCGACCTCATCGAGACCGACGGCGATTTCCTGCCCGACCTGCAGGCCGCGCGGATCCCATTCGGGCTTCAGCGCGTTGATCGCGGCCTGCGCGGGCGCGGCGCCGATGCCCAATTGCTGCAACAGGCCCATCAGCGTGTCGCCGGCGCGAACGCGCAAGGTTTGCAGCGCGCTCGCGACTGGCGTGTCATCCGCAACCGCTGTGTCGTCGGTTGGCTCCGACGCCGCTGCGGATGCGATCTGCGCCGGCTCGTCTTGCGGCGTCGGCGCATTTCGCGCAGGCACCACGGCCGCCGGCAGTTTCGCGCCGGCGGTCGGATCGAAGATCAAGGCCCAGAAGACGAAGAGCCCCAACACCAAGATGGCAATCGCGGAACGCCGCGACTGCGTTACCACTCTGCCGTCCCCCGAACCTCGATTGCCATTCTGGCCCGTCCCATGATTTGCAAAGCCGCGCTCTTTGCGGCGCGGCGGAGGGGTTCACACTTGGCAGAAAGCGGAACCGCTTGTCAACCTTCGTTGCGGCTCGACTCCGATTTGTCCCTGTGCTTTGCGAGTCGCAACTTTCGCGGCGCGCGATGCGCCCGCGAAGTCAGTGCTCCTTGAACATCGCGCGCTCGCGCGCAAGGAACGCCGCGACCTCGGGCCCCTCATAGGGAATTTCCGCCGCGACCTTCTCATAGGCCGCGACGAACTGGCCGCCATAAGGCGCGCCGCAATAATGCGCGGATTTGACCTTCTCCCAGAGCACATAGCCTTCGGCGTCGACGCAATCGGCGTCGACCGAGGCCGCGACCACTCTGCCGACGATCATCAGGCGCTGCGACCATTCCTTGGTCCACTCGACCGTGCATTCGAAATGGCGCGGACATTCGGCGATGCGCGGCGGCTTGACGATCGTCGAGGCGAGCGCGGTCAGCCCCGCTTTCTCGATCTCGCTGACGCCGGGCGCGAAGGGCAGACCGACGACGCGCACCTTCTCGAGACTTGCTTTCTCGAAGCGCGGCAAATTGACGACGAACTCGCCGGTCGCCAGCACGTTGTTGGCATTGTCGGCGCCGATATTGGCGGTGAAGGCGATGAAGACCGGCTCGTGATGAACACGCGTGCATGTGCCGTAAGACGCGGCGTTGACGCGTCCCTCGCGATCGACGGTGGTGATCATCGCCAAGCACGAGCTCGGCGCGAAGAGGCGATCCCAATATTTGGGCGGCTGGTCGAGCTTTTTCGGCGGCGTCATCCGCGTCTCCTCGTTGTGCTTGTTGTTGAAATGAACCGTAAAGCGAGGCGCGCATCGGGTCAAACGCGCGGACCGCGGCGCGCGTTGGCAACCGAACTTACAGTGCGCGGCGCAGCGTCAAATTGTAGCGATAGCGGCCAAAGCGCGCGTCCTCGCCTTCGAGGAGCTTGTCGACGCCGTGAAAGGCAAGCCGTGCCGGACCGCCCCACACCGCGACGTCGCCCGATTGCAGCGCATAGCGCCTGGGCCGCTCGCGGCGCTCGGAGCCGCCAAAGAGGAAGGTCGCGGGCAGACCCAAGGAGACCGACACAATCGGCTGCGCGAAATCGCGCTCGTTTCGGTCCTGATGCAAGGTCAAGCGCGCGCCCGGCTCATAGCGGTTGACAAGGCAGGCATCGGGCGCGAAATCCGCAAACCCCGCTGAGGCCGCTGCCCGGGCGGCGAGCGCACGAAACCTCTCCGGCAGGGCAGGCCAGGGACGACCGGTGAGCGGGTCCTGCTCGTCATAGCGATAGCCGCGCCGGTCGGTGATCCAGCCCGCGCGGCCGCAATTGGTCATCGCGACCGACATGCGAAAGCCGCCGGGCGTGATCATGTGCCGAAACGGCGCCGCGGCGGCGATCGCCTCGATCGCGGCGGCAAGCGTCTCGATCTCGCCTTGCGCAAAGCCGCGCAGCAGCACGGCGCCCGGAGCCATGATCTCGCTCGCGGGAGATTCAACGCCATGCAGGAGATCGGCGACCGCGCCGCCCCGAATGCGGCTCATTTGGCGTCGTGAAAAATAACGCCGAGCGTCATGCGGTGGCCTGAGCGGAGCTTGCTGACGCCGTGCCGCAGAATGACGCGGTGAAAGCCGCGCGTGCCCGCGGTCGGCCGGTGATGCACGGCGAACACGACCGCATCGCCCTGGGCCAGCGGGACGATCTCGGCGCGCGATTGCATGCGCGGGCGCTGCTCGACCAGCACGAATTCGCCGCCGGTGAAATCCTGCTCGGGCGCCGAGAGCAGAAATGTCGCCTGCAGCGGAAACACATGCTCGCCATAGAGGTCTTGGTGCAGGCGGTTGTAATCCCCCGCGCCATAGCGCAGGAGAAGCGGCGTGGGCCTCATCTGGCCGGCGCGATGGCAGCGCGCGAGGAAATCGGCATGCGCCGCCGGATAGCGCGTTGCGATCCGTAAGGCGTCGTTCCAGCGATTGGCGATCGGCGCGAGCGGCGTATAGAGCGCGCCGCGCAGGCGGGCGACGGGATCGGGAAGCGGATAGGCGAAATATTTGTATTCGCCTTGGCCATAGCCGTGCCGCGCCATGACGACGCGGCTGCGAAACCGCGCCTCCTCCTCATAGAGCGCCGCCACCGCCCGGCACGCCGCCGCATCGAGCAGGGATGGAAGGACGGCGTAACCCTGCGCATCGAGCTGTGCCGACAGCGCCGTGTGATCGAGCGCGGCGAGTCGCGCCTCGACCGCATCCGCCGGAGGCGGCGTCTCGCGCGCCGCGGCGCCGGTCATGCCTCGGCTTCGCGCGCCAAGAGCGCGCGCTTACGCGCAATGCCCCAGCGATAGCCGGCGAGCGCGCCATCGTTGCGCACCACGCGGTGACAGGGGATCGCGACCGCGATGCTGTTGGCGGCGCAGGCATGGGCGACGGCGCGCACGGCTTTCGGGCTGCCGATGCGTTGCGCGATCTCGGCATAGCTGACGGTCTCGCCCGCCGGAATTTTGCGCAGCGCCTCCCAGACGCGCTGCTGGAAGGCCGTGCCGCGTACATCGAGCGGAAGGTCGAGCCCGATGCCCGGCGCCTCGACGAAGCCAACCACCTTGGCGATGAGCTGCTCGAAATCGCGATCGGCGCCGATCAGCTCGGCCTTGGGGAACCGGTCCTGAAGCTCGCGCAAGAGCGCTGCCGGATCATCGCCGAGCAGGATGGCGCAGACGCCCTTCGTCGTCGCCGCAACGAGGATCGCGCCGAGCGAGCAGGCGCCCAAGGCGAAGCGGATCGCCGCGCCCGTGCCGCCGGCCTGGAAATCCTTCGGCTTCATGCCGAGGACGCCCGAGGAGGCGGCATAGAACCGGCCGCTCGAATTGTAGCCCGCGTCGTAAATCGCCTCGGTGACGGTGGCGCTGCGCGGCAGGGCGTCGCGTAGCCGCTCGGCGCGACGCGCCGCCGCATAGGCGCGTGGCGTGACGCCGGTCGCCGCCTTGAAGACGCGATGGAAATGAAACCGGCTCATGCCCGCCGATTTGGCGAGCGCATCGAGATCGGGCGCGCTCTCCGCCGTCTCGATCAGGCGACAGGCCTTCGCGATGGCCGCGGCATGCGCCATCGCGCCCGCAGGCGCGCTGGGGCGGCAGCGCTTGCATGGCCGGAAGCCCGCGCGCTCCGCCGCGGCGCAGCTTTCGTGAAACCGCACATTCTCGCGCCGCGGCTGACGGGCAGCACAAGACGGCCGGCAATAAACCCCGGTGGTCGCCACCGAATAGAAGAAGTGGCCGTCGGCGGCGGGATCGCGGCGCGTAACCGCGGCCCAGCGCGCGGCGTCCGTGTCAAAGCCGGTCTCCGGCTTTGCTTTGGTGATCGTCATGAGATCCATGATAGCGCTCCTTGATCGCTCGCGGCACGGGGGGTTGCCCCCGGCCGTCTCTGCGCTGAAGATCGCTCTTGGCGCCGCTTTCGTCGCCCCGGCACTTGCTTTCGAATTCGAAAAAAATGCGGCGGCCTATTTCGCCGCCGGAACCGTGCCGAGCTCGCCGGGTTCGGCCTCTTCGAGAAACCCGCCCGACTGCCGGTGCCACAGTTTGGCGTAGGTTCCGCCTTCGGCAAGGAGCGCCGCATGCGAGCCTTGCTCGACGATCCGGCCGCGGTCGAGCACGATCAGCCGGTCCATGCGCGCGATGGTCGAGAGCCGGTGCGCGATGGCGATGACCGTGCGGCCGCGCATCAGCGCGCCGAGCTGCTCCTGGATCGCCGCCTCGATCTCCGAATCGAGCGCCGAGGTTGCCTCGTCGAGGATGAGGATCGGCGCGTCTTTCAAGATGACGCGGGCGATGGCGATGCGCTGACGCTGGCCGCCGGACAGCTTGACGCCGCGCTCGCCGACATGAGCATCGAAGCCGCGCCGGCCCTGCCAGTCTTCGAGGCCTTCGATGAACTCGAGCGCATGCGCGCGCGCGGCGGCGTCGACGATCTCGGCTTCGCTCGCCTCCGGTCGCCCATAGCGGATATTGTCGCGGATCGAGCGGTGGAGGAGCGAGGTGTCCTGCGTCACCATCGCGATCCGCGCGCGCAGGCTCTCCTGCGTCACCATGGCGATGTCCTGCCCGTCGATGAGAATGCGGCCGGATTCGAGGTCGTAGAAACGCAGCAGCACATTGACGAGCGTCGATTTGCCCGCCCCCGAGGGGCCGACAAGGCCGACGCGTTCGCCCGGCACGATGTCGAGATCGATGCCATGCAGCACGCCGCGCGAGGTGCCGTAGCCGAATTTCACGTCCTCGAAGCGAACATGGCCTTGCGTCACCCGCAGCTGCGCGGCGTCGGCGCGATCGGGCATCTGGCGCGGCACCGCGATCGAGCGCATCCCGTCCTGCACGACACCGACATTTTCGAAGATCGCGGTGACGTTCTGCGCGACCCATCCCGAGATCGCGGTGATCTGCCAGGCGAGCGGCAAGGCCATGGCGATCGTGCCGACCGGAATGCGCCCATCGCTCCACAGCCAGATCGCCGCTCCGCCGGTTGCGACCACCAGGCTCGCATTCATGACGGTGAGCGAGAAGCCGAAGACGGTGATGAGGCGGAGCTGACGGCGAAACGCGTCGGTGTGATCATCGACCGCGGCGCGCACGAAATTGTCTTCATCGCGCGGCCGCGCAAAGAGCTTCACAGTCAGGATGTTGGTGTAGCTGTCGACAACCCGACCGGTGAGCGCCGAGCGCACCTCCGACATCTCGCGCGAGCGCTCGCGCAGCCGCGGCACGAAAAAGCGCAACAGCCCGGCGTAGATCGAAAACCAGATCAGCGCGGGAATGGCGAGGCGCGGATCGTTCGAGGCCATCAGCGCGATCGCGCTCGTGCCATAGACGAGGATGTACCAGACGGCGTTCGTGCCCGAGACCACGCTTTCGCGCAAGGCCGGGCCCGTTTGCATGACGCGATTGGCGATGCGGCCAGCGAAGTCGTTCTGGAAAAAGCTCCAGCTTTGGCGCACCACATGCCAATGATTTTGCCAGCGGATCAGGTTCGACAGCCCCGGCGCCATGGCCTGGTTGGTGATCATGTTCTGGACGAAGAGCGCCGCCGGCCGGAGGATCAGCAGGACAAATGCCATTCCCAAAAACTGCAGCCCCAAATCGGCGAGCAGGGATTGCGGGCTATGGGTCGAGACCGCATTGATGACGCGGCCGATGAACACCGGCACCATGCTGTCGAGGAAGGCGACGCAGAAGCCGGCGACGAACAACACGACGATCAGTCCGCGCGCCTGCCTTATATAATGCCAGTAAAACGCCCAGAGCCCGCCCGGAGGCGATTCCTCGGGCGGCAGGCTGGTTGGCTCGAGCAAAGCTTCGAAATAGCGGAAGACCGGCGCGAACAGCATGATCCCATCTTACCGGGTGAGGACGATAAGGTCTGAGAGTAAATAACCGATGTGGGGGCGTATCATCGGCGATGCGCAGGAGGGGGAGACGATGGGCGAGGGCGTCGAGACGCCGTCGCGCGGGGGGCGGGCAGGCCTGGCGGCGGGATGGCTGGGCGCGGGCCTTGCGGCGGTGCTCGCCGCCTGCCAGCCGCGCGATCATCTGAGCGACGGCTTCTTGCATCTCTATGTCGGGCGCGAGCCGACCATCGACGAGTTTTACCAGTGCCACGGCTATGGCTGCACCCTTGCCACGCGCATCGGGCTCACCGCGGCCGAGTGGCAGCTCGTTCGCGAGGAATTCACGCCCCCGCCGGGGGATGCCCGCGAAGAGCGGCGCCGAATCGCAGCGGCGCTGGCGCTGATGGAGCGCCTCGTCGGACGCCGCACCGGCACCTCGGCCCATCAATGGTCGCGCAGCAAGCAGCGCATCAACCCCAACCCCAGCCACGATCCGACCCAGCTCGATTGCATCGACGAAACGATCAATACTTGGACATATTTGACGCTGTTTGCGCGCGATCGGCTGCTGCGCCATCACCGGGTGCGGAATCCCGCTTATGCCGGCGGCCTGCCGGAGTTCACTTGGGATCAGCGCAACACCGCCGTTATTCAAGCGATTGCGAGCGGCACGGATTTCGCCGTCGATCCCACCCTGGCCGATGCGGGTGAGGAGCCGCCGATCTTTCCGCTGGCACTGTGGCTGGGTCCGTGGCCGCCCGCGCTTCCCGGCCGCGACGAAATCGATTGATCCGCCGGGCCCCGAAACCTTAACGCCGCCATAATAGGGAGGGCCTAGGCTTTGCTCCGGTTAATGGGAACCCTTCGCTTTGCCCTGCTTGCAACGCGACGGTGTTCGAGGAGTGGGCCATGTCCGATGAACGCAAGAGTTTTTGCGCCATGCTCTTCTCGCCGCTGCTCGTCGCCGCGGTGATCGTGAGCGGGCTCGCTTCGTTGAGCGCGCGCAACCTCGACGGCAGCGCCGCCATGGAGCACGTGCAGTTCGATCATGCCGTGGCGGTGCACACGCTGCTCTTCCGCCACTGAGCCGCGCGGCGGCCCGCCGCGCCTCGCCGCCGGGCCGCCAAAGCCCACCCGGGCGCTTCTCCCGCCCACTCGAAGCCCGGCTCTTTTCCTCTTGCGCCGCAGCTTGATGCGCCGCGCGATCCGTATCATTCTCCCCGCAAACGACGCTCGGGGAGGACTGCCATGCTTCGGATGAAATCGTGCCTGTTGGCCGCGGCGCTGATCGCGGTGTTTTTGCCGCCGCGCGCCGAAGCGCAAAAGCCGATCGACGTCATCATCGCCCTGCCGGCGCCGACCTTGACCTTCAGCTCGCCCTTCCTTGCCGAGGATGCGGGATTTTACAAGAAGGAAGGCCTCAACGTTTCACATCGTATGCTGGTCGGCGTCGCCGCGGTGAACGCGGTCATCGCCGGCAGCGCCGATTTCACCGTCAGCACGGGACCGGTCTTCCTGCGCGCCAATGCGAAAGGGCAGCCGCTCTTGGCGATCGCCAATCTCATCGACAGGCCGCTGGTCGAGATGGTGCTGCGCAAGGACGTCTACGACGCGCTGCATGTGACCCCCGCCATGACGCTGAAGCAGCGCGGTGCCCTCCTCAAAGGAAAGACGATCGCCATCCAAGGCGTCGGCAGCATCATCCATGCCTGGGAGCGCTACGTTGCCGCGACCGGCGGGCTCGATCCCGAGACCGATGTGCGCATCGCGCCGATGGATCCGCCGGCGATGCTGGGCGCGCTCCAAACCAAGGCGGTCGACGGGTTCGCGACCTCGCTCCCCTTTACGACCCAGGCGGTGGTCGGCGGACAAGCCGAGATGTTCGCCAGCGCCGCGCAGGGCGCCGCGCCCGATCTGATACCGTTCGGCTATGGGCTCATCATGGGCAAGCCCTCGACTTGCCAGGAGAACCCCGACAAGTGCACGCGCGTCGTCCGCGCCCTCGCCGAATCGAACCGCATGATCAAGGAGAAGCCGCAACAGGCGCTCGAGATCCTGAGCAAGCGCTTCAAGACGATGGACCCGAAAGTGCTGAGCGAGGCGTGGAAAGTCGTCTCGGCCGCGCATGCGAGCGACCTGCATGTGAGCGATGCCGAGCTCGAGCACTCCGAAGAGGTCAATATCAAGGCGAAGCTGCTCGACCCCAAGGACCGCGTCAAATCCTTTGCGGGGCTTTACACCGACAAATACCTGCCGAAATGAGGCGGCTCAGAGCCGGTTGATGGCCGAGCGAAAAATGCCGATCAGCGACCAGATATAGAGAGCGCCCGCCGCGAGCCATGGCAGCGCCAAGGCCGCGAGGCGCAGCAGCGGGGGCGACGCCTCGCGCAATTCGGCAAGCTGCCTGACGGCGACGGCAAAGGCCGGCTGGCGCGTCGTCACGGCTTGGAGAATATCGCTGCCGAACAGCGCGACCAGCGCATAGAGCCCGCCCATCGCCGCGGTCAGCAGAATCCCGTTGACGAAAAGCGAGGTCGCGAAAGGCAGCTCGCCGCGCCAATGCCGGACGAAATAGGAGGCTTTGGTCTCGGGCGGCTCGAGGATGCCGATGCCGCTGACCAAGCCACGCAGCTTCTCTTTTTCATGCTCGGGCAGATCGCCTTCGGCCGCCGGCTCTTCGGCGGGTGCATGTGCTTCGGTCTCGGCGGCGGGGAGCGTTGCAAGCGCGCTGGCAAGCGCGTCGAGCGGCGTCGCCTCGGATTGCGTTTCCGCCTCATCGGGCGATGACGGCGTCTCATCCGCAACCGATAGCGATTGGGCCTGTGCTGCGATCTCCGGCGTGGCGGTTTCGGCCGGCCGCGTGGGCGGGGACGGAGCCGGCGCAACCGGAGCGGCGAAGGCTTTTTCGATGGCGGCGCGGCTCTGGGCTGGCAGCGGCGGTGGCGCGGTGAAATGCGCCGGCGCGTTGCCCGAACCCGGCAGCGGCGGCGGGCTCAAGAGGCCCGAGATCGTGTCGACCGAAACCCAATTGTGCAGCCCGGGCCGCCAGACGAGATCGTTCGGATCGATCGTCTCGTCGCCCGCGAAAGACACGATCTCGGCAAAGGCGAAGGGACCTTGCTGCCGCCCGTTGCGGCCAAGATACCAGTGTCGCCTCTCCGCCGGGGCCGGATGGTCAATGCGTTGAGAAGCGGCGTTGCTCATGGATCGGTGCTTCGGCAAGTTCGGGCGACGGCAACCCGGTCTTTCGCATCAGTGGACAATGCGATAACCAAAGCACGGGTTTGCTTAATGCGGCGTTAAAGCCCCCGCCGCCCGGCTTAGGCTGCGAGGTCGCTGTGCTCGGGCAGGCTCATCATCTCCAGGAGGAGGCGATCCTGGCCGAAATGCTGCGCCTTCTGCGTGAAATGAGGCCGCAGACCCGAGGAGACGTAGCGGCCGACGAGCTGGCCCGTGGGCGATTCGTGATCGGTCACGTAGGTGAAGAGCTCTTGCGTCAGGAACACGTCGCCCTCCATGCCGGTCAGCTCGGAGATGCTGACGATGCGCCGCTTCCCGTCTCGCATCCGGCTGACCTGGACGACGAGATCGATGGCCGAGGCGATCTGGCTGCGCACGACGCGGCTCGGCAGATCGAGCCCGGCGAAGGCGATGATGCTTTCGAGGCGCGACAGCGCCTCGCGCGGGCCGCTCGCATGGATCGTGCCGAGCGAGCCTTCATGCCCCGTATTCATCGCCTGCAGCATCTCGAACGCCTCGGCGCCGCGGATTTCGCCGAGGATGATGCGGTCGGGACGCATGCGCAGCGCGTTCTTCAACAGGTCGCGCGTGGTGATCTCGCCCTTGCCTTCGAGATTGGCGATGCGCGTTTCGAGCCCGCCGACATGCGGCAGCTGCAATTGCAGCTCGGCCGCGTCCTCGATGGTGATGATCCGCTCGCGCGGATCGATCATCTGCGACATGGCGTTGAGCAGCGTCGTCTTGCCCGAGCCCGTTCCGCCCGAGATCAGCACGTTGAGGCGGCAGCGCGCGGCGATGCCGAGGACGGTGGCCATGGCCGGCGACAGGTTGCGCTGCTTTGCCATGATGTCGAGGGTGATTTCCTTCTTGGCGAATTTGCGGATCGAGATCATCGGTCCGACCAGGGCGAGCGGCGGCGCGATCACGTTGACGCGGCTGCCATCGGCGAGGCGCGCATCGACCATCGGCGATGATTCATCGATGCGGCGGCCGACGCGCGTCGCGATCCTGAGGGCGATGTTGAGGACGTGCTTGTCGTCGTTGAAGACGATGCCGGTGAGATCGAGCTTGCCTTTGCGCTCGACATAGACCTGCTTGGCGCCGTTTACCAGAATGTCGGTGACGCTGTCATCCGCCAGAAGCGGCTCGAGCGGCCCCAGGCCGACCATCTCGTTGAGGATGCCCTCGACCACCGCGTCCTGCTCGCGCGAGGAGAGCGCCATCTTCTTCTGCTGCGCCGTCTGGTTGACGAGATCGACGAGCTGCCAGCGCAGATCGGCGCGCGCGAGCTGCGCGATCGCCTTGGGATCGATCTGCTGGTTCACCTCGGGATGGATCGCCGCGATCGCGCTGCGCACCCGCGGATCGAGCGCGTAAGTGGCGCCATCGCTCGCGGCGAAGCCCGCGGAAAGCACGGCTTTGCGAAGATCCTCCGCCGGTTTCCAGCTGCTGGAGGGCGCCGGTTCCGGCGTCGGCGCCGGGGCGGGCGCCGCAGCCGGCTCGGCTTTGGCCGCCGGGGTCTCGCTAGCGGCGGCGCGCTCTTCGCGCGCAGTCGGTTCCTGCGCGGTCGGCATCGCTTCTGCGGCTGCTGCCGCTTCGATTGCCTCGTCCGTGCCGTCCTCGGTCTCGGATTTTTGCTCGACGAAGTGCAGGCCGAAATGACCCTCGCGCACCCAGACCACGGTCGAGTGGAACTCGCCGAGATTGCGGATGGCGAGCGTCACATGCTCGCCCTTGTGCAACTCCGCGGTGGCGCGGACTTTGGCGCCGCTGGTCGAGATGTTGATGATGCGGCAGTCGACCGATCCCTTCGCGGTCGCGAGGGTTCCCGACCACAGCACGGCCTTGCGAAGGTTGCCGCGTTGGTTCGAGCGCGAGCGGTGATTGTCCGGCATGACGCGCTCCGAAGTTTATGAGGCGCTGGGAACTGTGGGTCGGCCGCGCGGTTAGGGCGCGTAATTGGGCGCGCTGCGCAGCGCGTCGCGCAAGGCCTCGAGATTCTTGTTGCCGCTCCAGCTGACCGTGCCCGAAGCGACGCTGGCCGCCGCCGGCTCCTGCACCGTCGCGGGCTCGGCATCGCCCATGGGCTCCTCCTCGGCCGCATCCGGCGACGGAGGCGCGGGCGAGGCCGCTGCCGGCGATGGGGCGGGGGTTTCCGTCACCACGGCAAGCCGCGGCGCCGGCTCGGGGCTGGCGATTGGCCGGCTGCCGAGCGAATTCGGCAGCGGCGGCGGGATCAACAGGCCGGGCATTTCGCCCGCCGAAATCCAGGACAGGAAGCCCGGCCGCCAGATGAGATCGCTCGCGGCGATCAGATCCTCCGCGGCGAGCGAGAACAGCTTGGCATCGGCGATCGGGCCGTGGCGCTCGCCGCCGCGCGCGAGGTACCAGCGCGGCTTTTGCGAGGCGGAAGCCGGAGAGGGAGAGGTGGCGGTTTCAAACATCGGGGTCGCTCGTCCGTTTCCGGCCGGTTTGGTTAAAGAGGGCGCGGAATTGCGGCAAAGGCTCCCATATCGGCGTTACAAACAAATTAACGCTTGGGCGCTTCGTGATCGGATGAATCGTTGGAAATTCGCCGGCAGATTCCCAGCGACACGGCGCGATCGCTCGCGCATTAACGAAAGCATGGACTAGGATAGGGCGCAGCTTTACCGAGAGGGCGCCGATGTCGCGGTTCTCCGAGGCGCAGTTGGAAATCCTCGCCGATCCCGAGGCGTTGTCGCGGCGCGCGGCGGATTGGCTGCGCGCCGCGGCGCTTGCCGCGCCCGGTCTCTTCGCGGTCGCGCTTTCGGGCGGCTCGACCCCGCGCCGGCTTTATGAGCGTCTCGCGGCCGCGCCCGATCGCGAGGCGTTTCCCTGGCCGCGCGTTCATTGGTTCTGGGGCGATGAGCGTTTCGTGCCGAAAGCCGATCCGCGCAGCAATGAGCGCATGGTGCGCGAGGCGCTGCTGTCGCATGTGCCGGTCCCGCCGGACAATATTCATCCCATTCCGACGGAGGGACTCGATGCGGCGGCGGCCGCGGCGGCTTACGAGCGCGACCTCCAGCGCTTTTACGGCGCGGCGCGTCTCGACCCGGTGCGGCCGCTCTTCGATGCGACGCTTCTGGGGCTCGGCCCCGACGGCCACACCGCCTCGCTCTTTCCGGGCGCGGCGGCGCTCGAAGAGCATGAGCGCTGGACGGCGGTGGTCGCGGGCCTCCAGGCCGAAACCCGGATCACCCTCACCTATCCGGCGCTGGCGAGCAGCCGGCGGACGGCGTTTCTCGTCGAGGGCGCGGAAAAGCGCGCGATTCTCACGCGGCTGCGCACCGTGCCCGATGCGGGCCTGCCGGCCGCGCGGCTGAGCTCCGTGGGCGCGCTGTGGATTTTCGCCGACCAGGCCGCGGCCGAAGGCCTCGCATGACGACGCCATCGCCCCGCGCGCAGGACGCGATGAAGCGCGCAGCGGCGCAGCGCGCGGTCGCGGCGGTGGCGGACGGCATGGTGGTCGGGCTCGGCAGCGGCTCGACCGCCGAGCTGGCGCTCGAAGCCTTGGCCGAACGGATGGCGCAGGGCTTGCGCGTCGCCGGCATTCCGACCTCGGAGCGAAGCGCCGCCTTGGCGCGCCGGCTCGGCATTCCGCTCGTCGATTTCAGCGCGCATCGCCCGATCGACGTCGCGATCGATGGCGCGGATCAGGTCGAGCGCGGAACGCTCAATCTCCTCAAAGGCCGGGGCGGCGCGCTGCTGCGCGAGAAGATCGTCGCCAGCGCCGCCAACCGGATGATCGTCGTGGTCGATGAAACCAAGCTGGTCGACCGCCTCGGCGGCGCGGTGCCGCTGCCGGTCGAGATCGTCGCCTTCGGCTGGCAGACCGTGATCGAGCGTATCGCTGCGATCGGCTGCGCGCCGCGCCTTCGCTTCGCCGCCAGCACGCCTTTCGTCACCGATGGCGGACACTACATCGCGGACTGTGTCTTTGCGGGTGGCATCGATGCGCCAGCGATCGAGGCGCGGCTCAAGGCGATCACCGGCGTTGTCGAGACCGGCCTCTTCATCGGCTTGGCCTCGGAGGTGGTGGTCGGGCGCCCGGGCGGCGTCGAGGTGCTGATTCGGTAGGCACGGCGACGGAGCGCCGCCCGGAGCGCAGTGGACGACCTCAAGACGCGGGCCTTCCGCCAACGCCAATCCCATTGCGGCGAAACTGTGACAGCGCGTGGGTATAGCTGCGCGTTTTCCGTGCGATTCCGTTGCGTCCGTCATCCGCCGGTGTTGCTCCAATCCCGTATTCTTGATGGGGTGAAAGTGTTAATGTTAACCATAAATTGCTGAAAACGGGCGGGGCGGAGAGGGCATGGACGACAGGCAGGGCGTCCCACCGGAATCAACCGGCCATGATCGCACTCCTATCATCGTTGCGATCGGTGCCTCGGCGGGCGGCATTCACGCTCTGCAAAATTTTTTCGATGTCATTCCAGAGCGATCGGGCGCCGTCTTCGTCGTGGTCGTTCATCTCGATCCGCAGCACCGCAGCGAGCTGCCGCAGATCTTGAGCGCGCGGACGCGGATGCCGGTGGTCGCGGTGGAAGGCCGCGTCGAGCTGAAAGCCGATCATGTCTATGTTATCGCGCCGGATCGGCGGCTGCAGCTGATCGATCACGAGATCATGGCCGCGCCTTTCGACGAGCCGCGCGGCCATCGCAGTCCGATCGATCAATTCTTCCGCTCGATGGCCGAGCACCTCGGCGACGGTTTCGCCGTGATCTTGAGCGGCGCCGGCTCCGATGGTGCGATTGGTGTCAGGGCAGTCAAGGAATCTGGCGGGATCATCCTCGTCCAGGATCTGAACGAGGCGGAATATTCCTCAATGCCGCGTGCGGCCATTGCGACCGGTGTCGCCGATTTCGTCCTTCCGGTCCGGGACCTGGTCGGTCGGTTGACGGAGCTAATCGCGTTCAAAAAAGCGGCGCCGGCCACGGACTGGGGGGCCTTCGACGGGGACTCGCTGACGCGCGTCCTCGCCCATTTGCGCGTCCGGACCGGACACGATTTCTCGAAATATAAGCGCTCGACCGTGCTGCGACGCGTTGCCAGGCGGATGCAGGTCGCACGCAGCGACAGCCTCAAAGACTATTATGACGTGCTGCACAACAGTCTCGACGAGGCCCAGGCCTTGCTCGGCGATCTTTTGATTTCGGTCACGATCTTTTTCCGCGACAAGAAGGCCTTCGAGGCGCTGAAGACGCATGTTCTGCCGGAACTCTTTGCGAGCCGGGACCCGGCGGAGACAGTTCGTGTCTGGGTTGCCGGCTGTGCCACGGGCGAAGAGGCATATTCGATCGCGATGCTGCTTCTCGAAGAAGCATCGAAGCACCCGCTGCGTCCGCCGATCCAGGTCTTCGGCTCCGATCTCGATGCCCGTGCGCTCAGCGTCGCGCGTGAGGGGCGCTATCCCGCGGCGATCCAGTCGGATGTCGGGGAAGAGCGGTTGCGGCGCTTTTTTACGCGCGACGGCGAGGGCTATCGCGTCCGGCAAGAGCTTCGCGACACCGTGCTGTTCGCGAGCCACGATTTGCTGAAGGATCCTCCCTTCTCGCATGTCGATCTGATTTCGTGCCGGAATCTTCTCATCTATCTCGACCGCGACCTGCAGGAGCAGGTTTGCAGCACATTTTACTATGCGCTGAATCACGACGGCTTCCTTTTTCTGGGCGCGTCCGAGATGGCGGACAATCCTACCGGAGTGTTCCGGGCCCTCGACCGCAATCTGCGCATCTACCAGTCGAACGCGCCAAGAGGCGTCCGGCCGCGTCTACTGCCGCGCCTCCTCGGCTCGATGACGGCGCGCGAGCCGACGGTGCCGTTCGGCCGCCCGGCCACGCCGACAGCTGCGCTCAACGACGCGGCGCGGCATCGAAGCGTGATCGAGAAAGTCGCGCCGCCCAGCATACTGGTCGATGCGGGCCATCGGGCGGTGCATCTCTCGGAAAATGCGGGGCGTTTCGTGACGCCGTCGGGCGGGTCCTTGAGCGGCGATGTCGTCGATCTGGTTCGGCCGGAACTGCGCTTCGAGCTGCGTTCGGCGCTGAACCGGGCCTTCGAGCACGACGAGCCGACGCTCAGCCTCCCGGTTCCGGTGGTATTCAATGGCGCGGCGCACCAGATTTACATCTGGGTGAAGCCGGAGCCGCAAGGGGTGTCGACCGATTTCGCTTTCGCCGTCGTCATGTTCATCGAGGGTGAAACGGTCGAGCCGAGCGTTCCTCTCTCGCTGGAGCAGCAGACCTCCAACGAGACCGTTCGCCGTCTGATCCGCGAGCTCGAGCTGAGTCAATCGCGCCTGCGCAGCGTGCGCGAGGAATCGGAAGCGGCGAATGAGGAGCTGCGTGCGGCGAATGAAGAGCTGCAATCCATCAACGAGGAATACCGCTCGACGTCGGAAGAGCTCGAGACCAGCAAGGAGGAGCTGCAATCGATCAACGAGGAGCTTGAGACCGTCAACAGCGAAATGAAGATCAAGCTCGAAACGATCTCGCGCGCCCATAGCGATTTACAGAATTTGCTGGCGGCGACCGATTTCGGCACGCTCTTCCTCGATTCAAGCCTCCGCATCAAGCGCTTCACCGAGCGGGTTACCGATCTGTTCAACATCAAGCCCGACGACGAAGGCCGGTCGATCAGTGATTTCACGCATCAGCTCGCTTATGCCGATTTGATCAAGGACGCGCGCAGCGTCTTGTCGGATTTGGTGCCGGTGCGGCGCGAGGTCCATGCGCAGGGCGGGCGCTGGATCGATCTGCGCATGCGCCCCTACCGCACGGTCGACAACAAGATCGACGGCGTCGTGATCACCTTCGTCGACGTCACCGAGCGCCGCGAAGTCGATGAAGCCTACCGCGTCAATGAGGCAGAGCTGCTGCAGCAGAGGCGCCTGGTCGAGCTGTCGCGCGCGCCGATCTTCGTTTGGGATTTCGACGGCGCCATCATCGAGTGGAACCGCGGCAGCGAGGAGCTTTACGGCTTCAGCCGCGCCGAGGCCATCGGCAAGAGAAAGGACGTGCTTCTCGAGCTTGAGCCGGCGGCATTCGAGCGGATGAAAGCCGAGCTTTTGCGCGACGACAGTTGGAGCGGCGAGCGGCGGCACAAGACCAAGAGCGGGCGGGAATTGCTTGTCGAGGCGCGGCTGCAGATCGAGACTTTCGGCGGTCGCCGCCTCGTTCTCGAAAGCGCGCTCGACGTGACGGAGCGCAGGGCGTGGGAAGGCCGGCAACGCATGCTGCTGCGCGAATTGAGCCACCGCGTCAAGAACACGCTGACCGTGGTTCAGGCGATCGCGCACCAGACGATGCGCGCGACCGCCTCGCCGCAAGAATTCGTCGAGCGCTTCGACGGAAGACTCGCGGCGCTGGCCAGCACCCATAACTGGCTCATGCAACTCGATTGGAAGGGTGCCGATCTCGGCTCGCTGGTCCGCGATCAGCTCTCGCCCTATGTGGGCGAGGGCTCGCAGCGGCTGCGCGTCGAGGGCGACGCCGTGACCTTGCCGCCCGACATCGCCATGCCCTTCGGCCTTGTTCTCCACGAATTGGCCACGAATGCGGCCAAATATGGCGCCTTGTCGCAGCGCACGGGCAAGGTCGATTTGAAATGGAGCCTCGATCGTGGGAGCGATCGCAGGGTTTTAGAGTTTATCTGGCAGGAGCGGGAAGGACCCCGGGTCCGCGCGCCGGCAAGGACCGGGCTCGGCACCAAGCTGATCGAGGGTGCGATCCCGAATGCCCAAGTGAAGCGCGAGTTCCTTCCCGAAGGATTGGTGTGCCGGCTGACGGTGCCGCTCGTGGAGGCGAATGGCCAAGCAAATGGAGCCGACTCGGTCTGAGCGTCT